>Ga0208490_100797_pt1 | contig 15446 bp, 9 predicted proteins | sample SubbioAug_CSWold_FD_184818 | JGI IMG/M metagenome (GOLD analysis project Ga0208490, IMG submission 184818) | Serpentinite rock and fluid subsurface biosphere microbial communities from McLaughlin Reserve, California, USA - CR11Aug_CSWold (SPAdes) | ecosystem: Environmental > Terrestrial > Deep...
TCAATGCGGAAGAACCATCAAATATCACCCGTTGCGCAAGAACCGTGGGCTTTAAAAAAGATTTATTTCCAGTTTATGCATGCGAAAAATGGGTTAGTAAATCTTCTGTATGAATTTATATCACTAATAGTAATAGGCAAAACACCTTTTAATGGTTCATTTTTTTTATATTTACTTACGGAATTGGTATAGCCATAGTTCAAAATACATGATAGATACTGAGTGCTTTCTTTTTCAGAAAAATCCTCATTTGCATGGTGGTGCTATGAATCCTTAATTCACACTATAGAAATCCCTATAACATAATGTTTTCGGATTTCTAAATGCCAAATATGGCGGTTATACAAAAACTCTTGCATTGGTGTACGAAACTCCTTTTTATCCCAAGGGGTTTTGAGCCGTGATTCGTAGTTAAGTCGCTTCTTCAATTTCATCATCCTTCAATTGGCTATTTGGATAATGAAATTATAACTAGTCAGCACCACTGTGCAAATGAGGATTTATTTCATTAATAGTTATTTTAACAATTTGCATGGAACTGTTCCTCCTCAAATAATGTATTAATTAACTCGTTTATTACTTCGGTCGCAATCTTATTAAAATGCTCAATTTCCTCTTTTGATACATCTTTTTCCATAAGGTCATCACTATGAGCACCATATTTGTTACGTATTCTATTTAGATAATCAATTTTTTCAATAAAACTCACGGCGTTTTTTTCTAAAATTGTTTTAAATGGACTATATTCTGAGAAATAAGCATCAATTGTCAAATAAAAATATTTATCTGCAACTGAACTTCCATATTTAGAATTTAAGCGAGATAAATTGCGTAATGATTCTCTCCATTTTTCATATCGAAGTACTACACAATCTATAATACCAAAATAACTAAAAATTTCTTTTACTTTATTACTATTTTTAGTAGCAAATAGTTTGCATTTGGTGAGTATTGCACTTTTATAGGGAATTCTTTCAATGAAATTATTTAAAATTGTTTCTATAAGTCTCTGGGTTTTAATAACCACTGCGGTTGCTTCAACCTGGCTGTTATTATACAGGGTATTAATATTATGTAAACTTTTAAAGCTGTCCATTAAGTATTTCTGGCATTTTAATGTTTTTAAATTCGGATAAGTTATACTAAGCCAATAATCAAAGTTCTCTGCTTGAAGTTCAGGAAACTGAATATAAAATTCCATTGTAATCTCTTCCAAAAATTCTTTTACTGTTTTTTCTTTGCCAATTTCATCAATAATTTTTACATTATTTTCTCTTAACCACGCCAGCCTTTTAGTATACCAATTTGTTATGTTTTTCTCGAAGGGGGATATAACGGCAAATGATTCAGGGTTTTCTCTGCTAATAACTATTTTTGTTTTTATATATGTTTGTCTTTTTTCTGTATGTAGAAGTTTAACCAATTGAAAAGAGGATGGTAATGACTCATTTTTTGCCTCAGCATCAGCTAGAGTAATAATTTGGTCTTCAGTCTCATTGACTTCTTCAAAAGGAACATCGTCAAAATCTACATTTGCAAATTCTAATTCATTAGTTCCTTCAGTATCAGAGTGCTTGTAAATTTTCGCAAATAATTTATATGCTTTTGCAAATTTAGGTAACCATTTCACATGATCCTTAACAATATCCCTGTCGTCATTAACAGTAATCAGTTTGCATATTTCTCTAGGAAAATAACGATTACTTGTAGTCCCTTCAAGAAAATATGGCATTACTTCACCATCCGGGATGCTAACAAACATATTTCCAAATACTTTTTCTGTTTGGTATTCTGAACTTTGGCCATCAAGCAAATACTTTTTACCCTCATTACTTAAAGTTTTATAATCATTGCTAATATATGAATGGGTAAATAAAATAGATTGCTTGATTAATTTCACTAAGTCAGTACTAATGTCCAATGTTTTGGAGATTTCGTTATCACTAACAATATCAATATTCATAAGTTCAAGAACGGCATATGCTAGTGGGTCTAACTCTCTTTCGGCAACACGGTATGCTGAACATTCACAAACCTCAACGGGTAATGCTAATTCAATTACTCTATGCGTGTCATCATATTTGTCGAATGTTCGGCAAACAAGTAATTTATTATCAAGCATTTATGTATTCCCCCGTTCCACCTTTACACAATTCCACTAGTTTTTTCAAACTTGGAACAACACCCACTGTTTCACTATCACCAACATTTACTAGCAAACTTTTGGCTCTACTGAACGAAACACAGAGTCGATTATTATCATTAAGGAATCCAATTCTTTTTTTAAGGTTGTTCTCATTTTCATTGTTTGCTCTAACACAGGAAAGAAAAACAACATCAAATTCTTTACCTTGAAAAGCATCAACTGTTCCAATTTCAATTCTGTAAAAATCATCAGAGGTCAACTTGACTTCAGCAAGTTTTTCAAGCAGCTCTTTTTGTTTAACGTAAAATGTAATTACCCCAACTTTTACTTCATCATTCTTCCGTAAAACCTTTATTACATTTTCCATTAACAATACTGCTTCTTTCTCTCTTTCTTTACTTCTTCCACCAGTTTCAATTCCGTATTTTTGCTTACTCACTTCAATCCACACAATAGGTTTATTATCAAATAGATGCAAATTTAATGTCCTATCTTGTTCGGTTAGACCACACTTTAATTTGCCATCATAGAATGTATCACTTACAAAGTCGTTTATTAAAGGATGCATTCTGTATTGAATTTCTAGTTGACAAGTTCTTTGTATCCCGCCAGTTCTCATTTGCCCTTCAAATATGTTGTATAATCTTTCAAACAAACTTTTACCTAATATATCTAATTCTTTAAGTTTTTCATCTCGATTTAATTTTTTTACAACTTCAGGTTCCAATAAATGAGGTAATTGCTTATGGTCACCGACTAAAATAACTTGTCTAGCCATAGACATTGGAATAAATAAATCTAATGGGTTTGCCCTAGCCGCTTCATCAATAATTACTAAATCATAAACGGAATTTTTGGCATCTTTCCCCAATCCCATTGCTTGCTGGCATGTGGCTGCTCTAATATTTGAGTATCTGTCAATAATTGTTTTAGCAACTAACTCAATAGAAATACTTTCTTTGTAATTGTGTAAAATTTGTGCCCTTGCTTCGTCTTTGTTAGAACGAATTTTCAGCAGGTTATTTTCTAATTCTTTTAATGCTTTATCTATGCATAGCTCAATATCTTCAGTATTTAGTTTAATATTATTGGATTTCTTGGTAGCTCCTAAATATTTCTCCTGCAAACCTTTGATATAATCTACAAACATATTAAACATAATTTCGTCAGTACCTTGAGTAGAAATTACCCTTAATAAACATTCTGGCACATCCTCATTTTTTCCCAATCCGCATTCAATCGCATATTGAAGTTCCAGTGCATTACTAATTCCATCATCTTCAAACGATGTCTCTGTTATACGCTGTTTACTTACTATGTGAGCAATTGCCTCTGTATCTATATCTACAATTCGTTTCATTCCAATTAAATTCTCATTATTAAGATTTATTTTTGACACTATACTGTTAATCATATTTATTAATTCATAGGATAAGTTTAACCGGTGAGCCTGAAGAATTCGGTTAAGTATATTTATACCATCCATTAAATCTTTGCCCTTGCTATACCAAGAGAAGTACTCATCTTTAATTAAATTTATTTTCTCATATATAAACGGTGTCTCAAATTCACCTATAAGTGAATCGCACCTTGCTTGTTCTTTGGCTATCCAGGTAGAAACAGTTGCTTGCTGTTTTGACTCTTCTCCTCGTCTGCCACCTAACCTGTTTGCAGGTAATCCTGATGGATTCATATTTGATATCGCGTTATCTACAGCCTCGTGCTGAAAGCTCGTTACCAAAATAGTTGGTATTTCACCTTGATTGTTTTTTTGAAAATACTCTTCAAATCTTGCAATGATTGCTTTAATTACAGTAGTTTTACCAGTGCCTGGAGGTCCTTGTATAAGAGCTATATCAGGTGTATTAATAGCAACTTCAATTGCTTTTTTCTGAACCAAATTAAAGTCAACATTTTTCCCCAAATTCTTTTTCATAGTGTCTCTTAATCGGTTAGTTATTGCCTGCTCATTTCTGAATTTTCTTAATGTACTAATACCACTGTCAATTAACAACGCAAGATTAGGTATAGGTGCTGCCCCTTTGGCAATCTCCAATTTGGCTTGGTTTCTTCTTTGAATTCTTGCACTATCACCGTTAAGTGATTTAAATAAGAAACCAGATTTAGGCAGTTTCTTTTTTGTCTCACTATTTTCATCAATAATATACATCACATTATTTTTTATTTTAGAAATCTTTCCGATAGAATATGGCTTAAAGTCCTTAATTTCATGTAAGTCTTCCCATTTTTCAATTTTTAATATTTCTTCATCATCTGTACAATCTATATATATATCGTTAGCAGCACAGTTTTCCAATGCATTTTCTTTTATTATAAATTTATAGATAAATGCATCTTTAACATCAATTTCATATGAAGTGTATTCAGCTACACCATCTTCAATTGCTTGCTTAAACAGCAATAATTTTTCTAAATCATTATAAGCTTCCCATATACCAAAATAAGACTTAGTATTTGAGATTGCTTGAAGTTTATCAGCAACTTCTTTAGAAACACTTGCATTTTGTGTTGATTCAACAAACTCTATATTTCCTCTTAGCATGTAAACTGAATTTTTAATATCAGAATCTCTTCTCATATTAGTAGCAATAAATTCATTACCTTTTCTATCTACATCGAGTCTCCAAATTTTAGAAATTATTTGCAATTTTGCTTTACTTTCAAAATTATAAGCAAAAATGATATTTTGATTATAAACAAATTCATTATTTATAAACTTAATAGGGTTTTCTTTAGCATATTGAGGTAATCGGTCTACTACGTTGTCTGTAATTTGTATGGTAAGTTTCTGAAGTTGATTGAAGTCAATAATACTAAAAAAGATGTGCATTTGTACAATAACATTACTTTCTTGCACATCAATAATCCTAACTAAATTACCCCTCCAACTTCCATCTCTAATATACTCATCCAGCACCGCTTTATTGGCAGTATTAAGAGGAGCAATTATATACCTGTCTCCGTTTACTATCATTGAGTATCTTTGTGAAACATAATCGTATTCTAGGTTAATTACTACACCTATCAGAATCACAGGCATTTTACCCTCTACTATGAACTCACACTTAGCTTCGCCACCCCATGTTATATCGGTTGCCTTCATAGTAATACCCTCCCTACATCACAACAGCGTATCTGAGTATTTTTAAACCTTTAATGTTTTCATCTGGATCATTTAGAACTGAATGCTTGCTAAAATAGATTTGGTCTCCACGTCCTAGTTCTTGCTTTTCGTACGTTCCTATTTCAATCGGTTTTGTGGTTCCTTTCTTTATATACCAGATCTCATTATTATTTGGATTTAACAAGTAAAATTTTTTTCTATCTGTTGCGAATGCTACCCTGAAGTACGATTGAATTTCCAAGTTATCAACTTCTCTATTAATGTAATTATTTGTAATATGATTATCTGATTCTCTTAATATATAAGAAAATATGGCCTTATGTTGTTTGTTGTTATCATCTTTTTTTATTTTATAGCTATCTCTAAATGACATATACATTGGAATATCGTTTCCTATTTCACACCAAGGACATATGCATTGGTTATTCTCTTTCCTTGTGGGGTAATACCAAACACCACAAGGCTTACATTTAATTAAGACATTTGATGCTTCGAGGCAAGAGCGAGCAAAATCAAGTGCTGTTGCTCTATTTAACCGATTAAATTTCCCTGCAATAAAAGTTTTTTTGAATAAATCTTTTAATTTATTAGTAAATACAACCTCACTTGGTAATATTTGAGTCGAACTGTTAAATCCATTGTTTTCATCATCAACATAAGGATAACTTCCCTTATAAGCATCATTTTCCATTTCTGGTGTTCCATTTACTATTTCATCGCCAACATAGGGGTGGCCGACTCGAATTAATTCGAAGAGAATAACCGCCAAGGAATAATCATCAGTCAGTATGTCAGGTTGCATTTGATTATTTAGTATTTCAGGTGCCATATATCTTGCCGTTCCCAATATTCCAGATTTAGAAGCTCCAGGAATATATAAATTGTCGATATCTATCATACAAACAGAAGCTTTTGTTATATCCTCTGCAACGAGTATATTATTTCCAGAGATATCACAGTATGCTTTATTTTCTTTGTGTAAGATATAAAAGGAATGTGCAATCTGATAACCTAGGTATAAACGCCTTCTTAATCCTCCAGAATAATTATTATACCATTCAGAAAATTTCATTTCTTTCGACGGTATAAGTAATTTATTTAAAGAAAGATGTCCTTTTACTTTTTTCATTACATAGCCGATATAGGGCTTTTCAACCATTTCCAACGGCATTATAAACCTATTGGGGTAGCTTTGCTGTAAAAGCCATTGTATCTTTTTAACTTGATTACTGGCTTGAATTTCATTTGAAGTAAAAAATAACTTTATTAAAAAATTGCCTGACGACTCGTTATAAACGATTCCCTGAGCACCTTGACCCACAATATCAATTAATAGATATTCCGTACCAGAAATAGTCGTTATCCTTTTACCAATCAAATCTATCATTAGGTGCTCCTCTCCATTGTAAATAATATCATCGTTTTATCATCGCCATTTTTTTCCTGCAATGAACTTGTCCAATTGATAATATCAACTTCGTAATTGTCCTCATTATTTCGTACTTTCTTTGAAAGATAATTTAAGAATTCAATTTTCTTGCTTGACTGTAATTCACAAGTTATTCCATCGGTACCAATAAAAATGTTAAGAACTTTAAAATCTGTTGGTAAATCAACTTTTATTATTTCAAACTTGTCTTCGTCAATATCGTCAGTTAGTGAATAGGTTATATTTGAAAAAAATTCAACATTATTTTGTAGTGAATAATCAACGTTATCTATTGTGGCAAATATCTCACCGTCTCCAATACCACCAAGCAGAATATTGGAAATTGAAATTATTGCAAACTTTAAAGTTGTAGAATAATCACGAATTGGTCCTTCAAGCTTACTTTTCCATTTACTAATGATGAACTTCTTAATTTTCGTGTTTGCATATACCCTAATTTCACCATTTTCAATTATGTCGTACAATGTTTTTATTGTTTCTATTGCATATATAGAACCAGCCTTTGATTTTACACATGAACCTACTCCGTCAGCAACTGCTATCAATACACCATTAGAATTTTTATGAAAACCAAAACTATCTTGATTTTCAATTTCATTTTTCACATGAGATAACCCTGTCATTGACAATCCGATTACTTTATAGTCAAAATTACCTATCTTTCCTTTTTCGAAAATTGTTGTAATACTCATAATATTATTTCGTCTTGTTCAAATCCCACTGGTAACATACTAATTGGTGCATTGGGGTCTGCACTACTCATTCTACTTAAAGTAGACATTGTTACCCATTTAAAGAAATTTGAAATACCTGTGGCATCTTTTGATTGGATAACCGGTACTGTCGGATTATTGATAAATGCTTTAAGCATATTTATATCTGCATCGGTACCAATTCCCATTGCAAGGCGTAAGCATTTTGAAGCTCTCGGTGAAGTGTGAAGTAATTTTAGTGCTTCCCACTCTAAATATTCATTTACTGTGCTATTAGAAGAACCATAATAATCTGTCGGCAAACCATCACTAACTAATACAATGGTTGGAGTATATGCACGAGATGAGATTTGGTTTTTGTCCTCGATAATTGATGTGATCACACCGAATGCTTCTCCCATGGGAGTTTTTCCTGCAGCATTCATTTCAGTTAATTTGATCGTATCTACATTTGCTAAGTGTTGATGAATTTTAACTTCTTCACCAAAAGTTACAATACCTACCTGAAAGCGACCTCTAACATCATCAATACTTGCTAATGACGAAACCATTTCTCTTATTGATGTATTAAGTAATTTGATTTTTTCGCCCTGCATACTGCCACTAACATCAGCCAATATAAGCACTGGTAGCGGTCTCGCCTCTTTTACAGTAAAATCATTTAATCCCATTTTATTCTCTCCTTTCAACTAAATCACTAAATACCAATAAAATTGTTAAAATATATTTCAATAAAAACACCATGTAAATTATTTTAATTTTTTTCTAAGAATTAAATGCCTTAATTTTAAAATTGAGATCATAGGCATTCTGACGAAATTAGTAAATTGGGTAATAATCTCGAAAACTTGATTTGTGTTCCACAACTAAATTTTCTGAACGTCTTGTACTTGCAATGAATCTTGAATGTGGCAACCTTAAATCAGGCATAACTAATAACATTGATGTAACATATTTTTTTTTGCTTATATTCATATGTACATTTAGCTATGCTAATAATGATATATTTATACTGTACTACTTTTAGCCTATTGTAATATTCTGCATAATCTTGGTATATCCTTTGTTGCAATATGTCGTATGTTGTCGAAGGCAATAAAATAGACAGGCCTCAGCCTGTCTACCATAGACCTAGTAGATGCGACTTGTTGTTGCATCAGGATTATAGCAGGAGCGGTTGAAAACTGCCAATGAGCTGGCTCCGGTAAAGCGCTCAAATATAATGACCCATGAGAGATAGTCTACATAACGCAATTTTATCGCTGAAGCTGGTGGTCAAAAAATCCGAGCTTTCCAGCTTCCGATAGAATTTGTTATGTAGAAGCCACCAACTCTAAATTGTAGCCGGTAAGAAGGTGGCTGTACTAGAGGACATGCACTAATTTTACATGGGTTGCAGGCAGGCGGACGGACGGAAAAGATCTACAAGATAAACGCAGGATAAGTTGGCCTAAAAAGTGACCTCATAGTCAGAGCATTAGAAATTATAGCGGCTGGCCCGGCTAATGAGACAACTTAGAGCCAGCGGCTGCTTCTTGACCCAGCACTCTTTGCTGGCCAAGTTAATACCCGGGTGAAATGCAATTAAGGCTTGGACGGCAATGTGTGCGGCAGAGACGAGCTACAGGACAGGCCCTATAGCCATATCTGGAAATTAAAAGCTTAGAAGTAAGACTTTCATCAATCAAACCACAAAGTAGAAAAAGCAGCGGCTGGAGACTTGGTTTGGCGAGGTGAAGGCTGTGATTATGGCAGAACTAGTAAAAGTGCACCGGAGCAGCAGGATAACTGCCAGCGGCTGCAGTACGACCTAGCAGCTGCTGGGACATATTGGCCTAAATTAATACTGATAGCTGCTGCGGCAGGGGTATTAATCTATTACCAACTATTTATAATAGTTCTTCTTCTAACTGAAATCTTATCCCCTTTACCACTTCAATTATTTCATCAATTTTATCAAAGTAGATATCTTGAATAATCATTGCTGTTGCTGTTGATATTGTGAGCAAGAATCTTTTGTCACTTTCGCCAAATACATTTTTATAAATATTATAGTTTTTGTTATTATCATCATTACCGCTTAAGTAATGCTCTTGATTTAACTTTTTTAGCTGCCATTGAAGAAAATATCTTTTTATCCCCCCGATGTCTCTCACTTAATATCACCCCATTTTTTATAATGTTGATATACTTTCTGCAATTGTACTTATAATCTGTAATCTTTAGGCTAATCACTATTTTATTAATTTTTCCCGGGTGCGAACTTATGTTCTCATTATAAATTGTACTTAAATCTATGTAAAGTACTTTCTTACAGTAAATAGACATAAAAATAGCCGCTTGTTGGCTGCTTGATAGCAATTTCACGACATAGCGGCTACCCAGCCTAAAAGTAAGCTCTGAACAAGTGACTACTAACTTGACCAGCACTCTTGGCTGGCTAAGTTAATGACACGGTAAGATACTCCTAAGGCTTGGCCAGCAATGTGTGTGGCAGAGAAAATCTAAAGGGAGAGACCCCATAGTTTAACTTAAAATCCAGACCCTTAGAAAGTCACTCATCAATTAGACCCCAAAGTAAAAAAAGCAGCGGATGGCTGCTTACTTTGCCGGAGGTGCAGGCATAAATAACCTATCTGTTAATACATGCACCGGAGCGGCAGGATAACTGCCAGCGGCTGCAGTACGACCTAGCAGCTGCTGGGACATCTTAACCCTTAATAAAACTGACAGCTGCTGCGGCAAACTTATTTGTTTAAATATATTTACTGTGGATACTAGAATCCTAATATCCTGCTGATCCTTTTGAGAATTGATTTTTTATCGGTATTAATTTCTTCAATATTTAGCACCGGCCTACCTTCACTATTTAGAGGAATTTCTAAGTACTCAGCAAAAGCATCACAATAAATGCTAAGAGGGTTAGGTTGCTTTTTGCAGTTTGCAGGCAGCATAGAGACTATCTCTTCAGGATTACGACTTTTAATGTTTTGAATTATGAACTCCATATTATAAAATGTAAAAAAACTCCGGCCGCTTTTCTCTTTGAAATAGTTTAACTCATTTCGTTTATCAGCTAGTAAAAAAATAGTTTCCCAGGTCTTCCGGCACCAGTTTGAATATGAGTCAACTTTTCCCTTAGGGAACCATTTAGGCACCTCAACCTGTAACTCCTTAAAATATTCTAGCATGGTAAATCTGGCAGGTTCCAAAAAGTCTATGGGATTATAAAGATATTTTCTTTCATGCAATCTCTCTAGCATACGAATTAAGAAATCATAAAAAAAGACAGGTCCATTTTCTCCAATGGTTTGAATTAAAGTATTATATCTAGTTTCAGATTCTAATTTGCGGCTTTCATCAAACTGTCTATCAAATCTTATTAAGTAGAGCCTATTCATCACCTGCTCTGGCACCATAAACTGCTTTTCGTTCAGCGTCCCGATAATAACCGGATGATTCGTATCTAAGTCATTGCTGATTCCTTTGATACCCTCTTCTACAGCAGATGCACTAAAGAAGTCTGATTTAATCTCGTCAATGAGAATAGGAAATAAGTTTTTGCTTTCATAAAGCATCATCAAGTTTTTCATTCTCATGTCAGCCCGTTTGGCTTTAAATGGAGGCTTATTAAATGTAAATAAATGGCTCTCGCTATTGCCTATTAATGCATTAAAAAAACGTAACCATCTGCTCTTACCCGTCCTAGTTTCGCCTATTAACAATAATCCAATTGGGATATCTCTTCTTACACCTGGGTCATTATCCTGTCTCAACTTCCATACCAAAGGTGAAAATAACCCATATAACATACATTCCATTGCCAAAGTGGCAACTTCTTCATTTCTGCCATCGGTATACTCTTTATATAAGTCACAAAACTCTACGATAGCTTCTAATGCCCTTTTATTTGTTTCCATTGTGCCGATATGAAGCGGCTTAACTATTCCGTCCATTACTGAAAGGTTCAAAGTGTTTTTTTCTTTGTCATAAAACATTTCTCTTCGCAAATCATCTTGGTCTTCTAACAATGGAACGGTTAATTTCCTTTCCATAATCTTAGGCGCAACTTTTTTCATAATTGACTTGAGATTTATTACTTGTTTTGATGAAATGGTTTTAGGAATAGCTTCCTTAATTATTTTTAGAGTCTCTATTTCAGTAGTTCTGCTTTTTATATTGGTTTCTAAGGAAGTTATGTCGTCCTCAACCTGCTCTCTAGTAACTAGCACTTCCTGGGCACCTAGTGCCGTCATAATTTCATCAAAAGCCTTTTCTTCAATCGGGATTCCTTTCTTATTTTTTCCAACAGTGTGATCGGCTGTTTTTGAACCTTCCTCTGAAATAATAATATTTGGATAGTAGGGAATGCAGTAATTTTTAATCTCTTCAAAGCGTTTTTGGTAAATTTCAAATATAGCTTGATTATTTGTCCAGCCCACCAGTTCTTCAAACTGGTCAAAACTTCTTAAAGCCGTATTGGAAGCGTTGGCAGACCCTACTAAGACCAGTATATCTTCTGCACCCTTTAGTAGGTATATTTTTGAATGCACCTTTTTTAATGGTTCATAAAATTTAACTGCACCTGATTTTATTTTCTCTTGATTGCTTTTGCTTAAGGTTTCAAATTCTTTAACTCGATTAGTATTTGTCAAACACTTAATATAGCTTTCTGCTAGTGTGCTGCCCTCTATCCCAATAACAATTTCCACATCCTCAAATCTGTTGCTAAGCATTTCTACTAAGCTGCTAGAAGCTGAAAAGGTAACGGCTTTAATGCTGGTATATTTGTTGGAGTTAAATATATCGGCAAATGTAAGGCCACTTGGTTTGTTATCAATTACACAGTGTAGATAATTTGGCTTGTCCAGCTCTGAGAACAAATCATCTATCATTAGTTATTACTCTCCTTATTTAAGGCTATCAATAGTACTAGCAAGTTATGTCGTACCCCTAATCAATTTTATCTTTTCCAATATTGTTACCATATTGTGGATTAATCACACCTCATTAGCGCTAGTCACTACTTTATAATCCACTCCGTCCAGTATTTCAAAATGCTTTTGCCCACATTTAATCTTATTTGCCTCTGATAAAAGGAGTTTGTCTAAGTCATGGGTAGATTTTGTTTCTCTAATTAAATATAACTTTTGGTCATCTTCTTTTACTATGGCCCAGTCGGGATTGTAAGTGCCAATAGGTGTTTCCACCACAAACCAGGCAGGAAGCTTAATAAAGAGTTTTATATCTTCCCGGTCATCTAGATCTTGAGCAAATTGCCGCTCCACATCTGACTCCACTACCACATGGTCATAGATGGAATAATTGACTGCTACCAGATTGCTGAGATAGCTCTCTATTTCTTTTTCTTCAAAAAGTAGCATCTCATATTCCTGATCGGCTATTTGTTCATACTTTATCCCGTTGATCATTAGGTTTTGCATTTCTCGCTTAATTTCTTTTAAAGCCATATCCATAAATTGCTGGGGATTAATGTATATGTCATTAAGCCGGCCTGAAGTTAAGATGATTTCTGCCAGTGTGCTCCGGGTTAGTTCTGTTTCCCGTTGAATATAGTTAAGCATATCTGGAATTGCCGTGACTTCCCACTGAACAACAGTTTCTCCCACCCGGGCCAAACGGGTGTCTACACCAGTTTCAGTAATATCTAGTTTTACCTTTTCTGCTTTGATTCTTGGCTTGGTGACAGCCGGCATGCTCCTAATCGCCTGAGTAGCTTTAGCCACCAGGTCCAGTGTGTCAAAATAAATGGCATAGCGGGTTTTATGCTTAATTCGTTCCCAAAGGGCTTTGAAGTTTTCATCAAGCAATACTTCTTTCTTTAGCTTTACCTGCTTTCGTTCCCGCTTGTTTTTCACCCGGCCGCTAAAGTCCACCCCACACTCTTCTTTAATCTCTTGCTGCAGCTTATTGGCAAATGCTTCGTAGCTTTCATTGGCAATGACTGTTAACCTATTAATGCTGTCATCAAACACCCGATTCCCAGTCTGGTCAACGGGAAGGCGCAGGCCTCTGCCTATCTCTTGCCTTTTTTTCAGCTCCGATTTTGTCTCATTCAAGGTGCAAATCTGAAACACATTGGGATTATCCCACCCTTCGCGCAGAGCTGAATGGCTGAAGATAAAGCGCACAGGCTCGTCAAGGGATAAGAGCCTCTCCTTGTCTTTCATAATTAAGTTATAGGTATCATCATCAGCCTGGGTGGTGCCACTAGTGTCTTTTTCTATACCTTTGCGATCTGCACTAAAGTACCCATCATGAACCTTTTCTGCCGGGTAGAGGATCAACCCTTTATACCTGGGGCTTGCTGTCAACTCCTGATATGCTTCTGTAAACCACTGGGCCAACTTGCCGTACTTCCGCTCATTCTTCTCATAATAGCGGTAGTTGGCTACCCTGTCGATGAAAAAGAGGGATAGCACTTTAATGCCTTTATCTTTTACTTGTAATTCCTTCTCCAGGTGCTCTTTTACTGTCTCCCTAATTTGTACCTTCATAATATCTTCGCTAGCCCCGCCTAGTGTTTGTCCCAGGTTAACTACCTGCCCGTTGACAAAGCTTACAAAGCCATCACCGGCATTTATTTCCGACACCACATAGCCATCTTTATAAGTAGCCCTGTGGTTAGATTTAACAAATAAGTCCTCACCCGCTCTAATATCAACCGTCTTAGGTGCTGGTCCAGTTGCTTTGTCAACGTGGATAGTTATCTTGGCGCTAATTTTAGTTTTGGTTGGCTTGATACTCTCTAGGCTGATAAAAGCCTGATTAAAGTTTTCCTCACTTAAAACCGAATCCACCTCAATTTGTTTAACCAGGCGCATGTCATAAGCTTTCACCGGATCTAAACGGTAGACCAGATTGTATAAGTTCCGGTGGGTTGCTGAATAGCGCAGAGTACATAGAGGGTTAAGGCTCTCGATAGCTTCTTTGGCCTTGTCACTTTCCATGTTTTGCGGTTCATCTACAATGACAATGGGATTAGTAGCTTGAATAAAATCAATTGGCCTGTGCCCTGACAATTTGTCCTGCTCATTGTAAATAACGTTGTTTCCTTTTTTATTAAAGGAATCTATATTAATGATTAAAATTTGCACTTGATTGCTAGCTGAAAAATGCCGCAACTTGGAAACCTTTTTGGAATCATACACCCAGTAGTCTACTGGTATGTTTCCATATAAGTTTTTAAAATGCTCCTCAGTTATTTCCAAGTTTTTTAATACGCCTTCTCTAATAGCTACACTGGGAACTACGATAATAAATTTACTAAACCCATAGTGAGTATTTAGCTCGTAAATTGTCCGCAGGTAAACATATGTTTTTCCCGTGCCCGTTTCCATTTCCACCGAAAAATTCATGCCCCAAAAGTCATCTGCTATAGATATTTCATTTGTCGCTTGGATTTTCCTGATGTTTTCGATAATCTTTTCTTCATCTATTAATAGCCTATTTCCTACACCCAGTTCCGTTTGAAAAAGGCTGTCCAAATCACCCGGAAGTTTAACTTCATATTAGCCTCCTGCCAAGGGCTGCCCGTCAAATAGATCTGTAATGGCTTGAATCGCCTGAAGCTGATATTCTTGGTTGCTGTCAAATTTTATCTTCACCAGTAATCACCTCACACAGTGCGAAACTTTATCTTTTTGGCTTTCATGTCAAGTAAAGTATTAACTTTCAACTGGTCATTGCCGCCAAAAGAACTGTCCAGGCAAAGAACTGAGTCAGGAGCCAGTTCTATCATGCTGTCCATTAATTCCTTGTCTACTTTTTCCGCTAAACAAATTAATAGTTTGCCACCTGCTACTTTATAAACTGTTATTTCTCTTAATTCTACCTTTTCCAGCTTTACGTTTAAATCAAAACCTGATTTTAATCCTAGATTTCGAATTGTGAATAACTTGCGCCTGTGGATAACTTATCCACAGGACTAAATCCATGTGTTTCCATTTATGGGTGTGAAAATGTATTCTT
>Ga0208490_100798_pt1 | contig 15441 bp, 18 predicted proteins | sample SubbioAug_CSWold_FD_184818 | JGI IMG/M metagenome (GOLD analysis project Ga0208490, IMG submission 184818) | Serpentinite rock and fluid subsurface biosphere microbial communities from McLaughlin Reserve, California, USA - CR11Aug_CSWold (SPAdes) | ecosystem: Environmental > Terrestrial > Deep...
CCGCAGCGAGCCGATCGAGAACGACGAGCAGGCGCAGGCAGAAAGATCAGCCGATCTTGCCGAGGCTTTCGACGATCTGGAGCACGAAGCCTCGGCCAAGCTGGCGGCTATCGCCCAGCTGGATTTTGGCCCCCGCAACGAGGTGGCGCCTGGTGCTGCCGTCAAGATCGGAGACCGCTATCTGGTCATTGGCGTCTCGACCGGAGAGTTTACCTGCCAGGGGCAAAAGTTTGTCGGTATCTCGCAAGCAGCACCGATCTACGCGGCGCTTGAGGGCAAGACCAGCGGTGAAACCTGTGAGTTTCGCGGGCGCGTGCTGCGGATATCGGAAATCTATTGACAGGGACCAAGCCCGATGAGCCAACAGCGCAAGGACGGCCGGCCCCGCGTTCCGCCCAACCAGGTTGTCACAACCAAGTTTCCGGTAATGACTGCCGGAACGCCGGATACGGCAGATACCACTTCCTGGACACTGACGCTGGACGGAAACGTCGAGCAACCGGTGACTCTGGATTGGGCGGCGTTTCGCGACCTTCCCCATCAGGATTTCACGGTTGACGTACATTGCGTCACGCGCTGGTCAAAGCTCGATACCAAGTGGCGGGGTGTTTCCATCGCAACGCTCGCTGCATTGGTGCGGCCCGCAGAAGATGCGGCCTACGTCCAGGCGCGCGCCGACGGCGGCTATACCGCCAATCTGCGTTTGCCCGATCTGCTTGATGACAAGGCTTTTGTTGCAACGGAATATGACGGCAAACCTCTGACACCCGAACACGGCGGCCCGGCGCGATTGGTGGTGCCGGATCTTTACTTCTGGAAAAGTGCAAAATGGCTTCGTGGCCTGCATTTCAGCCCCTTCGACTACAAGGGCTATTGGGAGAGGCTGGGCTATCACAACTACGGCGACCCATGGCGTGAACAGAGGTACAGGGGATGACAACGACGTCCGTAGCCTCGGCACTGGTGGATGAGATCCGCGCATGCAGGCGCTGCGCCGAGGACTTTCTAAAGACGGCAACCCGGCATCAACCCAGGCCGGTCGTCTGGTTTCGCCCGGTCGCGCGTATCCTGATCGTCGGACAGGCGCCGGGCATGCGCGTGCACGAGTCGGGCGTGCCCTTCGATGACCGCTCCGGCGACCGGCTGCGTGACTGGATGGGTCTATCCCGCGACGAGTTCTATGACCGGGACCGCGTGGCGGTGGTCCCCATGGCGTTCTGCTTTCCGGGCTATGATGCCAAAGGCAGCGATCTGCCGCCCCAACCACGCTGTGCTGCGACGTGGCGCCAGAAGGTGATGGGCCAGTTGCCAGGGGTCAGCTTGACCATAGTCATTGGCAAATACGCCCAAGGCTGGCACCTGGGAGCCGCCCATCAAAAGGCCGGGGTCACCGCGACGGTCCAAGGCTGGCGAAACTTTGCCCCGGCGAGCTTTCCCCTTCCGCATCCGTCGTGGCGCAACAATGCATTTTTGCGGCGCAATCCCTGGTTCGAATCCGAACTTTTGCCCGCTTTGAAGGACCGTGTTCGGTCCGCCTATTCGCAGCCTTGAAGACAAACACCCCGCAACCCATCCCAGCAGAGGAGCAGCATCGATGGTACAGGCAGTTTGGAACGGCGAAGTCATCGCCGATAGCGACAGGACCGTCGTTGTCGAGGGCAACCATTATTTCCCGCGTGACTCGGTTCGCTCGGAATACCTGGTCGAAAGCACCAGACAATCGGTCTGCCCGTGGAAGGGAACCGCCAGCTATTATTCGCTGAACGTGAACGGCGAAACCAACGCCGATGCGGCGTGGTTCTACCCTGCACCGAAATCGGCCGCAGCCGAAATCAAGGACAGGATTGCATTCTGGCGGGGTGTGAAGGTCGCATAGCGCGTGTGAAAGAGTTTGAAGCGCAGCTTGATGGAGAATGTCTCGATGGAAATGGGATTCGTGGGGTTGGGCCGGATGGGCGCCAACATGGTGCGGCGGCTGCATAAAGGCGGGCATCGATGTCATATCTTCAGCCCGTCGGCAGGGACACGCGAGGGATTGGCCAAAGAAACCGGGGCCATTTCATTTGCTGACCTGACCGCTTTGGTTCGGTCGTTGCCGCAGCCGAGGGCAATTTGGGTCATGGTGCCCGAAGGGGAGGCGACCCAAAGCGTGCTGGCGGAATTGCGCCAATTGTGCGCGCCCGGTGACGTGATCGTCGATGGTGGCAACAGCCATTACAAGCACACAGTCGCAAGGGCAGGTGAAATGGCCGAAAGCGGAATCGATCTGGTCGATTCGGGCACAAGTGGCGGCGTCTTCGGCCTGACGCGCGGGTATTCCCTGATGATTGGCGGGCGTGTGGCAGCGGTTGATCGCCTGCGCCCAGTGCTGGATACGCTTGCCCCTGGGATTGAGGCGGCCCCCAGAACGCCCGAACGCGCGAATGGCCCTGTTGCCCCCGGCGAGCAGGGCTGGCTGCACTGCGGAAAATCCGGCGCCGGGCATTATGTGAAGATGGTCCACAACGGTGTCGAATACGGCATGATGCAGGCCTTCGCCGAGGGGTTCGCCCTGTTCGCTTCGGCGAAGTCGGAACAGGTTCCCGAGGAACACCGGTTCGAGTTCGACCTTCCGGCCATCGCCGAAGTCTGGCGCCGGGGCAGCGTTGTAAGTTCGTGGCTGCTGGACCTAGGGGCGGATGCTCTGGCCGAGGACCCCAGCCTGGCACGCTATTCTGCGCAAGTGTCCGATAGCGGCGAGGGGCGCTGGACTGTAGAAGCGGCGATAGACCAACGCACGTCTGTGCATGTCCTGGCCGCTGCGCTTTTTGCCCGGTTTGCATCGCGGGATCAGGATGAAGTCGGCAACCGGTTCCTATCCGCACTGCGCAACCGGTTTGGTGGCCACCCCAGCTTTGTTAAAAAGAGATAAACCCCAAAAAAGGTTGACAGCCACCGAAGCCCATACCGGATTTTCGGCGGCCATCGGCCAAACGATACTTCGCGAACCGCCCTAATGAAGCCTGCTGGCGCCCTTGCCGCTTCGCGCCGCATCGCCGGAGTGTTTGAGGAGCGCCTCAAGCTGACTCAAGAGCGCTGGATCTTCGGGCCTGAGGATAAGCTGATAGTCCAGACAATGCTGGGCAGCAGACAGTTCGCCGACGTTCAGGAAAGTGCGCTTTAGGTTCTCAAACATGCGAACCAGCATGTCATGCGGATGCGCGTTGGCAAGCCAGCCGTCGTCGAAGCCTCCGGCCGACTGGCGAATGGTTTTGACCAAACCCTCGATCTGCTGTTGTGACACCTTGCTGTGCGAAAACGGATCAACCAGCGTGCCCGAACCATCCGGCTCCGTAATGCGGATCAGATAATGACCCGGAAAGCCAACGCCATGAACGTCGATCCCAAGGCGTTGACCAACTGAGATGTAGATCGCCGCAAGCGAGATCGGAATACCAAGACGATTCTCGATCACGCTGTCGAACAGGCTGTTGTCGGCCGAGAAATATTCCAGCGTATCGCCACGATATCCCAGAACGCCGCCAACGACGTTTGTCAGGAAATCGCTGTTGCTTTGCGCCCTGTCAAAGGAGATTCCGCTTCTGGAAAGGAATGTGTTGACCTGTCGATCCAGCGCAAGGACCGACTCCCTGACGTTGGTGTCTGGCTTTATCTCGGCGGCAAATAGCAGCGCGCAGAGTTCAACGTTGATCTCCGCTGCCGGTTTCTGGACTTCTTCAATGAATTGCTCCTGAACGCTCATGCGGGGTTCCCACCACGTAGCTAGTGTGTCACGGATTGGAAGGTGTCGATTTCAGGCAATCGCGTCTTGGGGTAAGACGACGGCCTACGAACTTCTCAATAAGATGGGATCGGCTCAGTCAGATTCAAGATCGCTCTGCCTCGTGACCTCGTGCGCGTTCTTTCAAATATCGCACGATGTCAAGCGACTCTGGCATCCAGCGGTCCGAACCATCCGCGCCGGTGATGCGCAGCACTGGAACCGTGGTCCGACCGCGCGCTGCCTGAAGATCGAGGCGATGCTGCGGATGATTCCAGACATGGCGCAACTCGACCTCGGCCCCGGTTTCACGGATTGCGTGCAAGACACGCTGACAGAACGGGCATTCAGGATAATAGTAGAGCGACAGTTTCGTCACCTCTTCGGAATTCGGGGGCGTAAAGCGGGCAAGGAAATGATCGGCATAAGAGTCAGGCCAGGGGTGATCCGGCCCGTGCATCGCCAGCCTCTCGTCTTCGGCTATCATCAGGCAGACGGTTAGTTCGGCCACAGTGAAATCCCTGCCGAGCGCCTTTGACAACGGCCCTCGCAGAAAGTCCGCATACCAGATGGCCCAGTCATTATTTGTCGCGTTGCCCTTAAAGGGGCTCTGCCTCAATCTGTGTGGCGCACTATCCTGAGAACGGGAAGATTCAGGAGGGATAGTGGTGATTTCAAGGAAGCACTGGTCGCCCGGGAGCGATGTTTCCGTTCAAAGCGTTGAGCGGCGCGATTCCGGCGGGTGGACTGTATCCGGCAGTCTGACACCAAACGGCATCTGCCCAGACTGTGGATTGCAATCGCGACGTCGTCACGGCTGGCGGCGTAGGCGGCTGCAGGATTATCCCGCCCATGGTGACGGGGTTACGGTAACCCTCTGGGTTTGCCGTTGGCGATGTTTGGCACCCGCCTGCCCGCGCCGGACTTTCTCGGACCAGATCGGCTCGATTGCGCGTCCTTTTGCGCGGCGCACTTCGCGTGTCGGGGAAATTGTCAGCCATCTTGGGCACGCGACCGGCGGGCGGCCTGCCGAGCGGCTCTTGCACCGCTTGGGCCTTGGGGTCAGTGATGACACGGTGCTTAGGCAGCTGAAGAACCGTGCTCAAGACACTGCCGAGCCGCCGACCGTCATCGGGATCGACGACTGGAGCTGGCGGAAGTCGCAGACCTACGGCACGATCATTGTCGATCTGGAGCGTCGCGCGGTCATCGATGTTCTCGAAGATCGTGATGTGGTCACCTGCACCGACTGGCTGAAACGACATCCCGAGGTGGAAGTGATCAGCAGAGATCGCTGCGGTCTCTACGCCCAGGCTGCCCGGCAAGGCGCGCCGCAAGCGGAACAGGTCGCCGACCGGTTTCATATCGTGCAGAACCTGCGGCAGGCTATCGAGGAGCAGATGAACCTTCACGGCCGTGCGACCGGCAGGGCGCTGCTGTCCGACGCCGACAATATCACCGCAGAGGGAAGCCTTCTGAAGTCCCGCCTTGCGCACAGGACGTCTCGGGAAGAGATTTTCACCACCATCCATGCGCTTCGAAATCAGGGGCTTACCTGCAGCGAGATTGGGCGGCGAACAGGGTTCCCTCGTCGCAGCATCGCGAAATGGCTGCAGTTCGAGACGCCGCCGGACCGCAGGCGGGCAGCTTTGAAGCCGACTTCGCCGTGGTACTTTGAAGAGTTCCTGAGCCAAAGCTGGAAGGGCGGAATTCGAACTGGAAGCGCCCTGTTCCGTCTGATCCGAGAGCGTGGCTACGAGGGGAGCCCGACGCATTTGCAGCGGCTGCTGGCGGGGTGGCGCAGAGCCGAAAAGCAAGCGAAGGGCCCTGCCTTGGAGCACCAGATCCTGGAACCGGTCCGGGACCCGGAAACGGGGCACGCGATCTCCCCGGTCATCGCGGCAGCGCTGTGTATCAAACCCCGCGGAAAACTCACCCCGGATCAGGCGCGGAAAGTCGACGCGCTCAAGGCTGGCTCTCCCGCCTTCGCAACGATGCGCTGCCTCGTCATGCGGTTCAACGGTATCCTGCGTGGCCGCGAGGCAGACCCGCTCCCTGCATGGATCGACGACGCGATCGAAACCGACCTGGCGCCCATCGTGCGCTTCGCACGCACATTGAACCGGGATTTCGATGCGGTAAAAAACGCTATCGAGATGCCCTGGAGCAACGGCCAAGCAGAAGGTCAGATTAATCGTCTGAAGACCCTCAAACGCGCCATGTACGGCCGAGCCGGGCCAGAACTGTTGAGGGCAAGAATGCTGCCCCTCCGCCACACAGATTGAGGCAGAGCCTATTTAACGGCAACGCGACATCGGTCGTCCAAATGATACTGCATCCAACCATCCGAGAGGGTTCTGGACAAGAAGGTCTGCGGCTCAAACGTGCCGCCATCCTTGTGGCCTGCGCCGCGACCAGGTTGGCCGGCCGCACTTGGTTGCAGAGACGGCATCCCGAAGAGCGCGCAAAAGCCGTTGAAGGGCCAGCGGGGGCGTATACTATCGGGGACATGACAAGCCGTAACCACATTAGCGGACTCTTGCGGCGTGTCGCGGCACTTGTCGCCTTTGTCGCCCTGCTCTGGGCAATCCAGGTCGTCAACTGGATCTCCGGCTACGGCCTGAACCCGGCGTTCGGACTGATCCCGCGGTCCTTCGGTGGGTTGGACGGCATTATCGCGATGCCCCTCTTGCATGGGAGCTTCGCGCACCTGATGGCCAATACGCCGCCGCTGCTGGTGATGGGTGGGCTGATGGTGGCAACCACCACGCGGGCCTTGCTACCGATGAACGCCGTGGTGATCGGCCTCGGCGGTGCTCTCGTCTGGCTGTTCGGCAGCTCGGCCATCCATATCGGCGCGTCAGGGCTCATCTTCGGCTGGTTCGGTTTCCTCGTCGTGCGCGGCCTCGTGGATCGCTCGCTGATCACGCTGGGCGCGGCATTGGTGGTCGGTGTCCTCTATGGCTCCATTCTCTGGGGCGTTCTTGCGGGCCAACCCGGCGTGTCTTGGGAGGCGCATCTCTTCGGTGTCGTCGCTGGCGCGGCCGCGGCGTTCCTGGTCCGAACGCATGTCCATGCCCCGCGCTTGAGCGACGTCGATCTGGACTGAAGCGCCACAACTGACCCGAACGGCCCGTAGCGGCCGGTCGGCCGAGGCATATGCTGCATGGCCGCATTGTCGGAGGCCGACGTTCGACTAGCACCGCAGCGAAGTCACGACCAAAATGGCCGCTCTGGCGTACATTCCTGCCGGTCATGAGCACCTGCTGAACGCTAGGTCTTGCCACAAGCCGACCTCCGTTGCCTGGCCGATCGGCGAAGCGATTCCAAGACTACAGACTATCAAGGCTTTCAGTGGCACGAAGCATTGCTTCCACGGGCAGAACTGATCGAACGCCTTGTTATGTCTTGTATAGAATACGATCTTGATATCGAGCCAACTTTATTGCTCATGATAACTCCTGATCAAGGAGTACGGGAGCATTCAGATTTTTTCAAACTTTGCAGAACTATGCGACCTGCTCGAAGCTGCCATTATCGACGGTGGGCTGGCTGCCCGTCGTCGTGTCGAAGCAGTAGCACGTGACGCAGACGACCTTTCCGTCATGTTCCCGGCATACGCCGCTCTGATGGCTTGGGGTGCGGAGGGCATGGTCCGAATGGTCGACGTCGCTCTGACGCATCACACCGTGAAGAGCAAATCCGCTGCGCTCACGCTCCTCAGCATCGCTGCGCTAGATGGAAGGATCTCGCCAGGTTCGATGATCATGGTTCCGCCGCCGATCCAGAAAGCCGCGAACGCAAAGGCGGATCCAAAGGCAATGCGATCAGATGCCAGCCACGCCCTGCGTACGCTAATCCTATCGCTACCGACGGACGATCTCATGCTTCCGTTCAGCCAGAGCGTAATGCATCTCATGGACCGACAGGACGCGGCGGAAACGCTGGTTGCCGCCCTCGGGGTGAAATGGCTCCGCTTCGGACCACCCGTGCTCGACCAGTATCGACAGCTAATCGCCGAAAGCCCAGACGACGAACCGGCCTTTCAGGCCTTCTTCTGCCGCTACCCGCAGCTACTCGACCCGATGGCAGTCCAAGTCTGGAGTCAGCCTGATTTCCATGGCACCCTAGAACCAGACTTCGTGATCCGCAGGGCTGATAACAGCTATCTCGTGGTCGAGATCGAATGTCCGGGTAAGCTGCTTATGACCAGGGGATCTCAGCTAAGTAGCGAAGCAACCCATGCAGAGAACCAAGCGATTGAATATGAAAGCTTCCTATCGGAAAGAGTCCCGGAGGCGCGCGCGCACTTTCCGAAATACCGTAGGGCAGATTGCCTTGTGATCATCGGCACAGAGGCAGGTCTCGATCATACGCAGTCAGAGGCTCTTGAGCGGGCGAAACAGCGCCGTCAGAATGTGCGGATCGCAGGGTTCGACTGGCTCGAGTCGCGGGCGCGGACACTGATTGAAAACGTGAGCCACGGCGCCATCGACGTTGTAACCCGGCACCGTATGATATGAGCCGGGCGGGTAGCGCTGTTCAACGGTCGGCGCTGCTGCCGATCATTTCGAGGAACCGCGAATAGCGGGTTGCGGCCCTGAGCTACTGCTCGGCATAGACCATGCTGCGTGACTGCGTTTCTACAAGCCGACGCTCACTGGTGCCCCAGCAAGATTTCGCCCATGATGCTGGCGATGTCGGCCGGAGCCGACTTTCGTCTTGAATGCTTGCAATTGATCGCTTTAGGGAGGCGATTGGGCCAATTCGCGGCCCGGTCGCTTTTGCAAAGCGGAGAACAATAGAATGCCTATCCAAACCCGTCCTTTTTTGGTCGTTTACGTCGCTTGGCATCCTGCTTTCCAACCCGGAAAAGAGATCGCTAAACATCTGTTCGACCACTATCGACGCGAGCATTTTGGCAACATTGCGGGAGGGGTGGGCCTAAGCGTAGTCTATAGGTATGCAGCTGATCCTGCTACGGGCGCTCCGCTGGTCATCGACTTGGACGAAGCAGAGACGTCGGCCATAGTGGTCCTCTTTGACGAAGAGTTCTCGAAGTCTGCCGAATACATGGCATGGCTTAGGGCTGTCGAATTGTCGAGCGAAAGAATCGGCTTGCGATCAATGGTTCTCCCGGTCGCCATTGATTCATCTCTTACTCAGTCTGGAGTTGCTGAGCAGGCCTTTCGATGGGATCGATGGAGCGGGATCCACGACCTTCAAACGAAGCTACAAAAGCTGACGGTGGATCTGACCTATCAGTTCAGTCGGATGCTCCGCTCCTACTTGGAGCGCCTCCGTCGACCGATGACAGAAGATGAGGCGCTGCTTGATTATCTGCAAAAGGTGCAGATCTTTCTCAGCCACTCCAAGCATGATGGGGATGGCGAGCGCATCGCCAAGGCGGTGCGCGATGGACTGCATAATGGTCAGGGGTTCAGCAGTTTCTTCGACGTTAAAGACATCCCCACGGGGACACGATTCGATCGTGTCCTGCTGGCGCAGGTCCGCGTAAGCGCGGTCGTCGCGATCCACACTGACAGCTTCTCGTCGAGAGAATGGTGCCGCCGAGAGATCATCGAGGCGAAGCGCTACAACGTCCCACTTGTGGTCGCCAACTGCATAAAAGACGCGGACGAGCGTGGCTTTCCTTATATGGGCAATGTGCCGTTAGTCCGCATGGACCCTATTCTGCTGGATCGAATCGAAAATATCGTTGGGCGGCTGCTGGACGAACTGCTGAAGGACTTTCTATGGCGTTGCCGTATCGAGATGGTGAAACGGGATGGCGCAGACGATGCGGTATTCTTGCCGAGGCCTCCGGAACTGATATCTCTCGCAGGTCTCAACGGCGAAGGTCACGCAGAAGTTACGCTCGTTTATCCCGACCCCCCAATTGGGTCGGAAGAGCAGCGTCTATTCGAGATTATTGCGCCCTCGGTTAAGCTGCGTAGCCTCACGGAATGGATTGCCCAGTCAGGGGTCCAACCATGAACTATCGCGAACCGCTTAGCCAAATGGCTATCGCAATATCGATTTCCGAGAGCGACGACTTAGCGGTCCTCGGTCTTGCCGAGGAGCACCTTCGTGACGCAATGACGGAGATTTCCCGTCACATGCTCGCGATGGGAGCACGTCTCTTCTACGGGGGAGATCTGCGTGACAATGGCTACACGAAACTCCTGTTCGAATTGGTTGCGCGGCATCAAAGGGATGCCGACGTCGGCGATGTAAGGCCAGCAATCGCGAACTACCTTCCATGGCCGGTCCATTCGATGAAATCGAGGGAGTATCTGTCGGAGCTTCGCGAGGATCTCGAGGGAGTCGGCGAGCTGTATTGCTTGGACAAGGAAGGACGCCCCGTTGCTGACGATGCCGAAGTAGGCCCGAGCCCCGCTGACTTCTCGGATGAAGACTGGGCGTCGAGCCTCACAGCCATGCGACGGGTGCAAACCGGAGCGATCAACGCGAGGATCGTCCTCGGCGGACGGGTGACGAATTTCAAGGGTCGCATGCCCGGCATCGCCGAAGAAACCGAGTTCGCCCTCAAAGCCAACCAGCCACTCTATTTGCTCGGTGGGTTCGGGGGTTGTGCTCGAGACATCGCGTCGGACATGGGCCTGTTGCCCGAACTCGGAAGTTCGGCGGACTGGCCCGGTCGCACAATGTTTTCATCATGGAGTGCGGGCGACCTGGCCAACGGCCTGGAGTTCGACGAGGTTCAAACCTTGGCCCGGACAGTTCATGTCGATCAGGCCGTAGCGCTGATACTTCGAGGGATGCTGAGGCTAAATCGACAAGCTGGCCATGATTGAATACGCAACGCGCAGCGACCTCCTCGGATTTGCCGCCATCCTCAACGAAAGCGAGCAGGCATCCGTCAGGAAGACCGCAGAGGACCGAAGCCCGGAAGGGGCTACCTTTCTTTCTCACTCGAGCAAAGACCAGGAGCTCGTGGTCGGGGCAGTCAGTCTGCTGACTGGGCATGGCGCCTCAGTCTTAATAGATAAAAAGGATCCGGCACTGCCGCCTTACACCAGCAAGGACACGGCCATCGGACTGAAGAAGCGAATTCAACAGTCTCGGAAGTTCGTCCCGCTCGCCTCGAAGAACAGTAAGGAGAGCCACTGGGTACCGTGGGAGCTCGGAATCGCCGATCAAGCCAAAGATCTTAGTAAAGTGGCGGTATTGCCAACTGTGGAATCGCAAACCGACGTCACATGGAGCAACTGGGAATACTTGGGACTCTACGATCGCATCGTCTGGGGAGACCTCCAGGGCCAAGAGAAGCGTGTATGGATGGTGCTCGACGAGAGGAAGAACATTGCCACGAAGCTATCTGAGTGGCTCAGGTCCTGACGCATGGGATGGCGACGGAGGCTCATCCGAAGAGGGGCAAAGTCTCATCCATCGACCTTCGTACCTGCAAGCCATAGTGCTCGCAAACGCCAGCGATGAATTCCGGCTGGCCTCCGTAGCTCGGGTGACGCACTCGCTTGGCCGCGATACCGAGATCGGCCATCGCCGCTTCGGCGTCACGCCCGATGGCAAGAACCGACTGAGGGGCTAACAAGTCCAGCAGGGCTACCATGACGTGCCTGCAGGCATGCCTCTCGTAGCGCGTGTGAGACCTGTTCGTCATGGGACGCCCCGGCTCGTGAGGGTGGAGCGGAAACACATTCCACAAGAAGATCGGCTTCCCAATCTCAATCAGCATTCGCCAGATCACTGTGGCAGTGCGCTCCGCAGTAGCCGGCCCCAGCGTCGATCGTCTGAGATTCTCTGCGCCTAGCAGTCTCGCATGAGCATTAAGGTGCGCCTCATCGGTGAGGGCCAAGCCAGTCCTCCGGCCCCCTCGATAGCCCAGGTCGCGCGCTATCCAAATGCTCTCCACTCCTGTCGCGAGCGCGGCTTCCAAAACCTTGGCCAAGTTGCCTCGCCTTATTGCAGCAGCGTCGGGTCGATCAAAATCGGCGCACGTATCGGAATAGGGGTTGAACGCGTCATCGAACTTCAGTTCAGCCACAAACGTCACGAACTCATCGATGACCGCGGATCGCGCAGTCATTGCATCTTCTCGAAAGTGATCGATCGCTGGTTCAAGTCTATCATCACGATGCCGCTTCGATGCAACCTAAGCTCCCGGAACACCCGGAATCCCTCGAGGATCGCATGCTCCCACTGCCACAGGGGCCTCTGCGCGACTTCGTATCCCGTAACGAGCTCGCGAACAGCTTTCAACAACGAATAATCCAAAGATTTCACGTGCTCGAACGCGCCATGCCTCAAGCCGTGATTGAATATCCACGTTGATATCCCTTCTTCAATGATGTTTGCTCGTGCTCCGTCCTCATTCTCGTCGATTGCGGGATCGCTCTTGCGCTTGACCCGGAGCAGTGCGCGCATCGTAGGAGACCATCCGAGGATTCCAGCGAACGCTAGGTGAAAAACATCGTGGTATCGGTAGTCGTCCGCCTCCTGGCGGTTGTCGGTCAGCGGACTGCCGAGATTTACGTCATTGTACCGCATCACGACTTGATGGCGCGAATCTTCGGTGCGTTCGATGAACTCCACGCGCATGACGCGGGGCAACTGCTCATGCTCCGGGAAATCGCTGTCGAAAAGCGCATCCCACGTTCGCTGCTCCGGCCATCGCCCAAACGTTTTGACCACATTGTGCCGCGCCGCGGTGTCGAGGCTGACTTGGGCTTCGTCTGCCGCGGCTAGCAGTGACCGGAATATCTGTAAGCGCGACGTCGTGACCCTATGCGGCGAGGCTTGACGTCTGATTGTAAGCGTCGCCTGAACCCCACCTTCCTGCCTTGGTCGTAATCGGCTGATTGGAGCCTGATGTTGATCAGGACGGAGTTTCTCCATGGAGGCTGGAATAGAGTTTCTCCCGGTTGGCGGTCGCAGCCGTCGGAACCGGAAGTGGCCGGATGAGGTGAAGGCGCGGATCGTTGCGGAAACGCTGAAGCCGGGTGTGACGGTGAACGATGTCGCGCGGCGGCATGGGGTGCCTGCGAACCATGTTTCCTCGTGGCGGACGCTGGCGCGAACGGGGCGGCTGGTTCTGCCTGCACCGGAGGATCCGGTGGAGTTCGCGGCGCTGATGGTTGGCCCTTTGGCGGATGCGGCGGATGCGGCGCGCAGTAAAATGGCAGACTTGAACCGACCAGAGATCGGTAAGCGGGAAGCCTTGGCCGTTCAGGCTTTGTAGTTCCACGGCATGAGGGCATTGATTTCAACGCTTGGCCAGTGATTGGCGATGCGCTGCAGTGTTTGGGTCAGCCAGGCCACTGGGTCGACGGCGTTCATCTTGCAGGTCTGCAAGAGCGTGGCGATGGTGGCCCATGTCCGTCCACCGCCATCCGAACCGGCGAACAGGCTGTTTTTCCTCGTGATGGTCTGGGGCCTGATGGCGCGCTCGACAATGTTGGAGTCGAGCTCGACGAGGCCGTCGGTCAGGAAGCGCTCGAAGATCTCGCGCCGGGAGATGGCATAGCGCAGGGCCTCGGCCAGCTTCGATTTCCCCGAGATGCGCGGCAGGGTCTGCTGCCAGAGGGTGAACAGCCCGGCGACGATCGGTGCCGAGACAACCTGACGTGCGGCGGCGCGTGCTTCAGGGGCCTGGCCGCGAACCTCGGCCTCAAGCTTCCAGAGCTCGGCCATCCGCTCAACCGTGGTTGTGGCGATCTCCGAGGCACCTGCAACATGGAGTTCATAGAAGCGGCGCCGGCTGTGGGCCCAGCATCCCGCCAGGCGCGGGCCGTCGTTACCCCCGTCCTTGCGCACCAGCTTGTTGTAGGCGGCGTAGCCGTCCACTTGCAGGATACCGCGGTAGCCGCCGAGGTGCCGGCGCACGCAATCGCCGGACCGGCTGTCCTCGAAGCGATAGGCCACCATCGGCGGACCGCTGCCGCCGAAGGTGCTGTCATCGCGGGCATAGGCCCAGAGCCAGGCCATTTTCGTGGCGCCTGTGCCGGGGGCGAGGGTCGGCAGGCTGGTCTCATCCGCGAAGACCCGGGCGCCCTTCAGGACCTCGCCCAGAACATGGTCGGCGAGGATATCCAGCTCGAAGCCGACCCGGCCCATCCACTGCGCCATCAGCCGGCGGTCGAGATCGACCTTGTCGCGGGCATAGATGCCCTCCTGGCGATAGAGCGGCAGGCCGTCGGCGTATTTGGAGACCGCGATATGTGCCAGCAGCGCATCGGTCGGCAGACCACTCTCGATGATATGCGCTGGGGCCAGGGCCTGGATGACGCCATCCCAGCCCTTGAACGCGTATTTGGGGCGGCGGGTGACGATCACCCGGAACCTCGCCGGGATCACGTCCAGCCGTTCCGACACATCTTCGCCGATCAGCAGCTTCTGCTTGCCGGCATGCTCGGGCAGATCCTCGGGCTCGATCACCACCTCGACCCGCTCCAGATGCGGCGGAAAGCCCTTGCGCGGCCGCGGCGACCGCTTCTCGTCCGAGGCGCGGCCTTGGCCTGTCTGCGCCCTCAGGGCCGCGATGCCGGTCAGGGTCTCCTCGAAGACGAAGGCCTGCTGCGCCTCCTCGTCCGCGTTCAACGCGCCAGCGCCAAGCTTCTCGGAGCGGCGCCCGAACCGGGCCCGGTCATAGGCCTTCAGGATCTGCATCAGCCGCCTGATCCGCTCGTCGGCATCCGAGCTGCGGGCTTTCAAAGCCGCGTTCTCGTCCTCCAGGGCCGCCGTCTTCTGCGCCATCGCGCGGACCATGGACTTCAGCAGGCCCATGTCGTCGGGAAGGGAGAGATCGTCGGCGCTCATGGCATCGAGAATAGCATATCCTTGCCGGCCATTCCGCAGGATATCCGCGCCAGAGGGGCGGCTGATTCACTTTGCCGCAGCCGGGTTATCCAGCAAATACAGGGGCTTTTACTGCCACGGGACGAACCCGCTTCCAGTCCAGCCCCTCGAGCAGCGCCATCAGCTGGGCAGGGTTCAACTGCACCCGGACGTGCCCGATCCGCGGCCAGCAGAACGAGGATTTCTCGAGCCGCTTGGCAAAGAGACAGACCCCGCTGCCGTCCCACCAGACGATCTTGATCCGGTCCGCCCGCTTGGCCCGGAACACGTAAAGCGCGCCGCTGAACGGGTCGCTGCCCGCATCACGCACCAGCGACAGCAGGCTGTCCGGCCCCTTGCGGAAGTCGACCGGTTGGCTCGCCAGAAAGACCTTCGCACCGGATGGCATCATGCCGAGCGCACCGCACGAAGGATCCGGCGCAACGCAGCCTCGCTGACCTCAGGGCCGACGCGGATGATGACCTCGCCCACCACGATTTCCACCAGAGGCACCGGCGAGCCGGTGGGACCTCCCTCGCTCGGCTTGTTCAGGAAGGCCTTGCGCCAGCCGAACAGCTGCGGCGGGGAAATCCCCAGACGACGGGCCAGAGCCGAAACATTGACACCAGGCTCCAGCGCCGCGGTGACCGCCTGCGCCTTGAACTCATCCGACCACCGCCGCCGCTCGCCGACCGGCGCACCGTCCAGACGCTCGACGATCGCCTCGACCAACTGCAAGCTACCAGTCGCAGGCATAGGCGCAGAACTAGGCGTAGACATGGAACCTCGGCGATCAAATCACCGCCAGAAGCCTACACCAGACCGGCAACGCCATTAACCCACGGGGTTCCCTTCCCGCTTAC
>Ga0208490_100800_pt1 | contig 15431 bp, 10 predicted proteins | sample SubbioAug_CSWold_FD_184818 | JGI IMG/M metagenome (GOLD analysis project Ga0208490, IMG submission 184818) | Serpentinite rock and fluid subsurface biosphere microbial communities from McLaughlin Reserve, California, USA - CR11Aug_CSWold (SPAdes) | ecosystem: Environmental > Terrestrial > Deep...
AAGGCGATCTTCATCGACCAGGACCAGCAGGCCAGCATGCAGGCCTTCATGGCCGGCAAGATCAAGGTCCAGGGCGACATGACCAAGATGATGGCCATGCAGACCGTGCAGCCCGACCCGGCTCAGGTCGAGATGGCCGGCAAGATCGCAGAGATCACGGCCTAGGCGGGCTGGAGCTGGCGCTCGGGCGCCGGCGCCTCGGCCTTCGTGCGCACGACCGAGCTGCGGACCCAGAAGGCGAAGACCAGGCCGACGAGCGCGGCACCGGCGCCGACGAGGTAGGCCTCGCCGTACGCGGCCTCGGCGCCGACCGCGCCGGCGCGGGCGGCCTGGGTCGACTGCATGATCTGGATCCCGACCACCACGCCGAACTGGGTCATCATCTGCTGGGTGGCCCCGACCACGCCGAGGTCGTCATCGTCGACCGCGTTGGCGATGGCGGCCACCAGCGCCGGCGCCGACATGCCGAGTCCCACACCCGACAGGGCGAGGAAGCCGGCGACCAGCACGTCGCTCGACCCGCCGCCGAGCGTGGCCATGCCGATCATCGAGGCGAACACCGCCGCGGCACCGCCGATCGCCGCGAAGCGCTCCCCCGTCTTGGCGGCCAGGTAGCCCATGACCGGGCCGGCGATGGCGAAGGCCAGCGGACGGGCGATGAGGAGGGAGCCGGTCTTGGCCTCCCCGTAGCCGAAGACGTCCTGCAGGAAGAGCGGCGTGATGATGAAGCCGCCCATGTAGGCGAAGTTGGTGAAGACCTGGGTGAGGATCGGGATCGAGAAGTTCCGTCGCCGCAGGTACTCGAGCGGGAGCAGCGGGGCCGTCGCTCGTGACTCGACCCGGACGAACAGCCACAGCACCACGGGCGTGAGGGCGAAGGCGCCGAGCACCACCGGCGACGTCCAACCCAGCACCGGCCCACGGTTGACGGCCAGGAGGAAGGCGGTGGCGGCGGCAGCCAGGGTGCCGGCGCCGGCGAGGTCGAAGCGGGCGGAGGGGATCTTGTCGGTCTCGGGCAGCACGGCGAGGGCCAGGACCAGGGCGGCGATGGTGAGGGGCACCTGGCCGGCGAAGATCCAGCGCCAGCCGAAGGCCTCGACGATGGGCCCGCCGGCCACGACGCCGACGACGGGGCCGCCGGCGCCGACCATCGTCCAGTAGCCCATGGCCTGGGCCCGGCGCTCCTTGGGGAACAGCCGGTTGATCAGCGCGAGCGAGGTCGGACCGACCGCCGCGCCGGTGGCAGCGCCGAGGATGCGGAAGGCCAGCAGGGACGGCGCGTCCCAGGCGACGGCGGTGAGGCCGGCGAACACGACGACCGCGACCATCGAAGCGACGTAGACGCGGCGGTGGCCCCGCAGGTCGCCGAGCTTGCCGGCGCTCGGTCCGAAGATGGCGAAGGCGAGGATCGGCCCGGTGACCAGCCAGGTCAGCGTCGACTCGTTCGAGCCGAGGTCGTCGGCGATGCGCGGGATCGAGACCGACAGGATCGTGATGGTGAAGCCGACGCTGAACAGGCCGAGCAGCACCGTGGTGAGCACGAGCCACGGGTACTTCGACGACTGCTTGGCCCGATCGAGGACCCGCTGGCGGAACAGGAGCGACCACGGCATGACGGTGACCTCGTCCGCGCCGGGCGCGTCGATGCTCAGCTCGTCGAGATGCGCGCCGGGTCCACCGGTGCCGGGCCTGCCGCCGTCCACGCCTCCGACGCTACCGACTTGACCAGCGGGTCAAGGAGGCGAGGTCTGAGACGTCGGTCACGTGGGCGCGGCACGGACCGGCCCTGGAGGGACGGCCCGCCTCGTCGCAGTGGCTGGGGATCACTGCGTCCGGCTGGCCGTCCCACCGGGACCGGTCCGTGGCCGGCGATGGTAGCCATCTGGCACGGTCCCGGCACTGGCAGGGACCGCGTCTCGATCGGTTCAGGCGAGCCGATCGAGGGTGTCGTGGAGGTCCTCGATGGACCACCGGGCCTCTTGCTCGAACGTGGCTCCGTACTGCCAGCCGTCCATGAACCGGATGGTGCCGCCCTGCACGAACAGCGTGCGACCGTTGAGCCGGCAGTCCTCAGCGGCGAGGTAGGCCACCACCGGCGACACGTGGGCGGGGTCCCAGAGGTCGAACTGCACGCCGTCACCGGGGGCGGCCACGATGTCGGAGAGGCCGGGCGCGGCCTCGGTGAGCCGGGTCCGAGCGGCGGGGACGATGCAGTTCGAGCGCACGCCGTAGCGGCTCAGCTCCTGCGCGCAGATCTGGGAGAAGGCGGCCACGCCGGCCTTGGCGGTGCCGTAGTTGGTCTGGCCCGGGTTGCCGAGCAGACCCGACGTGGACGACGTGTGGATGACCGAGGCGGCGCGCAGGGTGCCGGCCTTGGCCTTGTCGCGCCAGTAGGCGGCGGCGAACCGGGTCGGGACGAAGTGGCCCTTCAGGTGGACGCCGGTGACCGTGTCCCACTCCTCCTCGGTCATGTGCACGAGGGCCCGGTCGCGCAGGATGCCCGCGTTGTTGACGAGCACGTCGAGCCCGCCGAAGGCGTCGATCGCCGCCCGGATCACGGCCTCGCCACCGGCCCAGGTGGCGACGTCGTCGTGGTTGGCGACGGCCTCGCCACCGGCGGCACGGATCTCCTCGACCACGTCCTCGGCGGCACTGGGGTCGTCGCCGCCGCCGTCCGGGCCGCTGCCGAGGTCGTTGACCACGACCCGGGCGCCCTCGGCCGCGAACAGGAGGGCATGTGCCCGCCCGAGCCCGCGGCCTGCGCCGGTGATGACCGTGATCCTGCCGTCGAGCGATCCCACTCCGTGTCCCTTCTCCTGCACGCCGTCCCGCCGTGCGCCCAGACAGTGCTGTCCCCGGACGAGACAGGTCAAGTCGGCGCGCGCCCCGGGGTCAGACGCTGGCGACGGCCCGCACCACGGCGGGGAGCCGGCCGATGTCGCGCTTGTTGACGAAGCCGACGATCCCGGCCCGCTCGCCCTCCTCGCGCAGGGTGTCGTCGAGGAACGCCGAGCACAGCACGATGCGACGGCCGGCATGGAGGGCCCGGAGGGCGACCGCGGTCTCGATGCCGCTCATGCCGGGCATCCGCTGGTCGACCACGACGACGTCGGGCGCTACGTCGGAGACCATGCCGACGGCCTCGTGCCCGTCGGTGGCCTCGCCGCAGACCCACAGTCCCTCGTTGGCGGAGTCGAGCGTGATCCGCATCAGCATGCGGATGTCCGGCTCGTCGTCGACGAGCAGGGTGGCGATGGTCTGCATCGGCGGTCAGCGTACGGCCGGCTGGACGCCGGCCCCGTGTCGGGGCCGAGGTGCGATGGGGACCTCGTAGGTGAAGGTCGTACCGACCCCCTCCTCGCTCGCCACCCGGATGGTGCCCCCGTGGGCCTCGACGAGCGAGCGGCAGATGTAGAGGCCCAGGCCCGTGCCCAGGGCCTGCTTCGCCGCAGCCGAGTCGATCCGGGAGAACTTGGCGAACAGCTTCGGGAGCTCGGCCGGCGGGATGCCTGCACCCCGATCGGTCACCGCGACCTCGACCACCTCGCCGTGCCGCGAGACGGTGACGGTGACGGGGGCGTCCGGTGGCGAGTGCTTGGCGGCGTTGGACAGCAGGTTCATCAGGATCTGCCACTGGCGCGACTCGTCGGCGAGCACCGTCGGCACGTCGTCGCCGACGTGCACGTGGAAGTCGCGCTGGGACTCGTGGGCCGCGAGCTCGCCGACGGTCCGACGGACGAGCTCGCCCAGGTCGACCGGGTCGTGGGCCACCTCGAGCTCGCCCGACTCGATGCGGGCGAACTGGAGGAGGTTCTCGACGAACTCCGACAGCCGCCTCGTGTTGCTGATGATGCGCTGCAGCAACCGGACCTGCTCCTCGGGGCCGATGCGGTCGCCGAGGTCGGTGAGGGTCTGGGCGAAGCCGAGGATGATCGTGAGTGGCGTGCGCAGGTCGTGGGCGGTGATGGCGACGAGCTCGGTCCGGAATTGGTCCAGCCGGCGCAGCCGCTCGGCGATCTGCTGCTCGCGCTCGTAGGCCTCGCGCAGCTCCCCCACCCGCTGGTCGAGCTGCTGGTTGGCGTCGCGCAGCTCGGCCGTGCGCTCGGCGATCCGGTCCTCGAGGGTCTCGGTGAGGGCCTGGACCTCGGCGAACCCCTCGGCGTTCTCCAGGGCGGCGCCGGCGAGGGCCGTGAGGAAGCCGGCGATGCGTGTCTCGTCCTCGCCGAACACGCCGCCGAGCTCCCGGTGGCTCACGTACAGGCAGGCCACGGGCTCGCTGCGGACCCGCACCGGTGCGCACAGGGCCGACCGGACACCCGAGAGGACCAAGCTGTCGCTGGCGTCGGCATCGAGCAGCTCGCGAGCGACGGTGGCGGCGCCCTCCAGCGCCTCGGCGACCACGGAGCGCGACGGTTCGGCGCCGGAGCCGGCCACGACGGTGAGTGCATCGACGTGGGGTCGGCGGGCCAGGTCCGGCGCGGCGAGGACCAGGCAGTCCTGCGGGCGGAGGAGCGCCTCGGCCGCGTCGGCGAGCGCCCGGAGGACGGCGTCGACCTCGAGCGTGGAGGCGATGGCCCGACCGGCGGCGAGCAGCGATTCGAACCGGTCGGCGACGGACAGGGTCGCCGAGCCCTGGGGCGCCACCGTCGATGGCTCGAGCTCCTCGAGCGCGGCCCTGCCTGCTGCGACGTCGTCGTCGGCCCCGGGCCAGCCGTGGCGCATCCCGACCGTGCCCCGGGCGAGGCGGCTGAGGGCGACGTCCTGTCGGGCGCCGAGCGCCTCCGCCACCTCGACGCTGCGGTCGAACCAGCGGCGGGCCCGGCGGTTGCGCCCGAGCTCGGCTTCGATCAGGGCCGACTCGCGCAGGGCGTGGGACCGGTTGTTCCGGTACGCCAGCGCGAGGCGGCGAGCCCGGCGGGCCAGACGCCGGGCCCGGCGGAGCTCGTGGCGGCGCCGGCGCAGGTCGACGGGTCCGGGCTCGGCGGCCCGGCAGGCTCGCCGGGCGGTCAGCAGCCACGCCGGCACCGGCGCCACGTACTCCTGGCGCAGGCCCTTGGCCCGCACCATCTCTTCGGCCCGCTCGAGGAGCTCGACGGCGAGTGCGGGCTCACCGATGTGGAGCCGGCGGAGGGCCTCGGCGCTGAGGACCTCGGCGGCCGTGTGGACGTCGTCGGACAGGTCGGCGACCTCAGCCTGCGCCGCCTCGGCGGGGATGCGACCGCCGGTCGCCTTGGACCACACGGCGAGGCCGATGCCCCTGGCCTGCGGGTCGCCGAGCTCGACGCCGGAGCGCCACACCGCCTCCCCGACCGCGGCGGCGGTGGCCAGATCGCCCCGGCGGTACGCGCAGTACCCGATGTGCCAGCGGGCGGTGTTCGCCTCCCACCGGTCCCCGGTGCGGTCGAGGAGGCGGACCGCTTCCCGGCATCGCTCCTCGGCCTCGTCCCACCGGGAGGCGGCGTAGAGGACGACGCCGTGGAAGTGCCGTGACTGTCCCTGGCCGTACGCGTCGCCCAGGTCGGTGCGGATGGCGTGGCTGCGCTCGGCGTAGTCGATGCCGCGGCGGTACCACGGCAGCAGGCTCATGACGGGGGCGTGCTCGGAGTACGCCTGGGCGCGCTCGGCCGACACCGGGTGGCGCTCGCTCAGGTTCAGCCCGCGGAGGTGGACGAACAAGGTGGCGAGCGAACCCCGCTGGAACCAGAACGTGTGGGCGAGGCGGCTGTAGAGGCGGGCGGCGAGCAGGTCCCGCGCCACCACCGACTCCTCCACCCTCCGGCGGCCGGTGCGTCCGGGGAGCAGCGTGTGCGCCGCCTGGACCAGCACCTCCCAGCACACGTGCAGCGCCCACCACCGGGTCGGCATGCGCTCACCGAGCGCCCGGACCGCTCGCTCCAGCGCCTCCGACGACGCCGCCATGTCCCCCCGCTTGAAGGCGAGCTCACCGAGGATGCCGTCGATGCGGGCGATGCTGGCGCCGTCCTCGGCGAGGCGGCGGGCCTCGGCCAGCTCGACCTCGGCCTCCAGGTAGCGGCCTCGCAGCATGAGCACGCGCCCGAGCTCCTCGGCGATGTGCCGGCGGCGGGCATCGTCGGCCCCGGCACCGCGCTGGGCGATCCGGTACTGCTGCTCGACGAGCTCGAGGGACTGCTGGGCGCGGGCCTCTTCGGCGGCAGCCAGCGCGTAGGGCAGCGCACGCTCGGGCTGGCCGGCGGCATCGAAGTGGAACGCCAGGTCGAAGAACCGGGTCGGGCTCCGCTCCTCGAGCAGCGTGGCGGTCTGCTCGTGCAGGCGGCGGCGCTGCTCGGCGTCGAGCCGATCGAGCAGGGCCTCGCGGATCTTGTCGTGCACGAAGCTGCAGCGGTCGGCCTCCGCGTTCCACACCAGGTGGCGACGGCTCGCCTCCCGGACCGCACGGGCCACCTCCACCGGTTCCACGCCGCCGAGGGCGGCGGCGACGGCGATCTCGAACTCCCTGCCGAGCACGGCGCCCACGGCCAGGAGCCGTCTCGTCTCGGCGCCGAGCAGCGTGATGCGGTGGGCCAGCACCGTGCCGGCCCGGCGCGACGAGTGCACGTCGGCGAGGGCGGCCCCGTCGACCGACCAGCCGTCGGGGCCGGACACGAGCGCGTCGGCCTCGACCAGCCCACGCAGCACGGCGGCGGCCATGAACGGGCTGCCCTCGGCGAGGCGCACCACCACCTCGACCGCCTCGTCCGGGACGGTGCCCGCCATGGAGGTCACCAGCGCGACCACGTCGCCCGCACCGAGCGGGGGGAGCTCGACGCGGATGGACGGCTCGATCCGGCGCAGCACGGACTCGACCGGCAGCTCGTCGCTGCGGTACGCCGCCACGACCAGCACGTGGCAGGGGTCCGTCTGGCCGGCGTGCCAGTGCGCGAGCAGCCGGGCGCTGAGGTCGTCGGCCCACTGGCAGTCGTCGAGGACGACGAGCGCAGGGTCCTCCCCCGTGCCGAGCGCGTCGAGGAGCGCGGCCAGCGCCTCGATCGTGCGGACCTCGCCGAACTCGTCGGGTCCGAGGCGCGCCGGCGGGTCGATGCCGAGCACGGGCCCCAGCTCCGGGAAGGCGATGGCGACGGCGGCGGCCCGGTCGCCGAGGTGGGCTCGGATGCGCTCGGCCAGGTCCTCACGGGCCGCGGCGCGGACCAGGTCGCGGACGACCCCGCCGAGCACCTGGAACGGTCGCTGGGCGGCCTGGTCCAGGCCCTGCCCGTGCAGGCACAGGACGTGCCCGGGGACGCGGCGCACGAGCTCGTCGAGCAGCCGTGACTTGCCGGCGCCCGACTCGGCGGCGACGAACGCGAGGCCACCGTGGCCGAGGGCGGCGCGGCGCACGTGCTCCTCCAGCGGGGCGACCTCGGTCTCCCGCCCGACGAAGCCGGGCTCGGCCAGCGTCTCGCGCCGGTCACGGCTCCCGAGGACGAAGCTCGGATCGGCCGCGCCTCGGTCGAGCGCTTCGGCCAGCTGGTCCAGGTCGTGGGCCAGGCCGGCCGCGGTCTGGTAGCGCTCGGCGGGATCCCGACGCACCAGCCGGTCGGCGATCTGGCCGAGCAGGCGGGGCACGGGCGCCTCCAGGCGCGGCGGTGTCGCCGTCATCTGCTGCTTGAGGACCTCGCCCACCTGGTGGCCGTCGTGGACGGGACGACCCAGCAGGCACTCGAGCAGGACCAGCCCGACGGCGTGGAGGTCGGAGCGCTCGTCGGGGGTGGCGGCGATGAGCCCCGTCTGCTCGGGGGCCAGGTACCGGACGCTGCCGACCGGCACGTCGCGCAGGTCGGCGTCGAGGAGGTCGCTGCGGGCGAGGCCGAAGTCGATGAGCACCGCCCGGTCGATCGGGTCGCCGTCGACGACGATGTTCGCCGGCTTCACGTCGCGGTGGAGGACGCCGAGGTCGTGGGCGTGGCACAGCGCAGCGACCACGTCACGGACGACCGCGACGGCGTCCCGGACCGAGAGGGGGCCGTCGCCGAGCCTCGACGCCAGGCTGCGACCCGGGACCCATGGGGTGACCAGGTAGAGGTGCCCGTCGGCCCGCCCGCGGTCGAGCAGCCGGACCAGGTTGGGGTGCTCGAGGCGGCCGAGCACGGCGCTCTCGTGCTCCAGGCGCCGGCGGGCGGCACCGGCCACGGCACCGTCCGGTGCGATCTTGAGGACCACCGAGCGGACGGCGGCGTCGTCGTCGGCCTGCAGGTCGGCGGCGAGGTACGTGTCGATGCCCTGGCCGCGGTGGAGCAGCGCCGTGGTGCGGTAGCGCCCGGCCACCACGCGCTCGACGTCGAGCGTCGTCATCGCGCCAGGAGCCCGTCCACGTCGTCCTCGTTCCCATCCGCGCGCGGGTGAGCGCACTGCGTCAGCGTGCCGGGGGTCGTCTGATCACGGCAATGGCCCGATCGGGTGGTCCGACCTGGTCCGCAGCGGCTCAGCGCGCCAGGAAGATGTTCACCGCGGTGCCCCGCCGCACCTGGGCACCGGCGCCGGGGTCGGATCCGACGACCCGTCCGTTGCTGGCGCAGCAGTCCTGGCCGAGCTTGAGGTCGGCGGCGAGCAGGGCCGCCTCGGCCTGGTCGAGCGTCATGCCGCCCAGGTCGGGCACGGCCACGAGGTCGGGGCCCTTGCTGACCTGGACCACGACCTCGCTGCCCCGTTCGACCTGCGTGCCGGGCGCCGGCTGGAGCGAGATGACCTGGCCCCGCGGCACGGTCTCGCTGAACACGTCTCGGCGGGCGACCGCGAGCTGGACCGCGGCCAGGGCCTCCTCGGCCGCACCGAAGCCGGCGCCACCCGCGAGGCTCGGGACGGTGCGGGGTGCCGGACCGAGGGACACGACGAGCGGGACGATCGAGCCCTTGGGGAGCGTGGCATCCACGTCGCCCGCCGTGCCGATCACGTGCCCGGCCGGGACCTCCTCGTGGTGGGTCTCCTCGGCGACCTCGTGGGCCAGGCCGGCGCCCTCGAGCTCGAGGGCGACCTCCTCCAGCGGGCGTCCGACGAGGTCGGCGGGACGGTCGGTGAGGGTGTTGCCCTCCGACACCAGGACCACGAGGGTGCCGCCCTCGGCGAGGCGGTCGCCGGGTGGCGGGGCGGTGGACACGATCTCGCCCGGCTCGGTGTCGTCGCGGCGGGTCTTCTTGGCATCGACGATCCAGCCGTTCTGCTCGGCGAGCAGCTCGGCGTCGTCGAGCTGGCGGCCGGCGAGCTGGGGCACCTCGGCGGTAGGTGTGCGCAGCTCCTGGGCCAGGAAGAGCCCGCCGGCGGTCATGGCCATGGCCAACAGCACGGCGAGCACCACCGGCCAGCGCCGGCGGCGGGCGGGGGACGGCGCCGGTTCGGCGGTGACCGTCGCCTCGGCCTTCGCTGCCTTGCGGGCCCGGCGACCCTTGCGCCCCTCGGGCTCCGCTTCGGCTGCGGGTGCGGGCGCGATCTGCGTGCGCTCGTCGTCGGTCTCCCCGGCACCCCCGGCCTCGGCGAGGGCGCCGACCAGCGGCAGCGGCGCCGGCGCGGTCAGGCGCTCGGAGGCGGCGAGCAGCGCGATGCCCAGCTCCTCGGCATCGGCCCGCTCGTCGGGGTCGAGCCGTCCGGCCCGCTCGATGGCCGGCCGGAGCGGGCCGAGCGCGTCGGGCACCTCGAGGTCCGAGAGCGTGCGGGCCTGCAGCGCGGCGATGGGGTCGCCCCCGGCGAAGGGCACCCGGCCGGTGACCGCCTCGATGAGCACCAGGCCGAGCGCGTACACGTCGGCCTTCGGACCGGTGCGCTCGCCCCGGGCCTGCTCGGGGGCGGCGTAGCGCATGGTGCCGACCAGGTGGGTGCCGCCGTGGTCGGTGATGCCGGTCTCGGCGAGGGCCCGGGCGAGGCCGAAGTCGGCGATGCGCAGCCGGCCGTCGTCGCCGAAGCAGAGGTTGGCCGGCTTGAGGTCGCGGTGGACCAGTCCCCGCCCGTGGGCGTGGGCCAGGCCTCGGCACGCGTCGAGCCCGACCACGAGGGCCTGGGACGGGGTGAGCCGGTGCCCGGCGGCGAGCAGGCCGCGGAGGCTGCCCCCGGACAGGTACTCGGTGACCAGGTACGGGACGTCGTCGACGCCGCTGTCGTGCACCACCACGACGTTGGGGTGGTTGACGGAGGCCACCGTCTGGGCCTCGGCCCGGAAGCGCTCGAGGAAGTGCTGGTCGCTGGCCAGCGCCGGCTGCAGCATCTTGACGGCCACCTTGCGCTGCAGGGTGACGTCGTCGGCGAGGAAGACCTGCGCCGAGGATCCGAGCCCGAGCGGGGCGATCAGTCGATATCGGCCGCCCACCACGCGACCGATCTGGTCGGAGAGCTGTGACATGGCCACCGCGCCACAGTAGGGAACCACCCCGCAGCCCTGGTGGAGGGTCCCGGCGCGAGACTGGCGCCCGAGATGCCCGCCCCCGCCCGCTCCGATCGCACCGTCGCGGTCCCCTGGATGCTGCACGCCGCCTTCTGGTTGGTCCTGTTCGAGTCGGTCGTCGAGGGTGCCTTCGTCGTCGGCCGTGACGACTGGGGCGCGATCGGCAAGGCGCTCATCCTCCTGGCCTTCGTGGCCAAGGTCGTCTTCGCCCACCTGGCCCGGCGCCTCAGCGCCGGTGGCGCCATGGGGTTGCTGGTCTTCGAGTGGGTGGGCATCCTCATCGCCCTCGGCGCCGACTGGTCCCTGGCCCTTCGCATCGCCCTCGTCGCCACCGTCGTCGCCGTCCACGTGCTCGTGCTGTCCTCACTGCACGCCTTCCCCACCCCGGAGCTCCCCCGACCATGACCAGCCCCACCCCCGCGCCGGCCCGCCTGTCGTACCCCACCCGCACCAAGGTGATCGTCGTCGTCGTGCTGGCGATCGCCATCGCCGCCATCGTGCTCGCCTACCTCGCCACGGCGGAGCCCGAGGGCACCGGCGTGCAGGTGAGCGGCGACGGCCTCCAGGGCACCGCCGACCGCGACCCGGGAGGGGTGGAGGCCCTGATCCCGCCCCGGGGCTCCCAGATCCTCGGCCAGGAGGCCATCGGCATCGACCTGGTGCCGGGTTGGACCGGCGAGCTCACCCTGCTGCCGGGCAACGGCGTGGCCACGACGCTGCCCGAGGACGAGATCGAGCGGGACGGCCTCAACCGCATCCTCTACCGACCCGGGCCCGGCAAGGCGATCGAGCGCTTCAGCGGCGACTACTGCCTGGTGGCCACCATCTGGGACCGGGTCGAGGGTCGGGCCCTGACCCAGCGCGTCGAGAACTGGTGCTTCTCCGCCACCTGAGGCGGTCTTCAGCCCGGCAGCTCGCCGGTGGCGAGGAGGTGCTCGAAGCCGGCCTCGTCCAGCACCGGGATGCCGAGCTCCTCGGCCTTGGTCAGCTTGGACGCACCCGGACCGTCGCCGACGACCACCGCCGTGGTCTTCTTCGACACCGAGCCCGGGGCCTTGCCACCCCGGGACTTGATGGCCTCCTCGACCTCCTCCCGGTTGTAGCCCTCGAGGGTGCCGGTGACGACGACCGACAGCCCGGTCAGCGTCTGGGGGACGTCGGGTGCCGCGTCGCCCTCGAGGTGCACGCCTGCGGCCCGCAACCGCTCGACGACGGCCAGGTGGGCCGGGTCGTCGAACCAGGCCCGGACCGATGCGGCGATGGTGGGGCCGACGCCGTCCACCGCCGCCAAGGTCTCGGCATCGGCGGTGACGATGTCGTCGAGGTGCCCGAAGCGCCGGGCCAGGGCCTCGGCGCCGGCCGGACCGAGGTGTCGGATGTTGAGGCCGACCAGCAGGTGGCGCAGGGGTCGGTCCTTGCTGGCCTCGATGGCGGCCCGGAGGTTGTCGACCGACGTCTGGCCGTAGCCCTCCAGGGCCAGGACCCGGTCGAAGTCGATCTCGTAGACGCCGGCGATGTCGTGGAGCAGCCCGAGCTCGACGAACAGGGCGACGGTGCGCTCGCCGAGGCCTTCGATGTCCATGCCGCCGCGGCTGGCGAAGTGCTCGATGGACCCCTGGACCTGGAAGGGGCACTCCGGGTGCACGCAGCGGGTGTCGGACTCGCCCTCGGGCCGGAGCAGCGTGGACTGCACCGGGCACGGGCACGTGGTGGGGAAGGTCCAGGGCTCGAGGCCGTCGGGCCGGGCGGCGAGGACGGGCCCCACGACCTCGGGGATGACGTCGCCGGCCCGGCGGACGATGACCGTGTCGCCGGGGCGGACGTCCTTCGCGGCGACCTGGTCCTGGTTGTGCAGCGTGGCCCGCTCGACGTTGGCGCCGCCGACGAAGACCGGCTCGAGCACCGCATAGGGCGTGGCCCGGCCGGTGCGACCGACCGAGACCATGATGTCGAGCAGCTGGGTGGTGCGCTCCTCGGGCGGGAACTTGTAGGCGATGGCCCACCGGGGTGCCCGCGACGTGAAGCCGAGATCGGCGCGCCGAGCCAGGTCCGCCACCTTCACGACGACGCCGTCGATCTCGTAGGGCAGGTCGTGGCGGTGCTGCTCTCGGTCCACGCAGAGCCGGACCACCTCGTCGATGGTCTCGACGGTGCGGATCTCGGGGTTCACCGGGAAGCCGAGGTCGCGGAGCAGGTCGAAGGTCTCCTCGTGGCGGGTCATGGTCGGGCCGCCCTCGACCTCACCGAGGCCGTAGCACCACATCGACAGCTCGCGCTGTCCGGTGACCGTGGGGTCCTTCTGGCGCAGCGCACCGGCGGCGGAGTTGCGGGGGTTGATGAACGGTGCGTGCCCGTGCTCGGCCGCCCACTCGTTCAGCCGCTCGAAGGCGCTGGTCGTCATGTAGACCTCGCCGCGCACCTCGAGGACCGACGGGGCGCCCTTCGGGAGCCGGTCGGGGATGTCGGCGATGGTCCGGATGTTGGCGGTGACGTCCTCGCCCACCCGGCCGTCCCCGCGGGTGGCCGCCTGGACGAGCGAACCCCCTTCGTAGCGCAGCGAGATCGCCACCCCGTCGATCTTGAGCTCGCACACGTAGCCGTGGCGGACGGGCTCGTCGCCCTCGGCCACACCGAGGCGGCGCTGGAGCCGCTCGTCCCAGGCCCGCAGGTCGTCCGCGGCGAACGCGTTGTCGAGCGAGAGCAGCGGGCTCGAGTGCACCACCGGGGAGAACGCCGCCGATGCCCGACCGCCGACCTGCTGGGTGGGCGAGGTCTCGTCGCGCAGCTCGGGGTTGGCGGCCTCGAGGTCGCGCAGCTCGGCCAGGAGCTCGTCGTACTCGGCGTCGGTGACGATGGGCGCGTCCTGGACGTAGTAGCGCTCGTTGTGCTCGAGGATCTCGGCCCGCAGCTGCTCGGCCCGGCGCTGGAGCTCGGGGACGTCCTGGTCGCTCACCCGGGCGACGTTACCCAGGGGCTCGGACGGTCAAGCCCCGACGGAGAGGCGCACGCCGAAGGACTGGCGGCGGACCCGCTCGGCGAGGTCGAGGGTGAGGGCGAGGATGTGCTCGGCCTGCACCGGGTCGTGCAGCGCCAGGCCGCACTCGGGGGTCACCAGGGCCTGCTCGCGCAGGCGCAGCGCATCGCAGCCCCGCTGCACCAGCTCGCACCACGTGTCGGACAGCGTCCGCCACAGCCGGTCGGACGAGTCGCCCACCGGCCGGGACGTCGGCACCGCGCCCCACGCCACCCAACCGCCGCGGTCGAGGTGGACGCCGAGGGCGCCGGCGTGATCGGCGATGGTGTCGGCGATCGGGAGCGACACGATCTGGGGGCCGGTGGCCAGGGCGAGTCGCCAGTCGGTGTCGGCGCAGCAGTGCAGGCCGGTCACGGCGAAGGGCTCCACCGCGGCGAGCGCGCTCGACACCAGGTCGAGGGCGTCGTCGGTGGCGAGCGGGAAGTCGGGGCGGGACAGGGCGACGAGCGACGGCTCGTCCACGAACGCCACCTGGGGGGCGAGTGGCGCCAGGCGCAGCGCCGTCTCGAGCATCGTGCGGGCCCGGGCGGCGACGGCGGCCCGAGCGGTGGCGAAGGCGACGTCGACGGGAGCACCCGCCTCGACCAGCGCCAGGCCGAGGGTGACGGGGCCGGTCAGCTGCAGCTTGATCGGCGCGGTGCGGTGCCGGGTGGCGTCGAGGAACGCACGCAGGCCGGCGAAGGCGGGACCCTCGATGGTGGGCTCGTCGGCGAAGGGATCGTCGGGGTCGAGATCGCCGACCACCTGCACCACGCCGTCCGGGCCGATCTCGACGCCGCGCAGGCCCCAGGCGCCCTGGGAGACCATGCCCTCGCGCGGATCGCGGGCCGGGAGCGACGGCGCTGCCGGCAGGTCGGCGCACGCTGCCAGGGCCAGCCCCACGGCCGCGTCCACCTGACGGTGGGGCATGCTGCCGATGGCCGAGGCCGTGCCGACTCGCAGGTTGATCGCCTTCATCGCCGCTCGCTCCGCTCGGTTGGAACCCAGACGGCGAGGCTCGCGCCGCACCGTTCCCCCTGGATCCGCATGACACCGGAATAGCCACCGCCGGGCTCCCCGGGCAAATCTGTCGACGCCATGCCCCGCTCCCTCCCCCTCGCCGCGCCGCGGCCGTTCCGGATCCTGTGGCTCGTCCTGCCGGTGCTGGCCGGCCCCGCGATCGCCGACGCGCTCGCCGACCGGAGCCGCTCGGTGCAGGTCGTGGCGTCGGCTCTGGCCTGGCTGTGCTGGGGCGGGGTGCTCGTCGCCTCCCTCGTGCCACGCACCGTGACGCTCACGGTCGTGCGCTCCCTCGCCCCCGGAGCCGTGGTCCTGTGCGCCTGGGCCGCGCTCGCCTCCGACGAGCTCGCCTGGGGCCTCGCCGGCGTCGCGGTCGCCATCGCCGCCATGGTGGCGGCGTTCGGCCCGGCCACCGCCGACGCCTTCGTCGACGGGTCCAGCTACGGCGACGAGCGCCGGGTCGCGCTCCGGGTGCCGATCGCCATGGCCATCGCCCCCGTGCCGATCGCCTGGGCCCTGGCTGCCGCCGGGCTGGTGACCGGACCGCTGCTGCTCGCCGCCGGGCAGTGGGTCGCCGGTGGGATCGCGCTGGTCGTCGGCTTCCCGGTCGTGGTCGCGGTCGCGCTGCGCCTCCACCTGCTCTCGCGGCGGTGGCTCGTCTTCGTCCCCGCCGGGGTCGTGGTCCACGATCCGATCGCCATGGCCGAGCCCGTGCTGCTCCGGCGCCACCTGCTCCGCCGGATCGGCCCGGCCGACGCCGCCGCGGCGTCCGACGGCAGTGCGCTCGACCTCACCGGGGGCGCGCTGGGCCTCGTCCTCGAGCTGCGCACCGCCGAGCCGTTCACGGTCGGCCTGCGCCACGGCCGCGAGACCGTCGAGTCCACCGGCGTCGCGGCCCTCCTCGTGACCCCCGGCCGCCCGGCGACCACCCTCGAGATCGCTGCCGAGCGCAAGCTCCCCGTCAGCTGATCCCTTCCTCACGCGCGGATCGACCGCACGTGGTCGATCCGC
>Ga0208490_100801_pt1 | contig 15430 bp, 12 predicted proteins | sample SubbioAug_CSWold_FD_184818 | JGI IMG/M metagenome (GOLD analysis project Ga0208490, IMG submission 184818) | Serpentinite rock and fluid subsurface biosphere microbial communities from McLaughlin Reserve, California, USA - CR11Aug_CSWold (SPAdes) | ecosystem: Environmental > Terrestrial > Deep...
CGGGCCACCGCCGCCTCAGACCCAGCCGCCATCGACGATGAATTCCTGCGACGTGCACATCCGGCCCTGGTCGGAGGCGAGGAAGAGCACCATGGCGGCGATGTCGTCGGCGACGACGCGGCCCGCGAGGCACTGCGCCTTGTCAAGATCCGCATCGCCCTCCGGCGTCAGCCAGAGCGTCTTCTGCCGCTCGGTCATCACCCAGCCGGGAACCACCGTGTTGACCCGCACGCCCTGCTTGCCGAATTCCCGCGCCAGCCCCCGCGTCAGCCCCGTGATCGCCGCCTTGCAGGCGACATAGACCGGAAAGTTGCCCTGCCCGACCTTCCACGAGATCGAGCCGAGATTGACGATGCTGCCCTCGCCCTTTGCGATCATGTCCGGCACCACGGCCTGCACGGCGAAGAGGAAGTGGCGCAGGTTCACGTGGACGCGCTGGTCGAAATATTCCGGCGTCACCTCGCTCGTGGCGTGGCGATCGTCGTTGGCTGCGTTGTTGACGAGGATGTCGAAGGGGCCGAGCTGGTTGCGGATCGTGGAGACCGCGTTGCGCAGCGCGTCGATGTCGGTCAGATCGCAACGCAGGAAAAGCGGCTTTGGCCCGCTCGCCTCCGCGATCGTCTCCGCAGCGCCCTTCTCGTCGATGTCGAGGAAGCCGACGCGCACGCCCTGCTCCGACAGCGAGGTGACGATCGCTCGCCCGATCCCGGAGCCGCCGCCGGTGACGAGGGCGACGCGCCCGTCGAGGTTGTCGTATTTCACTGATGACGTGAGACCCATGTTGCTCTCCTGTGGGGAATTGGTTCAGCGATCGATCGCCAGCCCGCTCGGCACCGCGTCCGGAATGCCGAGGCGACCCTTGATCGCCTGCTCGTCCGTGAGCGCATCGAGGAAGGCCAGCAGCATGGCGATGTCGTGGTCGTCGAGATCGACGGATCGGAGCGAAATCGCCTCACGCATCGCCGCGCGCTCGGCGGCATCCTCCAGCACCGCCAGATCGGGCTTGGCTGCGGCGAAAGCGGGAAGCGTGGCGGCTGGTGCGTAGGCGTCGAGCCCGGCCTGCGGATCGGCGTGGAAGCGCAGGAATGCCGCGAGATCCGAATGTCCTCCCGCATGCCCCCACGGCCCGGTTCGCGCAACATTGCGCAGCGATGGGGTGCGGAATGCATAGGCGTCCGCCATTCGGTTCGTCACTCGCATCCGCCCGACATCGCGGCTATGGCTCTCGAACCGCTCGGCCTTGCCCGGCCCGAGCTGCGGCGAGCCCGTGGCGTGGAAGCCGTGATCGGTCTGGAACGGGCCTGCATGACAGGCCGCGCAGCCGGCGCTCCCGTAGAACAGGTGCATCCCCGCCTCGGCCTCGACAGAGAGTTCCGCCTCCCCGCGCCGCCAGGCGTCGAACGCGGAATTGTCGGAGCGCCATTCGTGCTCGACGAAGGCGGCTATGGCGTTGGAGATGTCGGTGAAATCGATCGGGCGGCCGTTGGCGATCCCGGGATAGACGCTCTCGAACATCGCCCGGTAGGACGGGATGTCGGCCACTCGCCGCGAGATGATGTCCCAGGCACCGCCCTCCCCCGTGATCAGCCCCTGGCGGACGGCGCGGGAGACGTCGTTCTCGGAATAATGGCCGGCCATCTCGTCGGGGGAGAGGACGGGGAACATGGTTTGCGCCGAAAGGAGCGTCGCAAAGCCCGCCACCATTTCGTCCTCGAGGGGGGTGCGCAGACCGGAGGGGCGCGTCGCATCCGCCTCGATCCGCCCGTCGTGGAACATGACCGTGAATTCGTGCGCGCCGAGATTGAAGAGCGCGGGCGAGTTTCGCGGGATGCGTTGTTCGGGAGCGTTCTCCGGGTCCACCCGCCGATCCGGCCCGACGCCGATCCCGCCCTCGCCGAGACCCAGCGAGAGCCCGTCGCTCGTGGCGAAGCGCGGGTGATGGCAGGTGCCGCAGCTGATGTTGCGGTTGCCCGAGAGGATCGGATCCCAGAACAGCAGCCGCCCGAGTTCGGCCTCTTCGAGCCGCACGCTGCGATAATCCAAGTCCACCGGAGCGCGCAGCAGATCGAGGCGCGGCGGCTCCGTGGCGAGGACCGCGCCGGCGAACGTGCAGGCTGCAACCGTGCCCCCAAGCAGCGTTCCGGCAAGGTTGCGCGCGCCCATGGCTATGCCGCCAGCTGGTCTGGCTTCTTGCCGAGGATGATCATGCCGAGCAGGTCGTCCTCGGTGACCTCGTCGACCTTGACGACGCCGACGAGCTTGCCGTTCTTCATCACCGCCGCCCGGTCGCACAGAACCTTCACCTGGTGGATGTCGTGGTCGATGAGGAAGATCCCGAGCCCCTGGCGCTTCAGCTCGTCGATCAGCTCGGCCACCATCTGCGTCTCCTGCGGCCCGAGCGCCGCCGTCGGCTCGTCCATGATCAGGATCTTCGCGTTGAAATACACCGCGCGCGCGATCGCCACCGACTGGCGCTGGCCGCCCGAAAGCGCCGAGACCGGGCTCGCGAATTTCTGGAAGTTCGGATTGAGCCGCCCCATGATCCGGCGGGTCTCGGCTTCCATGCGCGAATCATCGACGAAACCGAACGGAGTCGTCAGCTCACGCCCGAGAAAGAGATTGGCGGAGGCGTCGAGATTGTCGGCGAGGGCCAGTGTCTGGTAGATCGTCTCGATGTTGTGGCGCCGCGCATCGCGGGGATTGTTGATCTCGACCTCTTCGCCGTTGACGAAAATCTGGCCGGCATCCTTTTGATACGCCCCCGAGAGGCATTTGATCAGTGTCGATTTCCCCGCGCCGTTATGGCCGAGGAGGCCAACGACCTCCCCCGGATAGAGATCGACGGTGACGTGATCCACCGCCTTGACGCCGCCGAAGGCGATGGAGATGTCGCGCAGCTCGACAAGGGGGGTTGCTGGGCTGGAGCCGGTCATGTGCGCACTCCCATCCGTCTGCGGTAGAGGATGTCGATCAGCACTGCGGCGACGAGCACCGCGCCGACGACGATGTTCTGGAAGGGCGCATCGACGCCCACCATCGCCATGCCGGACTGCAGCGACTGCATGATCAGCGCGCCGAGGATCGCCCCGTAGATCGTGCCGATCCCGCCCGAAAGCGCCGTGCCCCCGATCACGGCGGCGGCGATGACGCGCAGCTCGTCGAGGGTACCGATATCGTTGGCGTGGTTGGTCAGGCGCGCCGAGGCGACGACGGCCGAGAGCGCGCAGAGGAAGCCCATCAAAGCGAAGACCTTGACGGTGAGCATCCGCGTGTTGATGCCGGACAGCTCGGCGGCGTCCGGGTTGCCGCCGGTGGCGAAGATGTAGCGCCCCAGCCGCATCTTGCGGGCGATCACGGTCATGGCGATGGCGACGATGATCAGGAGCAGCACGGAGATCGGAATGCCGTAGCCGGCGGTGAAGCCCTCCGGCAGCACCTCGCCGCGCGCCGCAAACATCCGCCGCAATCGCGCTGCGGGGATTTCGTAGGCGTTGAGCGTGGCGACGAAGCCGAGGATCGCGGCGGTGAACAACGCGCCCATCGCGACTTCCGCCCAGAGCGGCTTTACCGGGAAGTCATGCGCGATGTTCCTGCGCCGGGCCGCGAAAAGAGCCCAGAGGGTAGCCGCCACCGCGATCAGGCCCACGACCCAGGATGCCGACGCGCCGAGTGTGCCGTTGATGCCGCCGAGGAGCTGGAAGGTTTCGTCGAGGGGGCCGATCGTCTGCCCGTTGGTGATGTACCAGGCGACGTTGCGCCAGACCAGCAGCCCGCCGAGCGTGACGATGAAGGCCGGTATCAGCATGTAGCCGACGAGAAACCCCTGGAACGCCCCGATCAGCGTGCCCGCGATCAGTCCGACGACGATGGTGATCGGCGCGATCAGGGGGTGGCCGATTCCGAGGTCGAGCATGTCGGGCAGGATCGAGGTCTGCGTCACCGCCATGATGGCGGAACAGGTCGCGAGCAGCGAGCCGACGGAGAGATCGATGTGCCGCGTGACGATGACGAAGACCATCCCCGTCGCCATGATCGCTACGGACACGGTCTGGATCGTCAGGTTGAAGATGTTGCGCGGCGTGAGAAACCGCCCGTCAGTCGCGAAATCGAAGGCGAGGCACAGGAAGACGAAGGCGCCGATCATGCCGAGCAGGCGCGTGTCGATCTCGAGAGTGTCGAAGAGGCTCTTCTTCGCGGGCGCTGCTGGCGCGTGGGCCGTAATCGTCATCGCTGTGATCTCGCGGCTTGTGCATGCGACGCGCCACCCGTTGCCGGATCGGGCGCGCGGCGGTTCCCCCCGCCGGATGCATGAATTGTTGCTGTCCCCGGAACGCCCCGGCGCGGGCCACAATTCCGCGAGAGCGAAACCATGGCGCGCGCCGGGACATCGGTCGTGATCAGTTACAGGGCGCGGGACCGTCGGTGACGCCCTGGCAGAGCGCTTCCTGCGTGATCCAGCCGGCCTCGACGACGGTCGTCAGATTGTCCTTCGTGATCGGCATCGGCTCGAGGAAGCGCGCCTGGAGTGTCGTGCCCGCAGGCGAGGACCATTCCTCTGCGCCCTCGATCGCAGACATTTCCGTCCCGCCAGCGAGCGCCACGGCGATTTCACCGGCGGCGCGGCCGAGGTCGCGGGCATCCTTCCAGACGCTCACGGTCTGCGTGCCGCGGGCGACGCGGTTGAGAGCGGCATGGTCGCCGTCCTGGCCGGAGACGGGAACCGCACCATCCATGCCCTGCGCCGCCAGCGCCGCGATTGCGCCGCCCGCCGTTCCATCATTCGAAGCAACGACCGCGTCGACCTCGTTGTTCTGCGCGGTGAGGATCTGCTCCATGTTGCGCTGGGCGTTGGCGGGAAGCCACGCGTCGGTATAGGCCTCGCCGACGATGGTGATGCGCCCGGCGTCGATCGCCTCCTGCAGCACTTCCTGCTGGCCGCCACGGAGGAAATCGGCGTTCGGATCGGTGGGCGACCCCTTGATCATCACGTAATTGCCTTCGGGAGCCTCTTCCAGAACGGCGCGGGCCTGCATGCGGCCGACCTCGACATTGTCGAAGGTGAGGTAGAAGGCGCGCGGATCCTCGATCAGGCGGTCGTAGCCGACCACGGGGATGCCTTCGTCGGCGGCAGCCTGGACGGCAGGGCCGATGGCCTGCGAATCCTGCGCGAGAATGATGAGCGCGTCGACCCCCTGCGCGATCAGGCTCTCGATGTCGGCGAGCTGCTTGGCGGATGACGACTGGGCGTCGGCGGAAACGTAGGTCGCGCCTGCTGCGTCGAGGGCCGCGCGGATCGCCGCTTCGTCGGTTTTCCAGCGCTCCTCCTGGAAATTCGACCAGCTGACGCCCACGGTGATGTTCTGGGCGTGGCTGACGGTCGTCATGCTGGCCGTGGAAAGCGCGACAGCGGCTACCGCCGCCGCCAGAGTAAGGCTGCGCATTGGTTTTTCCTCCCTGGATGGCATGTTTTTCATGCCCACTCGGCAATTTGCCGTAGCGCCTCAGATTGCCGATAATAAATTCGGTTGTCAAAATAAAAAAATCAGGCAAGGCTAATCCGAAGGGCATTCCGAGATGAAATTCTCGCAACTGCGAAATTTTGTTGCTGTGCAGCATAGATCAGCCCGCAAAAAGACGACCTTTTATTAGGGAGGTTTATTAAATGCAGGTGGGCTTCGGCGCCGTTGCGTCGTATCCGGAGGAGCGGCAGGGCGTTGGACCGCTGATCCCATCCGTTACCGAGAGCATGCGCCCGCTCCGGCAGCAGATCTTCGAGCGTATTCGTGCCGCCGGGACGCTGCCGCGCGTGCAGGTGGCCAAGGAACTCGGCGTCAGCCCGGCCTCGGTCACGGCCATCACCTCGGAACTGATCGAGAAGGGCCTGATCGAGGAAGTCGTTTCCGTTCGGGACGGCGAGCAGACACGCGGGCGGCCTCCCGTCGCGCTCGGCGTGCGGGCAGGGGCGCATCTCGTGGCCGGCATCAAGCTGTCGGACCGCGAGCATACGGCCGTCATCGTCGATTTCGCGGGCAACCTGCTCGCCTCTGAATCCGTGCGCCAGCGCCAAGGGCTGCACGAGCTTTCGGAAATCCTCGCCGAGGTCGAAAACCTCGTCGCCCGCGTGACGGCCAAGGCCGGGATCGACCGGCGCGAACTCTCCGCCGTCGGTATCGGCGTGCCCGGCTTCGTCGATGCCGCCTCCGGCAACGTCTTCTGGTCGCCGGTCCTGCGCGAGAGGCAGGTCCCGCTCGCGGCTGCCGCAGAGGCGTTGCTCGGCCTGCCGGTCCATATCGACAACGACGCCAATCTCGTGGCGCTGGCCGAACTCTGGTTCGGAGTCGGCCGCGAGCTCGCGGATTTCGCCGTCGTCACCATCGAGCATGGGGTCGGTATGGGATTGGTGCTCAACCACCGCCTGTTTCGCGGCACGCATGGGCTCGGCACCGAACTCGGCCACATGAAGGTGCAGCTCGACGGGGCGCTCTGCCGCTGTGGCCAGCGGGGCTGCCTCGAGGCCTATGTCGCCGATTATGCCCTCGCCCGCGAGGCGACGACGGCTCTCAACCTCATCCACCACGACCGCCAGTCCACGGGCGAACTCCTGGAGAGCCTCTTCGAGCAGGCGAAGGACGAGAGCTCAGCCGCGCGCTCGATCTTCCGCCGCGCCGGTCGCTACCTCGCCGTCGGCCTCGCCAATGTGGTCAACCTGTTCGATCCGGCCCTCATCATCCTGTCGGGCGAACGCATGCGCTACGACTACCTCTACGCCGCCGATACGCTGGCCGAGATGGAGCGGCTGATGATCAACGCCGATCGCCCGCCGCGCATCGAGGTGCATGCCTGGGGGGATCTGCTCTGGGCCCACGGAGCCGCCGTGCTGGCGCTCGCCGCCGTCACCGAAAGCCGCCTCGGCGCCGGGCGGGACGCTGCAGCCGCATGACCCTGCGCAAGCTCGCCCCCGCTTTCGCCCTCGGCCTGGCTTTTGCGGGACTCTCCACGATGCACGCCCGCGCCGAACCCGCCTTCGTCGATCGCGCCGCGGCGCTGCCGGTGGAGCATGTCTATGACGGCGGCTGGGAGTACTTCGTGGGCGGCGGCGTCGCGGTGCTCGATTGCAACGATGACGGCCTGCCCGATCTCTTCGTCGCCGGCGGGGAAAACCCCGCCCGGCTCTTCGTCAACGTCACGCCCCATCCCGGCGCACCCATCGCCTTCCGCCTCGGCGATATCCCGGAGCTCGCGCAGGTCACCGGCGCATACCCCCTCGACATCGGCGGCGACAGCGTGCTCGATCTCGCCGTGCTGCGCGTCGGCCCGAACCTTCTGCTGAAGGGCGGGGGAGATTGCAGCTTCACGGACGCCTCGCGGGATTGGGGGTTTTCGGGTGGCGAGCGCTGGTCCACCGCCTTCTCCGCCACGTGGGAAGCGGGCAGCGACTGGCCAACGCTCGCCATCGGCAACTATGTCGATCGCTCCGATCCCGACGGCCCGTTCGAGGCCTGCGACGAGAACGAGCTGCATCGGCCCGAGGCGGGCGAAGGCCCTCGCTTTGCGGCCCCCGTCCCCCTTTCGCCGGGCTACTGCGCCCTCTCGATGCTGATCTCCGACTGGCGGCGCGCGGGCGAGCCGGAACTGCGCATTTCCAACGATCGCCATTACTATGTGCGCGGCGGCTTCGAGGAGATGTGGCGGCTCTCGCCGCTCGCACCCCGCACGCAGGCCGACGGCTGGCCGCGGATCTCGCTCTGGGGCATGGGGATCGCCAGCCACGACATCACCGGCAACGGCCTCCCCGACGTGATGCTGACCTCGATGGGCGACCAGCTCCTGCAGTTCAACACGGGCGAAGGCTTCACCAACGCGCCTTTCAGCATCGGAACCTACGCGCAGCGCCCCTTCATCGGCGACGACGGCCGCCCCTCGACCGGCTGGCACGCGGAGTTCGGCGACATCGACAATGACGGGCGCGCGGACCTGTTCATCGCCAAGGGGAATGTCGATCAGATGCCCTCGAACGCCATGCGCGACCCCAACAACCTCCTCATGCAGCAGCCGGACGGGACGTTCGTCGAGCGCGCGGAGGAGGCGGGCGTCGCCACCCTCGAGCGGGCGCGCGGCGCGGCGCTCGTCGATCTCAACGGCAACGGCCTCCTCGACATCGTCGTCGTCAACCGCCGTGCGCCCATGGAGATCTGGGAGAACGTAACCACGGGAACCGGCGCATGGGTCGCCGTCGCGCCGAGGCAGCCGGGAGCCAACGGGTACGCCGTGGGTGCCTTCGTCGAGGTGCGGGCGGAGGGTCGCGTGCAGACGCGGGAGGTCACTGTCGGCGGGGGCCATGTCGGCGGACAGGCCGGGCCGCTGCACTTCGGGCTGGGGGCGGCGGATGCTGCTGAGATGCGCGTGATCTGGCCGGATGGCGCGCGCTCGCACTGGTCTTCCATCGCCATCGGCGAGCGCCTCGAAGCGTGGCGCGATGGCGATGACCTGACGCTGCGCTGAAACCCTAAGTGCAACCCGATAACTCGTTTGCGGGCATTTTGGCCATCCCGCCTTCGCAAGCTACGCGATTGCCTGGCCTGCCGGCGCGTGGGTAGTCTTTGCGGTATACCGTCCTGAATACAGGATCTCCGAACCCGGGATTTCCATGATCGACGATGCCGCCATCGAGAGCGCCGCGAGCAGGAGCGTCGAGCCGCAGCTGTCGCAGCGCGCCTACGAGGCGCTGCGGGCCATGGCGATCACCTATCGTCTGCCGCCCGGAAGCCGCCTCAACGAAGGCGAACTGGCGCGGGCGCTGAACGTCAGCCGTACCCCCCTGCGCGAGGCGATGAACCGCCTCGTCTCCGAGGATCTGCTCGTCTCGGTGAAGGGCCGCGGCTTCTTCGCGCGCGCCCTCGACGTGCAGGAAGTGCTCGCGCTCTACGAGGCGCGGCTCGGGATCGAGACCTTCATCGTCCAGCTCGCCTGCGCCCGCGCCGAACCGCATGACCTCGACGAACTCGACGCCTATCTCGATCGCAGCTCGGCCGCCCACGAAGGTGCGGCGGTGGACGATCTCGTGCGGCTCGACGAGGGCTTTCACGAGCGCGTCGCGAAGCTCACCGGGAACCCGGAGCTGCTTCGCATCCTCCAGAACATCAACGCTCGCATCCACTTCTTCCGCTGGGTGGACATGCGCGGGCGGCGCGACCAGACGCAGGCCGAGCACCGCTCGCTCGTCGCCGCCATCCGCTCCGGCATCGAGGCCGACGCCCTGGCCATCGCCCGCCGGCACATCACGCGCCGCCTCGACCAGATCGTCGAGGGCATCCGCGAGGGCTATGCGCGCCTCTACATGGGCGAGGGACCTGGGATCGACGAAGCCCCGAAGCCCGCCGAGATTTCAAACCGAGAAACCGACCAGGATCGATCATGAACAAGCTGTCAGGGGCTGAAGCCCTCGTCCGTATGCTGGATATCCACGGCGTCGAAGTCGTCTTCGGGCTCTGTGGCGACACCAGCCTGCCCTTCTACGACGCCCTCTACCGCCTCGACCACGGCATCCGCCACGTGCTCACCCGCGACGAGCGTTCAGCAGGCTACATGGCCGACGTCTACGCCCGGGTCTCCGGCAAGGTCGGCGTCTGCGAAGGGCCGAGCGGGGGCGGCGCGACCTACATCCTCCCCGGCGTCGTCGAAGCCAACGAATCCTCGATCGCGTTGCTCGCCATCACCACCGATATCGGCGTGGGCTCGCGCGGCAAGTACTCGCTCACCGAACTCGACCAGCAGGCCATGTTCGCGCCGCTGACGAAGTGGAACACTGTCATAGACGCGAGCGCCGGCCTGCCGCTGGCCGTCCGCACGGCCTTCCGCCAGATGACGACGGGACGCCCGGGCGCCGTTCATCTGGGGCTGCCGTTCGACGTGCAGAAGGGGCCGGTGGACGAGTCCGAAATATGGGGCAACAAGGCTCACGGCGCGTTCCCCTCGGAGCGCTCGGGTCCGATGCCGGAGAAGGTTCTGGAGGCGGCAAAGGCGCTCGTCGGCGCATCGCGACCATTCATCCTGTGCGGCGGCGGGCCGGTGATCTCGCGGGCCCGCGAGGAAGTCACGGCGCTCGGCGAGCGGCTGGGCGCGGTGGTCGCGACCTCGATCTCGGGACAGGGCTCGATCCTCGACGATCACCCGCTGGCTCTCGGCGTCGTCGGCTCCAACGGCGGTTCCAACGAGACCCGCGCCGTGCTGCAGGAGGCCGATCTCATCCTGCTCGTCGGCTGCCGCGCGGGTTCCGTCACCACCGAGCGCTGGCGCGAGCCCGCCAAGGGGCAGCGGATCATCCACATCGACGCCGATCCGGCGGTGATCGGGGCGAATTACCCCACCGAGATCGCGCTCGTCGGCGACGCCAGGGTCGCGCTCGCCGCGCTGCTCGCCGCCGTCGATGGCGAACTCGGAGACGAAAAGCGCTCGGGCGCTGCCGCAAAGGCCTCGGTCGCGAAGGCCAAGCAGGCGAAGTTCGCGCGTTTCGAGGCTCTGGCCGCATCGAACGACAGCCCGATCAAGCCCGAGCGCGTCATACGCGAATTGTCGAGCCTGCTTCCCAAGGATGCGGTCGTCGTCGCCGATCCGGGCACGCCCTGCCCGTATCTCTCGGCCTATTACGAACTCTCGGACGCACGGGGCCGGCTGATCTCGAACCGCGCCCATGGTGCGCTCGGCTATTCGCTCCCGGGCGTGCTAGGTGCCTATTACGCCCGTCCGGAGGCGAAATGCGTCGCGGTGATGGGGGATGGTTCCTTCGGCTTCAACGCCGGCGAGATGGAAACCCTCGCCCGCAGCGGCGCGCCGGTGACGCTCATCGTCCTGTCGAACAGCACGTTCGGCTGGATCAAGGCCGGACAGGCCTCGGGCTTCGGCGAGCGCTTCTATTCGGTGGATTTCAACCGCACCGATCATGCGCGGGTGGCGGAGGCGTTCGGGCTGAAGGCCTGGCGCGTGGAGGATCCGGCGGATCTGCGCGGGGCGCTGAAGGCAGCGCTGGAGCATGGCGGGCCCACCCTCGTCGACATCATCGTTCAGCCGCTGCACGAGGCAGCCGCTCCCGTGACGGAATGGATCGCCTGATCGCGATCTTGTCCGGCGTCGGCGAAAAGCCGGCGTGTGAAAAACGAAAACCAGAGGAGAGAACAATGACGCGGATAGGAAAGAAGCGGTCGCTGGCCGGGTTGTCGCGCCGGGACGCAATGATGCTCGGGCTCGGCGGCGCGGTTGCGAGCTCGGCCATATTCAGGACCACCAGCGTGCTCGCGCAATCGAACCTGCAGTGGGGATCGTCCAGCGTCGGCTCCACGGGCTACGTCATCATGGAGGGCCTGTCCTCCATCGTGAACCGGCATTCCGATCTCCAGAACGCCTCGATGGCGACGTCCGGCGGCGCGGAAAACATGCAGCTCTTCAAGGAGGGCATCATCCAGTTCGGGCAGACCACCTCGACCGACTGGCTCCCGGCGACGCAGGGGCTCGAGCCGTACCCCGAGCCCATCGAAGTCCACCAGATGTTCGCCTACACGCTGTTCAACTGCACCCCGATGGTGCGCGCCGACAGCGACATCCAGACGATCGAAGATCTCGCCGGCCGCCGCGTCATGCCCTCCCCCTCCGGATCGTCCACGGCCGTCCTCTTCGAGGTGCTGTTCGAGGCAGCGGGCATCCTCGACGACGTCAACTGGACCTACGGCTCCTGGCGCGAGACCTATGACGCACTGCGCGGTGGCGCGGTGGACTGCATTCCCTCGCTGCTCACCAATGGTCGACCCTCGCCGATCATGACCGAGATCATGGCGACGCAGCCGGTCCGCATCCTGCCGATCTCCGAGGAGCTGATGCAGCGCGCAGCCGAGATCAACGGCGGCGCGCGTCCAGGCATCATTCCCGCAGCCGCCGTCGAGGGGCAGGATCAGGACGTTCTCGCGGCGTCGTTCTCGGGCGTGCTCGCGGTCGCCCCCGAGGTCGAGGAAGAAGTGGCGTACACTGTAATGGCGTCGATCTTCGAGAATCTCGACGAGGTTCATGCGTTGGGCGTACAATTCGCCGATATCGGACTGGAATTTGGCGCAGACAACCTCGTCGGCGGCTATCCCGTGCACAAGGGGGCCGCGCGCTACTTCAAGGAGAAGGGCGTCTGGCGGGAAGGCATGGTCGAGGCGGAATAAGCCTCGATCGCGCTCCCCGACTGGACGATGGACGCCGCCGAGTGATCGGTGGCGTCCGATAAAGCTGACGCCTGCATTTTGGAGCCTGCATGAACGAGCGCGCGAGACTGGCCGCCGGCTATGTCACGGAACGGACCGGAAATCCCTGGCTGATCCTGCTTCTCGGCGCGGTCGCCGTGGTCTTCGTGCTCGCGCACGTCGTGCAGGTCTTCAACTACGTGCTCCCGGCGGGCCAGTTCAAGATCATGCATGTGGGCGGCACGGTGCTGCTGCTGATGCTCGTCCACGCGGCCTTCGCCGAACGCGGGCTCACGCGCTGGGTGCATCTCCTGCTGGCGGTCCTCGCCGGTGCCGTCATCTGGTACGTCTTCGCCGAATACCGGGCCCTGACGCGGCAGCGCTCGTTCCTCCCCAACGACACCGACCTCTATTTCGCCCTCGTTTTTCTCGGCCTGTGCCTCTACGCCTCGATGCGGGAATGGGGCTGGGTGGTCTCCGCGATCGCGGTCGTCGGGCTGCTCTACGGCTATTTCGGCCAGGCGATGCCCGAGGGGCTGCTCTATCACGGGGGCCTGAACTTCAAGCGGCTGATCGGCTACACCTCGATCCCCTACTTCCACGGCCTGCTCGGCAGTCTCGCCGAACTCTCGGCGGGCACGATCTTCCCCTTCATGATCTTCGCCGCCGCCCTCCAGGCCACGGGCTGCGTCACCTTCATCATGCAGGTGGCCTATCGCATCGGCGGGCAGACCCGGGCAGGCCCGGCTCAGATCGCGATCATCTCCTCGGGCTTCATGGGGATGGTCTCGGGCTCGAGCGTCGCCAACGTCGCCTCGACGGGCGCACTGACGATCCCCCTGATGAAGCGCGTCGGCTTCAAGCCGGAATTCGCAGGTGCCGTGGAATCGGTCGCATCGACGGGCGGGCAGATCACGCCGCCGGTGATGGGGCTCGCCGCCTTCCTCATCGTGGGCATGACCGGCATCCCCTATGGGGACATCGTCATCGCGGCGATCTTCCCGGCGCTGATCTTCTATCTCTACCTGATGTTCGCCGTGCATCTGCGCGCCATGAAGTACGATCTCGACGCGACGCGCCACAGGCAGCTCGCGGCGGAATTCGCCAACCCGGAACCGCTCTGGCTGATCTGCGCCAAGCACGCGCATTTCTTCATCGCCGTCACGTATCTCGTCTGGATTCTGATCGTCCAGAACCTGCCCGGTCGCGCGGCCATGGAATCGACGGGTCTCATCCTCGCCCTGTTCGTGCTGCGCGAACTGATCTTCTCCTGGCGCGGCCTCGTCGAGATCGGCTCGAACCTCCTCAAGCTCCTGCTCAACGTCGCCTATGACGGAGCGCTTCGCGGGGCGCAGGTCGCCGTCGTCGTCGCAGTCATCGGCGTGCTGGTGGATATCCTGGCGGTGACGGGCTTCTCGCAGAAGCTCTCGTTCTTCATGCTGGAGATGGCGGGGGGCAACCTCGCGCTCCTGCTCATCGTCGCCGCCTTCGCCTGCCTCGCCTTCGGCTTGGGGTTGCCGACATCTGCGGCCTACATCCTGGTCGCACTGCTCGGCGCACCGGCGCTCGTGGCTCTCGACGTGCCGCTGCTTGCCGCGCACATGTTCGTCTTCTTCTTCGCCAACATCTCGGCGATCACGCCGCCAGTCGCGATCTGCTGCCTCGTCGCAGCGAAGATCGCGCAGGGCTCGTTCTTCCGCACGAGCTTCATTGCGGTGAGACTCGGGCTACCGGGCTTCATCCTGCCGTTCCTGTTCGTCGTGCACCCGGAGATCCTGGGGATCGATGCGGGCATCCTGCGCACCGCCTTCGTCGCCAGCCTCGCGCTGATCGGGGTGGTGTCGCTGAACGTCGCGATGGAGGGATGGCTGCTGAAGCGGCTGGGATGGATCGAGCGCATCCTGCTGCTGCCGGCTGCCTTCGGGCTGATCCATCCGAGCCTGTGGGCCTCGGCGCTCGGCATCGCGATCTTCGTCGCCATCGGCGTGCGGCAGTGGCTGGCGATCAGGCGCGAAGGCCCTGCGGCGCGCGAAGTCTCAAGCCCTCAGCGCGCCCAGGAGGGCGACGAGCCCGGCGCCAGGATGGTCGCAAAGCCGCCGAGTGCGGAAGGCAGCCGGTAGCTCCATTGTTCTCCGGCACCCGCAATCTCGTCGCATCCGGCGTCGCGAAAATGCCTGCGCGTCGCCTCCACGTCGCTGCTTCCCAGCGCATGGCCCGCAATGAAGGGAAGCGTCGGCGCGGCCGCGAGCCCCTCGCCCTGCGGCGCGAAAACGAGGCTGCCGCGGTCGAGCGCGACGATCCAGCGACCATCGCTCAGCGCCTGCGCCGGACGATCGAGGAAGCGGCCGTAGCGCGAAGCGGCCTCAGCGGGATCGGCTACGAACAGCAGCGCGGCTTCGAGCGACACGACGCGATTTGGATGATCGAGCCATCGCTCCTGCCAGACGATGGCGGGCGTGTGGTGCGTCAGGATCTGGATCCGCCCCTCCGGCATTGCCTCCGGCGGGACCCGCACCACGGAAAAGCGCCCCTCGTGCTCAGCCCCCTCGGCATCCGCGATGGCGCGGCTGAGAGCGACGGGGGGCTCGGGCGCGAAGCCCTCGGCCTGGAGATGCGCTGCGGCGGCGCCGGCATCCGGCACGGCCATCGCGAGGAGATGCACCCCGGTGTAGCGATCGAGCGCGGCCTCGAGCCGGCGCGCGAGGATCGTGTCGGAGGTCGCCGTCAGGAATTCGAGATAGCCGTTGCGCAGCATGGCGCAGCGGTTCCCCGTCCCGGCGGGCACCAGGCCGTCGGCAGTGCGGTTGTTCTGCGCCGTGAAGGGCGTGAGGATAAAGCCGAGGCGCGCCAGATGTTGCTCGGCGAGCGTCATGTCGGGGACGAAATGGGCCAGATGGTCGAGGAATATCTCGCCGTCTTCGGGAAGCTGTTGTCTGTCGATCATGGCTTCAGTTTACAGTCAGGTTCGTTTCAATCAAACACTTCAAGATCAACTCAAATGGAGAAGCCGCATGTCCAAAGTCGCAATCGTCACCGCTGCGAGCGCGGGTATCGGGGGAGCCATCGCGAGACAGCTGTCGAGCGAGGGCTACAAGGTCGGGATCATGGCCCGCTCCGATGCGGCCGATGCGCTGGCGGACGAGATCGGCGGGTTCGCCTTCAAGGGCGATGCGTCGAGCGCCGATGACCTGTCGCGCTTTGTTTCGCATGCGCTC
>Ga0208490_100802_pt1 | contig 15417 bp, 13 predicted proteins | sample SubbioAug_CSWold_FD_184818 | JGI IMG/M metagenome (GOLD analysis project Ga0208490, IMG submission 184818) | Serpentinite rock and fluid subsurface biosphere microbial communities from McLaughlin Reserve, California, USA - CR11Aug_CSWold (SPAdes) | ecosystem: Environmental > Terrestrial > Deep...
ATAGGACCTTTAGCAAGCTCTATTCTTCCCGGTCAGAGGGGCATTTCTGCGTCACGACACCTGCTCAACACCCAGGCTCATCGGTGGATCGAGGCTTAGAGGCACACGGCATCGACCACACCATTCTGGTTCAGACTGTCGCCGTCGTCGACGAGACTCCGGAGTTTCTTGACCTCGCCCAGTCGCACCCCAAGGTCGCGGGGGTGGTGGGCTGGCTCGATATGGAGTCAGACGATATTTCGGCCCAGCTGGCCGCGTACCGCGAGCATCCTGCTGGCGAATTTTTGGTGGGAATTCGAGATCTCGCTCAATACCAATCCGACCCGCGCTGGCTCATGCGAGAGCCGGTGGTCAAGAATCTGCAGCGGCTGGGCGCAGCAGGAATCACATACGACATCTTGACGCTGGCCCACCAGCTGCCGGCGGCGGTGGAGGCGGTTCGTCACGCTCCGGAGACGCGTTTCGTTGTCGATCACATCTCGAAGCCGCGCATCGCCGACGGCGAGATTGATGACTGGGCGGCAAGCATTCGCGCCATCGCGGAATTCGAGAACGTGACGATCAAGGTGTCGGGAATGGTGACGGAGGCGAACTGGCACGACTGGACCACCGACACGTTCCGACCCTACGTCGACGTCGTGCTCGACGCCTTTGGGCCATCACGCATGATGTTCGGGTCGGACTGGCCGGTGTGTCTGCTCGCGGGGTCGTACACCGACGTCACCGAGCTGGCCGAGGCCCTCGTCTCACAGCTGTCGGCCGATGAGCAGGCAGAATTCTTCGCCGGAACCGCGATGCGCAGTTACGTAATGCCGCAGCTCACGACGTCACCGTAGGCCACGCCGCGCTGCCCTCACCCGGCGACGCAGGTACTGCGAATGGTGCCGAGGTTCTCGATGGTGGTTTCGACGACGTCGCCCGCGGCGAGGTAACGGGTCGGGGTCATGCCCATGGCGACCCCGGCCGGGGTGCCCGTATTGATGATGTCGCCGGGAAACAGTTCCATGCACTGCGAGACGTAGTGCACGACCTCGGCGATGGTGAAGATCATGTCGCTCGTCGTCGACGCTTGGCGCATCTCGCCGTTGACCGAGCACGACAGGTCGAGGTTCTGCGGCGAGCCGTCGGGGTCGGTGTCGATCCACGGGCCCATGGGGTTGAAGGTCGGGAACGACTTTCCCTTGTCCCAGGTGCCGCCGCGCTCCAACTGCCACTTGCGCTCCGAGACGTCTTGGCTGATCGAGTAGCCCATGACGGCCGCCATCGCCTCGTCGGTGCTGGCCGCGTAGCGCAGGGTCGAGCCGATCACGATGGCGAGCTCGACCTCGTAGTCGGTGTGCTCAGAGCCCGGGGGAATCTCGATGTCGTCGAACGGCCCCACGAGGCAGTCGGCCGACTTCATGAAGATCACGGGCTCGGTCGGAACGGTCGCTCCGGTCTCTTTCGCGTGCTGTCGGTAGTTCAGCCCGATGCACACGATTTTGCCGGGCCGGGCGAGGGGTGCGGCGATGCGGTGGTCAGAGACCTGCAGGTCGGGAAGCTGCGACAGGTCTGCCGCGCCCACCTGGGCGAGCGCGCCGCTGGCCAGCGACTCTCGCGACCAGTCGGGGATGATCGATGAGACGTCGACCGCACGGTCACTGCTCGTGAAAACTACGGGAATCTCAGTGCCGGCACTTCCCAATCGTCCGATTCGCATTCCGGGTCTCTCCTATGGGCATGTGCGTCACCAGGTATCTCCTGCGCTAGCCAAGATCATATAGGATTGTGGGAAATCGTAGGGAGTTTTGCATGAGTTCCGATCCCGGACGGCGACGCAGCCAAGATTGGTTTGACGGAACAGGTCGCAACGGCTTCATTCACCGGTCGTGGATGCGCAACCAGGGTTTTGCGCCAGACCTTTTCGATGGCCGACCCGTCATCGGTATCGCGAGCACGTGGTCAGAGCTGACCCCGTGCAACGCGCATCTTCGCCAGGTCGCAGAGTCGGTCAAGCGCGGGGTGTGGGAGAGCGGCGGGTGGCCACTCGAATTCCCGGTGATGAGCCTCGGTGAGCCGCTCATGCGCCCCACGACCTCCCTCTACCGCAACCTCTTGGCGATGGAGGCCGAAGAGCTGATCCGCTCGAACCCCCTCGATGGGGTCGTGCTGCTCGGCGGGTGCGACAAGACCACCCCGGGGCTGGCGATGGGTGCGGCGAGTGTGAACCTGCCCACGCTGCTGATCACTGGCGGGCCCATGCTGAACGGCAAGTTTCGGGGGCGCGATATCGGCTCGGGCACCGACGTCTGGAGGCTGACCGAGGAGCACCGCGCGGGCCGCCTCAGCACGGAAGAGCTGTTCGAGGCCGAGGGCTGCATGGCGCGCAGCGCCGGGCACTGCATGACGATGGGAACCGCCTCGACCATGGCCTCCATCATGGAGGCGGTCGGCCTGCAATTGCCGGGCATGGCGGCCATCCCCGCGGTTGACTCTCGCCGCTTCGCGCAGTCGCAGCTGGCCGGGCGCCGCATCGTCGACATGGTGCACGACGGCCTGCGCATGAGCGATGTGCTGACCCGAGACGCCTTCCTGAACGGAATCCGGGTCAACGCGGCGCTCGGCGGCTCCACCAACGCCATCGTTCACCTGCTGGCGCTCGCCGGCCGCGTGGGCATCGATCTGAACCTCGAAGACTTCCACCGCGAGGGCTTTTCGGTGCCGCTGCTCGTTGACCTCATGCCGTCGGGTAGCTATCTGATGGAGGAGTTCTACTACGCCGGGGGTGTTCCGGCCCTGATGGCGTCGATGGCGCCCCTGCTCAACCTCGATGCGATGACCGTGAGCGGCCAGACCGTCGGCGAGAACATTGCGGGTGCGCGCAACGACAACCCCGACATCATTCGGCCCCTCGATAACCCCGTTCAGGCGGCCGGCAACAGCACCGTGGTGTTGTACGGCAACCTCGCGCCGAAGGGCGCCGTGCTCAAGGTCTCGGCAGCGAGCCCTGAGTTGTTGCATCACCGGGGCCCCGCGCTGGTCTTCGACTCGAACGAGGAATATATGGCGGTCGCCGACAACGACGATCTCGATGTCACCCCCGACACCGTCCTGGTGGTGCGCGGCGGGGGGCCCAAGGGCTACCCCGGCTTCCCCGAGATCGGCAACATGCCCCTGCCGAAGAAGCTTCTGCAGCAGGGCGTGACCGACATGGTGCGCATCTCTGATGCCCGCATGAGCGGAACCGGCTTCGGAACCTGCGTTTTGCACGTCGCCCCCGAGTCCGCCGTTGGCGGGCCCATTGGCGTGGTGCAGACGGGCGACATGATCGAGCTCGACGTCGCCGCGCGACGCGTGCGCGTCGACATCAGTGACGAAGAGCTGCAGGCTCGGCTCGCCGCCTACGTTCCGCAGGTCGCACCGACGACTCGCGGCTGGTCACGGCTCTACGTCGAGCACGTCACGGGCGCTGACCAGGGTGCCGATCTCGACTTCCTGATCGGGTCGAGCGGGGACGCGACGCCGCGGCACTCGCACTAGCGCTGGCACCGCATCCGATCGCGCCGGTATCGCCGGTGGCGCCAGAATCGGAATTGACGCGCCTACGGCGTGCTGGCTGCTGCGGCCGCCACGCCCCCGGGCCACGGCACGCCGAGTGCGTCGCTGAGCGTGGCGAGCTCCTCAACGACTCCGTCGCTGAGGGGCACGCCAGCCTCAAGGCGCGCCCGTGACGTCAACTGTTCTGGCTCACCCGGCACGAGCACCGGGCGCGAGGGGTCGACCGGCTCGGTGCCGTGCGCCAGGGTGATGAGCGTCTGGGCACGCCGTTCAAAATCGGCGCGCGACATGAAGTTCTCGACAGAGATGGCGAGAAAGAAGTGCCCGACGTTCTGGGTCTTGCTGAAGTCTTTATACATGTCACCGACGTCGTGGGTGATGGCCGCACCCGACAGCACGGCCGACAGCATCTCGACGAAGAAGCCGAGCGCGTATCCCTTCGGGCCGCCCGCCGGCAATAGTGCGGTTACCGCGTGCGGATCGGTGGTCGGGCGCCCGGTGCTATCGACGCCCCAGTCGGCGGGAATCGGCGTGTTGGACAGGCGCGCGCCGTACACCTTGCCCATCGCCGCCTGGCTGGTTGCCATGTCGACGGCGACGACGCCGTCTTCGGTGGGCGCCGCGAGGGCGAGGGGGTTCGTGCCGAGCAGTGAGGTGCGACCACCAAAGGGCACGACGATCGGCTCGGAATTCGACATCACCATGCTGAACAGGCCGTTCTCGGCGAGTTCGCGCGCGTAGAAGCCGGCGGCCCCGAAGTGCGAACTCCCCGACACGGTCACCGCGGCGACCCCGAGTTCGTTCGCGATGGTCGTTGCCGTGCGCACCGCCTCTCGAGCCGCCAGCTGGCCCGCTACCCGGTCTGCGTTGACCTGTGCGGTGGCCCCGTGAATCGTGGTTACCGCGGTTGCTGCGGGCTCCGTCAGGCCGTGCCGAACGCGCTCGTAGTACGCCGGAAGCCGCATGATTCCATGCGAGTCGACGCCACGTAGGTTCGCATCCACGAGAGTCTCGGCGATGTAGCGCGCGTCGTCGTGGCGGTAGCCCCACCGGGCCACAATGTCCGTGGCCCATTCGAGAAGAGTGGTGGCGGGAACTGTCTGAGTCATCGTTTGCCGTTTCTCGAGGGGGACTCCCGACGCTGGGAACCACTACGAGCCCAACTATACAACTTGATTTGGCCGAATCATATATTTATTCCCGCCCGTCCCAGTGGGGCCTGATCGAAGGCCACGCCGGGATGCGGGCGATTTGGGAACGCGCAAGGGTCCTTGCGCGGGACGGCGTCTTGTGGTTGAGTAAGCGAACGCAAAACCTATAGGTGTTTAGCAATTCATGTAGGAAATGAGATTGGACAACGATGTCCGGTACTGGACAGACCGACGTGCGAGACACCCAGATGGCGGCGCACGCTGTAGCCGATGCGCTCCCCACCGGAAGCGGCACGTTCATCGGTCGAGTGTGGGATCCGCAACGCCGCGCGCCGATTCCCGTCCTCTTCGCTGACGGTGCGGTGTACGACCTCCTCGCCGAAGCGACGACAGTGTCAGCACTGCTCGAGCGGGCAGACCTCGCAGCTGCCATCGCACGAGCGCGCGCTGCGGAGCCGCTCTGGAGTGTGAACGATCTGCGCTGGGAAGGCGACGACACCGGCCCCAATCTGCTCGCGCCCATCGACCTGCACGTGATCAAGGCCTGCGGCGTCACCTTCGTGGCGTCGATGCTGGAACGAGTCATCGAAGAGCGGTGCATGGGTGACGCGGCGCGTGCAGCCTCGGTGCGCGCCGAGCTCGACGCGGCCCTCGGCATTGACATCGCGACGATCGAGCCCGGAAGCGCGGAAGCTGTCACCTTGAAGGAGGAGCTACTCGAGCGCGGATGGTGGTCGCAGTATCTCGAGGTCGGCATCGGCCCTCACCCGGAAGTCTTCACGAAGGGACCGCTGCTCTCTGCAGTCGGCTGCGGGGCCGCGATCGGCGTGCCCTCCTTCTCGACGTGGAACAATCCCGAGCCCGAGCTGGTGCTCATCGTCACCTCGGCGGGCGACATCATCGGCGTGACGCTCGGGAATGATGTGAACCTGCGCGACGTCGAAGGCCGCAGCGCACTACTGCTTGGCATGGCAAAAGACAACAATCGTTCGACGGCCGTGGGGCCGGTGATCCGTCTGTTTGATGAGACGTTCACCATCGACGATGCTCGGCGCCTCGAGATCCGACTCGTCGTGAGCGGGCCCGACGGCTACCTCCTCGAGGGGGTCAACCGCGTCACGGCCCTCAGCCGATCATTCGAAGCATTGGTCGAGGCGACAGCGGGCACTCACCACCAGTATCCGGACGGCTTCGCCCTGTTCACCGGCACGCTCTTCGCACCGACGCAAGACCGCGGAGCACCCGGCCACGGCTTCACCCACCATCTGGGGGATCTCGTGGAGATCAGCGCCGACCAGCTCGGCTGCCTCCGAAACATCGTCGGGCGCACGGAGGAACTCGCACCGTGGACGTACGGTGTGCGCAGTCTGTGGGCTGACCTCTCCCGACTAGAACGCGAGGCGAGCGATGCGACAGCCTGAGCAGACCGGCCACCTCTCGACGTCGGTCGCCGTGTACGAACGCATTCGCCACATGATCCTGACCAACCTGATCGCGCCCGACATCAAGCTCAACATCGACGCCCTCGCACGCGAGCTCGGCGTCTCCCACACGCCCGTGCGCGAGGCGCTTCAGCGCCTCGAAGGCGACCGGCTTGTTGTGGTGAAGCAGAAGCGCGGCTACTGGACGACTCCGCGGCTTGACGAAAACGATCTCGACCATCTCTTTGAGGTGCGGCTCCTGCTTGAGCCCTGGGCGGCAGGTGCAGCGTCAGTCGATCGAGCGTCCAACCCAGGCCCGCGGTTGCAAGCCGAGGTGGAGCGCTTCGTCGCAGAACATGGCACTCAAACCGGCGGGGCCGCGCTCCTCTCGCACGACACCGTGTTCCACAGTGCTGTATTTCGGGCCGTCGGCAACCCATTCCTTGAAGAGGCCTTCAATCGCACGCACGCGCATCTGCACCTCTTCCGTCTGTACACCGAAGACATGGATGCATCGGTCACGATCGAAGAACACCAGCAGATTGCTGACGCCATCGCCCGCGGCGACGCAACCGCAGCCACGTCCGCGATGCGCTCGCACCTGTTCTCAGCGCGACGTCGCTTCGGTCGCGGGCTCGGCGGCCCACTCGCCGAATCACGGCTAGCAGACGTTCGTGCCACTGTCCTTGGCCACGAGCGGGAGGTTTCGTCATGAGCGCGATTCAGAGGCTGACGATCACATGAGCGACACCACGACACCCATGATTGAGCTGGCTCATGCGAAGGTGATCGCCGAGCAGATCCTCCGCGCCGTCGGGGCACACACCGACCATGCCCGTGCGACCGTCGACAATCTCTTGTTCGCTGATCGCAGTGGGATCGCCTCGCACGGCCTCCTGCGACTGCCGCTGTATGCAGCCGCCGTGTCAGCGGGCGGCATCAACCGGGACCCACAGATGCGCTGGGTGACCGAAAACACCGGCGCCGGACTGCTCGACGCTGACGGCGCCTTCGGGCAAGTCGCCATGGAAGAGGCTCTGCGGTGGATCGAGTCGCAGCGCGGCACGTCAGCCTCGGTGACCGTCGCCGTGCAGTCGAGCTCACATTTCGGCGCGGGCGGCTACTGGACGCAGCGGCTTGCCGAGTCGGGCTGGCTGGCCATCGGTGTGTCGTCGACGGGCCCGACGGTCGCACCTTTCGGCGCGACACGGAAGGTGCTCGGAACCAATCCACTGTCCATCAGCCTGCCGGCAGGCACCCAAACCCCGCTCACGGCCGATCTCGCGACCAGCACCGGCGCCTACGGCAAAGTGATCGGAGCGCGAAACGCAGGCACCAGCATCCCCGAAGGCTGGGCGGTCGACGAAGCGGGCCACCCGACGACCGACCCGGCCGCAGCAATGGCCGGAGCGTTGACTGCGTTTGGCGGGCACAAGGGTTCGGCCGTGGCGGTACTGATCGAAGGGTTGTCGGTCGTGCTCGGCGGGTCACGCTTCGCCTTCGAGACCGAGGACATTTGGTCGAATCCGGGCTCACGCATGAACGTCGGCCACCTGGTGATCGCGGTCGACCCCGCGGCCTTCGCAGGTGCCGAACAGACCGCAGCGCGTGTGCAGCAGTTGCGCGACACGGTCCGGGCGGCTGGTCCCGACGTTCGCGCGCCGGGCGATCCCGAAGAGCAATCACGCACGGATCGTCTTGTACACATCCCGCTGGCCCACAGCACCATCGAGGCGATCAACCAGCTCGCTGAACAACTCGGAGCGCCGCCGCTCGAACCGGCGTCGCCCACGCAGACGTTTTCCCCTCCCAACCGCCCAACCAAGAAGAAGGAGTTTCAACGATGAAGCATCAGCGTGTTGGCACGGCTCTCGCCGCTGCCACGATCATGACCCTCGGACTCAGCGCCTGCGTAGGCAACGAGGCCCCCGAACAGACCACTACGTCCGCGCCCGAGGACGCAGTCGAACTGCGTCTATCGCACGTCTACGACCCGAGCCACCCCGTCCAGACGTGCGGCGTTCCTTCATTGAACGGTGCCCTCGAAGGGTCGGGCGTGTTCATCAACGCGTTCCCCGCGGCTCAGCTCGGTAGTGAGGCCGAAAGCCTCGAGCAGGTTGTCACCGGCAGCCTCGAACTTGCGGTCGCAGGTCCGTCGTTCCTCGGAGTGTGGGAGCCGAACGTGGCAATGTTCGACGCCCCGTACCTGTTCCGCGACATCGACCACTTCGTAGAGACCCTCGACGGCCCCGTTGCCGATGAAATCTTCGCGTCGCTCAAGGAGGAATCGGGCCTGGATGTGCTGAGCACCTGGTACTACGGCACACGCCACGTGACCTCGAAGGAGCCGGTCTCGACGTCTGCCGACCTGGCAGGCAAGAAGTTCCGCACGCCAGACGCGCCCCTGTACCTCGCCATGGCAGACATCATGGGTGGCGCGGCCACGCCGATGGCTCTCTCCGAGGCCTACCTCGGCCTGCAGCAGGGCACGATCGACGCTCAGGAGAACCCGATTCCGACGATCGCGAGCCAGCGCTTCTACGAGGTGCAGGATTACCTGAACCTGACGGGCCACATGATTCAGGGCGTGATGATCGTCGGCAGCGATGCCTCGCTCTCGGCACTGAGTGACGAGCAGCGCGCGGCACTGCAAGAGGCGATGGTCGATGCCTCTGCAGCGGTTCGGGAGTGCATCGAGGACGAGGAAGCGTCGTTCGTCGAGGAGTGGCGTGAGGCCGGAACGATTCAGATCAATGACGACGTCGATGTCGAGCACTTCCGTCAGCGCGCGCTTGAGATGATTCCCAACAGCTTCGAGTGGGGCGACTTGTACCTCGAAATCCGAGAAGGCTAATGTCACGGCTCGAACCCGGCGACGAGCGATACCTCGAGTCTCGCTCGTTCGCCTACCGACTGCTTGTCCGAGCAGAATTCGCTTTCGGCATGGTGCTCCTGGTGGGCTTGCTCACCCTGGTGGTGCTGCAGGTCGTGTCGCGCTACGTGTTCTCGTCGCCTTTCAGCTGGAGCGAAGAAGCAGCACGCTTCACCTTCATCTGGCTGGTGTTCGTGGCCGCGGCGTTCGTCACGGCCAGACGCCGTAACATCACGGTTCAGCTCTACGGCGGTGGCAAGACCGGCAAGGTCGTTGCCATCATCGAAGCGCTCGCGGCCGTGATCGTGAGCGTGGTGTCGATCGCGATGGTATTCGGCTCATTCGGACTTATGGCAACAACGATGGGACTCACGTCGCCCGGAACGGGTATTCCGTTGCCGGTCGTCTATGTATCCTCCGTCGTCGGGTTCGGGCTTCTCGCCTTTCACTCGCTCTGCAACCTCTGGCTCGCAGTGCGCTATCCCAGCCAGTTCGCTGGCACTATCGACGCAGAAAAGGGTGGCGTCTGATGACCATCGTGTGGATGCTCCTGGGCTTGCTCGTGATGCTGGCACTTCGCGTGCCCGTGGCGATTGCCCTGCTCGTGCCCTGTCTGATCTACGTCACGGCAGACCCGAGCGCGACCTACGAGGTCGCTGCGCAGCAGACGCTGTCGGGGCTGAACTCGTTCCCCCTGTTGGCGGTGCCGCTGTTCATCATGCTCGGCAACATCGCGAACGTGAGTGGAATCTCCGACCGCCTCTTCAACGCGGCGACTGCTCTCATCGGACACGTGCGCGGCAGCCTCGGTTACGTCAACGTGGCGACGAGCTTCGGCTTCGCGTGGATGAGTGGTGCTGCCATCAGCGACGCCGCGGCCCTCGGCCGCGTGCAGGTGCCGGCGATGGTCAAGCGCGGGTACAGCCAACAATTCTCCGTGGGAATCACGGGTGCGTCGTCGCTTATCGCGCCGATCCTGCCGCCGTCGATCCCCGCCATCATCTACGCGGTGACCGCGGGACTCTCCGTCGGTGCACTGTTCATGGCCGGCATCATCCCGGCACTGCTCATCGTGTTGGCGCTCTGCATCATGGTGTGGGTGATGACGCGAAAGCGTGACGATCTGCGCCTGCAGCGCGTTCGGGGCAAGCAACGCTGGATGCCGATGCTCGGTGCACTGCCCGGCCTCGGTGCCGGCGTCGTGGTTCTCGGGGGCATTCTAGGAGGCATCTTCACCCCAACAGAGGCGGCCGGCATCGGCGTCGTCTATATGTTTTTGTTAGCGGCCGCCTACCAGAGGATGAACGGCGCGAACCTCAAATACGTGCTGCGCACGACGTTAGAGACGAGCGGTTCGGTGTTGATCATCGTGGCGGCCGCGTCGCTGTTTGGCTGGGTGCTCGCCCGGGAACAAGCGCCGCAACGGGCTGCAGAGCTGATCCTGGGAATCACGACGAACCCGATCGTCTTCCTCCTCTTGCTCAACATCCTGCTTCTCATCGTGGGCGCCATCATCGAACCAACGGCGGCGATCTTGATACTCGTGCCTGTGCTCGCGCCTGTTGCGACCCAGTACGGACTTGACCCGCTGCACGTAGGGGCCATCGTCATCTTCAACTTGATGATTGGCTTACTCACACCACCCGTCGGACTCGTACTGTTTGTGCTCTCGAGCGTGACAGACATACCCGTATCGAAAGTGATCAAGGGTGTCATGCCCTTCTTCATCCCGATGGTCCTGGTGCTTCTGCTCATCACCTTCTTCCCCTTCTTCACCACCTGGCTGCCCGGCCTCCTTGGGCCGTAGCCGACAATTCGAGAGGACTCCTGTGACCAAAATCACGGCAATTGAAACGAGCGACGTGCGGTTCCCGACCTCGCTGTCCCTCGACGGCTCGGACGCCGTCAACGTCGACCCTGACTACTCGGCCGCATACGTGCGCATCGTCGCTGACAACGACGAGTCGGGTTACGGCATGGTCTTCACGGCCGGACGCGGCAACGAGATCGTCGTCACGGCAATCGAGTCGTACGGCCGCCTGCTGGTGGGGCGCGACCTCGACGAGTTGGTCGATGACCTCGGGGCAGCTGCCCGGCTGCTGGTGCACGATTCGCAGCTGCGCTGGCTCGGTCCAGAAAAGGGCGTCACGCAGATGGCGGCCGGGGCACTCATCACGGCGCTGTGGGATATCGCGGCGCGTCGGGCGGGCAAGCCGTTGTGGCGCTTCATGGCTGAGCTCTCTCCCGAGGCGCTCGTCGCAGCCATCGACTTCACCCACATCTCTGATGCCCTCTCTCCCGACGAGGCACTCGAGATTCTGCGAGCCGGCCAGGTGGGCAAGAGCGAGCGCATCGCCGAGCTCGAGCGAGACGGCTTCCCCGCCTACACGACATCCCCGGGCTGGCTGGGCTACTCAGACGAGAAGCTGCTGCGTCTGAGCACGCAGGCCGTCGCCGACGGATTCGGCATGATCAAGTTGAAGGTCGGCGGCGACGTCGCAGACGACCGGCGCCGCCTCGGCATCGTGCGTGAAGCTCTGGGTGCCGAGTACCCCGTGGCGATCGATGCGAACCAGCGCTGGGATGTGCCGGACGCTGTGGCATGGCTCAAGCAGCTTTCCGAATTCAACCCGTACTGGATCGAGGAGGCCACGAGCACGGATGACGTACTCGGCCACGCCGCGATCCGAAAAGAGATCGCACCCATGCGGGTCGCGACGGGCGAAGCGGTGCAGAGCCGCATCATCTTCAAGCAGTTGCTGCAGGCCGGCGGCATCGACGTGCTCCAGATCGACTCGACCCGCGTGGCTGGCGTGAGCGAGAACCTCGCGATCCTGCTGCTGGCGAAGAAGTTCGGAGTACCCGTATGCCCGCACGCGGGTGGAGTGGGGCTGTGTGAGCTCGTCCAGCACTTCTCCTTCTTCGACTACGCCGTCGTCGCGACTACACAGGATCACCGCATGATCGAGTATGTCGACCACCTGCACGAGCACTTCGCGGAGCCCGTCCGCATTGAGCGTGGCCGGTATCTCGCACCACAGCGGCCGGGTACGGGTGCCGAGATGCTTCCCGCGTCGGTCGAGCGGTGGACGTTCCCCGACGGTGACGGATGGCAGGAAATCGGTGACCGCGCAGCGGTGACCGGTTCGACCCTCACCTTCGATCGCGAGTGAACCGGCTTACTGAGCCGAATAGGAGAGCATGATGACCGAAGTAGAGACAGACGTCGGCGCAATCGCCCAGCGCGCCGCCGACGCGGCCGCACCGTTCGCCGCGACCACCCCCACTGCACGTGCGAGGGCGCTCCTCGCCGTGGCTGACGCACTCGATGCCGAGGCGGACGAACTGATCCGCGTCGCGCAACACGAAACCGGGCTTGCGCCGGCGCGACTGCAGGGTGAAGTTCGACGCACGTCAGCGCAGCTGCGACTGTTCGCCGAGGTTGTCATCGGCGGCGCCCACCTGGGCGTCACGATCGACGACGCCGACCCCAGCTACGCACCAGGGCCGCGGCCCGAGCTGCGTCGCATGCTCGAGCCCGTTGGGCCCGTGCTGAATTTCGCGGCCAGCAACTTTCCTTTCGCGTTTTCGGTCGCGGGCGGCGACAGTGCTGCCGCCCTCGCCGCGGGATGCCCGGTCATCGTGAAGGCGCACTCGGGTCACCCCGAGCTTTCGATCGCGACGGCGGGCGTCGTCGAGACGGCGCTTCGAGACGCAGGGATGCCGGAGGGCACCTTCCAACTTGTCTCAGGCCAGGAGAACGGCACCGCGCTCCTGAAGGACGATCGCATCCGTGCCGCCGCGTTCACCGGCTCCGGCCGGGTGGGACGCATGCTCGCGGACATTGCCGCCGCGAGGCCTCGGCCGATCCCGTTCTTCGGTGAACTCGGAAGCGTGAACCCCGCCTATGTCACGGCCGGGGCCCTCGCCGCTGACGACTCGCTCCTGGCGACCTTCGTCGGGAGCGTGTGCGGATCAGCGGGGCAGCTGTGCACGAAGCCCGGATTCTTGTTTGTGCCCGAGACGGCAGACCTCGCAGCGGTCGCCACAGCTGCGAGCGCGGTGGCCGAGCACCGACTGTTGAACCCGGGCATTGGCGGAGCCTACGAGGCGCGCCGGGAGGCAGTTCTCGGCACTGCGGGTGTCGAGGTGCTCGCCGCCGGCGACGTGCGCACCGACGACGCGGGGCAGCGCTGGGCGACGCCCACGCTGGTCGCTATCGGTGTTGACGACCTTGTCTCAGCGGGTGATGCGATGGTCGAGGAGTCGTTTGGCCCGCTGAGCGTTCTGGTGCGCTATCGCTCGATCGATGAGTTGCCCGCGCTGCACGCGTCGCTATTCCCCGGCAACCTGACGTCGACGGTTCACGCTGTGGAGAGCGAGTCTGAGGATCTCGCTGCGCTGGTGCGAACCCTTGCTGCGACGAGCGGCCGGGTGCTCTACGGCGGATGGCCGACGGGTGTTGCCGTGACGGCCTCGATGCAGCACGGGGGCCCTTACCCCGCAACAACAACCGACGACACGAGTGTGGGCACCGCTGCCATCGGCAGGTTCTTGCGCGGTGTTGCCTACCAAAACATGCCGGAGGCGCTGTTGCCGCCGGCACTGCGCGATGCAAATCCGTGGAATGTGCCGCAGCGACGAAGCGCCGCAGGGCTCTCGCAAGACTGGGGAACGCTTAACGGTCAGTACTAGCGCAGGCACGATCTCACGACGGTGGAGCAGTGCTCCGCTGAGGGAACTCAGAGTGACGCGAGGAGACAGCGTGAAAGCAGCACAGTACGACGGCCAAGGACGGATCGGCGTCGTCGACGTTGAACCGACCGAGCCGAAAGCGGGCGAGGTGGAAATCGCGGTCGCCTACACGGGCATCTGCGGCACCGATCTGCACATCCTGCACGGTGAGATGGACCATCGTGTAGCACCACCGCAGTCGATTGGTCACGAGATGGCCGGCACGATCGCTCGCATCGGCGAGGGTGTCAGCGGCCTGGCGGTCGGGCAGCCCGTCACGGTCATGCCGTTGCGCTGGTGCGGCACATGCCCCGCGTGCCGCGCCGGAAACCAGCACGTCTGCCAGAAGCTCGTGTTTGTCGGCATCGACAGCGTTGGCTCGATGAGAGAGCGCTGGACGGTGCCCGCGTCCATCGTCGTCCCCCTGCCTGATGGGCTCTCACTCGCCACCGGCGCGCTGGTCGAACCCGTGGCTGTGGCGTGCCACGACGTGGCACGCTCGCGCTTGGTTCAGGGCGAGACCGCCGTCGTTATCGGCGGCGGGCCGATCGGCCAGCTCATCGCTAGCGTCGCGCAGGCGACCGGTGCCCGCGTGATCCTGATCGAGCCCAACCAGGCCCGTCGCCAGATCGCAGCGAACCGCGGGATCGAGACCATCGATCCCGCAACAGAGGATGCTGTTGCCTTCGTCGAGCAGACAACCGGCGGCACGGGGGCGGACGTCGTCTTCGAGGTTGCCGGCGCTGCCTCGACCGCGCTCGGATGTGTCGACTATGCGAAGGTGCGAGGCCGCGTCGTCGTGGTCGCCATTCACAGCAAGCCTGTACCGCTGAACTTGTTCGCGATGTTCTGGCGCGAGCTCGAAATCATCGGCGCGCGCGTTTACGAGCGAGTCGACTATGAGCGCGCAATTGACCTGCTCTCGAGCGGCGCGATCCCGGCCGAGGAGATCATTACGAGCATCGTGCCGCTCGAGCGGGCACGCGACGCGTTCGCGGAGCTCGAGCGTGGCGCCGGCATGAAGGTGCTCGTCGACTCGCGGAGCGAACGATGAGCGCGCCGTTTGACCTCACCGGCCGCACGGCAATCGTCACCGGCGCACGACGCGGCATCGGCTATGCAATCGCCGAGGCCCTCGCCGCCGCTGGCGCCGACCTGATCGTTGCGTCGGCGCAGCAGGAGGCGGACGGGGGAGCGATCGGCCGCCGAGCCGCTGAACTGGGCCGAAGCTGTGAGGCGTACGCGGTCGACTTCAGTAACCGTGCCGCCGTCGTTGCCTTCGCTGACGTCGTCGCCGATCGCGCTGACATCCTTGTCAACAACGCCGGACTCATCCGGCGATCGCCCGCCGCCGAGCATCCGCTCGATTGGTGGGATGAGGTCATCGAGGTCGACCTCTCCAGCCAGTTCGTCCTGTCGCAGCGTGTTGGCGAGAGCATGCTCTCGCGTGGCCGCGGCCGCATCATCTTCACGGCAAGCCTGCTCAGCTTCCAAGGCGGCATCAACGTGCCTGGGTATGCCGCGGCGAAGTCGGGCCTCACCGGGCTCGTCCACGCGCTGAGCAACGAGTGGGTCGGCAGGGGGGTAACGGTCAACGCGATCGCCCCCGGATACATTGCGACCGACAACACCGAAGATCTGCGCAACGACCCAGAGCGCTCTGCTGCGATCCTCGACCGCATACCGGCGGGTCGCTGGGGCG
>Ga0208490_100803_pt1 | contig 15396 bp, 13 predicted proteins | sample SubbioAug_CSWold_FD_184818 | JGI IMG/M metagenome (GOLD analysis project Ga0208490, IMG submission 184818) | Serpentinite rock and fluid subsurface biosphere microbial communities from McLaughlin Reserve, California, USA - CR11Aug_CSWold (SPAdes) | ecosystem: Environmental > Terrestrial > Deep...
GATCCTACCGACGGCGCTCAGGCCCGCCGGTCAGGAGACGCCCGGCCAGGCCGAGAAGCTGCGGCCGGTGATCCGCTCGTAGGCCTCGACGTAGCGGCTGCTCGTGGTGGCGACCACCTCGGGCGGCAGCGGCGGCGGCGGCGGGGCCTTGTCCCAGTCCAGGCTGTCGAGGTAGTCCCGCACCGGCTGCTTGTCGAAGCTGGGCGGGGTTGTCCCGGGCTCCCAGCCGTCGACGGGCCAGAACCGGCTGGAGTCCGGCGTCATCACCTCGTCGGCAAGGACAAGCTCGCCGTCGATCACGCCGAGCTCGAACTTGGTGTCGGCGATGATGATCCCTTGCTCCAGCGCCATCTCGGCGCCGCGGCGGTAGAGCTCGAGGCTGATGGCGCGGGCCCGGGTGGCGAGGTCCTCGCCGACCAGCTCGACCGCCCGGTCGAAGCTGATGTTCTCGTCATGGGCATCGCTCTTGGTGGACGGCGTGAACACCGGCTCGGGGAGGCGATCGCTCTTGCGCAGCCCCTGGGGCAGGGCCTGGCCGTGCATCGTGCCCCCCGCCTCGTACTCCTTCCAGGCCGAGCCCGACAGGTAGCCCCGGACGATGCACTCGATGGGCAGCATCTCGGCCCTGCGGCACAGCATGATCCGCCCGGCCAGGTCGTCGTCGGCCGCGACGACCTCGGTGGGCAGGTCGGTCACGTCGGTGGAGACGAGGTGGTTGCCGACGACGTCGGCGAGCACCTCGAACCAGAACGCCGAGATGGCGGTGAGCACCCGACCCTTGTGGCGGATCGGCTCGTTCATGACGACATCGAAGGCCGACAGCCGGTCCGAGGCGACCATGAGGAGCCGGTCCTCCCCCACCTCGTAGATGTCTCGGACCTTGCCGGAGTACAGGTGCGGGAGGGGGATCGCCACGGCGCCGATCCTACGGGGCCGGCGGAGGGGTCGGCCCGGTGGCGAACCAGAAGGAGCTGCCGTCGAAGCGATCGAGGGACAGGGCCGCGCCGAGCTCCGCCGGGTGGCGAAGGGCCGTCCAGCGGTTCATCAGGAGCACGCGGGCTCGGGCGTTGTGGGTCAGGTACGCCTGCAGGAGGTACTGCTCGTTCCAGTTGAAGCCGTGGCGCACCCAGCCCTCGGGGTAGTCCTCGGGCAGGAAGATGTCGTGGACGTGCACGACCACGCCGTCGGCGAGGCGGGGGAGGACCTGCGAGAAGAGGTGGACGACGTCGCTGCCGGTCTTCGCCACGTGCGAAGAGTCGATGAAGCACACGTCGCCGGCCTCGAGCGCGTCGAAGACGGCGAGGGGGGTGTGCTCCACCTTCTCCTGGCGGAGCTCGATGCCCGGCTGCCGGTGCAGGAAGTCGCGGGGGTACGGCTCGATGCAGGTGAGCGCCGTCCCGAGGTCCCCGTCGTGGATGGCGGCCGCTGCCACGGTCGTCGACCACCCGCTCCCGACCTCCACCATCCGCGCCGGGCGCAGGGTGCGCAGGAGGCCGTAGAGCACCGCCGCGTCGTGAGGCGGGAACTGGTCGTTCGTGGGGTCGTAGGACGGCCCGGGCCGTTCGACCGACCAGTCGAAGGGGTGCTGCCCGATGGCGGCCAGGAGCTCGAGCTGCGCGGTGCCGCGCAGGTCGATGCCGGGCGGATCGGCCGGGTCAGCCGGCCAGACCCGGCTGCGCTCGGGCTCGACGACCAGCGCACCGGCATCGACGACGGGCGAGTAGAACGCTCCCGGGGGCGCGAGCTGCGGCGGACCGGGCGGCTGCCCGGTGCGCGCGAGGCGCAGGACGTCCCTCACCCGTGCTCCCAGCCGCATCCGCCGGATCCTACGGGTCTAGAGGATCGGTTCGGGGCGGTAGGCGGCGGCGTCGGGGTGGCGGGCCACGACCTCGGCCACCTGGTCGACGAAGGCCTGGGTCTGCGCGACGGCGGTGCCGACGAAGGACAGGGGCTCGCCGACCAGCGCGTCGAGGGCGGCACGGTCGAGCGGGAGCCGCTCGTCGGCGGCCAGGCGGTCGAGCAGGTCGTTGTCGGCTGCTCCCTCCTCGCGCATGGCCAGGGCGACGGCGACGGCGTGCTCCTTGATGGCCTCGTGGGCCACCTCACGGCCCACCCCCGCTCGCACCGCGCCCATGAGCACCTTGGTCGTGGTGAGGAAGGGCAGGTACCGGTCGAGCTCTCGGGCGATCACGGCCGGGTAGGCGCCGAAGTCCTCGAGCACCGACAGGAACGTCTCGAAGAGCCCGTCGACGGCGAGGAAGGCGTCGGGCAGCGCGACGCGGCGCACCACCGAGCAGGACACGTCACCCTCGTTCCACTGGTCGCCGCTCAGCTCCCCCACCATCGAGAGGTGGCCGCGCAGGACGACGGCCAGCCCGTTGATCCGCTCGCAGGAGCGGCTGTTCATCTTGTGGGGCATGGCCGATGACCCGACCTGCCCCGGCTTGAACCCCTCCGTGGCCAGCTCCAGGCCGGCCATCAGACGGATGGTGGTGGCCAGCGACGCCGGGCCGGCGGCCGCCTGCACGAGGGCGCTGACCACGTCGAGGTCGAGGCTTCGGGGGTAGACCTGGCCGACGTTGGTGAGGGTGGCCTCGAAGCCGAGGTGCCGGGCCACGGCCTCCTCCAGCTGGGCCACGGCCTCGGGGCTGCCGAGGAGGTCGGCCATGTCCTGCTGGGTGCCGACCGGGCCCTTGATGCCCCGGAGCGGGTAGCGGGCCAGGAGCTCGTCCACCCGCCGCAGCGCCTGGAGGAGCTCCTCGCCGGCGTTGGCGAAGCGCTTCCCCAGGGTGGTGGCCTGGGCGGCGACGTTGTGGCTGCGGCCGGTCATGACGAGCGTGGCGTGCTCGGCGGCCCGCTCGGCCACCAGGGCCAGCGCCGCCACCATCCGGTCTCGGACGAGCTCGAGGGCGGCCCGCACCTGCAGCTGCTCCACGTTCTCGGTGAGGTCTCGCGAGGTCATCCCGGCGTGGATGCGCTCATGGCCGGCCAGGTCGGAGAACTCCTCGATGCGGGCCTTCACGTCGTGCTTGGTGACCCGCTCGCGGGCCTCGATGCTGGCCAGGTCGACCTTGTCGACGACGGCCTCGTAGGCCTCGATGACCTCGGGTGGCAGGTCGACCCCCAGGTCGGCCTGCGCCCGCATCACCGCGATCCAGAGGCGACGCTCGAGCACCACCTTGTGCTCGGGGGACCAGAGCTCGGCCATCGGGGCGCTGGCGTAGCGAGCAGCGAGGACGTTGGGGAGGTGGGCGCCGGGCATCGGGGCCAGTCTCCCACCAGCCCCGTGACGGCGCCCACCTGGGCCATGTGGCCCATCGTGCCGTCGGGCGGTCGCGAGCAGTACCCCTCGGGGCACCGGCGGCGATTGCCCACATGCCGACGGGCGGCGACGGGCGGCTTCGTGCGGGGTCGGTCCCCTGTCCGCTCAAGGCGCGGCGTCGGGAGGCCGATGCCTTGATGAGGGAGTAGGGCCCAGGGAGGGCGACGCACACCATGGACAGCTGCATCAAGCACCCGCACGAGCACGGCATCAGCCACTGCGCCCGCTGTGGCGGTTCGTGGTGCGCCGACTGCCTGGTGCACGCCTACGGCGCCAAGAAGCCGCCGCTGTGCATGTCCTGCGCCATGTTCGCCGCCGGGGTCCGCACCCACGCCGACCGCCCCGCCCTCGGCCGGCGCGAGCTGAAGGCACTGGCCAAGCAGGCCAAGGCAGCCGCCAAGGCTGGCGGACCCGTCCCCTCGCCGAGCCAGCCCGCACCGCCGTCGGTGGCGGAGCCGGAGCCCGACGTCCTCGCGTCGGAGCGCCCGGTGAACTGGGATGCCCACTGGTGGGAGAGCGACCGGGAGCCCACCCTCACCGACTGAGGGTCGCGGCGGGCCGGCTCCTACCGACCGCTGGCAGCGTCGCGGACGACCTGGCCCTTCTGCCGGGCGAGGTCGGCCAGCGAGCCCTCGTAGGCGACGAGCTTGTCGCGCAGCACGGGGTCGCTGATCCCGAGGATCCGGGCGGCGAGGATGCCGGCGTTCTTGGCGTTCCCGATGGCGACGGTCGCCACCGGGATCCCGGCCGGCATCTGCACGATCGAGAGCAGCGAGTCCAGCCCCTCGAGGTGCTTGAGCGGCACGGGGACCCCGATGACCGGCAGCGGCGTGACAGATGCCAGCATCCCGGGGAGGGCGGCCGCGCCGCCGGCGCCGGCGATGATGACCGACAGCCCGCGCTCGGCGGCGGTGGCGCCGTACTCGAGCATCTCCTGGGGCATGCGGTGCGCCGAGCGCACGTCGGCCTCCCAGGGCACGCCGAACTCGTCGAGGACGTCGGCGGCCGCCTGCATCGTCGGCCAATCCGAGTCCGAGCCCATCACGATCCCGACCTGTGCGCTCACCCCGCCATCCTCGCACCCCCAGCACCCCCAGCACCCCGATCCCGACCCCCCGGACGCCCAATGCCCGCTTCACCCCCGCTTCTTGCGTGGACGGGGCGCGAAGACCGCGCCCATCTCACGCAAGAAGGGTGTGGGAGGGGGTCGAGCAGCTCGGGACGCGGGTCGGGCCGAGCGGGACGATTCAGTCGTCGGCGCGCAGGTCGCCCCGGAACCAGGCGGCGGCGTGCCGGGCCCGGGCCAGGCACTCGTCGAGGTCGGCGCCGTAGGCGTTGACGTGGCCGACCTTGCGGCCGGGGCGCAGGTCCTTGCCGTAGAGGTGGACCCGCAGCTCGGGGTCGCGGGCGAGAGCACGGGGGTACCCGTCGTAGAGGTGGCCGGCCTCGGGGTCCGGGCCGCCCAGGATGTTGACCATCACCGTCCACGGTGCCCGGGGGGCGGGCGAGCCGAGCGGCAGGTCGAGCACGGCGCGGAGGTGGTTCTCGAACTGGGAGGTGACGGCGCCGTCCTGGGTCCAGTGCCCGGTGTTGTGGGGGCGCATGGCCAGCTCGTTGATGAGGATGCGGTCGTCGTCGGCGTCGAAGAGCTCGACGGCGAGGATGCCGGTGACGTCGAGCTCGGCCGCGATGCGCAGCGCGAGCGCCTGCGCCTCGGAGGCGCGCTCCGGCGCGAGGGCGGGGGCGGGGGCGATCACCTCGTGGCAGATGCCGTCGAGCTGGGTGGTGGCCACGACGGGGTAGGCCACCTCCTCCCCGCTCGGGGACCGGGCGACCAGCGCGGACAGCTCCCGGCGGAAGTCGATGTGCTCCTCGGCCAGGAGCGGCACGCCGCGGCGCTCGGCGTCGGCGAGGGCCTCGGTGGCGTCGTCCAGGGTGTGGACGACCCAGACGCCCTTGCCGTCGTAGCCGCCCCGCGCGACCTTCACGACGCAGGGGAGCCCGAAGGCCTCGATCTCGGCGCTGGAGGTGACCACGGCCCAGCGGGGCTGGGGGGCATCGAGGCGGTCCATGGCGGCCCGCATCACGGCCTTGTCCTGCGCGTGGACGAGGGCGGCCGGGCCCGGATGGCAGGCCACGCCTGCCTCCTCGAGGGCGTGGAGGTGCTCGGTGGGGACGTGCTCGTGGTCGAAGGTGACCACCGCGCAGCCATCGACCACCTGGCGCAACGTGGGCAGGTCCCGGAAGTCGCCGACGAGGTGGTCGGGGATGACCTGGGCCGCCGAGACGCCCTCAGCCTCGGCCAGCAGGCGCAGCGGCACGCCGAGCGCAGCCGCCGGCTCGGCCATCATGCGGGCCAGCTGCCCGCCGCCGATGACGGCCACCCGGGGCGCCTGGTGGGCGGTCACGAGCCACCTCCCTCTGCGAACCCGGGCCGTTTCTGCACGGTTTCCGAGGCACTTCGGGCTCGGGTTCGGATCGTCATGGGGCGTCGATGACCTGAGCCGCGATGTCCGTGCGGGCCTGCATCCCCGGCCAGCGGACGTGGGACAGCGACTCGTAGGCGACGGCTCGGGCCTCGGCCACGGTCGCCCCGGTGCCCACGACGTCCAGCACGCGGCCGCCGGCGGTCACGAGGTCGCCCTCTGTGTCCGCGTCCACGCCGGCGCACAGCACCTCGGCACCCGCCACGGCCGCGGCGCGCGCGAGTCCGTCGATCCGGTCCCCGGTGCGGGGCGAGGCGGGGTAGCCCTCAGCGGCCGCGACGACAAGCACGGCGGCGGCGTCCGCGACCTCGGGCTCGGTGCGCAGCGCGCCGGTGGCCGCCTCGTGGAGCATGGCGCCGAGGTCGTTGGTGAGCCGGAGCAGCGACACCTGGCTGTCGGGATCGCCGAAGCGGATGTTGTACTCGACCAGCTTCGGCCCCTCGTCGGTGACCATGAGCCCGGCATAGAGGGCACCGCGGTAGTCGATGCCGCGGCGGCGCAGCTCGTCGAGGGTGGGCTGCACGAACCGGTCGACGATGTCCTGCTCGAACCCGCCCTCCAGCCAGGGCAGCGGGCTGTACGCGCCCATGCCGCCGGTGTTGGGCCCCGTGTCGCTGTCGCCCACCCGCTTGAAGTCCTGGGCGGCGGGCAGGGCCACGGCACGGCGGCCGTCGCAGATGGCGAACACCGACACCTCGGGACCGGCCATGCCCTCCTCGATGACGACGGTGCGGCCGGCGTCCCCGAAGGCGTCGCCCGCCAGCTTGGCGCGGAGGTCGGCCTCGGCCTCGGCGAGGTCGCTCGTGACCAGCACGCCCTTGCCGGCGGCCAGGCCATCCGTCTTGACGACGTAGGGCGGGAGCATGTCCTTCAGGTAGGCGAGCGCCTCGTCGGCGTCCTCGAAGCGCCCGTAGCGGGCCGTCGGGACGCCGGCCGCGGTGGCGAGCTCCTTCATGTACGCCTTCGAGCCCTCGATCTGTGCGCCGTCGGCGCCTGGGCCGAAGACGACCTTCCCCTGCGCTCGGAGGCGGTCGGCCAGCCCGGCGACGAGCGGCTGCTCGGGTCCGACGACGAAGAGATCCGCGTCGAGCTCCTCGGGTCGGGTCGACACGGATCCGGGGATCCCCGGGTTCCCCGGCGTGACCACCACCTCGTGGTGCCGGGCGAGCACGACCGCCAACCCGTGCTCACGCCCCCCGGAGCCGACCACGACGACCTTCATCGCACCATCCAGCGGCGCCGCCCTCCGCGGGCGGGGGGCGTGGGGGGCAGAGGCTCCGCCGGAGCCCCCCACCTCGGCATCGATCCGGCTCCGCCGGTCGGTGCCGGACGAGCCCTCAGCGCGGCCGCAGGCCGCTCGTCACAGCTCACCGCAGGCCGCCGGAGGCGGCCGAGGATGACAGGTCCACGTACTGGTCGCGGCCCGGGCCGACGCCGAGGAGGCGGATCGGGACACCGACCTGCTCCTCGAGGAAGGAGATGTAGGTGCGGGCCGCCTCGGGCAGCTGGCCGGGCTCGGTGGCGGTGCTGACGTCGGTGTTCCAGCCCGGGAAGGCCTCGTAGACCGGCTTCGCCTTGTGGAGGGCGCTCTGGTCGTCGGGGAGGTGGTCGACCCGCTGCCCGTCGATCTCGTAGGCCACGCAGATCTTCACCTCGTCGAAGGCGTCGAGGACGTCGAGCTTGGTGACGGCCAGCTCGGAGAGGGAGTTGACCCGCACGGCGTGGCGGAGCATCACGGCGTCGATCCAGCCGGGCCGGCGGCGGCGGCCGGTGTTGGTGCCGAACTCGTGGCCCCGGTCCACGATGGCCTCGCCCACCTCGTCGAAGAGCTCGGTGGGGAACGGTCCGGCCCCCACCCGGGTGACGTAGGCCTTGGCCACGCCGACCACCCGGTCGATGTGGCGAGGGCCGACCCCGGCGCCCGTGCAGGCCCCGCCGGCGATCGGGTTCGACGAGGTGACGAAGGGATAGGTGCCGTGGTCGAGGTCGAGGAACGTGGCCTGGGCGCCCTCGAACAGCACGTGCTGTCCGGCCTCGAGCGCCTCGTGGATCAGGTTCACGGTGTCGGTCACGTACGGGGCCATCCGGGGGGCCAGCTCCCCCAGGTACACCTCGGCGATCTCGTCCACCGTGGGCGGTAGCTGGTTGTAGACCTTGGTGAGGACGGCGGAGCGCTCCTTCAGCACGAGGGCCAGCTTCTCCCGGAAGATCTTCTCGTCGTAGAGGTCCTGCACCCGCAGGCCCACGCGGGAGGCCTTGTCGGCGTAGGCCGGGCCGATGCCCCGACGGGTGGTGCCGAGCGCGTTCTTGCCGAGGTGGCGCTCGGTGACCCGGTCCATGATCTGGTGGTAGGGCAGGATGAGGTGAGCGTTGCCGGAGACCCTGAGCTTCGAGCAGTCGATCTCCCTGCTCTCGAGCATGTCGACCTCCTTCAGCAGCACCGAGGGGTCGACGACGACGCCGTTGCCGATGACCGGCGTGATGTGCGGGTAGAGCACGCCGCTCGGGATGAGCTGCAGGGCGAAGGTCTCCCCGTCCACCACCAGGGTGTGGCCGGCGTTGTGGCCGCCCTGGTAGCGCACGACGAGGTGCATCTCCTTGGCGAAGAGGTCGGTGAACCGGCCCTTGCCCTCGTCACCCCACTGGGTGCCGACGATGATCGTTGCGGGCACGTCCCGCCTCCTCAGCCGTGTTCAGGACAGCGGACGATCCTACGCGCCCTGCCGGTCGGCGACGAAGCCCTCGGGTTAGCGTTCCCCATCGTGGCCGCCGCCGACACCAGGATCCGCCGCCGGCCAGCGCCGGAGCGCACCGTCGACGGCCAGGTCGTCGTGGCCCGCGCCGACCTGGACGCGGCACTGGTGCTTCCCGCCACCGCCGCGCAGGTCTGGCAGGCCCTGGCTGCTTGGCGATCCCCGGAGGAGCTGGCCCGCATGCTGGCGGAGCACCACCCAGAGGTCGACGAGGCCGAGCGAGCTGCGGCGCTGGCCAGCATCCTCGACCAGCTCGATGCAGCGGGCCTCCTTGAGCGCGCTGCGTAGAGCGCGGCTGCTGCGCGCTGCCCTGGACCTCCCGGGGCCGATCGAGCCGACGGCCGCCGACTGGGACCAGTGGGTGCAGCTGGCCAGCACGGAGCGGGTCCTCCCGCAGCTCCACGAGGTGGCGCGCCGGGCCGCGCCCGCCCTCGACCCGGACCAGCTGGAGGAGTCGTCGGCGATCGTGGTGGACGTCGCCGCCACGATGGTCCGCCTCGAGCGTCGACTGCTCGCGGTCGACGACGCGCTGAGCGGCGCGGGGATCCCCTTCGCCGTGCTCAAGGGGACGGCCACCGCCCACCTGGACCACGCTGACCCCGCGCGGCGCCAGTTCGGCGATCTCGATCTGCTCGTCGATCCGTCGCAGCTCCGAGCTGCTCGATCGGCCCTGGAGGAGGCCGGCTGGCGCCAGGCCTACCGCCTCCCTCGCCGCCACGAGGCCTACACCCACGCCGTCACGTTCGGGGACGGCTCGCTCGCCGAGCTCGACCTCCACCAGCGGATCGCCCACCGTGCCATCGGTCGGATGGTCCCCACCGGGGAGCTGCTGGACGAGGTCGCTCCCTTCGAGCTCGCCGGCCGGCGGTTCCGGGCCCTGTCCCTGCCCGATCGCCTCATCCACGCCGCCGTGCACGAGGTGGCCTCCCGGGGGGCCTATCGACGGCTGTCGAGCGGGGTGGACGTGCTCGTGCTGACCGAGCGGACGGCCTCCGAGGCACCCCAGGTGCTGGAGCGAGCCGACCGCTGGGGGGTCGCGCCGCTGCTCCGGGCCGCGCTGGAGCAGGTGCACGCGGAGGCCCAGCTGCCGCTCCCTCCCGGGTGGTCGACGGCGCTGGCCGGCTCGGACCTGGCGGGGGACCGTCTCGTGGCCGCCGCCTACCTGGCCCCGAAGCGGCGACCCCTCTTGGAGGAGCTCGCCCACCTGCGGGTGCTACCGGGGTGGCGGGATCGTGTGCGCTACCTGGCCGGCTACTTCGTCATCGGCGAGGACCGGGCCAGCGGCGCCGGACGCCGAGAGGGGCTGGTCAGACGGACGCGGTACCTCTGGTCAAGGGTTCGCCGGCCCTCGACCTGACGGGCGCGGCGGTCCACCCGGCGTCGGGCTCCTCGAGGTCGGGCTCCGCGCGGCGGAGCGGGGGCATGGCGAGGAGCACCAGGAAGAAGGGCAGCATCTGGACCCGCTGCCGCACGAGGATCCCGTAGTTGGCGAAGCTCGAGAACCCGTACACGAAGAGCACCGTGTAGCAGCCGCAGAGGATGACGTAGGAGGTGTCGAGCGTCGACCGCACGGCACCCAGGAGCCGGCGCCACCCGCCGAGGAAGAGCACCAGGAGGAGGAGCGCCTCTGCGGCCGCCACGAGGGCTTGGAGGTTGGTCGCCTGCCAGGGGAACGGGCGGAACATGACGTTGACGAAGGCCCGGGGGAAGCGGCTCGGGGACAGGTCGGTCCGGGTCCCCTCGACGTACGAGCCGCCCTGGCCGGTCCGGGCGGTGACCTCGTCGAGGGTCACCTGGACCGACTCCTGGTCGAAGGCATCGACCCCGAGGAACTGCTCGAGCTGCCCGACCGCCACCACCAGCCCGACGCCCAGGACGATGATCCCCACGACCTTCCCCCCTACCGCGGCCAGCGACCCTGGCCCGGGGTGCCGACGCAGGACGTACGCCGCGAACACGGAGATGGCGACGAGGGCGGCCACATGGGGGCGGACCATCGCCACCATGAGGAGGCCGAGACCGATGAGCGGGATCCCGCCGACGGCCCGGGTGAGGGCCCGGGCGGCGCCGTAGGCGGCCAGCCCCAGGCCGAGGCAGATCCACGCCTCCTTGCCGATGCTCGACGGCCAGAAGAGCAGGGACGGGAGGAGGAAGACCATCCGCGCGTAGCGGAGGTGGTCGCCTTGCGGCACTGCGCGCACGAAGGCCCGGTGGAACAGGTAGAGCCCCCAGAAGCCCAGCCAGGAGAACACGAGGAACCCGCCGAGGTCCGTCGCGCCGGTGACGGTGTAGACGGCTCCGGTCAGGAGCTGGATGAACCCGGTGCCCTGCACCGGTCGCCCGAGCTCCACCGTGAAGTCGCCGTCGCGGAACTGGCGGGCCAGGAGCGCTCCGGTCGACGAGTACATCGACGAGTCGGCCTGACCGTCGTAGAGGCCGAAGGCCACGACGTAGCGGGGCACCGCAGCGGCCAGCTTCACGGAGAAGGCCAGCCACAGGAGCCGGGCGAGGCGGACATCGGCCTCCCACCGGGCGGCCTGGCGCAACATGGGCACGCTGACCGCGACCAGCCCGACCGCGACCGGGATCGCCGCGAAGGTGCTGTAGGAGCCGCGCTCCATGAGGTAGGTCGTGGTCCCGACGATCCCGCCGACCGCCGACACCAAGAGCACCGGCACCCACGGGATCATCGCCGCCCGGCGCTTGAGGACGTGGCTCAGCTCGGCGGCGTCCACGTGCTCAGCCGTCGTCGTGGGTCCGCGTGGGCTCCGACCCGAGGTGGCGGGCGGTCTCGGGCGAGACCGGCTCCGCCTCGCTCAGCCCGGTCGTGGTCCCGCTGGGGATCCGCTCGGGCGCCGGGGCCCTCCACGGTTGGATCCTCTCGGCCAGCGCGTCCTTGTCCCGCCGGCGCCGCAGCCCTCGCCGGGGCGGCGACTCCGGGGCGACCGAGTGGTAGTACCCCGAGTAGCTCGCCTCCGTGGTGGTGATGCCGATGAGGGCGACACCGGCGGCGGGCGCCGACAGGCGGTCGAGGAGCCGGTGGGTGCGCTTGGCACCGTCGAGCGAGGTCTTGCCCACCCGAGCCACGACCACCACGGCATCGGCAGCAGGGATGAGCTCGGTGGCGTCGTTGGTGGCGAGGATCGGCGGCGTGTCGATGAGCACGACGTCGGCCAGGCCACGGGCTTCGTGGACGAGTGCACGGCCCGCGTTGGCCACATCGCCCAGGCTCCGCAGCGTGCTGCCGCTGGGAGCGACCCGCACCCCGGGGAACGACGTGTCCCGGACGACGCGGGCCAGGTCCCCCCGGCCATCGGTCAGGACGTCGGCGATGCCGGGACGGGCGTCGAGGTCGAAGAACCGGTGGATCTCAGGCCGACGGAAGTCGCAGCCGAGGACGAGGACCTGACGGCCGGCCTCGGCGAAGGACACGGCGAGGTTGGCCACCGTGGTGGTCTTGCCGTCCCCGGGCGCCCCTGAGGTGACGAGGATCACCTGGGGCTCGCGCCCGTCCTGCGGGCCGCGGCTGCCCATCGCCGTCGTCGGCATGAGGACGAGCGAGGCCCGGAGCGTTCGGTACGCCTCAGCCGCCGAGGACATCGGATCGGTGCTCGACACGATGGTGTCGGGCGGGAGCGAGGTGCGAGGCACCTCGGCGATGACCGGCATCCGGAACGCCGCCTCCGTGGCCTCGCGGGTGTGCACCCGGGTGTCGAGCCGTTCGGCGAGGGCCACCGCGGCCAGGCCCAAGACGATGCCCAGGCCGACCGCCAGCGCGGTGCGGGCGGCCCGGCTCGTGGGCGCGGCGAAGCCCCCTCCCTCCGCCTGGGCCAGCTCCGGCAGCGCCTCCTGGAGGGTGACGTACCCTGCGCTCGGCGGTGGCTGGTTGAGCACCTGCTCCCGCTGGTCGAGCACGGCCCCGTACTGGCGCAGCTTGCTGTCCCGCTCGGCCTCGATCACGCCGGTCGGCTCGCCCGCATCCTCGGCCGCGCTCAGCTGGTCGTCGAGCGCGTCGAGGTCGGTCTCGAGGGTGGCCAACCGCTCGTTGAAGGTGGCCAGCTGCTCCTGCTGGGCGGTCTGCGCCTGCTCGCCGAGGAAGGCCAGCGTCTCCTCGGCGAAGGCGTTCGCGAGGTCCGCGGCCTCCTCGGGTGAGCCGCCGGCGGCGCTGATGCCCAGCACGCCGGTCTGCTCGTCGGGTTCCAGGCGGACGCTGGCCGCTAGGAGGGCGGGCTCGCCCCGGTAGTCGGTCCGGTCGGCCACGCGACGGGGGACCTCGCCGGTCTTCACGAAGATGGAGAGCGAGGCGAGCGCCGGCGGGGCCACGGCGCTCGAGTCGCGGATCACCTGGTGGGCGGCCCGATAGCTGACGGTGTCGTTACGCGGGTTGGCGGGCGTGGTGATCCAGGCCGCCGTGGCCGCGACCAGCACGCAGGCGGCCAGGATGCGCCACCGGCGCCGCAGCACGCGCAGGTACTCGATCGGGTCCATCAGCGGCGCTCCACGGCGCGGAGGTTACCGATCAACGGGGTCCAGCCCGCAGCGCGGCGGCGACCTCGTCCGCATGGTGGTGGAGGCGGGCGATCGCCGTGGCGACCAGCGTCACCTGCTCCGCGGTCGAGTGGGACCAGAGCGGCGGTGAGAGGACGCTGGCTGACAGGCGGTCGGTGACGGGGAGCGGCCGGCGAGCGGGCCACCGGTCTGCGTACGCGGCCTGCTGGTGGATGGGCGGGGCGTAGTAGCGGCGGCTGTCGATCCCCTCCGCCGCCAGGGCCCGCTGCAGCTCGAGCGCCGTCAACCCGAAGCCCTCCCCGGCGACGAGCGTCAGGTCCTTGAAGGTCGACCGGTCGCCCTCGGCGGGTCGGACGACCCGCAGGTCGGTCACATCCCCGAGGGCTGCCTCGAAGCAGGAGACCAGCTCGATGCGCCGGTCGACGTGCTCGTCGACGCGGGCCAGCGAGGCGAGGGCGATCGCGGCATGGAGCTCGGACATCCGCGCGTTGAGGCCGGGGAACCTGCAGTCGTAGTCGCCGGGGTTGCCGTAGTCGCGACCGAGCCGCACGGCCTCGGCCAGGGCCGGGTCGTCGGTCGTGACCAGCCCCCCCTCGCCGGCCACCACGACCTTGGTGGGGCTGAGGCTGAACACCTCGGCCGTGCCGAAGGATCCGACGGGGCGGCCGCGGCGGGCGCTCCCCAGCGCGTGGGCGGCGTCGTACACGACCGGGATCCCGTGTGCAGCGGTCAGGGCCTCGAGCGCCTCGACCTCGGCGGGGTGGCCGTAGACGTGCGTCGCGCTGACCGCCGCGACGGGCGGGCCGTCGTCCGCCAGCCGCGGTTCGAGGTCGTCCACGTCGAGGGAGCAGCGCTCCTCGGTGACCTCGCACAGGTCGACGTCCGCCCCTGTCCACGCGACGGCGTGGGCGCTCGCTGCGAACGTGAAGCTCGGCAGCAGGACCCGGGAGCCACGGCCAACGCCCAGAGCCTGGTAGGTCAGCATCAAGCCGGCGGTGCAGCTGGACACGGCGACGACGTGCGCGACGCCCAGTCGGTCGCGGACCTCCTCCTCGAGCCGGCGCACGGTCGGTCCGTTGGTGAGGATCCCCGAGGCCAGCACGGACTCGAGCTGCCCGGCGATGCCGGGGACGTCCTCCAGGGTGGGGCGGACCAGGGGGAGCCGCTCTCCGAAGGCGGGCTCTCCACCGAGGACGGCGGGCCGGGCCGGGGTGCTCACAGCACCTCGACGTTCCGGGCGGTGCGCCCGACCGTGGCGTTGCGGGCATCGAAGAGGAACGACGACCAGGCGACGAGCTGGTCGAGGTCGTACGAGGCGTGGGGGGTCAGCAGCAGGACGGCGTCCGCTCCCCTGACGTTCGCTTCGGTGAGTCGGCGCCGGCGCAGCCGCACCCCGTGGTCGTCGATCGCGGTGACGAAGGGGTCGTGGAAGCTCAGCTTCGCCCCTCGCTCCTGCAGGTGGGCCAGCACCTGGATGGCAGCCGACTCCCGGATGTCGCCGACATCAGGCTTGTAGGTGACGCCGAGGGCCAGCAGCCGGGCCCCCCGCACTGGGATGCCCCGGTCGTTCAGCGCGTCGATGACCCTACGGGCGACGTAGGTGGGCATCTGGTCGTTGATGTCCTTGGCCAGCTCGACGAGGCGGAACGGCCGTCCGGTGTCGCGCCGGGACTGCCACGTGAGGTAGGCGGGGTCGAGGGGGATGCAGTGCCCGCCGACGCCCGGCCCGGGGTAGAAGGGGGTGAAGCCGAACGGCTTGGTGGCGGCCGCCTCGATCACCTCCCAGGTGTCGATCCCCTGGTCCGCGCAGAGCTGGGCCAGCTCGTTCACGAGCGCGATGTTCACCAGCCGGTAGGTGTTCTCGAGGAGCTTGGCCAGCTCGGCCGCCCTGCAGCTCGACACCGGGTGGACCACGTCGACCAGCTCTCCGTAGAAGGCGGCGGCCGCCTCCGTGGCCGGCGGGGTCGTCCCGCCCACCACGCGCGGGACCCCTCGGAACCCGAGGGAGTGATCCCCGGGGTTGATCCGCTCGGGGGAGAAGGCCACGAGGAGCTCGTCCCCGGCGGTCAGGCCGCTGGCCTCGAGCAGGGGCGTGAGCACCTGCTCGGTGGTGCCGGGGTAGGTGGTGGACTCGAGGATGACGAGGGTGCCGGCGGTCACGTGAGCGCCCACGTCCCGCCCCGCTCGCTCGATGGGTCGCAGGTCGGGCCGGTGGTCGATGAGCGGCGTCGGGACGCAGATCAGGACGATGTCGGCGGCGCCCACCACGGCGGGGTCGGTGGTGAACCGCAGGTTCCCTGTCGCCATCGCGTCCGCGAAGAGCCCG
>Ga0208490_100806_pt1 | contig 15355 bp, 15 predicted proteins | sample SubbioAug_CSWold_FD_184818 | JGI IMG/M metagenome (GOLD analysis project Ga0208490, IMG submission 184818) | Serpentinite rock and fluid subsurface biosphere microbial communities from McLaughlin Reserve, California, USA - CR11Aug_CSWold (SPAdes) | ecosystem: Environmental > Terrestrial > Deep...
AAACATCAGATTCTTGCAAAAGCTCTTTACAATAAGAAACATGTGTAGGATTAACACAAACTGCTTTAAATCGATACTCTTTTGCTTCCTCACACAATAATTTAATAGCATCTTTCTTTGTGTCAGCCTTTAGTGCAGTGTGATCAATCATCTTCTCAATATTTAACATTAAAAATCACTCCTATTTAATTAGCTCTACCATATCTCCATTTCTTATACCTGCTGCATTGCCTTCTTCTATATCAACATGCATTTCAAGGGCAAATGTGGGATGGACCCTAACAAGGACATTATCAAATACTAGACCTCTTGGACCTGGTATTTTAATACTTACTACTTCCCTATCTTTAACTTCAAATTCTTCTCCATCGTTTGTATGCATATGAATATGTCTTGCTGCTACTATTACACCTTTTTCCATTTCAACTTCACCTTTTGGACCTATAATTTTTAGTCCTGGTGTTTCCAAAATATCCCCTGAGTTTCTTACCATTGGGTCAATTCCCAAAGTAACAGCATCAGATATGGATACTTCTATTTGTGTATCTGCTCTAACAGGTCCTAGAATTCTTACACCTGTGATAGTTCTCTTTGGACCAACAATATCAACCTTTTCTTCACAAGCATATTGTCCTGGTTGAGAAAGGTCTTTCATTTTCGTAAGTTCATAACCTTCTCCAAACAATATATCTAAATCTTCTTTACTGACATGTATATGCCTGTTTGATAAAGCAATTGGCAACATTTTCTTCATATCAATTTCCCTCCCAAATTATTCATATGTTAATTATAAACCTTTTAAATAGATATTTCAAAGCTATTGTCAATTAATTGTCCAATATCATTGTAAAAGTTTGGGAAGCTTACAGATATACAATCTATATCATCAATGACTGTAGTTCCTTCTGCAGCTAATGCAGCAATACTAAGTGCCATAGCTATTCTATGATCTCCTTTACTGGAAACACTTGCTCCTTTTAATTTTTTCCCTCCATGTATTATTAACCCATCTTGGAGTAATTCAATATCTCCACCCATCAAGGTTAATCCTTCATATATTGCCAACAATCTATCGGATTCCTTTACCCTTAATTCACTAGCATCCCTTATAATGGTATCTCCCTCTGCAAAACAACCTAAAACAGCAAGTATAGGAATCTCATCAATAACAGAAACTGTTTTTTCCCCTGAAATAGTAATACCTTTTAAGTAACTTTGCATTACATTAAGTGTACCACTTTTTTCTACATTGGACTCATCCAAATCTTCTATTGTTATTATTGCACCCATTTCATGTAAGACTGAAATAATTCCTGTTCTGCTACTATTTAAACCAACCTGTGTAATTGTTATGTCACTATCTTCAGTTATCAAAGCAGCAGCGATTAAAAAGGCCGCTGAGGAAATATCTCCAGGTACATTAATATCTCTCCCAACTAATACATTGGGATTATTAATCTCTATTCTATGATCATTCGTATGAATATCAGCACCAAAGTATTTGAGCATTAATTCTGTATGATTTCTGGTTTGATGTTGTTCAATTATACTACTTTTCCCTTTTGAGTACAAAGAAGCAAATAGTATTGCAGATTTGACTTGAGCGCTTGAAACCTCCATTTTGTAATTTATACTATTAATACTCCCTGGATTTATTCTAATTGGTGGATGACCATCTTTATCAGAAATATCTGCCCCCATATCTCTAAGTGGAGTAGTTATTCTTTTCATAGGTCTTTTGGAAAGGGATTCGTCTCCAGTTAGTGTAGATGAGAATTTCCCTCCACAGAGCACTCCCGCTAAAAGCCTCATTGTAGTACCAGAATTACCACAATATAAATCCTCATTAGTTCCTATTAGTCCGTCCTGTCCAACTCCATTTATTGTAACTGTATTATTTTTTTTATCAACCGTTATATCGACCCCTAACTGCATAAGTACATTAATAGTACTCATAGTGTCTTGGGATATGAGACAGTTATTGATTCTAGTAACTCCATTGGATATTGCACCTAAAATTATACCCCTGTGAGAAATTGATTTGTCTCCTGGAACATTTGTCTCGCCTTTTAAAGTTTTATTCCCTCTTAATTTCATCTAATTACCTCATTTTAATTATATTTTCAGTATAGTTATTATAGTTACTTCTTAACTCTTCCATTGAATCTCCACCAAATTTGTTCAATAACTCTTTTGCCAAAACATAAGAAACCATAGCTTCAACCACAACTGCTGCTGCAGGCACCGCACAAATGTCTGCCCTCTCTGAAAAAGCTTTTGAATTTGTCTTAGTTATCATGTCTACAGAGTTTAAAGGGCTTCTCTGAGTTGGTATAGGTTTCATGGTTGCACATAAAACTATATCCTCTCCATTTGATATGCCACCTTCAATTCCACCAGCTCTATTTGTATTTCTATAATATCCCTTTTCATAATTGTATGAAATTTCATCAAAAGAATTGCTCCCTTTGGAATCAGCAAAACTAGATCCTATCCCAAATTCAACTGCTTTTATTCCTGGAATGCTTAATACTGCTTTTCCAATTTCACCGTCTAGTTTTCTATCCCATTGAATATGACTTCCTAGTCCCACAGGAATTCCACCAGCTATAAGTTGGATCTCTCCTCCAAGGGAGTACCCTTCCTTTGTAGCTAAATCTATTGCTTCCATTGCTTTCTCTTGGGAATTCTTATCAATTATGCTTAATATAGATTTTTCACTTTGTACAAAATCTAATCCATGAGAATTATAGTAGTTATCAGATGAAGAAACTCCACCTATTTTTGTAACATGACTATTTATTGTGATCCCAAATTCATTAAGTAATATTTTGCACATCCCGCCAACAGCAACTCTTATGGCAGTTTCCCTTGCTGAAGCTCTTTCAAGTATATTTCTTCCCCCAGGTTGATTGTACTTTAATATTCCAGATAAGTCACAATGTCCTGGTCTTGGAGTGAAGAACTCTTCCTTTTTAATTTGTTTACCAAGGTTCTCAATATAAAACCCAATTGGTGCACCAGTTGTCACTAGGTTATCTAATCCTGATAAAAAGTTAATCTTATCTCTTTCAATGTTCATTCTAGGGGATCTACCATATCCTTTTTGTCTTCTTTTAAGATCATTGTTAATGTAATCTTCATCCAATATTAAGTTGGAAGGAATACCTTCTAATATTCCCATTATTAAATTACCATGAGATTCACCAGCTGATAAGAATCTAAGCATAAATATCACCTTTTCTTTAAAATGTTAAGACTTCTACCAATAATTGGCAGAAGTCTTTTTGTCTAGTAAATGAATCCCTTTAGATACTTAAGAAGATATTTCAAAATAATTGCATTTAAGGGAATACTAATAATTGCCGCTAAAAATCGCGTAGGTAGAAGTACAATAAAACCTCTTCCAAAAAGATTGGATAACCAGTATGTGTTTAATCCCAATGAAACCACAATAGTTACCACTGCCACTGCCAAGAATATGTTTTTAAATGAAAACAGTTTGTCATATCCCTTCTTTCCTTTAAGAGCATACATTATAATCCCTGGTATAACACCCCATAAAATAGAACTTAATGTAAAACCAGGGTGGTAAGGTCCTTGAGGGTTTATTAAAAATCCAATAATATCTGCTGCTAATCCAGTTAATCCTCCCACTAATGGTCCAAATATCATCCCTGAAAGCATTAAGGGTAATTCTCCAAAACTTATTCTAAGTGCAGAAACCCCTGCTAATGGAACCATGATATATGCAAATCTTGTCATTACAATAGATATTGCAACGAGAAAACCAGCTTTTACCATGATTCTTACATCCATCTTTTTTTTCTTATTCATTTCTATCTCCTTTCTAATTGACAGCTACTGCCAACTAAAGAAAGGTTCTTTAATTGTCAGCGGATGCGGCAATGTATCGCAGAAATATCTTTCGTCATAGGGCAACTTCCCATCCCTAAGCACTTAACGCACATAACCTACTCTGTCGGACTTAATTTACATAATTATATAGAATTAATATAACTATGTAAATATATACCCAGATTTGAATATTATAATTTTTTTAGATTTTCAAAATGAGGAATCTTGTACTTGCCTTTTTTGTAAAATACATATCCAATAACTTGACCAATGGTTAAATACTTTAGAAAGCTTATTCCTATATTCTTTGCTATATTAACAAAGAATGGTTCTGGTAACATTTGTATCAACAAGTCAGTTCTTGGATCTAATAACCATAGATCATTTGAAAAGAATATTTCGTGAAATATTGTAAAATACTTTGTAAAATCAACAAGGATTAACACCAAGAGGATTAAAAGCAGTAAGTGATTGGCAAACAATCCTAATGAAAGCCATTTACCCATTAATCCAGATGAGTTCTTTTTCAAAAAGAATAACACTATAACTAATGCAGTAAGTCCACTGATAAACTTAATAATTCTTGATAATTCAAATAGCTCAAGAACATCTATCATGTGAAGCACTTCTCTTTCATTAAAATGCTTTTCCAGAAATCTTGGTTCTTCTTTACCTTTTAAATAAGTAATTATGTCTTTAGAAATGGTTTCCAGCTCTTTTTCTGACTTATTGGTTTTTAAGACAATGTTGTTTTCTTCAAAAGAATTCATGAAATAATCAAGATCGTATGAGTTTTCTTCTATTGCTAAAACCAAAGCCACAAATGATACAGATATAACTAATAAGATTAATAAAACTATATACCATTTTTTCAATTTGCCACCACCTTTAAAAAAAGATAGAGTTTCCTCTATCTTTAAAAATCTTCTTCAGGAATATCCCAATTATGATAAACCTCTTGTACATCATCATTGTCTTCAAGCATATCGATCATTTTATTCATATTTTTAATATCAAGGTCATCTGTTAAAGAAATGGTTGTTTGAGGAATAAATGTTAATTCAGCTACTACAAATTCATATCCATTCTCACTTAACCCGTTCCTAACTTTATTAAAGTCAACTGGGCTGGTAATTATTTCAAAGCCATTATCTTCAGATATAAAATCTTCAGCACCAAGATCTATTGAAAGCAGGGTTAAATCATCTTCATCAATATCATCTGTTCTTTCAATTGCTATAAGACCTTTTTTGTCAAACACAAATGATACAGAACCACTTTGTCCTAGATTTCCTCCATATTTATCAAAAGCATGTCTAACATCTGAAGCTGTTCTATTTCTATTGTCAGTTAAACAATTTACAATTACTGCGATTCCAGATGGTCCATATCCTTCATAAAGTATTTCTTCAAAAGAATCAGAACCTGCTTCGCCTAAACCTTTTTTAATAGCTCTCTCGATATTATCATTTGGCATGTTCTCAACCTTTGCCTTATCAATAGCTGCTTTTAACGAAGGATTATAATCTGGATCTCCACCACCTTCTTTTGTTGCAACCATAATATATCTTGCTAATTTAGTAAATACCTTGCCTCTTTTGGCATCTTCTTTACCTTTCCTATTTTTAATATTATTCCATTTGGAATGTCCAGCCATAATTTCACCTCTCCTTAGATTTAACTTTTACATTTTATCATAGGTGTGAGATTTTTTCACTATATTTTTTCGTATGATACTGGAAACTCACGTTTATGTGAACTTTTGGCATTCATATTTTGTATTTTTGATACAACATTTTCTGGTCCTTCTCCTGTATTTATGTAGTTGTCCAGTATTTTATATGTGAATCCCATTTCTTTTTCATCAGTCTGACCATCCCATAAACCTGCGGTTGGAGCTTTTTCTATAATATCATTAGGCACTTTTAGTTCCTTTGCTAATTCTTTTACTTCACTTTTTACAAAGCTAATGATTGGCAGTAAGTCCACCCCACTATCACCATATTTTGTAAAGTACCCGACATGCCATTCAGATTTATTGCTGGTTCCACAAACTAAGTATCCCATTTCCTGAGCATGATAATATAAAGTCATCATTCGTAATCTAGGTTTTAGATTTGCAGAAGCTAATTTATTTTCTCCTTCAAAAGGTAAATTCTTAAGATATGTGTCATATACAATAGACAAGTCAACTTTTGATATATTTAATTCAAAAGTATCTGCTACTTTGCGAGCATCTATTTCATCTTGTTCGTTGCTGTGAATAGGCATAATGATTCCAAGGGATTCGTTGGGAAAAGCAAGTTTTGCCAATCCTGCAACAACAGCTGAGTCTATTCCACCACTTAAACCAAAAACAACTCCCTTAGCTCCAGCATTTTCAACTTTTTCTTTAAGCCAAGATACTATACTTTCCACTTCAAATTTTGCATCAAACATTTAAATCCCTCCCATTAACTAAAAATAGACCATATGGTCTATTTTTCTCTTTTCAGTGTTGCATAAACACAATCATCCAACAAATACTCCAAACCTAATTCTTCAGCTTTTTTAACGACCTCATCGTTATATGTTCCTGGTTGAAAGAAAATATACTTTATTCCCAACTCTTTAGCCTCATCTAATATATTTATACTTATCTTTGGTGCAACAACCATGTCTACTACATCTGGTTTAACTGGCAAATCTTTTAAAGCTGAATATATTTTGATTCCTTCAAGTTCTTCATAATTTGGACTAACTCCATATGTCTCATACTCATGATCCATTAATATCTTCCAAATTTTATATCCATACTTATCTTTGTTTCCTGTAACTCCAACTACTGCCCATACTTTTGAATTCATCATTTTTTCTTTTAATTCTATAGTTTTTACCATTTTATCACCTCATGTTTTATATACCCTATTTATCTATATACCTTACTCCATCTTTTGTAGGTAGAAACTTTTCATCCATAAGCTTAATCTGAATTTCTCCATTTGTTAAATTATTAAGATCATTAATGAAATCGTTCATCTCATCCTTATATACATACAATCTTACAATAACATCTTGCAAATAGTCTATATTCTCAATAATGTGATTATTTTCCTTAAGATAGTTTTCTATCTTTCCCAGTGAAGTATATTTTAAGACTAATTCTAGAGCTTGAAAAATATTCATTCTAATAATAGTGGCTTGTTCAATTCCTATTTTAGACGCTTTTGTATAAGCTCGAATCAATCCTCCACCACCAAGTTTAATCCCACCAAAATATCTTGTTACAACCACTACAGAGTTTCTTAAATCTTCTTTTTTCAAAACTTCTAATGCAGGAATCCCTGCAGTCCCTGAAGGTTCACCATCGTCATTGAATCTTTGGATATTAGATTCCTCTCCTATTACATATGCATAAACATTGTGAGTAGCATCCTTGTGTTTGTCTTGTATTTTTTTTATAAATTCCAAAGCTTCATTTTCATCTTGAATTGGCATAGCATAACCAATAAATCTAGATTTGTTTATAATAATTTCAGCTTCTCCGTAATGGGCGATTGTTTTATATCCATCTTTCATCACTATTACCTTTTACTCATAAATTCCTTAAACTCTTTGTATCTTTTGTAAGATAATGAAACAAGAGATTTATCTTGGCTATAAGTTATTAATTCCATAGCATCATCCAAAGGATAGAACCCTCCATCTTTAAACCCTTCATCTTTATTAACTTGGAATTTTTCATCATTTGATTCCATTATATACCAAGTAATCTTATTGCAAACAGGTGAATTTCTTGAAATCGAGAAAAATTCATAAGCAGTTTCACCAGCTGGAGATACAATATTTGCATGTACACCTGCTTCATGCTCTACTCTATTTAAAGCTGTTTCTGGAGCAAGTTTATTACTTACAATTTTACCTTTTGGCAATATCCATTCATCCTTCTCATTTTTTAAAACTAATACCTTATCATTATTAAAAACTACACCACCTGCACAATTTCTGATTATCATTTCGCCACTCTCCCTTATTCAATTATATAATTTTTATACTTTTCATAATCAACTACATCAATTGTCAATTCCATAGTTGTTCCAACATCTAGATACTCTAGATTATCTACTTCGTAATTATTCATGAAATAGTTAATTAAACTTTGTTTGTCAAATGGTATTAATAGTTTAACTTTTCTATACTCTTGTGGTAATTTTTCCTGAATTTTTTCCAATAATAACTCTAGATTATATCCTGTTTTACAAGAAATAAACAAAATATCATCTACCAAATTATGATCATACATCATATTTTCTTTATCAGCTTTGTCCATCTTGTTAAAAACTGTAATTATTGGTTTATCCATTACATTAAGGTCTTTTAATATTGAAATAGTAGTTTTTATCTGTATATCTAGATCCTTGTTTGATGCATCAACCACATGTAATAGAAGATCTGCATATTTCACTTCCTCTAATGTCCCCTTAAAAGCTTCAACTAGTTTTGTTGGAAGCTTGGATACGAATCCTACTGTATCACTAATCAAGAATTCTTGACCATTGGGTAATTTACTGATTCTGTGAGATGTGTCTAAGGTTGCAAATAACATATCTTCAACATATACATTTTTAAAGTCTTCCTCTTGAGTATCATGGACCATTAAAGAGTTTGTAAGAGTTGATTTCCCAGAGTTTGTATAACCTACCAATGCTACCATTGGCATATTAGATGATAGTCTTTTCTTTCTTTTTACCTCTCTTATGCTTTCAACCTCTTGAAGTTGCTTTTCAACATACTTTATTTCTCTTAAAATATGTCTTCTGTCAGTCTCTAACTTTTGCTCTCCAGGACCTCTTGTTCCAATTCCAGCTCCTTCTCTTGATAAATAATCCCTCATTCCAACAAGACGAGGAAGTCTATACTTCATTTGTGCCAACTTCACTTGTAACTTTCCTTCTTTAGATTGAGCCCTCAATGCAAAAATATCCAAAATCAAAGTAGTTCTATCTATAATTTTCCTCTCGATAATCTTTTCAAGATTTCTAAGTTGTGATCCTGAAAGTTCATCATTAAAAACTACAGTATCAATTTCAAGTTGTTTACAGTAGTCCTTTATTTCTTCAACTTTGCCTTTACCTACAAATAAGGATGCATTTATTTTATCTTTTCTTTGTAGTAATCTTCCTTCAACTACTCCACCTGCAGCCAGGACAAGTTCCTCTAATTCGTCCAATGAATCCTCTATATCAAATTCATCATTGCCTAATTCTACGCCCACTATTAATACTCTTTCTTTTATCTGTTCCATAATCATTCACACTCCTAAGCTAATGCTTAAATTATACCATTTTTAACCTTTCTATTCCATATAAATCATAATATCAAAATCTTAATGTAATCGTAATTATATTGTAACTTTGGGTATCTTAACAAAGACTTGCCATTATGGTATAATATGGTATGTTTTTCTTTTATAAATAGGAGGTAAAAAATGTCTAAAGAAAATAAGAAACCAAAGAAAAAAAATAGATTTACTTTTTTTAAAGGGATAAAGATTTTATTTGTTCTGGTAATTATGGCTATTATACTCGCAGGTGGAGCAATCGGAGCTGCTGTAGTAGCAATCGTAGATGAAGCACCAGATATAGATCCCACAACAATTCAATCGTCATTAAGTCAGACATCCAGCATATATGACCCAAATGGAGTACTTATTGAAAAAATACTAGCTGAAGAGTTAAGAACTTTAGTAAGTATTAAGCAGATGCCTCAACATCTCCTTGATGCATTTATTGCAATTGAAGATGAGAGATTTGAAACACATCCTGGTGTAGACATTAGAGGTATTGGTGGAGCATTATTGGATAATTTTAAGTCTGGTGGTTTAAGAGGTGCCAGTACAATAACCCAACAGTTGGTAAAAAATGTTTATTTAACAAATGATGTTAAACTTACTAGAAAAATAACAGAAGCTTACTTAGCATTAAAGATGGAAACTATTTTATCAAAAGATCAGATATTAGAAGCATACTTAAATAGAAACTACTTCGGACAAAATGCTTATGGAGTACAAGAAGCATCTAGAACATACTTTTCTAAAGATGTAAGTGAGTTAAATCTTGCTGAATCAGCTTTGCTGGCAGGTGTTGTAAAAAGCACTACACAATTTCAACCTTACTACAGAGTCAAGCCTGCTGATTTTGATCCATCAAAGCACTATGAAGTTGGCAGAATTGATGTTTTAGGAGAAACCTTTGTTGCTGTATTTAATGAAGAGTCACTAGAGAGACAAAAGGTAGTTTTAGCACAAATGCTAAAACTTGGTAAGATTAGTCAAATTGATTATGATTATGTTTTAAGACAAGATGTAAGATTAAGTTTAAATCCTGAAGAAAAGAAACCTCAAGATATAACTTCATACTTTGCTGACTTGATTAAAAAACAAGTTGTAGAAGCCCTAATGGAAGATTTAGGATATACTAAAGAACAAGCTGATACAGAGTTATTTGGTGGAGGTTTATCTATATACGCAACTATCGATACTAATATGCAAAAACAACTAGAAGATATTTACAATAATTTTACTGAAATACTAGTTGGAGATACAGAAAATATAAGAGGTCCAGTACTTGTTGACTGGGTAGCAAATCGAAATGGAGATATTCTAGACGAAAAAAATAATATAGTATATTTTAAAAAAGAAAATATATTTTCAGAAGATAATAGATTGATTTTAACAGAGGATGAATTTAGTTTAGAAAATGGAGATCTAATTATTGATACAAACAAAATAACTCCTTATCCCACACATTTTGATATTGGAGATTTTTACACAATTGATGAAAGAAAGAATCTTGTTGCTCATACAGTTGGCTCAATAGTAGTTCCTGATGGCCAGTTTGTAGTTGAATCAGGAGTAATCACAATTAAGAAAGAATTTTTAGAGGCTAATCCTGAGTTTCACACGACAGAGACTATTGATGGAAAAAGAGTTATGTTAGTTAATAATGGATATTACTTTTTCCAACCAAACGGTATAGTGCAGCCACAGTCTGCAACTGTGGTTTTAGATTATAGAACAGGTCACATAAAAGCATTAGTTGGTGGTAGAGATGTTGAAGGAAATAGAATCTTAAATAGAGCTACTGATTCCCAAAGACAACCTGGATCAGCAATTAAGCCTGTTGCAGTATATTTACCAGCACTAGATACTGGCTATACAGCAGCAACTCCAATTGACGACATACCTTTTTACAACGAAGCAGGTACGCTATGGCCAAAAAACTGGTATACAGGTTATAGAGGAATTCATACTTTAAGACGAAGTGTTGAGCAATCAGTAAATGTTAACTCAGTAAGAACTGTGGAAGATATTGGTGTTAGAACTTCAATGGAGTATCTTGCAAGAATGGGTATTATTGATGAAGATAATCCTGAATCAGATAATATTGTAACCAGTTTAGAAAATAGACAAACAAACGATGAAAATCTTGCGGCATTAGGTTTGGGAGGTATGACAAAAGGATTAAGTCCACTGGAGTTAACCGCAGCTTACGGTTCTATTGCCAATGATGGAGTCTTTGTGGAACCAATTTCATTTACTAGAGTCTTAGATAAAAACGGAAATGTTCTAATTAACAATGCACCTGAAGAATCAAGAGTAGCTTCTCCACAAGTATCATATATAATGGGTGATATTCTTAGGACTACAGTTTCCAGCGGTATTGCTGGTAGAGCTAGAATGTCTGATATGGTGGTTGCAGGTAAAACAGGAACGACTCAAAATCAAGCGGATATTTGGTTTGTAGGCTATACTCCATATTATGTTACTGGTACTTGGATTGGAAATGATTCACCTAAAGTTACACTTTCAAGAAGTAGTAGTACCGCTGCTCAGTTATGGCAACATATAAATACAATCACTCATGAAGGATTGGAAAGCAAAACAACTTTTGAAAGACCAGATGGAATAGTATCAGCTAGTATATGTACTCAATCTGGACTACTTGCAACTGATTTATGTAAAGCTGATCCTAGAGGCGTAGTAAGAAGCGAATTATTTGCCAGTGGAACTCAACCAAAAGCTTATTGTGATATACATGTTCAACTTCAAATTGATCAAACAAATGGTAAACTTGCAAATGAATATTGTCCAGATGAAAATGTTGTAAGCAGGATATTTATACAAAGGACTCCTCCATATCATCCTGAAGATAATAATGGAATAACTCCTTCAGATTATCAATATCAAGCACCTACAGCAGTTTGTACAGATCATAATGAATCCACTGTTATTCCTGATCCTATATTTGAATGGATAGATGAATGGTTAGACAACTTAGGTGGTAATAATGGCGAAGGTGAAGGCGAAGGTGAAGTAGAAGAACCTAATCCTGGCAATAATGGAAATGGTACCGGAAATGGTAATGGTAACTAGATAATATTCAACCCCCGTATTGAGCTCTTCACTTAGGCTTAATACGGGGGTTTTATAAATAATAATATTCTGATTTTATATTTAATAACTAATCTATTGATTTAAGAGCTGCTTGTACTACTTGGTTTAATAAAATAGTTGTTGTAACACTCCCCACTCCTCCAGGAACAGGTGTAATCATTGAAACCAATGCTTCCACATTCTCATAATCAACATCCCCACTTAACTTTCCATCTTCAGTCATGCTAACTCCAACATCTATTACTACTGAATCATCTTTAAAAAAGTCTTTAGTAAAGTATTTGGGTTTTCCCAATGCTGTAACTACTACATCTGCAGCTTTAGTTACATCTTTTAAATTTTTTGTTCTAGAATGGCAAATTGTTACTGTTGCATTCTTTTCAAGTAGCATCATTACCAATGGCTTTCCTACAACCATAGATCGATTAACAACTACAACGCTCTTTCCTTCCAAAGGAACTTGATTATAAACTAAAATCTCCATAGCGGCTTTTGGAGTACATGGAGCGAAACCGGTCATATTGCCTTCGAATATTTTCTCAAGATTTAAAGGATGCATACAATCTACATCTTTATCAGGACTTATGGAATTTCTAATTGTATTTTCATCAATATGTTTTGGTAATGGTCTAAAAAGTAGTATCCCAGAAATACTCTCATCTGTGTTTAATTCAGACATCAGCTCCACTAAATCTTCTGTAGTCATTGAGACTTCTCTTTCATATACCCTTGCCTCAATATCCATAGCACTACAAGCTTTTATTATGCTTCTTTCATAAGATACATCACTGGGATCACTTCCAAGCCTAATTATTCCAAGTGTTGGGGTCTTCTCCTTAAGTTTTAGTACTTCGATGTTTTTTCTCATATTTTCTTTAATACTATCTGCTACAACTTTACCTTTTAAAATTTGTACCATTTATTGAACCTCCTTATGGATTTAATAGCCATATTATAGCATACACTAACAAAAAAAGCACCCGAAGGTGCTTAAATTACTTTATTATTCTTCTTGCTGTTACATATCTACCTTGATACCAGCCAGAATTAATAGTGTCTATTCTCACTTGTCCTTTTCCTGAAGATGCATGGATCATGTTACCATCTCCGATATATAAACCAACATGGGATATTCTGCTTCCAGTTGTATTAAAAAATACTAAATCTCCTGGTATAAGTTGACTCTTTTCAACCTTAACTCCAGCGGTTGCTTGAATATAAGATATTCTTGGTAATGTTATACCTAATTGAGTTTTATAAATATAATATGTAAAACCTGAACAATCAAATGAGTTTGGTCCAGATGCTGCATAAACATATCTTTTGCCAATTAAGCTATGAGCTTGTTGAACTACTTTGTTTATTTCAGATAAATTGCTTCTATCAGCACTTCTTGATACTTCTTCCAAAGATTTAAATAGTGTCAAACTATCAGAAGAGACTATGAATTCTTCTTTTTCTTCATTTATAACTGTATAAGTATCTTCAGAAAAATCTATGATATTAACAATCTCACCTTTTAATAGTGTAATACTTGAATTATCATTTTTTACTGTTTTAGTGACAATAGATAGTCCATGTGTAATATTTGTTTCAAGCTCTCTCGACACATCAGCTAATTTAATATATCCTACTCTACCAGTACTTGGAATATCAAATATACCGTACTCCTTATTTGTACTTCTATAACTTAAAATAGTGCCTGATTCTAAAACTGCCCTTACTATGGAGTTTTCAGAAGGTAAAGAATACAATTTGGTTTCTTTATTCGTGGAAAATGCTCCAGTTTTTCTTGTTGTTCTAATCATTGTATCTCTCGGAATTTCAAAAGACTTGCTGTTTTTAGATATTATATATGTATTATCAGTTTCTCTTAATACCTCAACCTTTTCTTCCTTATTAAAGGTTGATATGGCACCTGTTTCGCTTGTATACTTAAACTCCCTAACAAATATGCCCGTATCATTAAAACCCACTGCCATCAACATTACCAATACCATTAAATTTACTGTCAGTCTGTGTCTTTTTAAAAACAAATTAACACACCCTTTCTTTGATTAGCCTCATAAAGGTATTATAACTTAAGGGGAAAACTATTACAACAATTTAATTACAAAACGGTTACAAAAATTGTCATAAGAAAAAATAATGGTGTTGAGATGGCTATAATACTTGCTTATAATTATTATTTTAAATATTAAGTTATGTTAATATAACATTACTAATGGATAAATGGAGGTTAAAATGATTATAGATATACATTCTCATGAAAATAAGTATTCTTTTGATAGTCATATGAATTTAGCAGATGGAATAAAACAGGCAAAAGTTATTGGCTTGGATGCAATGTGCATAACAAATCATGACAATAATTTATTGGCTTTAGAAGTAGGTAATTCAGCTATTATTGATGGATTACTTGTAATTGTAGGGACTGAAATTCTTACAACCCAAGGTGATATTCTAGTCTTTGGTTTAAAAGATATACCTAAAAATATGTTAAGTGCTGAAGAATTGTTACTATATGTAAGAAAAAATGGTGGAGTATCAATAGCTGCCCATCCTTTTAGGAAGAATAACAGAAGCTTAGGCAATCATATAAGAAAGATAAAGTATTTACTAGATGGTATTGAATCTTTTAATGGGAGTACCCCTGTTTATTTAAATCTTGAAGCATATTCTCTAGCTACAGAATTAAATATTCCCTCTTTTGGTGGAAGTGATGCTCATACAGAAAATAGAGTTGGATTATATGCAACTAGATTTTATGGAAGGATTCGTGACCACAAAGACTTTGTTGAAGTTATAAAAAATGGTAATCTTCATCCTACTATGTTAATCGGTAATACTCACAAAGATATTGATCTATCATATGTAAAAGTCTCAGACCAAAAAAAGGCAATATAAAATACAACTCAATAGAGTTGTATTTTTTTAGAGTAAGTCTATAAGCCGTGTTCTGTAGATTATGGTCATCTATCTAGGCCTATTGTTACCAATAGGCTCATGCGACCTACCTTTGGAGCGGTGGCGAGCAACCACCTTTTTTTGCTCCTTCTTGGT
>Ga0208490_100807_pt1 | contig 15340 bp, 16 predicted proteins | sample SubbioAug_CSWold_FD_184818 | JGI IMG/M metagenome (GOLD analysis project Ga0208490, IMG submission 184818) | Serpentinite rock and fluid subsurface biosphere microbial communities from McLaughlin Reserve, California, USA - CR11Aug_CSWold (SPAdes) | ecosystem: Environmental > Terrestrial > Deep...
CCTCGGGCACCAGCACCGGACCGGCGTCGCGCAGCCAGCGCAGGCCGGTGGCCTCGGTCGTGAAGAACCTGGGTGGTGGATCGTGGTGGGTCTTGACGAACACGCGCCGGCCGTCGTCCAGATCGGCCCGGTAGGCGGCTGCGACATCGCCGCCCGACAGGCCGGCCAGGGACACCGGCTCGGCACCGAGGCCCGAGGCGATCGCAGCGAGCAGCGCGTCGTCCATCGCCGGCGACCGTACCCCCGTCTCGGTGCCGGCCTGTCCGATCTGTCACGATCGCGGGCGATGTTGGACCTCACGGTCGCCTCCATCCCCGTCTACTTCGGCACGATGGCCGCCGAGCACCGCCACCTGCGGGCGCGCGCCGCCGAGCAGGGACCCAGCCCGGCCGACTACACGCCCCAGGACACCGCGACGTCGCTGGCCATGGGGCTGGGCTCCCTCGTGGTGCCGCTCGTGCTGCCGAAGGTCGTGCGCCACGTGGTGCCCGGCAAGGGGCGCTACGGCAAGGTGCTCGTGGGGGTCGCCGCCGCCGCTGCCGTCGCGACGACCGTCGCCGACCGCCTCGCCGATCGGGACGAGGACGGACCGGCCCCGTCGACCACGCGCCGCCGCCTCGCCCGGATCGCCCGCCGAGCCCGCCGCGTCACCGGCCCGCTGGCCGTGGGAGCGGGTGCCCTGGCGGTCACGACGTCCTTCGCCGCCCGCACCGACGCGGACGTCCAGTGGGCCGCCGGCGGCGCCGAGCGGGACCGGGGTGGTGGCCCGGCGGCGTGGGCCGTGGCCATCGCCGGGTGGGACTTCCTCTACTACTGGAACCACCGGTTCATGCACGAGGTCCGGGCGCTGTGGGCGATCCACGTCGTGCACCACTCATCCGAGCGCTACAACCTGTCGACGGCGCTGCGCCAGCCGGTCGCCGACGTGCTCGGCCTGTGGCTGCCCTACGGGGTGATGGCCCGGTTCGGCATCCGCCCGTACGTGCTCACCCAGGCCCGCGCGCTGAACCTGCTCTACCAGTACTGGATCCACACCGAGGTGATCCGCACCCTGGGCAGGGCCGAGGAGGTGCTCAACACGCCGTCGCACCACCGGGTGCACCACGGCTCGCAGCGCCAGTACCTCGACCGCAACCACGGCTCGATCCTCATCGTCTGGGACCGGCTCTTCGGCACCTTCGAGCGCGAGGACGAGCGCGTCGTCTACGGCCTGACGACCAACATCGACACCTACAACCCGGTGACCGTGGCGACGCACGAGTACCGCGACATCGTGCGCGACGTCGCCGGCTCGACCTCGTGGCGCGACCGCCTCGGCTTCGTGCTGCGAGGCCCGGGCTGGGCCTACGAGCGCCACCGCCAGCTGGCCGCGGAGGGCGAGCCCATCGTCGACGACCCCGACGAGGCCGTCACCGCCGCCTGAGGACGAGCCTTCTCCCCGGTGCGGTCAGGCGCCGTGGGCGTGGTCGCAGAGGACTTCCTCGCCCTCCGGGACGGTGCCGCCGGCGATGCCCTCGAGCGCGGCGAACGGCCCGCACGGGTGGGGCTCGATCCAGACGTGGATCATCGGCGTGGGCACCGGCTTGGTCAGGCCCGCCGCGCAGTTGCCGGCCTCGTCGGTGAGGCCCCGCACCTGACCCTCCGCGTTGTAGCAGAGGTTGTCGTGGACGTGCCACTGCATCAGCGCGCCGCCGTAGTCGGGGACCTCCTCGAGCGGCGTGCCCTCGTCGACCATGTACATGGCGGCGACCAGGCGGCGCTCACCGCTGGTGGTGTCGTACACCAGCGACTCCGGACGGTCCGGGTCGAAGAAGATGCCGTCGGCGCGGAACTCGGCGTGCACGAAGTGCTCGTGGCCGGTGCCGCCGTCGCCGATCGAGCGGAAGCCGGCGGCCTCCGCCACGGCCGGGTCGGCCCACTGCCCGAGGCGCATGACGGTGACGGCGACGATGTTCTCCGCCATCGCCTGCTGCTCGAGGGTGACGCCATCGACCCCGCCGAGGTCGATGGGCTTGGTCGGGTCGTAGGGGACCGGCGCCACGGCCGGGGCGACGTGGTCCTCTCCCTCGGCGTGCTGCTCACCCGACGCGTGCTGGTCGTCGTCGTGGTGATCGGCGGCGGCCACCGGATCGTCCGACCCGCCGTGCCCCGCCGTGCCGTGCCCGTCGCCCGCCGCGTGGGCGTGCGTGCCCCCGGCGACCATCCCGGCGAACGCGAGGGCGGTGACGGCGACGGCACCCAGGGTCATCGGGCGGCGCAACGGCGACGATCCCCGTTCGGTCGCCAGGGCGACCGCCACCAGCACCACGCTGACGGCGGCGAGGAGGGCGGCCAGGCCGTCGGCGAGCTGGACGCTCTCGGCCTGCTCCATCCCGTCGACGAAGCCGATGCCCTGGGACTTGGCCACGATCCAACCCGCGATCGCACCGAGCCCGATCAGCCCGCCGAGCACCGTGACCAGTCGGCCGGACCGCAGGAGGGCGAGCCCGCCCCAGGCCAGCTGGAGCGCGGCGACGATGGTGAACGTGAGGGCAGCCTGGCGGTGCTCGGCGTGCACGCCGATGGCGGAGGCGTGGATGGCGCCGGCGCCGAGCGAGGCCATGCCGGCGACGCCGGTCCAGCCCGTGACGGACGAGACCGCCAGTCGGGGCCGGCTCTCGGTGTGGTCCAGTGCAAAGGTCAAGCTCCCACCTTCGCTTGCCTTGACCCGCGGGTCAATAGGCCGTTCGGGGGGTTCGGTCCGTCGGGGACGGTGCCGCTCAGCGGTCCGCCCACGCGGCGGCCTGGTTCGTGACCAGCGCGATCAGGTCGTCCTGGACCACGTTGGCGTCGAGCAGGTGGAGACCCCACGTGGGACCGAGCCGCTGCTCGACGAGGCCGTCGAGCGGTCGCGGGTCCCCGTCGGCCGGCTCGATGGCCAGGTAGCGGTACCCGGCCTCCTCCGCGCAGGTCGTGCGCACGGCGTCGGGCAGCGACACGAAGGGCGTGGTGACGTCGTCGAACCCGGCCGTGGGGGCACCGAGCAGGCCGTCGGAGGTCACCAGCACCGCATCGCCCAGCCCATCGCCTCCCGCGAGGGCGAGCGGGTCGACGCAGAGCGCCGGCTCACCGGTGTCGCGGACCCGCCCGAACAGGGCGCCCTCCACGGGCGGGCCGGCCGCGGGGTAGGCGGCGTAGGAGATGACGCAACCGGTCTCGTCGGCGGATGCGCACGGCGGGACCTCGGGGAAGCCCTCCGCCGGCACCGCCGAGCCGAGGAGCAGCGCCGACACCAGCAGCCGGCGCAGCTCGGGCTCTCCGTCGATCTCCTCGGTGATGAGGCGTCGCAGGACGCCGGCTCCCTGGGAGTGGCCGATGAGCACCACGCCGCGACCGTCGTTCTCCTCGACGACATAGGTCTTCCAGGCGTCGACGACGTCGGCGTAGCCGAGCTCGCGGTCCTCGGCGGTGGCGCCGCCACCGAGTCCCCCGAGGGTGACCTGGCGGTACGCCGGTGCGAACACCCGGCAGGCCGACGCGTAGCGGCCGACCTGGGCGCGCACCGTGTCCCGTTCGGAGGCGTCGACGTCGAGGTCGGCGACCGGGGTGGGGTCGGCCGAGGTCGTCGGGTACACGTAGAAGCAGTCGAAGCCGGCGTCCTCCGGCGCGGCCCGCTGCGCCTCCTCGACCGTGCGGCTGCCGTCGGTGGCGATCACCGTGGTGCTGAGGTCGGTGCACTCGTCCGCGGCGAGGTCCGGGTGGCAGATCCAGTTGCTGGTGCCGGCGTACTGCGCAGCCTCGTGGTCGTCGTAGCCCGCGAACGGCTCGGGGGCCGGCTCCGTCGTGGTGGTCGTGGACTCGGCGACGGCCGTCGTGGTGGTGCCGTCTGCAGCCGTCGGGTCGTCGTCGTCCCCGGAGCAGGCCACCGAACCGGCGAGCAGTGCTCCGGCGAGGAACGGTGCAGCGAGGTGGCGGAGGCGCATCGGCGGAGTGTGGCATGCGCCCCTCGGCGCCGACGGACTACCAGGAGATCTCGATCTCGATCTCGTTGCCGTCGTCGCCGACCTCGATCTCGAGCGAGAGCGTGACCTCGTCGGGCACCTTCACCGACGTCTTCAGCCCGTCGAGGTCGAAGGCGATCTCGTTGTGCCGCGACAGCTGGTCGGCGATCTCCCGGAGGCGGTCGGCGGCGGCCTCGCGGCTCAGGGTCTGCTCGGACTCGTGCTCGATCATGCCGGGCAGTCTCGCAGCCGTCAGAGGCCGGCGTCGGTGAGCGCCTCCTCGGTCCGCTCCCGGCCCAGCTCGATCAGCTCCGGCGCCCGGTGGAACTCGAACGTCCTGGCACTCGACTTCGGGATCTCGACGAGCACGTCCGGCGGGTAGCCGGCCAGCTTGTAGCTGGTGAGGGTGGCCTGCATCACCTCGTAGGCGAGGTTGACGATGTCGAGGCGACCCACGTCGGCGATGTCGACGCCGCTCGAGGTGAGGGGACGTTCGCCCTCGTCGCGGCCGAGCATCGCCCGGACCGCCTCCCAGTCGAAGAAGCGAGCGGCCCGTTGCCGCAGCCCGGGGACGTCGACCGGGCCGTCCTCGATCCGGTCAGCGTCGGCGTCCACCTCCAGCACCGGGGCGGTGACCGGTCCGGTGGCTCGCGTGGGGGAGTGGCGCCGCACCTCGCCGGACAGGTGCACGGCGATGGTGATGTCGGCGTTGGAGGCCAGCGTGGGCAGGATCGGCACCGGGTTCATCAGCGCGCCGTCCACGAGCAGCTGGTCCCCGGACACGACCGGGGTGAACAGCGACGGGATGGCGATCGAGGCCCGGATGGCGTTGCTCAGCGAGCCCTCCTGGAACCAGACCTCCCGGTGGGCGAGCAGGTCCGTGGCCACGGCGGTGTACGCGATCGGGAGGTCCTCGATGCGCAGGTCGCCGACCATGTCCCGCACGATGGCGAAGACCTTCTCGCCCCGGATGGCCCCACCGGCGGAGAGGGACAGGTCCACCAGGCGGAGCAGGTCGAGGTGGCGCAGGCCGGTGACCCACGCCGTGTACTCCTCGAGGCACCCGGCGGCGTGCACCCCGCCGACGAGGGCGCCCATCGACGATCCCGAGATGGCCACGATGTCGTAGCCGCGCTCGACGATGACCTGCAGGGCACCGATGTGGGCGTAGCCCCGGGCGCCGCCGCTGCCGAGGACGACCGCGGCGGTCGTCGGCGTGGCCTCAGCCGCCATGGCCGGTGAGCTTCGCCTTCACCATCGCCGAGACCCGCTTGCCCTCGGCGCGCCCGGCGACGGCGGCCATCACGGTGTTCATGGCCTGGCCCATCTGCGACGGCTCGGTGAAGCCACCGGTGGACAGCGCCTCCTCGACGAGCGCCTCGAGCTCCTCGTCGCCCATCTCCTCGGGGAGGTACGCCGACAGGATCGCCCGCTCGTCCAGCTCCTTCGCGGCCTGCTCGTCCCGGCCCGCGGCCTGGAACGCCTCGGCCGCCTCGTCCCGGCGCTTGACCTGCGTGCGCAGCACCTTCTCCACCTCGGCATCGGTGAGCTCCCGTGCGGACGAGCCGGACACGGCCTCCTCCCGCACCGCCGAGATCGCCATGCGGAGCGTGGCGACCCGCACCTGGTCGCGCGCCTTCATCGCCTCGGTCAGGTCCTGCTGCATGCGGTCGGCGAGCTCGCTCATCGATGTCCTCCGGGTCGGGTGCCGCGAGCCTGCCCGATCCGAACCGGTCGGGTCACGGGCTCCGACACGACAGGGGTCCGGCGGTCCGGCGTACCATCGCCGGTGACGTCGACGACCGGGCGGAGACCCGTGGCCCTCGAAGCATCCCCGAACCCAGACCGGCGCCAGCCCGCCATGCTCGCCCTGCGCCAGCCCGTCGAGCCCGCCCGCCTCCGCGCCACCATCGCCGGGCGGCCCGTCCTGGAGGAGGCCTCGGTCCTCGCGCTCACCGACCGCTCGCTCCTGGTCGAGGTGCGCGATGCCATGACGGCCCTGGCCTTCAGCGTCGCCACCGAGGTGATCGCCATCGTCGACCTCGGGGGCGGGACCCTCACCTGGTCCACCGAGCCGAGCCGCCGCGACGACGACGCCAGCGGTTCCCGAGAGGTCGAGCTGGTCCTGCGCGAGCGGCGCTGAACCCCGTCGGCGGCGCAGGCACCGACCGGTCCTAGAGTCCCGCCATGGCCGACGCCACGTCCTCCGACCCCAGCAGCTACGACGAGCTCGGGCTGTTCCACGAGAACGCCGAGGAGGCCGGGCTCGAGTGGCACGGCCCGCCGACGGTGCGCCGGGTCGAGACCGACCTCGGCGGCGGCCGCACCCTGAGCGGCCTGCGGTGGGGCACCGACGCCCCGCAGGTCGTGCTGCTGCACGGCGGCGGGCAGAACGCCCACACCTGGGACACGGTGGCGCTGGCGCTCAGCCGCCCGCTGCTCGCCCTCGACCTGCCCGGCCACGGCCACAGCGGCGACGTCGACCCGACCCGACCGGTCGGTCCGCGCTCCTTCGCCGAGGACGTCGCCGTCGCCGTGCGCGAGCACGCGCCGAACGCGTCCGCGGTGGTGGGCATGTCCCTGGGGGGTCTGACCGCGCTCGAGCTCGCCGTGGTGGCTCCCGAGCTCGTCCGCCGCCTGGTCATGGTCGACGTCACGCCCGGAGCCGACCGGGAGAAGGCATCCGACGTGGTCGCCTTCCTCGCCGGCCCCGAGTCCTTCGAGAGCTTCGAGGAGATCCTGGAGCGCACGGTCGCGTTCAACCCGACCCGGAGCGAGTCGTCGCTGCGTCGCGGCATCCTCCACAACGCCGTGCCGCGCGACGACGGTCGCTGGGTGTGGCGCCACCAGCGCACCCAGCTCGTCGACGGCCAGCGCGCCGACCTGGACTTCGCCGCCCTGTGGGACGACCTCGCCGCCGTCGAGGTCCCCCTCCTCCTGCTCCTGGGTGACCGCTCCCCGGTGGTGGACGAGACGGACCGGGCGATGTTCGCCGAGCGCCAGCCCGACGCCGAGATCGTCACCGTCGCCGACGCCGGCCACTCCATCCAGGGCGACCAACCCCTGGTGCTCGCCGAGCACCTCGACCGCTTCCTCGAGCGCTGACACCGCCTGCCGCGGCGGCCTCGGCGCCGTGGCCCATCATGGGGTGGTGCGCCGCGCCGTCGCCGCCGCCCTCCTCGGCATCAGCTTGTGGATCGGATCGCTGGCCTGGACCGGCTTCCTCCTGACGCGCACCGTGCTCGACCCGGACCGATCCCGGCACGTCGCCGAGGCGCTGTACGAGGACGACGCGGTCCGGGCCCGGTTGGCCGCCAACATCGCCGACGGGGTGCAGGCGTCGCTGCCCGACGGGCTCCCGGTGGGAGACGAGGCGATCGAGGCGGGGACGGCCCAGGCGCTCGAGTCGCCGGCGGTCGAGGCGGTGTTCGTCGATGCCTTCGTCCGCACGCACCAGGCGATGCTCGGCGAGGGCGACGTGCCCCGTTCCGTCGACCCGGGCGCGTTCGGCGCCGCCGGCCGGGACGCGCTCGTCTCCGCCCGGCCCGAGCTCGACGCCGTGCTGCCCGCATCCCCCGAGGTCGCGGTGTCGCTCCCGACCGACCGGGTGCCGAACCTGGGTCCGGTGCGCAGCGGCCTGCTCACCGCCGTGCCGGTGCTGGCCACCGTCGCGGCCGTCGGCGTGCTGCTGGCCCTCGTCATCACCTCGAACCGTCCGGCGGTGATCCGGCGTGCCGGGGTGTGGGCGGTGGCGCTGGCCGCCGTGGTGCTTGCGTTCGCCTACGGCATCCCCGCCCTCGCCGCCAGCGTGGTGCCCGACCAGTCCGAGGTCATCGCCGCCCTCGTCGGCGCCATGGCCGCCGAGACGCGGGTGCCGGCCGTCGCGCTCGGCGCGCTCGGCCTCGCGTGCATCGTGGTCTCGCTGTTCTGGCGGGCGGCGCCCCGGCTGCTGTCCGAGCCGGCGCCGCAGCCGCGTGCGCGCCGGCCCCGTCGTGAGCCCCGCCTGGTCGGCGGGCCGCCGCCCCGACGCGACCTCCCCCGACCGGCGCCCCGCCCGGCCCCGGCCCCGGCGCCGCGGCGGTCCGAGACGTCGCCCACCGCCATCCAGCCCCGCCCCGGCAACGCCGACCTGACGATGCAGCAGGACCGGCCGTCGCCGCCCCCGGGTGCGACCCGCTGGGTCGACGGCCTCGGCTGGGTCGTGGAGTCCGCCGAGCACATCCCGCCGGAGGCCCGGTGGGTGCCCGGGGTCGGCTACGTCGTCGAGGACGTCTGAGCGTCGCCGGCGGACTCGTGCACGTGCTGGCCGGCGTCGCCACGAGCCACGTTGAGGAACCGCTCGATGCCCGCCACCGCCGCGTCGGTGCGGTTCCCGGAGAACACGTCGAAGGCGTGCTGGGCGCCGGGGTACTCGACGTACACGACCGGCTGCTTCGACGTCGCCCGGAGCATGTCGACCATCGAGCGGGCCTGCGCGATCGGCACGAGGCTGTCGTTGGTGCCGTGCAGGAGCATCATCGGCACGGCGTGCTCGCCCACGTGGGTCATGGGTGAGGCCTGCTCGTAGACGTCGCGGGCGTCCTCGAAGGGCTGCTTCACCACCCGATCGACGAGCAGGTCGGTGAGGTCGTCGCGGCCGGTGCCGTCGCGGTTGAGCCAGTCGTAGACCCCGTAGAACGGAACGGCCGCCTGGACCGCGGTGTCGGCGTCCTCGAAGCCGGGCTGGAACTGGGGATCGTTCGGGGTGAGCGCGGCGAGGGCGCACAGGTGGCCGCCCGCGGAGCCGCCCGTGAGGGCGACCCAGCCGGGGTCGCCGCCGTGGTCGGCGATGTTGTCCTTCACCCAGGCGATGGCCCGCTTGAGGTCGACGATGTGGTCGGGCCACGTGGCCCGGGGGCTCAGCCGGTAGGTGACCGACACACAGACCCAGCCCCGCTCCGCGAGGTGGGCGAGCAGCGGGTAGGCCTGCCCCTCCTTGTCGCCGAGGACCCAGGCGCCGCCGTGGACCTGCACGATGACGGGCGCGCCGGCGTCGGCGGGCACGTCCGGTCGCTTCCAGACGTCGAGGGTGGTGCGCTTGCCGTACTCGCTGTACTGGATGTGGCCGCCGTCGACGTAGCGCTTGCGCACCCGTCGGGTCGGCAGGGCGGGCAGCTTGGTGCGGGTCGCCTCGACGGGCGACTCGGCCATGCGGCTCCGGTAGCCGTCGCCGAGCTGGTCCCGCAGGGCGCGCTCGACCAGCTCCTCGGAGTCGGTGGACTGCTGGTGCACCTTCCAGAGGGTGGCCATGGATCCCGCGGTGAGGGCGAGGCCGAGCTTGCCGCCCAGGGTGCGGTGCGAACCTCGGGCGATGGCCCACGCCATGGATGCCGCGTGGGCGGCGATGTGCGGGCGGGGCAGCTCCGATCCGGGCAGGCCCCAGGCGAAGGCGGGGATGCTGAGGGGGCCGGATCGGGCGAGCGGGCGGCGCGCGTTGACGGCGTGCAGGGCCCGCATCGAGCTCGACAGGAGGTACTTGGTCCCACGTTCCATCGGGCCACCCTTCCATCCGGCCCCGAGGGATCGCCACCCTGGGGCGTCAGCCGCTGTCGGCCCCCTTGGCCCGGCTCGGCGCGACGCGGGGCGGCTCGTCGGGCATCTTCGGGTAGACGGGCGGCCACGGGGCATCGGGCAGCCCCGCGGCCCGGTCGGCCTCGCTCCGGGCGAGGAGGGGTCCGAGCGACTGGGTGACGCGATCGATGCCCTCCCACGGGTCACCGTGCTCGGCGACCCGGGAAGGCACCGTCTCGATGGTGAGCAGGTCCGGGTGGACGGTCTCCAGCTCGTCCCACCGGAACGGGGTGCTCACCTGGGCGCCGGCGCGCGCCCGCACCGACCACGCGCCGAACACCGTCTTGTGAGGGGCGTTCTGGTTGAAGTCGACGAACACCCGGCTGCCCCGCTCCTCCTTCCACCACGCGGCGGTGACGAGGTCCGGACGGCGCCGCTCCAGCTCCCGCGCCACGGCCACCGCGGCGAGGCGCACGTCGTAGGAGTCCCACCCGGGCCCGATGGGAACGTGCACGTGGATGCCGCGGTTGCCGGTGGTCTTGGGGAACGACGCGAGGCCGTCCTCGTCGAGCAGCAGGTGCAGCTCGCCGGCGGCCTCGCGCAGCATCGGGAAGTCCACGCCGGGGGACGGGTCGAGGTCGATCCGGAGCTCGTCGGTGGTGCCCGGGTCGTCGGCCCGGCACGGCCACGGGTGGAAGCCGAGGCAGCCCATGTTCACCGCCCACGCCACGTGGGCCATGTCCTCGAGCACCATGGCGTTGGAGGTGGTGCCGTTCGGCGTGCTCATCGTCGTGGTCCGCAACCACGCCGGGGCTCCCTTGGGCACGCGCTTCTGGAAGAACGACGTGGCGCCGACGCCATCGGGGAAGCGCTGCAGCAGGGTCGGCCGCCCGCCGACGGCCCGAAGGAACGGCTCCTCCACCGTGCGGTAGTACTCGACCAGGTCCAGCTTGGTCTCGCCCCGCTCCGGGAAGAACACCTTGTCGGGGCTGGTGATGCGCACCGTCCGCCCGCTGATCTCGAGCTCGACGGCGTCGGAGGTCGCCATCGGCGGGACGGTAGCGGCCTACCGTGCGAGACGTGACCGAGGTGCAGGTGCTGGGGAACCCCGCGGCGCGGGGCGGGACGGGCGACGTCGAGCGCGTCGTCGACGAGATCCGTGCCGGGGGCCGGCGAGCCACGATGCTGCGCGCCGAGTCCGCCGAGGCATCGGCAGCCGAAGCGCGCGCCGCCGTCGAGGCCGGCCACGACCGGTTGGTGGTCGTCGGCGGTGACGGCCTGGTCCGCATCGCCGTCGACGCCGTGGCCGAGACGGGCATCGCGCTCGGCATCGTCCCCCAGGGGACCGGCAACGACTTCGCCCGGGCCCTCAGGCTGCTCGAGGGCGGCCTCGGCGACCACGTCACGCGGGCGCTGGCCGAGCCCGTGCCGGTCGACGCGATGCGCACCAACCACGGCTGGGTCGCCAGCGTGGCCACGGTCGGCTTCAGCGGCGACGTCACCGCCCGGGCGAACGGGCTGGCGTGGCCCCGGGGCCAGCAGCGCTACACGGTGGCGACCGTGCTGCAGATGCCCCGGCTCCGCACGATCCACGCGCACGTCGTGGTCGACGGGACCGCCCACGACGCGGCGACCACCATGCTCTCGGTCGGCAACACCGCCTACTTCGGGGGTGGCATGCGCATCTGCCCCGACGCCGAGCCGGCCGACGGGCTGCTCCAGGTCGTGGTCATCGGCGACGTCGGTCGCGGCACGTTCCTCCGCGTCTTCCCCCGGGTCTTCCGGGGCGGGCACGTGCGGCACCCCGCCGTGGCCACGTACCGGGGCACGGAGGTGGTGGTCGAGGCCTCCGACCCCGAGGCCCCCGTCGTGGAGATGTGGGCCGACGGCGACCTGCTCGGACCGCTCCCCGTCACCTGCGAGGTCGTCCCCGGCGCGCTGCGCGTGGCCGGCGCCCGGTTCTGAGCCGTTCTGGCAGACCTCAGCCGACCAGCGACAGGCCGCCGTCGACCAGGAACACGTGCCCCGTCGTGTAGCGGTTGCGGATCAGGGCGAGCGTGGCCTCGGCGCAGTCCTCGGGCGTGGCGCTGCGGGGCACCGGCGCCATCGCGGCGACAGCTTCGTGCATCGGGCCCCAATCGGCCGTCCAGGGCGTGTCGACGAGGCCGGGTGCGACGGCGTTGAACCGCACCGGTCCGTGGGACTTCGCCAGCAGGACCGTCATGTGGTTGAGCGCCGCCTTGGTCATGGCGTAGGCGATGGAGGACCCGACGGGACGGACCCCGGCGAGGGACGTGATCGACACCACGTTGCCGTCGTCGCTCTGCTTCAGGTGGGGCATGGCCGCCTTGGTGAGCCACCACGTGCCGAACACGTTCACGTCGAACGTGCGTCGGAACACGTCGTCGGTGAGCGCGTCGAGGTCGTGGTGGGGCACGACCGTGGTCCAGCCCGCGTTGTTGATCAGGTAGTCGAGCTTCCCGAACCGCTCGACCGTGGCGTCGACCAGCCCCTCGCACTGGGCCTGGTCGCTGATGTCGGCCTGCACGTAGGTCGACTCCGTCGGCAGTGAGTCGGCCACGGCGGTGCCGGCGTCGACCGACGTCGCCGAGTTGACGACGACGTGGGCGCCGGCCGCGGCCAGCCGCCTGGCGATCTCCTCGCCGATGCCGCTGGAGGACCCGGTGACGACGGCGACGCGGCCGGCGAACTCGTCGGAGGTGGTGTGGCTCTGCTCGGTCATGGGGCGTGCCTACCACCGTCCGGCTCGCGGTGCGGCTCGGAGGAGTCGCTCGTAGGGTGCGAGCCATGGACATGGAATATCGCCGCCTCGGACGTTCCGGGCTCAAGGTCAGCGTGCTGTCGTTCGGCAGCTGGGTGACCTTCGGCCCCCAGCTCGACTCCGGACTCGCCGCCGACTGCATGGGCGCCGCGTTCGATGCCGGGGTGAACTTCTTCGACAACGCCGAGGCCTACGCCGGCGGCGAGTCCGAACGGCTGATGGGTGAGGCCATCCGCAAGAACGGCTGGAAGCGCCACGAGTACGTCGTGTCGTCCAAGTTCTACTGGGGCATCCACGACGGCCCGAACAGCCGCCTCACGCTCAACCGCAAGTACCTCCTCGAAGCGATCCCGTCGTCGCTCGAGCGCATCGGCCTCGACAGCTACGACCTCGTCTTCTGCCACCGCGCCGACCCGGACACGCCCATCGAGGAGACGGTGTGGGCCATGTCCGACGCCATCGACCGCGGGTGGGCGTACTACTGGGGCACGTCGGAGTGGACCGCGGACGAGATCCGGGCCGCCTACGAGATCGCCCAGCGCCACCACCTGCACGCGCCGGTGATGGAGCAGCCCCAGTACAACCTGCTGTCCCGCCGCAAGGTCGAGAAGGAGTACGCCCGGCTCTACGAGGACATCGGCCTCGGCCTCACCATCTGGTCCCCGCTCGCATCCGGCCTGCTCACCGGCAAGTACGTCGACGGCATCCCCGAGGACTCGCGCGCCGCGCTGCAGGGCTACGAGTGGATCAAGGACCGCGTCACCGACGAAGAGGTGAACGCGAAGGTCCGCGAGTTCATGGGCATCGCCGACGAGCTCGACGCCACGCCCGCCCAGCTCGCCCTGGCCTGGTGCGCGAAGAACCCCAACGTCTCCACCGTCATCACGGGTGCGAGCCGGGTCGAGCAGGTCACCGAGAACATGAAGGCCATCGAGGTCCTCGGCCGCCTCGACGACGCCACGGCCGAGCGGATCGCCTCGATCTTCTGACCGACGTGGGCGTCGACGTCGAGTTCCTGGAGTTCGAGCCCGACGCTCCCGACGAGGTGCTGGCCGCCATGGCCGACCTCGCCGGAGGCGCCGGGTGGCTCACCTTCGACCCGGCCATCCACGACGACTTCCCGGCGCCGGCCGAGAACCTGTTCGGCAAGCTCGTGTCGGGCCGCGGGCCGGCCGTGCCCCGCGCGACCTGGGTGCCGGCCGACGTCGAGCGCCGCCGGCCCGAACCCATGTCGATCGGGATCCTCCACGGCACCGGCGCCGATGCCATCGGTCGCCTGGCCGAGAAGGACATCACCCTGCCCGAGCGCTGGCGGGTCGTGGCCGATCACTCGAAGCGGGGCCTGGTCGCCTACGTGCCCATCGACATCCCCCTCGATCAGGTCCTGGCGTGGACCCTCACCGCGTCGCAGGCGCTCACCCGCGTCCCGCTCACCGGACGTTGGCGGGCCGCCGTGCACCGGCGCTGAGAACCTCGATGCGCCCGGGTGGATGCGGGAGGAGACTGGAGGCGTGCGACGGCTGCAGACCGACTACCTGGTCGTGGGGGCGGGCGCCATGGGGATGGCGTTCACCGATGCGCTGATCGACCACGCCGACGTCCACGTGACGCTCGTCGACCGTCGCCACGGCCCTGGCGGCCACTGGCAGGACGCGTATCCGTTCGTCCAGCTGCACCAGGCATCGGTGTTCTACGGGGTGGCATCGACGGTCCTGGGAACGGGCGCCGTGCAACAGGAGGGGCCCGAGGCCGGGCTCCAGGAACGGGCCCGCCGCTCCGAGGTCCAGGCGTACTACGACGACATCCTGCACCGCCGCTTCATCGGATCGGGGCGGGTGACGTTCCTCGACGGGAGCGAGTACCAGAGCGACGGGACCACCCACCTGGTGGCATCGCGGGTCTCGGGGCAGCGCACGCAGGTCGAGGTGCGTCGCCGCGTGGTGGACGCGTCCTACCTGTCGCCGACGATCCCGGCCACGACGCCGGCGCCGTTCGGCGTCGACGATGGGGCGAACGTGGTCGCGGTCAACCAGCTCGCCGAGCTCGCCGACACCCCGGACCGCTACGTCATCGTCGGATCCGGGAAGACCGGCACCGATGCGATCGTGTGGCTCCTCGGGAACGGCGTGGACGCAGATCGCATCACGTGGGTTCGGCCGCGAGAGCCGTGGATGCTGAACCGGGCCGTCGTCCAACCCGATCCCGTCGTCGCCATCGGGTCGGCCGCCGACACGATGGCCGCCGCGGCGGCCGCAGAGTCGCTCGACGACCTGTTCGCCCGCCTCGAGGCGGCTGGCGTGATGCTGCGCATCGATCAGGCGGCCGTCCCCACCATGGCGAAGACGCCCACGCTCGGCGAGTGGGAGCTCGCGCTGCTCCGCACGGTCCGCAACGTGGTCCGGCGCGGTCACATCCGGCGGGCCACCACCAGCGAGCTCGTGTTCGACGACGGCGTGGTGTCCCTCCCGCCCCGCTCACTCGTCGTCCACTGTGCAGCGTCGGGGTTGCAGTACCCGCCGCGTGTCCCGATCTGGGAGCCCGACATGATCCGCGTGCAGACGATCCGTGCCGGCTTCCCGTGCTTCAACGCCGCGCTGGCCGGTCTCGTGGAGGCGACCCGGGACGACGATCGCGAACGGAACCGCCTGTGCCCACCGAACGCGCTGCCCGACGACCTGGCCTCGTGGGCACGGATGCAGGTGCGTGGTGCAGCTGCCACCCGCTCCTTCGGCGCCGAGCCCGACATCGCCGCCTGGGCCGACGGATGCGCGCTGAACCCGGTGCGGGTCGATCCGAGCCGACGGGACGATCCCGCCGTCCAGGCGGTGGCCGCGCGCCTGGCCGGTCAGGCCGAGCAGGGTCTGCGCCGCATGGCCGAGCTCGCCGGCGAGCCGCCGCCCGTGTGACGGGGTCGGCCGTTGGCCGTCCGCCCTGCACCGGCGGTAAGACTCCCGGAGTGGGTGACCCGACCGAGCAGACGACCTTCGACCAGATGATGGCGCTCGAGCCGCACGGGGCCGACACCTAC
>Ga0208490_100808_pt1 | contig 15308 bp, 14 predicted proteins | sample SubbioAug_CSWold_FD_184818 | JGI IMG/M metagenome (GOLD analysis project Ga0208490, IMG submission 184818) | Serpentinite rock and fluid subsurface biosphere microbial communities from McLaughlin Reserve, California, USA - CR11Aug_CSWold (SPAdes) | ecosystem: Environmental > Terrestrial > Deep...
GAGGCGGGCCGCGGCCCGGTCCAGGACCGATTCGGCCGCCGACGTCTCCGTGGCGGCCGCTTCCAGGGCCGCACGTGCCTCCGCCTCGGCGGTGACGAGGGTGGCCGAGAGCGCCGCCACCTGGGTGCGCAGCTGCTCGGCGGCGGCGAAGCGCTGGAGGCGGCGGGCGTCCTCGTCGGCCCGCATGGAGAGCTCGGCCTCGAACGAGGAGACCGAGCGGGTGGCTCGCTCCACCTCGGCCTCGGCCTCGGACAGCTCGGCCTCGGCCGCGCCGAGCGCCGCTTCGGCCGCCGACCGCTGATCGGCCAGCTGGACGACCTCGGCCTGCCGGCGGGCGTGCTCGTCCGCTCGGCGCTCCTGGTCCTCAGCCGATCCGTGGTGCTCGGCCAGCCAGGCGCTGGCGGCGGAGGGGAGGCTCTCACCCACCGGCTGGACACCGACGGCGTGCAGCGCCGAGCGCAGCTCCTCCACGACCGCCGACGGGACCGCCGGGTGACCCTGGAGGAGCCCGACGGGATCGTCACCGGGATCGACGCCGAGGAGCTCGACGATGTGGCGGTGCAGCCGTGCTCGCTCCCCGTCGAGGTAGGCCAGCTCGGGGCGAGCGGCGCTGGCGGCGACGAGCGCATCCCGCTCCGACACCGCGTTGCGGTAGGCGCGGGCGGCGGCCATCAGCTCGGGCGAGTCGTGGCGGGGCCGGCCTCCGGTGAGGACCACGTCGATGTAGCTGGCGAAGCCGTGCGCGGCGAGGAGCTCGGCCTCACGTTCACGAGCCTGCTCGAGCTCGCGACGGGCGCCACCGCCCCCGATGCGCCGCGTGCTGCGCTCCTCGAGCTGGAGGATCGCCTCGTGGGCCGCGTCGATCTCGGCGCGAGCGGCATCGGACAGCGGACCGCTGCCCGTGGCGGCCTCGAGGACGGCGAGGCTCTGGCTCGTCTCCTGGACCCGAGCCTCAGCGGCGGCGATCGCCTCCTGGTCGGGCACCGCACCGGCGTCGATGACGCTGGCGAGGTCGGCTTGGAGGTCGGACCACGCCTCCACCAGCGCCGCGGCCGTGTCGTCCGGTCCGGCGGCGGCCGCCGCCACCTCCCACCGCTCGAGCGCCGTGACGACGGCCTCGGGCGAGTGGGCCGTGGGCTCGGGTGGTGCGCCGAGGGCGAGCTCCTGCTGGACCTGCTCCTGGCGGGCCACGAGCGACGCGAGCTCGGCTCGGCGGGCGTCCAGGTCGGCGACGGCCGCCGCGTGGCGGTCGCGTGCCTCCCGGACGGCGTGCCCCGAGGCCTCCAGCTGGCGACGGAGCCCCGACTCGTCGAGCTCGGCGACCCCGAGGTCGCCCAGCTGCTGCTCGGCTTCGGCCATGGCGGCGTTGGCGGCCGCCCGCTGCTCCAGCACCCGGTCCAGGCGGCCCAGCGCCGCCCGCTGCGCGGCCTGCCGGGCCTCCACCTCCGCCTCCGCGTCGGCCACGGCGGTCCGGGCCGCCACCACCTCGTCCTCCGCCTGCCGGGCCCATTCGGCGCCGGCTCGGAGCGTCTCGGCGCGGCTCCGAACGGCCTGCTCCCGGCCCTCGGCCAGCGCCAGCCCGTCCGTGGCGCGCTCCTCGTCGGCCCGGGCCCGGTGGTGCACGCTGGCCCGGGCGCTGTGGCGCTCGGCCGCGACCGCAGCGGCCGCCTCGTCCACGCGGACCGGGTCGACCACCTGGCACCGGACCTGGGCCACGATCACCTGGCGGGCAGCGTCGTCCGCGCGCGCCACCGTCAGCCGCGGGATCGTTCGATCTGTGACCCGGGAGCCGGCGTCGGACATGTGGTCTCGTTCTCCCCGCTGGTGAGCCCACGGCGTCCCTCACGCCGCGGCGGTGGAGTCCTCGGTGGGTTCCATCGGCAGCCTCAGGGCCAGGCTTGAGCGCGCCGGGGCCCCGCATGGCCCGATCGGGCCAGCCCACCCCGGCCCTGCAGACCATCCCCGACCCGGCCAGAGGCGACCACTACCGTCGATCGCGGATCGAGACCCCGGGCATCAGAGCCCGCGATGACGGAGGCCACGGGACGTGCCAGTGCAACGCCGTTCCATCGACAGCGAGAGCACCGTCGACCTGACCCGCCGCTATCTCAGCGAGCTGGGCTCGTACCCGCTGCTCACCGCGGAGCAGGAGGTGGAGCTGGCCAAGGCCATCGAGGCCGGCCGGGTCGCCGAAGCCCGTCTGGAGGCTGGGGACATCTCGAGCAGCGAGCGCCGAGCCCTCGACGCGGCACTGACGGCTGCGCAGGTGGCCCGGCGCACGTTCATCCAGTCGAACCTGCGCCTCGTCGTCTCGATCGCGAAGCGCTACCAGGGGACGGGCCTCAGCCTGCTCGATCTGATCCAGGAGGGGAACCTCGGGCTGATGCGGGCGGTGGAGAAGTTCGACCACCGCAAGGGCTTCAAGTTCTCGACCTACGCCACGTGGTGGATCCGCCAGGCGATCGGTCGAGGCGTGGCCGACAAGGGGCGCACCATCCGGCTCCCCTCGCACCTCGTGGACACGATGTCGGTGCTGTCGAAGGCATCGGCCACGATGCTGAAGACGCTCGGGCGCGAGCCCACCCCGGACGAGCTGGCCGAGGAGACGGGCCTGCCGGTCGAGCGGGTCCATGCGGCGCTGCGGGCCGCTCCTGACCTCGTCTCGCTGTCGGTGTCCATCGGCGAGGACGACGCCGAGCTGGGCGACCTGCTGGCGGACGAGAGCGCCGAAGCGCCGTTCGACGCGGCGGCGCTGGCCCTCGCCCGGGACGACCTCCAGGACCTCCTCGACTACCTCAACCCCCGGGAGCGCGAGATCCTCTCGCTCCGGTTCGGGCTCGACGGGGACCAGCCGCTCACGCTCGACGAGGTGGGCCGGCGGTTCAACGTCACGCGGGAGCGGATCCGCCAGATCGAGGCCAAGGCGCTGACGAAGCTGCGGCACCCCTGCTCAGCTCGCCACCGTCGCCTGGTGTCGGCGCTCAGCGGCTGACCCCCCGGTCCGCTCAGCGGTCGGGCCGGTCCTTCTCGGCACCGGGGAGCGGCACGGCCTGCGGTGCCCGGGACGACCGGGCCAGCGCCACGAGCGCACCGCTCGTCTCCGCCTGCAGCTCGGGCAGGGCGTCGCTCGGGAACCACCCGACGGCCACGATCTCCGGGGAGCTCGGTGCCGCCCGGGACGGGTCCTCCCCCGCCGCCAGCCGAGCCCGGAAGATCACGTCGACCCGTCTCGGCTCGGCCTCGACGACGACGGCCGGCTCGCCGACGAGCACCACGTCGAGGCCGACCTCCTCCCGCACCTCGCGGCGAGCCGCGTCCTCGGCGGTCTCCCCCCGCTTGAGCAGCCCTCCGGGGACGCCCCACCGGTTGCGGTAGGACAGCTGGACGAGCAGGACGGCGCCGTCGGCCCGCTCGATGAAGCACATCGCGCCGACGGTGAAGCCGGGCGTGAGCGATCGCACGACCTGCCGGCGAGCGCCGACCGGCAGCCGCCGGTAGAGGCCCAGCGCCACCTGGTGCAGCCGCTCTCCCATCGTCACCCCTGGGCTCCGCCGTCGGGCGCCACCGCCGCCTCGGACGCCCAGAGCGGGTGGTCGCGGAAGCGCCGACGCTCCTCGACGAGCCGGTCGAGCAACGGGGCGGTGGCCGCCGCCACCGGGGTGCGGCGGGCCCCGTGGTCGAGCGTGACGAGCGGCCGGCCGAGCGCGTCGACGACCGACGCTCCTGCCTCCACGCAGACGAGCATCCCCCCGAGGTAGTCCCACGATCCGTGCGCTCCCGGGCTGCAGTCGACGTAGCCGTCGAGGCGGCCACCAGCCACGGCACAGAGGTCGAGGGCGACGGCCCCGAGGGCGCGGAACTGCTTCCAGCCGAAGTAGCGGGGCGGGAAGCCGGAGAGCCCGACGAGCGACTCCTCGAGGACCTCCTGACCGCTCGGGCGCAGCGGGAGGCCGTCGACGCGTGCGCCGCCGCCTCGGACCGCCTCGAAGCGGGCCCCGCTGGCCTGGTCGACGACGAGCGCTGCTCGGGCCCCGTCCCCGTCCACCGCGCAGAGGCTGGTGGCGTACCAGGGGAGGTCCCGGCTGGCGTTGGTGCTGCCGTCGACCGGGTCGATGACGACCACGACCTCACGGTCGCCGTGGTGCAGGCCCGATTCCTCGCTCATGGCCCCGCAGCCGGCCTGGTCGAGCACGGCCAGGGCCGCTGCGTCGGCCGCGACGTCGCTGTGGTGCTCACCGGCGCGCCCGCCGGTCTCACCCCAGTCGTCGAGCCGATCGAGGGCGCGCCGGACGGCGTCAGCGGCATCGTGGAGGACCGAGAGGAGGAGGGCGTCATCCATGGGGAGGCCATGACGGTAGCGGTGCGGGGATCAGGTCCCGGCGTGCCGGACCGTCACCGCCACATGGCAGGCTTGGGGTGTGGCCGTCATCGACATCGCCGGGTTCGTCGCCGACCTGAAGGACCACGCCGTCGACCACGGCTTCCACGTGCACGACGAGCGCCACTTCGTCGAGACCTACTCGCTCCGGCAGGCCTGGGAGGTCGACCTCCACCCCGAGGAGGCCTGCGGCGGCCCGCTCGACCTGCACCTGTCGCTCGAGGTCGATCCCCGGACGCTGCTGTCGTTCGAGGACCTCGTCGTGGGCCTGCCCGAGGACGAGGACCCGCCGGACAGCTTCTGGTTCCCGCTGCTGTTCACGTGGTCGATGCCTCCCCTCGCCAACGGGCCGGACCTGCTCCGGCTGGCCACCGATCTGGCCGGGGTGGGGGGAGCGGACCTCCCGCTGGAGGTGTCGGCCATCGACTCCTACCCCTCCGCCACTGACCCGTCGGAGCGGAGCCTCACCATCGTGGCTCGCGTGGAGGTCAGCCTGGCGCGGGTGTTCGCCGGGCAGGAGCAGCTCTGCGACGTGCTGGACCGCTGTGCCGACGTGAGCCACCACCTGCTCGACAACGCCCCCGCCTGGCTGGGCGAGGACCTCCTCTAGCGCCCGTCGGAGGCCGCGGCGCGCACGGCCTCACCGAGCTCGCCCTGCCAGGCCCCCAGGAACGCGTCCTGGTCGGGGCCGACCTGGTGGAAGTAGAGGTGGTCGTAGCCGGCGTCGAGGAACGTCGTGACCGACTCGACCACCGCGCCCACGTCGTTGCCGCAGGGCACGGATGCGGTGGCGTCCTCCTCGGTGACCATCTGGGCCGCCTGCTCGAAGTGGGTGAAGGTGGGGAGGTCTTGGGACAGCTGCCCCACCACGCCCCCGTTCGGCCAGATCTCGTGCACCGTGCGGCGCGCCTTGCCCTCGTCGTCGGACCAGCACAGGTTCAGCTGGGCGTACCGAGGTCCGGTGCCGCCCTCGGCGGCGAAGAGGTCGAGGAGCTCGGCGTCCGGCGAGTGGCCCCAGTAGCCGTCGCCGATCCGAGCGGCGACCTTGGTCGCCTCCTCCCCGAAGCCGGAGACGACGATCGGCGGTGCCTGCTCGGGCGGATCGAAGATCCGGGCGTTCTCGACCTCGTAGAAGTCGCCGCGGTGGTCCACCGTGTCGCCGGTCCAGAGCCGGCGGACGACGTCGACCGCCTCCTCCAGCATCGCGAGGCGCACCTCGGGGCGGGGCCAGCGGTGACCGAGGACGTGCTCGTTGAGCGCCTCCCCGGTGCCCACGCCGAAGGTGAAGCGACCGTCGAGGAGCAGCGACGTCGTAGCCGCGGCCTGGGCCAGGATCGCCGGGTGGATGCGGACGATCGGGCACGTGACGCCCACCGCGACCTCGATCCGATCGGTGACCGCCGCGATCCCTCCGAGCACCGACCACACGAACGGGCTGTGGCCCTGGGCCGTCACCCACGGGTGGAAGTGATCCGAGATCGAGACGAAGTCGAAGCCGGCCGCCTCCGCCTTCCGGGCGTTGTCGACCAGCTGGCGAGGGCCGTGCTCCTCGCTGGACAGGGTGTATCCGAGCGCGACCATCAGGACGCGGGCGCCACCGTGGCGGCGAGCTCGTCGTGGTCCATCTTGGAGCGGCCCGGGATCTCCTGCTCCTGGGCCAGCTGCATCAGCTGCTCCTTGGTCAGGTCGATCTTGTCAGCGAGGACGGGGGCGCCCCGCTCCCTCTTGCCGGCCTCGAGCTGCTCGGCCAGCGGGTTCAGGACGTCGGCGCCGAGCTTCGACCGCAGCGGCGGGAACATCTCGGCCTCCTCCTCCTCGGCGTGGTGCTCCACGTTCTCCATGAGGACGGTGAACTTCGCCACCCACTCGTCGCTGCCCGGCTCGAGCGCCTTCATCTCCTCCATCAGCACGTCGACGACGTGGTGCTCCTGGAGGCCTTCGTCGACGAGCTCAGCGATCTCGTCGTCCGTCTCCTTGACCCGCGGGTAGAAGATCTCCTCCTCGATGCCCGTGTGGACCTCGAGCTCGGCGAAGCACTGCGCCACGATCTCGACCATGGCCGTCGTGTCCTCGGCCTCCTGCGCGGCCTCGAAGCGGGCGAAGAGCCCCCGCACGCGGTTGTGGTCGGCGGTGAGCAAGGTGACGGCGTCCATGGATCCTCCAGGTGGGGTGGGTGGTGGGGCAGTCGGGCGGTCGGTGGGCCGACGGCGCGCCCCTACCCCTGCGCGCGGCCGGCGAACCCTCTCGCAGGCCCGCTGGTGCGAGGTGCCCGGGGGCGGTGCACCGAACCCGTGTCGCCTACGTCCGGTACGGGTACGAAGGCACCATGAGCGATCCCCAGGACCGAGCCGAAGCCCTCGACGCCGACAAGATCGATCCCGACTACCCGCCCGAGGAGCCGCTCGGCGCCGACGAGGCCGAGGTCACCCCGCGCGGCGAGCGCACCGATGAGTCGTTCGAGGAGCGCGACGCCCGCCACCAGGTGGGACCTGACGGTGACCGTCCCGTCGTGCGCCCCTACCACGAGGCCGACGAGGACCTGCTCGACGACGAGCCGCAGGCGGTCGCAGACGCCGAGGAGGGTGCGAGCGACCCTGAGAGCGACCCGGTACCGGCCCCAGCGGAGGAGGCCGCCCTGCACCTCGAGGGGCCGGCCCAGGGCTGACCTGGCGCACCGAGCCACGATGCGAGGGCGCGCCCGGGTCGGTTGCTCAGGCTGGGTCTACCGGGACTGGCGGGGGGTCGTGTACCCGGTGGACGTCCCCGCCCGGAGGTGGTTCGAGCTCTACGCCCGTCGGTTCGACACCGTCGAGATCAACAACACCTTCTACCGGCTCCCCACCGCGGACGCCGTCCAGGGCTGGGCGGACCAGGCCCCAGCTGGGTTCTGCTACGCCCTCAAGGTCGGCCAGTTCGGCAGCCACCGGATGAAGCTCCGCGACGCCGCCTCGTGGCTGCCCCGGCACCTCGACCGGGTGCGCCTCCTCGGCCCGCACCTCGGCCCGAACCTCTTCCAGCTGCCGCCCCGCTGGCGTCGAAGCGCGGCGCGGCTCGATGAGGCGCTGTCCGCCGCACCGGGGGACATCCGCTGGGCCGTCGAGGTGCGGGAGCCGTCCTGGCTCCACGACGACGTCTTCGAGGTCCTCGCCCGCCACGGGGCCGCGCTCTGCATCCACGACCTGCTCCCCGACCACCCCTGGATCCGGACGACCAGCTGGACCTACGTGCGCTTCCACGGCCCGAGGGCGCTCGTCGAGAAGTACCAGGGTCGCTACACCGGCCGCCGCCTCCGACCGGTGGCCGAGCGGCTCGGCACGTGGCTGGACGAGGGCACCGACGTCTTCGCGTACTTCAACAACGACTACGACGGGCACGCGGTGGTCGACGCCGAGTGGCTGCGCTCGCGCCTCGATCCGACGTGGGCGCCCCCGGCCCTATCCTCCAGCTGATGTGCACCGTCCTGCTGCGGCTGCGACCCGGCGCCCCCTGGCCGGTGCTCGTCGGCGCGGTGCGCGACGAGTTCGTCGCCCGACCGTGGGATCCGCCGGCGGCCCACTGGGACGGGCCGTGGGCCGGGATCGTGGGCGGCCGCGACCGCACGGCCGGGGGCACGTGGTTGGCGGTGGACCCCGATCGGCCGGCCCTGGCCGCCCTGCTCAACGGCCCTCGACGCCCCCCGCTCGACTCGGGGGCGCGGCCGACCCGAGGCACCCTCGCCCTCGAGGTCCTCACCTCCGGGGCGGTGCCTGACGGCGACGCGATCGCGGACTACGACGCCTTCCACCTCCTCCTGGCCACACCGGACGGCGCCACCGTGTGGTCCTGGGACGGCGAGCAGCGCCGAGAGCAGGCCGTGGCGCCGGGCGACCACCTGCTCGTGAACCTCGGCGTCGACACCAGCGAGGACCCTCTCGTCGACCACTTCCGCCCGCTCCTGGCCGGCACCACCGATCCGGCGTTCGAGGCCGACGGCCCGCTCGACGGCTGGGAGCCGTGGATCACCCTGCTGGAAGGTGACGGCCTCGATCCCGACGACCCGCGGGCGCTCCTCGTCAGCCGGGAGGTCGACGGGCGCGCGTACGGGTCGACCTCGGCCAGCCTCGTCGCCCTGGGTCCCGAAGGCGTGCGCTACGCCTTCAACCCGCTGCCCACCGACCGGCGGGCCTGGTCCCTGGTGCCGCTCGTGGGCCCGGTGGGGATCGAACCCACGACCCAGGGATTATGAGTCCCCTGCTCTGACCACTGAGCTACAGGCCCGGATCGGACCCTAACCGCGCCCCGACGTGGCAACGGCGCCGCCGCAGCGACGCCGTGACCAGGGCTCCGGGGGGGAGGCTCGAACTCCCGACAAGCTGATTAACAGTCAGCTGCTCTGCCAGCTGAGCTACCCCGGAAGGGACCTCGCACGATAGCGGTCTGGCCTCGAGGGCGGCTACTCGCCGTCGAGGTAGTCGCGGAGCTTCTGGCTGCGGTGGGGGTGGCGGAGCTTGGCCAGCGTCTTCGACTCGATCTGGCGGATCCGCTCCCGGGTGACGCCGAACTCCTTGCCCACCTCCTCGAGGGTGCGGGCCTGCCCGTCCTCCAGCCCGAAGCGGAGCCGGACGACCGCCTTCTCGCGATCGCTCAGCTCGTCCAGGGCGTCGATGACCGCCCGGTTGAGCATGTGGCGGGCGGCGACCTCGGCCGGTGCCTCGGCGGCCTGGTCCTCGATGAAGTCGGCGAGGTTGGAGTCGTCCTCCTCGCCCACCGGTGCGTCGAGCGAGAGCAGGTCGAGGCTGATCCGCTGGATCTCCCGCACCCGATCCTCGGTGAGCCCCACCCGCTCGGCCAGCTCCTCGACGGTGGGCTCGCGCTCGAGCTCCTGGAGCATCTGGCGCTGGATGCGGTGGACCTTGTTGATCGACTCGACCATGTGCACCGGGATCCGGATGGTGCGGGCCTGGTCGGCGATGGCTCGGGTGATGGCCTGGCGGATCCACCACGTGGCGTAGGTGGAGAACTTGAAGCCCTTCGTGTAGTCGAACTTCTCCACGGCCCGCATGAGGCCGAGGTTGCCCTCCTGGATGAGGTCGAGGAACTGCATGCCCCGACCGACGTAGCGCTTGGCGATCGACACGACGAGCCGCAGGTTGGCTTCGATGATCACCTCGCGGGCGTCGTCGCCGCGACGCACCGTGCGCTGGAGGGCGCGGCGCTCGTCGAACTCGAGCGAGTCCAGCTGCCCGGCGGCGCTGAGGTCGGCGAGGCGGGCGGCGGCGATGCCCCCGGACTCGATCCGACGGGAGTACTCGACCTCCTCCGCGGCGGTGAGGAGCGGGACCCGCCCGATCTCCTTCAGGTACATGCGGACGGGATCGGCCGATGACCCGCCACGGTCGGCGGGGCTCGAGGCGGCGCGCATGGCCCGGCGGCGGGCGGCCGCTGACCGGGCCGGGCGGACGCCGCCGAGCTCGGGGCCGTCCTCCTCGAAGTCGCCGGCGGCGTGGGCGGCGGCGTCGTCGGCCTCGTGGAGCTCGGCTTCCACCGACTCCGGCACCGAGGGGCTCCCGTCGCGAGTCGCCAGCACCGGCGCCGGCTCGTCTTCCAGGTCGTCGAGGTCGATCGGCGGGACGGTCTCGTCGAGCGCGATGCCGTGCTCGGTCAGCCGGGACCGCAGGGCGACCAGCAGCTCCGGCGTCAGCTCCACCGATCGGAGGACGTCGACGACCTCGTCGATGGTCAGCTCGCCCTTGGCGCGGCCGCGCGCGACGAGGAGCTGCAGGTCGGCTTCAGGGAGCCCTTGCGCCGGGATCGGTGTCGCCTCGGTCATGCCCCTTCCTCACCCCTCGACCCGACCCAGGCTACCAACTGCTCTGCCGCCTCACCGGCGGCCTTCGCGCTGCGGAGCTGGTCGACGATCCCGGTCAGCCACTGCTGGAGGCGCAGGAGCTCGACGTCCTCCGGCCGAGCCCCGATCTGGAGGCGGAGCGCGGAGATCTCACGGCGGGCCAGCTCGGTCAGCATGCGTGCCACCGCGTCGAAGGGATCGGCCTGGGCCTCCTCGGTGGCCAGCCGGGTCAGGAGCTCGGCCACCTCCGGGTCGGCCCCTTCGATCGCCTCGGGCACGGTCGGGCTCGCCATCAGGGCCAGGAAGGCACGGGCGTGGAGGTCGATGGCGAACAGCTCGGGGTAGCGCACCCACTGCTCCACCCTCGGCCAGTCGTGCACGACGTGGCGCAGGACCTCGAGCTCGGGGCTGTCGCGCTCGTCCTCGTGTCGGGCCGGCGGGAGCGGGGCCCGGCCGGCCCCGTCGGAGCGGTCCTGCGGCGCTCGGCTGTCATCCGCGCGGTGCGCAGCCCGCGACCGGTCACCTGCGCCCCGGTCGGCAGGGCGCCGGAGCCGCGCGTCGAGCGCAGCCCGCAGCGTGTCGGGCTCCACCCGGCACCGCCCGGCCACCTCCATGACGTACTGGTCGCGCGTGAAGGCGCTCGGGTGCTCGCGCAGCACCTCGAGGGCGGCCTCGGCGGCCCGGCCCCGGCCCTCGGCGGTGGTGAGGTCAGCCGCCGCGAGGACGCGGTCCACCCGGAACTTGAGGAACGGCACGGCCCGCTCGACGGACTGCGCCAGCCGCTCGGGGTCGCTGCCGGCGAGGTCGGCCGGGTCGACGCCCGGGGGCAGGTCGGCGACGGCGACCTCCAGCTCGTGGTCGCGCTCCCACTGGTAGAAGCGGTCCGCCGCCGCCTGGCCGGCCGCGTCGGCGTCGAAGGCCAGGACGAGGCGCCGGGCGTAGCGGCGCAGGAGCCGCACGTGCTCCTCGGTGAGCGCCGTGCCGCAGGTCGCGACCGCGGCCGGGAGGCCGGCCCGGGCGAAGCCGATGACGTCGGTGTAGCCCTCGCAGATGATCGCCCGGTCGTCCTTCACGATGCGGGTCTTCGACCAGTTCAGGGCGTAGAGCAGCTTCGACTTCTGGTAGAGCGCGGTCTCCGGGGTGTTCTTGTACTTGGGGCCGTCGCCGCCCGGCATGACCCGCCCGCCGAAGCCGACGGCGTCGCCGTTGGCGTCGAAGATCGGGAAGAGGATCCGACCGCGGAAGGCGTCGGTCTGGCGGCCGTTGCGGTTGAGGTAGCCGAGGCCGGTGTCCTTGACCACCTCGTCAGGCAGCCGCAGCGCCTTCGTGAGCTCGTCCCACGCCTCGGGGGCCCAGCCGATCCGGAAGGCCCGGACCTCCTCCCCGGTCAGGCCCCGTTCGCGCAGGTACTTCCGGGCGGCGGCCGCGTCGGGGGCCGAGAGCAGGCGCTCGTGGTACCAGTCGACGGCCTTCTCGACCGCGGCCACCAGCACGGCCCGCCGCTTGCGGCCCGCCCCCTCGTCCTTGTCCGAGTAGCGGAGCGTGACGCCAGCCCAGCCGGCGAGGAGCTCGACCGCGGCCACGAAGTCGAGGTGCTCGACCTCACGGATGAACGTGATGGCATCGCCCCGGACCTGGCAGCCCCAGCAGCGGTAGAGGCCGAGCTCCTGGTTGACGTTGAACGACGGGGTCTTCTCGGCGTGGAACGGGCACAGCCCGACCCAGCGGGAACCGGAGCGCCGAAGCTGGGTGTACTTCGAGATGACGGCGACGATGTCCGTGGCGGCCCGGACCGCCTGGATGTCCTCGTCGACGATGCCCACGGTCGAGGACGGTAGCGGAGCCCTGCGCCTCGACGACCGGGGGATCTCGCAGCGACCCGGCCGAGCCGGGCCGTGACCTCCGCGGCGGGCCGAGCAGCCGCTACGGCCGCACTTCGAGCACGACGTTGAAGGGGGTCTCAGCAGCCCGGCGGAAGCGCGTGAACCCGCCGGCCTCGACGACGGCCCGGAGCCGCGCATCGCCCGCCTGCGCGCCCAGCGCGGCGCCGACGGGCTCGGACTTGGAGTGCTGCACGCACACGATGGACGACGCCGAGTAGAAGATCCGTCCCACGAGCCCGAGGTTGTCCTCCAGGCGGTCCCCGGCGGAGGGCTCGACGAGCAGCCAGGTGCCGTCAGGTGCGAGGGCCGATCGGATGTGCGCTGCGGCCGCGACGGGGTCACCCATGTCGTGGAGCGCGTCGAAGATGCACACGAGGTCGTAGCCGGCGCCCGGGAACGACGCGGCCGACGCCACCTCGAAGCGGACCCGATCGCCCAGCCCGGTCTCGGCCGCCCGCTGCCGGGCCACCTCGACGGACGCTGGGTGGTTGTCGAAGCCGACGATCGTGCTGTCCGGGTAGGCCTCGGCCAGGAGCAGGGTCGATGCGCCGTGCCCGCAGCCGACGTCGGCCACCGTGGTCCCGGCGCGCAGCTTGGCCTCGACCCCGTCGAGCGCCGGGATCCACTCGGTCACCAGGTTGGCCGCGTACCCGGGTCGGAAGAAGCGCTCCGTCCCGATGAACAGGTCGTCGTGGTGCGCGTGCCAGGGCAGGCCCTCCCCGGTGCTGAAGGCCTCGCGGACGGCCTCCTCGTCCTTGTGGAACGACGACACCACCGTCATCCCGCCGGCCAGGAAGGCCGGGTGCGAGGGGTCGGCGAGGCAGGTCCGCTGCACCGCGTCCAGGTGGAAGCGGCCGGTGGTCGGGTCGTAGCAGGCGTACTCGCTGGCGGCCTGGGCGCTCAGCCACTCCTGCAGGGAGCGCTCATCGCAACCGGTGACCGCGGCCAGCTCGCCTGCGGTGGCCGGGCCGTGATCGGCCAGGGCGCGGAAGAGGCCGAGCTTGTCCCCGATCACGACCGTGGCGGCGTGGGCGACCGCGGCCAGGTCGGTCACGAACCTCCCGACGAACGCGTCGAGGTCCTCCGGCGTGGGCGCGTCGAGCTCGGGCCGGGAAGCAGGGGCATCGGTGGTGGTCATGGGTTGCTCCTCTCGTTGGTGTGGGCCCCACCGTGCGGGTGGCGACCTGCACCGGACCTGCAGGTCCCCGGGGTGCGGCTGCAGGGCAGCTGCAAGGCGAGGACGGCACGATGACGTCGTGGTCGGCATGCTGGAGCCCGTGCGGGTGCACCTCACCCCTCGCCCCGTGGCGCGGTCCCTCGACGAGCTCCTGGCCGGGGCCACGGAGCGGACGCCGCTCCGGGCCGGCGACGCCAAGTCCGGCGCGGCCCTCGAGCGGGTGGTGATCGACGGGCGACCGCAGGTCCTCAAGCACCTCCATCCCGACGACGACTGGACGATGCGGGGCTTCGGCGACCTCGCCTGCCGACCCGTCGAGGTGTGGGCGTCCGGGTTGCTCGACGCCATCCCCTCGTGCATCGACCACGCGATGGTCGGCGCCGCCAGGGGCTATGGACGCAACGGTTGGGGAGCCGCGGTGCTGCTCCGGGACGTCTCGGGAGCGCTGATCCCCGAGGGTGGCACGCCGGTCTCCGAGGACGTGCACCGCCAGCTGATCGACCACCTGTGCGCCCTCGCGGCGGCGTTCTGGGAGGTCGACCCCACCACGCTGCCGGAGCTCCTCTCCCTGGAGAGCCGCTACAGCGCCTTCGGGCCCGGCTGGATCCAGGCAGAGGAGGACCTGGGCTTCCCGACCGAGGTCCCGGCCATCGCGCAGCGAGGCTGGCGGGAGCTCGGTCGCCGGGCCCCACGGGCGGTGCACGGGTTGGTCGAGGCCCTGCGCCGCGACCTCGACCCCCTCGTGACCGCCCTGCGCGCCACCCCGCAGACGCTCCTCCACGGCGACTGGAAGATGGGCAACCTCGGGACGGCGGAGGGCCGGACGATCCTCCTCGACTGGACGTATCCCGGCGTCGGGCCGGTCCTGCACGAGCTCGGGTGGTACCTGGCCATCAACCGAGCTCGTCTCCCGGAGCCCAAGGAGGCCGTGATCGACCGGGTTCGGGCCAGGTTGGAGGCTCGGGGGGTCGCCACCGAAGGCTGGTGGGAGCGCCAGCTCGGGCTGTGCCTGCTCGGCGCCTTCGTGCAGTTCGGTTGGGAGAAGGCGCTGGGCGACGACCACGAGCTCAGGTGGTGGTGCGACCGAGCCAGCGACGGCGAGCGGTGGCTCAGCTGAGCGTCCGCGCCGCGGCCATCGACTACTCCCGGACGGGGGTGGCGTGGCAGGCGGGCCCGGGACGCATCTACGACGCCCTCGCCGAGGACGTCGTCGCCACGCCCGGGGTGGACTGGTCGGGCCGCACCGTCCTCGACGTCGGCGCAGGGACCGGCGCGGCGGGTCGTGCGGTGGCCCGAGCCGGTGGGCGGACGGTGGCGGTGGACGCCGCGCCCGGGATGCTGGCGGCGGCCCACCCGCGACCGCCCAGCCTCGTGGCGGACGCGCGGGCGCTCGCGGTGGGGTCCAGGACTATGGACGGCTACGTGGCCGCCTTCTGCCTGAACCACCTGACCGAGCCGGCCCACGCGCTCGAAGAGGCTCGGCGGGTCGTGCGCCCCGGCGACCCGATCGTGGTGTCCGCCTACGCGATCGACGACGATCACCCGGTCAAGGCAGCGGTCGAGGGCGCCGCCGCGGAGGTCGGATGGCGGCCGCCTGCCTGGGTGGCGGCCATGCGGCGAGACGCCATACCGATCCTCGCCACCCCTCAGGGGGCTTCGGCGGTCGGGCTCCAGGCCGGCCTGAGGGAGGTGCGGACCGCCCGGTTGGAGGTGCCGTTCCCCCATCTGAGCCCCGTCGAGCTCGTCGAGTGGCGCCTCGGCATGGCCCAGATGGCCCCCTTCGTCCTCGGCCTCGCCCCGGACGGGAGGCGGGCCCTCGTGCGACGGTCGCTCGAGCGCCTCGGCCCCGCAGCGGCTCCCCTCGTGCGGCGCATCGTCGTCCTCTGGGGCCGGAGCTGAGCCCTCAGCCGCTGTGCCCGAGGGCGAGCAGCACCGCTCGGGTGTGCGACGCGACCTCGCCCGCCCTGGAGCCGCTCGCCGCCGCGAGCTCTGTGGCCCACGCGACGGCCTGGTCCCACGCCCAGGACGGTCCTCCTGCGGCGG
>Ga0208490_100809_pt1 | contig 15284 bp, 17 predicted proteins | sample SubbioAug_CSWold_FD_184818 | JGI IMG/M metagenome (GOLD analysis project Ga0208490, IMG submission 184818) | Serpentinite rock and fluid subsurface biosphere microbial communities from McLaughlin Reserve, California, USA - CR11Aug_CSWold (SPAdes) | ecosystem: Environmental > Terrestrial > Deep...
GCGACGGGTGCGACCGGCGGCGGCGCCGGGGGGACGGGCGCCGGTGGCGCCCCGGGCGCGACGCCGGGCGCCGGTGGCGCAGGTGGCGGCGGCGACCAGGCCGGCGGTGCCGGTGGGGGCGGCGGCGGCGCCGAGGGCGGCGACCCAGCCGCAGGTGGGGGCGGCGGCGGCGACGTGCCGGCCGGCGACCGCACCGGCATCACCGACACCGAGATCGTCATCGGCCTCCACGCACCCGTGACCGGTGCGGCCCCGATCCCGCAGAACTCCTTCGACGCCGCCAAGGACGTCTACTGGCAGTTCCTGAACGAGCAGGGCGGCCTGTTCGGCCGCAAGGTCCGCATCGTGTTCGAGGACGACCAGTTCGATCCCCGCACCGCGGTGGCCAAGTGCAAGAAGATGGTGACCGAGGACAAGGCGTTCCTGCTCATCGGCGGCGGTGGCGCCGACCAGATCACGGCCTGCGCCCAGTACGCCAACAGCGTCGGCGTGCCGTACCTGTCGGCCGGCGTGAACGAGGAGGGCCTCGCCGGCGTGCGGGCGTACTTCGCCCTCTCCGAGACCTACGCCCAGCAGTCGGCGAAGCTCATCCAGATGACCCAGAAGCAGCTCGGCGGCGGGAAGTTCGGCATCGCCGTGGCCGACTCCGGCTCCTTCAACGACGCCCACGCCTCCATCGTCCGCGCCGCGCAGGAGGCCGGCCTCCAGGTCGTCTACAACAAGCGCATCCCCAAGAGCGCCAGCCAGAACCAGGCGCTCGGCATCGCGGCGGAGATGTCCGGGTCGGGCGCCGAGGTCGTCTACTTCCTCTCCAGCCCCACCACGTTCCTCAACATCGCCGCCGCCTCCGCCGGGCAGGGCTACCGCCCGCAGTGGATCGGGCCCGGCCTCACGTCGGGGCTGAACACGGTGGCCCAGGTGGGCTGCTCGGCAGCGAACTCGGTCGACAAGGCCATCTTCTTCTCCCCGTTCCCCCAGCTCGACGTCATCGACCAGCTCGACCCGCAGTTCCGCCCCGCGTTCCAGAAGCACGTCGGCGGCCAGCCCGACGACCTGGCCGTGGCGCTGTGGGGTCTGAACAAGACCGTGCACCAGCTGTTCCTCGGCGCCGGCGAGAACGTGACCCGCCAGAGCTTCGTGCAGTCGCTCGAGGGCGGGGCGGCGTACGAGACCAACGTGTACCCGCCGCTGCAGTTCTCGGCCCAGAACCACTTCGGCGCCAAGTCGGTGCACGTGGTGCAGGCCGACTGCGGGAGCCGGACGTACAAGACCATCGGCCAGTTCGTCACGGGGTTCTGATGCTCGCCGTGACGGGGACCGACCTGCTGCAGTCGCTGGTCATCGGCGTGGTGAACGGCGCGGTCTACGCGCTGATCGCGCTCGGCCTGGTGCTGGTGTACCGGTCGAGCGGGATCTTCAACTTCGCCCAGGCCGAGTTCGGCACGGTCGCCGTGTACGGCGCCTGGTTCTCCTTCACGCACTGGGGCCTCCCCTACGTGGTCGCCGCGCTGTTCGGCGTGGTGTGCGGCATCGTCGCCGCGCTGACCACCGAGCGCTTCGTGATCCGGCCGCTCTCCCAGGGCCCCAAGGTCACCCTGCTCGTGGCCACCGCCGGCATCGCCCTGCTCTCCATCGGCGTGGCGTTCTGGCGCACCGGTGACAACGCCCTGCAGTTCTTCGACCCGCTCACCAAGGCGGAGGGTCTCCGCATCGCCGGCGTGCAGGTGTCGGGCCAGCGCCTCCTCACCCTGCTGCTCCTGCTCGTGGCCGTCGCCCTGCTGACCGCCTTCTTCCGCTCGCCCTACGGGCTCGCCGTGCTGGCCGCCAGCCAGGACGCCGACGCCTCCGCCCTCGTCGGCCTCGACGTGAACCGCATCTCGATGCTGGTCTGGGGCATCGCCGGCACGCTCGGCGCCTTCGCCGGGATCCTGCTGCAGGGCGGCAACTCCTTCACCCCGGGGGCCATCACCAGCCTCGCCCTCATCCCCGGGTTCACGGCGGCGGTCATCGGTGGGCTCACCTCACTGCCCGGCGCCGTGGTCGGCGGGATGGTCATCGGGATGCTCGAGTCCTTCGGCCGGCTCTCGACCTTCGACTTCATCCCCGGCGCGTCGAGCGTCAGCGTGTTCGTGGTCCTGCTCCTCGTGCTGCTCGTGCGGCCCGAGGGCCTGCTCGGCGGGCGGGCGGCCACGTGACCGCCGTCGACCCGACCCTCCAGCTCGACACCCTGCAGGTCCCGGCCGAGACCCCCGAGCAGGACGGGTCCACCGGCCCCAGCGCCGCCGGCTGGATCGCCCGCGGCGCGGTCTGGGCCTTCCTCGCCTGGCTGGTCCTGCTGTACCCGGCCAACATCGCATCGCCGTTCGACGTGCCCGCCTTCGACGCCAACCGGATGAGCGAGGCCGTGATCTTCGCCATCATCGGCCTGTCGCTCAACGTGCTCATCGGGTACGCCGGGCAGGTCTCGCTCGGCCACCAGGCCTTCGTCGGCATCGGCGCCTTCACCTCCGCCTACGTGGTCACCGACCTCACCCAGGAGGTCGTGCTCGGCGTGCTCGTCGCCGCCCTGGTCGGCGCGGTCCAGTCGCTGCTGCTCGGCCTGGTGTCGCTGCGCCTCACCGGCCTCTACTTCGCGCTCGTCACGCTCGTGTACGGCGTGATGGCCCAGCAGTCGATCTTCGCCATCGAGGCCTTCACCGGCGGTACCGCCGGCAAGGCCGCAGCGCGACCGACCGGGTTCGAGAGCGACTACCGCTACTACTACTTCGCCCTCATCGGGCTGGTCGCCGTGCTGCTCATCGACTGGCGCATGCTGCGCACCAAGGGCGGCCGGGCGATCCTGGCCCTGCGGGAGAACCCGCGGGTGGCCCAGACCTGGGGCATCGACACGAAGGCCTACACGCTGTTCGCGTTCGCGATCGCCGGGCTGTTCGCCGGCCTGGGCGGCGGCCTGCTCGCCCACCGCGACCTGCAGGTGGTGGCCAACCCCTTCGACTTCAACCTCGCGCTCGTGTTCGTCCTGATGACCACGGTCGGCGGGCTGCGAAACCGGACCGGCGTGGTGCTCGGGTCGCTGTTCTTCGCCTTCCTGCGCAACGGCTACCTGGTCGAGAAGCTGCGCCTCGAGGAGGGCTTCGGTCCCATCCCCGGCCCGCTCGACGTCATCGACCTGTCCCCCGAGTTCGCCCCGCTCGTCATCGGACCGATCCTCCTGCTCGTGGTCCTGACCCGCCTGCGCGGCGGCTTCGGGCAGCTCGCCCGTCCGTTCCAGGAGTGGCTGGCCGGACGCCGGTTCCGCTGGATCCCGGCCGACGAGGAGGTGACGATCAATGACGTCCGTGCCTGAGCCGCTCGCCGAGCCCGTCCTCGAGACCGCCGGCGTCTCCATCCGCTTCGGCGGCGTCCAGGCGCTCGCCGACGTCGACCTGCGAGCCGACCAGTGGGAGATCGTCGGCATCATCGGCCCCAACGGCGCCGGCAAGACGACGCTGTTCAACTGCATCACCGGCTTCTACGAGGCCACCTCGGGCACGGTGCACTTCAAGGGCGAGGACGTCACGGAGCTGCCGGTCCACCAGCGCTCGACCCGCGGCATGGGCCGCACCTTCCAGAACGTGGGCCTCGTGAAGGGCTCCACCGTCGGCGAGAACATCAAGTCCGCCCAGCACCTGCAGGTCCGCTACGGCGCCCTCGGCGCGCTGTTCGGCTCGACCAAGGCCTCCGAGATCGAGCGCGAGACCGAGGAGCGGGCCCGGGCCATCCTCGACCTCGTCGACCTCGGCCACCTCTGGGACACGCGCGTGGCCGGGATGCCCTACGGCATCCAGAAGCGGCTCGAGATCGCCGCCGTCCTCGCCACCGACCCCGAGCTGCTGCTGCTCGACGAACCCGGCTCCGGCCTCGGCCCCGAGGAGGCCGACGAGCTCGGCGACTTCCTCCTCGACATCCGCGAGCGGTTCCGGCTCACGATCGTCCTCATCGACCACCACGTCCCGCTCGTCACCCGGATCTCGGACTACATGTACTGCCTGAACCTCGGCGAGGTGCTCTGCGAGGGCCGGCCCGACGACGTGCGCAACCACCCCGACGTCGTCCGCGCCTACCTCGGCATCGAACCGGGAGAAGAGGTCGCCTGATGGCACTGCTCGAGATCCACGACCTGGTCGTCGGCTACGAGTTCGAGGTCCTGCACGGCGTGAGCTTCTCCGTGGAGGAGGGCGAGACCGCGGTGCTGTTCGGCCTGAACGGCGCCGGCAAGACCACCACCGTCACCACGGTCGCCGGCATGCGAGCCCCGTGGTCTGGTCGCATCGTCTTCGACGGCGAGGACATCGGCGGCCGGTCCCCCTCCGACCTCGTGAAGGCCGGCATCTCCCTGTCCCCCGAGGGACGTCGCCTCTTCCCCCGCCTCACGGTCGAGGACAACCTCCGCATGGGCAACTGGGTCCGGCGTGGCGACAAGGGCGTGTTCGAGACCCAGCGCGACCTCGTCTTCGAGTACTTCCCCCGCATCGCCGAGCGCCGCGAGCAGGTCGCCGGCACCCTGTCGGGGGGCGAGCAGCAGATGCTCGCCATCGGTCGGGCCCTGATGTCGGCCCCACGCCTCCTCCTCATCGACGAAGCCTCGCTCGGCCTGTCGCCGGCGCTCGCCGTCGTGGTGTTCGAGGTCGTCAAGCGCATCTGCGGCGACGGCACCACGGTCGTCATCGTCGAGCAGAACGTCGGCGTCCTCCCCTACGCCGACCGCGCGCTGATCATGGAGCAGGGGACGATCGTCTACGAAGGCGTGGGCGACGAGATCCAGTCCGCCAACCTGCGCGAGACCTACCTCGGGAGCTGATGATGAAGCAGATCTGGAACGACCTCGGGAGCAAGCTCGGCACCGGCCTGTGCGGCGCCGGCGTCCTGCTCGTGTTCCTCGGCTGGAACGGTGCGGCCAGCGTCGACCGCGTCGAGGCGCAGTTCCCGTACCTCCTCTCCGGCGGCATCGCCGGCTTGTCCCTCGTCATCATCGGCGTCGGGCTGATCGTCGTGCAGAACCAGCGCAGCGACCGTGCGCTGCTGCAGCAGACGCTGCGAGAGCTCGAGGCAGCCATCCGTGGCGAGGATCCGGCGGAGACCGACTTCGAGCCGCCCGCGCTGCGCCCCACCCCGGACGTCTACGCCGTCCCGCTGCAGCCCCAGCCCCAGGCTCGCCCGCGCCGGGCCCGACGGGCCCCGCTGACCGCCGAGGACGCCTGACGCGCCGGCGGTAGCGTCGGCCGATGCGCTGCCGGTCGCTGCTGCCGCTCATCGCCGTCACCCTGCTGGCGGCCTGCACGCAGTCCGAGCTGACCCTCGACGCCAAGCGATCGGCGCGCCCGGTGCCCGAGGGCGAGGTCATCCAGGACCCCGACGAGGTGGCCGAGCTGGCGCTCGCCGACCTGGAGTCCTACTGGGCCGATCTCCTGCCCGACCTCTACGGCGTGGCGTTCGAGCCGCTCCGGGGCGGCTACGTCCCCTACGGGCCCGACACCCCGACCCCGTCGTGCGGTGCGGAGCCGCTGACCTACGACCTCGTCGCCGAGAACGCCCTCTACTGCCCCAGCGAGGACCTCATCGCCTGGGACCGCGTGCACCTGCTGCCCGACCTGCAGCAGCGCTTCGGATCCCTCACCGTCGGCCTCGTGATGGCCCACGAGTTCGCCCACGCCGTGCAGGCCCGTGGCGGGGTCCGCGGGTCCACGGTCACCCTCGAGCTGCAGGCCGACTGCTTCGCCGGCGCCTGGGTCGACGACGTCGACGACCGCATCGCCACCTTCCACACCGGCGCCGACAGCCTCGACCAGGCCGTCGCCGGCCTGCTGGAGCTGCGCGACTCCCTGGGCGTCCCGGGCTACGCGAGCAGCGCGCACGGATCCGGCTTCGACCGGGTGAGCGCGTTCCAGGAGGGCTTCGAGCAGGGCGCGGCGGCGTGCGCGGCCTACGCCGACGATCCGCCCGCGGTCGTGGCCATCCCCTTCGGCAGCGCGATCGATGCCGCGTCCGGCGGCAACCTGCCGCTGGACGAGCTGTTCGATCCCCTCGTCGCGGACCTCGAGTCGTTCTTCTCGACGCTGTTCGACGAGCTCGGCGAGGACTGGGAACCGGTGTCGGGGTTCGAGGCCTTCGACCCGGCTGACGGTCCCATCACCTGCGGCGACGAGGAGCTCGGACGCGACGAGCTCGAGCTGGCCGCGTTCTACTGCGTCCCCGACGACACGGCCTACATGGACGGCGTCGGCCTGATCCCGGCCCTCGAGGAGATCGGCGACTTCGCCTTCGGCGGCGAGCTGGCCCGGCTGTACGCCTACGCCGCCCAGGAGCACCTCGGGGTCGATCCGGCCGACGACGTCGCCGCCGAGCTGCACGCCGACTGCATCACCGGTGTCTTCGCCGCCGCCGAGTTCCTGCAGGAGATCCCCGACCAGCGCCTCGTGCTGTCCCCGGGCGACCTGGACGAGGTCATCATCGCCTTCCTCGCGTTCGGCGCCGAGGAGGGCGCCAGCGCCTTCGAGCGGACCGCGGCGTTCCGGGCCGGGTTCGTCGGCGGCTTCGAGCCCTGCGAAGGCTTCCTGGGCTGATCGGCTCAGAAGCCCCGCTCGGCTCGTGCCTTGCGGCTCTGGCGCACGAGGACGGCCGCCATCACGACGACGCCGCCGACGATGCCGATGAACAGCACCGTCTGCAGCGCGCCGCCCCGGTCACCGGGGTCGTCGGGCTCCACGCCGCTGTTGGGCCGGGGGATGATGTCGCCGCCCCGGTCCGGTGCCGTCGTGGTCGTGGTCTGATCGTCGGACTGAGCCGACGCCGCGGGGGCGGCGAGCACGACCACGACGGCGAGGACGACGGTGGCGAGGATGCGGCGCACCGACCCATCGTCACCGACGGGTGCCGCTACGGGCCAGTCCGCCTCACTTCGCTAGCTTGGGGGCGGGCGACTCGCCGTTGACGACCTTCTTGTAGGTGGCGCCGAGGGTGACCTTGGGGATCTTCTTGGCCTTGGTCTTGATGGCGGCGCCGGTCTGGGGGTTCCGGGCGGTGCCGGCCTTGCGCTTGCCCTGCGAGAACTTCAGGAACCCGGTCCAGGAGATCTCTTCCTTGCCGGCCTTCGTCACGGCCAGCACGACCTCCTCGAAGCCCTTCAGCACGTCACCGGCCGTCTTCTTGTCGACGCCTGCCTGCTTGGCGACCTGCTCGATGAGCTCGCTCTTGTTCATGGTTCCTCCTGGAAGGGGGTGTGTTGTGGGACGCGCAGTCTGACGAACCCCATCTCCCGGATCGCGGATGCTTCCGTGCGTGGCCTGGCGTTCGAGCCCCGAGCCGGTCAACCGGAGGCGAGCTGGATCCCGAGGAAGAGCGCGGCGAGGCTCGACAGCCCGGCCATCGCACCGCCGATGGCGAGCACCGCCTTGCTCGACGACATGGCATGCGTCGCGGCCGCCACCCCGGACAGGGCCACGACCACCAGCTTCACGAACAGGGTCACCTGCCAGGCCGTGCCCCGGTCGCCGAAGCTCACCTCGAACAGGTTCCACACGCCGGTCACCAGCAGCACGCCGTAGGCGGGCCAGGCGATCCGGTTGAACCGGCGGGCGATCGCGCGCGGTGCGTCCGGTCCCAGGGCGCGCAGGCCGGGCAGCAGGCCGGCCAGGGTCAGCTGCCCGCCGACCCACACCGTGGCGGCGAGCACGTGGAGGAAGATCCGGACGGTGTCGAGCGTGATCGGCAGCACGCCGAGGAGTCTGGCCGACGCTCAGCCGCGTGCCCGACGCCGGCCGAGCAGCGCCGCGGCCACCAGGACCACCAGCACGGCACCGACCAGTCCGGCCAGGATCGGTCGGACCGCGAGGCCGTCGTCGGACGGTTCGAAGCTGAACGTGTGCGCCGCGGTCTGCTCGTCGCCGTCGAGCGCCACGAACGTGTAGTCGACCCGGTACTCCCCGGCCGCGGTCAACGGGTCGAAGCCGACCCGGGCGACGTCGTCGGCGAGCAGTCGGGCCTCCCCGAGCCCGGCCACCGGCGCGCCGTCGGGCCCCGTGACCTCGATCGTCGGCGTGGGCAGGACCGGGTCGAGGAAGTCGAGCTCGACGAAGTCCACGATGCCGTCCACGGACGCGCCGGGCCCGGGCGTGGCCCGCTGCACCTGCGTGTGGGCGCCCGCGGGCCCGCCGAGCCAGGCGAGGCCGGTGAGCAGGACGAGGACCAGGGCGAGTCGCCGGAGGGGCACGACCGCATCGTAGGAAGCCACCCCGAAGGAACTGGCAGCGGCCACGGGACACCTGGCCTCGGTGTCGGAGTGGTCAGTTGATCTGGCGCTCCTGGCCCTCCCAGAACGGGGCACGGAGCTTGAACTTCTGGAGCTTGCCGGTGGCCGTGCGAGCGAGCTCGTCGCGGAAGTCGATGCTCGTGGGGCACTTGTAGTGGGCCAGCTTCGAGCGGCAGTGCTCGATGAGCGCCTTCTCGTCGGCGGTGGCGCCCGGCGCCAGCACGACGAGGGCCTTGACGGTCTCGCCCCACTTCTCGTCGGGCACGCCGATCACGGCGACCTCGGCCACATCAGGGTGGGAGAACAGGCAGTCCTCGACCTCGATGGACGACACGTTCTCCCCGCCCGAGATGATCACGTCCTTCTTGCGGTCCGAGATGTGCAGGTGGTGCTCCTCGTCGAGGAAGCCGCCGTCGCCGGTGTGGAACCAGCCGCCCTCGAGGGCACGGGCGCTCTCGTCGGGCTGCTCCCAGTAGCCCTCGAGCACGACGTTGGAGCGGGCCAGCACCTCGCCGGACTCGCTGGTCGACAGCTGCACGCCGAGTGCCGGCGCCCCGGCCCGCGACAGCCGCTGGGCACGCTCGGTGGGGTCGAGGTCGTCGTACTCCGCTCGGCCCCGGTTGATCGTCAGCAGCGGCGAGGTCTCCGTCAGGCCGTAGATCTGCACGAACTCCCAACCGAGGTCGCGCTCGACGGCTTCGATGGTGGACGTGGGCGGTGGCGCGCCGGCCATCACCCAACGGGTGGTGCCCCGGCCGGGCACGTCGTCGCCGAGCGACCTCGCCGCGTCGAGCACGATGGAGCCGACCGCCGGTGCGCCGCACAGCAGCGTGACCCCGTGCTCGTCGATGCGGCGGAGGATCTCGGAGCCGTCGATCTGGCGCAGCACGATGTGGCGGCCGCCCATGCCGGTGACGGCGTAGACCATGCCCCAGCCGTTGCAGTGGAACATCGGCAGCGTGTGCAGGTACACGTCGCGGTCGCTCACGCCCATGTGCCAGCCGAAGGTCGCTGCGTTGAGCCACAGGCTCCGGTGCGTGAGCTGCACGCCCTTGGGCCGCGCGGTGGTGCCGCTCGTGTAGTTGATGGTTGCGGTGGCGTCCTCGTCGGGCTCCCACGGGATCGGCTCGCCGATGGCACGGAACAGCTGCTGGTCGGTGTCAGCGCCGAGCACCATCGTGTGCTTCGCCTCCACGCCGGCGAGGTCGTCGGCGAGGGCCGGATCGATCAGCAGCACCGACGCACCGGAGTGCTCGACGATGTACGCGATCTCCTCCCGGTTGAGGCGGAAGTTGATCGGGACGAGGACGCGGCCGTAGGCGCTCACCCCGAAGAACGCCGTGAGCAGGCGGGCCGAGTTGTGGCTGACGACGGCCACCCGCTCACCGTGCTTGACGCCCATCTCGTCGAAGGCCACCGCCATCGAGCGGGCCCGGGCGGCCATCTCCCGGTACGTGACCGACCCCCACGACTGCGCCGGTTGGTCGGGCTCGTCGACGAACGCGACGCGGTCGCCGTAGACGAGCTCGGCCCGATCGATGTGGTCTCGGACGGTGAGCGGGACTCGCATGACGTCGTTCCCCCCTGGAGCGTGCGGAGCGCCGGACCCTACCGAGGGGCGGGGCGGGTCGTCACCGGGGCCCGGATCGGGCAGAGTGGCGGCCACGACGCCCACGACCACGGAGGACGCACCATGACCGGTTGGGTCGACGACATCGAGAAGGCCACCCTCGGGAACGACACCTTCCGCACGGTGCTCTTCACCGGCAAGCACCTGCAGATGACGGTGATGTGCCTGCAGCCGGGTGAGGAGATCGGGGTGGAGAAGCACGACGACCTCGACCAGTTCATCCGCATCGAGGAGGGGATGGCGCAGGTGCAGATGGGTTCGTCGAAGGACGACCTGTCGGAGGTGCACGACGTCGAGGACGACTGGGCCGCCATCATCCCCGGCGGCACCTGGCACAACGTCGTCAACACCGGCGAAGGCCAGCTCCGGCTGTACTCGATCTACACCCCGCCGGAGCACCCCGACGGCACGGTGCACCCGACCAAGGCCGAGGCTGACGCCGCCGAGCACGACCACTAGGCCGGGGTCCGGCCATGGGCGCGCACACCTTCGTCGAGCGAGCGAGCGCGCTCGGGCCCGAGCTCCGCGACCGGAGCGAGGAGATCGACGCCCTCCGACGGCTCCCCGACGACCTCGTCGACGGGTTGGTCCAGGAGGGGTTCTTCCGCTTCTGGGTCCCGGCGCAGTACGGCGGTCCGGAGATCTCGCTGCTCGAAGGGCTCGAGACGTTCATCGAGCTCGCCCGCCACGACACCGCGGTCGCCTGGTGCTGCTTCATCGCCAACACCACGGCGCTCACGGCCGGGCTCCTGGACCCGCGGTGGGCCGAGGAGCTCTTCGGCCCACCCGGGGCGATCGCCGGCGGGTTCGCCGCACCCGTCGGGCGGGCCCGGGTGGTCGACGGCGGCCTGCGCGTGTCCGGCAGGTGGCAGTGGGGATCCGGGACCCAGCACTGCACGGTCATCGGTGGTGGCGTGCTGGTCGTCGACGACGACGGTGCGGTGGCGCCCCGCGCCGACGGCCTGCTCGCCCCCTTCGTCCTGCTCGACCGCGACGACGTCACCTTCCACGACACCTGGCACGTCCTCGGCGTCCGAGGGTCCGGGTCCACCGACTACGAGGTGACCGACGCGTTCGTGCCGGAGGGACGGTGGGTCGAGCTCACCAGGCCCTCGCCGCAGGTCGACGGCGCCCTGTACCGGTTCTCGCTGTTCTCGTTGCTGGCCGGAGGCATCGGCGCCACGGCCATCGGCATCGCCGACCGGGCGCTCGAGGAGTTCATCACCCTCGCCAAGGGCAAGGTGCCCCAGGGCTCGGGACGCACCCTCTCGGAGCGAGCGAGCGCGCAGGCCGACGTGGCGATGGCCGAGGCCACCATCGAGAGCGCCCGCCTGTTCCTGCTCGACGCGTACGCCGACGCCTGGGCCACGGCCGAGGCCGGGGACGAGCCCAGCCTCGAGCAGCGACGGCGGGTCCGCCTGGCCACCACCGATGCCACCCAGCGCTGCGCCGACGTCGTCAGCCGCCTGCACCGGGCCGCCGGCGGCGAGGCGGTGTACGAGCGCTGCCCGCTCGAGCGGCTGTTCCGCGACGCCAACGTGGTCTCCCAGCACGCGATGGCCGCCGAGCGCACCTATGAGCTGGCCGGCCGCCTGGCCTTCGGCCTCGAGTCCGACACCTCCACCCTCTGAGTGCCACCGTGCGGCGCTACCTGGGTTGGATGGCGGACTCCCGACGCTGGGACCAGCTCGCGCTCCGACCCGACGACATCGTCATCTCCACGCCGTCGAAGTGCGGCACGACGTGGATGCAGAACCTCGTGGGGATGCTGGTCTTCGGCCGGGTCGACCTCGGCGCTCCCCTGTCGGCGCTGTCCCCGTGGCTGGACATGCAGCTCCACCCCATCGACGAGGTGCTCGCCCGACTCGAGGCCCAGCCACACCGCCGCTTCATCAAGACCCACACGCCCCTCGACGGTCTGCCGGAGCATCCCTCGGTCTCCTACCTCACCGTGGTGCGCCACCCGCTCGACGTGGCCCTTTCGGACCGGGACCACTCGAGCAACACCCAGGTCGAGGTGACCCAGGCGATGCGGGCGCGTGCCGTCGGGGACAAGGACCTCGACGTGCTGCCCGCACGGCCCGACCCGCCGGAGGATGCCACCGAGTACCTCCGCTGGTGGGTCGACTCGGACCTGCCACCGACCGGCAGCGGTCCGAACTCGCTGGCCGACATGTGCGAGCAGGCAGCGATCGCCTGGGCGCGACGTCACCGACCGAACGTGCATCTGTTCCACTACGGCGACCTCGTCGCCGACACCGAGGCCGAGATGCGTCACCTGGCGGGCGCGCTCGACATCCCGGTCGACCCGGCGGTCTGGCCCGACCTCGTCGAGGCCTCGTCCTTCGCGTCCATGCGCGAGCGCGCCGAAGAGCTGGCTCCCGAGGCCGCGGCCGGGATCTGGCGGTCGCCGCAGGACTTCTTCCGCCAGAGCGGCACGAGGGACTGGCGCTCGCTGCTCGACGACGCCGACGTCGCCCACTTCGAGCGCCGCCTGGACGAGCTCGCCGGCGACGCTGCCGACTGGATCCGTCACGGACGGACCGCCGTCGGTCAGAGGTAGCCCAGGTCTCGGGCCTCGCGGCTGAGCTGATCCCGGAAGTCGGGGTGCGCGATCCGGATGAGGGCCGCGGCGCGCTCGCGCAGCGAGCGCCCCCGCAGCTCGGCGATCCCCCACTCGGTGACCACGTTGTCGATGGTGTTCTTGAGCGTCGTCACCACCGAACCCGGCGGCAGCTGGGCCGAGATGCGCGACTTCGACCCGTCGGAGGTCGTGGAGCGCAGCACGATGAACCCCTGGCCGTCTCGCGAGTACTGGGCGCCGCGGGCGAAGTCGGTCTGGCCGCCCGAGCCGCTGTAGTAGCGACCGCCGATGGTCTCCGAGGCGGCCTGGCCGAGGAAGTCGATCTCGGTGGTGGCGTTCACCGACACGAAGCAGTCGTCCTGGCCGATGATCCGGGGGTCGTTCACCCAGTTGACCGGCAGCATGTCGACGATGGTGTTCTCGTCCATGAAGTCGTAGAGCCGGCGCGTGCCGAGCGCGAAGGTGGCCACCATCTTGGTGGGCCGCCGGCGCTTGCGGGTGCCGTTGAGCACGCCGGACTCCACGAGCGGGATCACCCCGTCGCTGAGCAGCTCGGTGTGGAGGCCGAGATCCCGGTGGCCGCCGAGCAGGCCGAGGATGGCGTTGGGGATGGACCCGATCCCGACCTGCACCGTGGCCCCGTCGGGGATGCGCTCGGCCACCTGGGCGGCGATGCGGTCATCGAGGTCGTTGCTCTCCGGTGGTGGGACCTCGAGCAGCGGACGGTCGACCTCGACCCACCCGGCCACCTGCGAGACGTGCAGCTGGTTGCGCCCGAAGGTCCGCGGCATCTGGACATTGGCCTCGAGGAAGAACGGCACCCGCCCGATGAAGGACGCCACGTAGTCAGCGTTGGTACCGAGCGAGAAGCAGCCGTGACGGTCGATGGGCGATGCGGCAGCCAGCACGATCTTGGGGCCGCTCAGGCCGGCGAGCAGCTCGGGCACCTCGGAGAAGTGGCACGGCACCAGGTCGCAGCCGCCCTCGTGGAACGCCTTCCGGGTGACGTGCGACAGGAAGTAGGCCCGGTAGTCGAGCCGGCCCCGGTTGGCCCCGTGGAGGAACGGGCGGTCGTAGAGCCCGTGCATCTGGTGCACGGTCACCCGGTCGAGGCCGTCGGCGTGCTCCTGCAGGGCGTCGAGCAGCGTCACCGGTTCGCCGTTCGCCAACGGCACGATCACGTTCGTGCCCGGCCCGATGTGGTCGAGGACGGCGTGGGCGGAGGCGGCAGGTCCGGTGGTCATGGCAGCCACCATGTTGACCGATCGTGCCGCCCCTCGGTCCGAGGTGGCGCGGAGCCGGTCAGGCGTAGATCTGGACGGGGTGGTGCTCGATCTCCTCGATGTCGTTCGCCGCGGCTCCGAGGAGCTGGTGGGCGAGGCGGATCAACGCACGGGCGGCAGCCACCTCCTCGCCGATGATCGGAACGTCCTGGTCGGTCGGGTTCCGGCGGCTCCGGCCCCAGCCGTGGTGGTGGTGACCGGCGATGTCGAGCACGGCGTCGGCTCGCGTCTCGCGGTCGTCCTCGGTGAAGGTGATCTCGAGCCTCCACACCGGGTGCGGCGTCATGACTGCTCCTCCTCGTGGTGTCGGGACGGTGACGGGGCAGGGGCCCCTCGATCACCAGCGTGCGCCTCCGGGGACGGGGGCGCCAGGGACCTACGACCGTCATCGGGCGACGCGGCGAGCGCGGTGCACGGCGGGTTGCGCGCGGTCGCAGGGCCCTGGGCAACGGGCCCGGGCACGTCGTACGGTCGGATCGACCCCTGACGAGGAGGAGCTCGATCATGATCTTCGAGGAGACCGTTGTGCTGACCGTGCCGTTCGGCGAGGCCCTCGCCCGCACGAAGGAGGCCTTCGCCGCCGAGGGCTTCGGCACGCTGACCGAGATCGACGTGCAAGCGACGCTGGCCGACAAGATCGGCAAGGAGATGGACCCCTACGTGATCGTGGGTGCCTGCAACCCCGGCCTCGCCAGTCAGGCCCTGGATGCCGAACCGCAGATCGGCGTCCTGTTGCCGTGCAACGTCGTCGTGCGCCAGCGCGACGGAGACGTGGTGATCGAGGCGATGGACCCCGGCCTGATGGCCACCATCGTCGGGACGGAGTCGGTCCGACCGATCGCTGACGAAGCCCGCCGCCTGGTCAGCAACGCTCTGCAGCGACTCGCCGAGGCGTGACCTGACGGAGGGGGCGGGCTCAGACCGCCCCGCGCCCGACCGGTGCCGGCGTGAGCACGGTGACCGGTCGGCTGGTCTGGCGTCGCAGGCGACCGGGCAGGTCGACGCTGAGCCAGCGCGAGGACGACGAGGGCAGCGTCGACAGCAGGATCTCGGCGACGTCGTGCTCGCGGAGCGCATGGCACACCGCCGCGTACGGGTCGGCAGCGCCGACCTCGCCGTCGGCGTCGATGCCGGCCGCCCGCAACCGGTCGATCACCGCCCGGAGCCGGTGGCGGGCCAGGGCCACCCCCGTGGTCTCGCCTGCGCCCTCGTCGACGGCCGCCGGGGGCGGCTTGACGTGGTGCCGATGGTCGGTGGCGGGCACGACCACGAACACCCTGGCGTCGCGGGCGCGACTGGTGACCTCGTGGAGGACGGCATCGCGCTCGAGCGTCTGGTTGCCCACGAGCAGGACGGTGGGGCGAGCCTCGACCTCGGCGGCCTGCGATCGGTACCGGTACGGCTCGAACACGCGTGGGTCGGCCGCGTGGTCGAACTCGAAGTGGTGGCGGAGCTCGCTCGTGTGGACGAAGCGCAGCTCGCACCGCGGGCACTGGTGGA
>Ga0208490_100810_pt1 | contig 15281 bp, 9 predicted proteins | sample SubbioAug_CSWold_FD_184818 | JGI IMG/M metagenome (GOLD analysis project Ga0208490, IMG submission 184818) | Serpentinite rock and fluid subsurface biosphere microbial communities from McLaughlin Reserve, California, USA - CR11Aug_CSWold (SPAdes) | ecosystem: Environmental > Terrestrial > Deep...
GGCCGATCGCCGCCGCCCCCTCGGCGGCCGTGGCCGTGCCACGGAACTTGTCGGGGGCGGCGACCAGGCGCACCTCGCCAGCCTGGCACCCCACCGCTCCGGGCGACCGATCACCGGACATCCGGGGCACCGGTCCCGGGGACGGGTCAGCTGACGAGCGGAGCCAGCGCAGCGACGACCGCCTCCGGGCCGTCGAGCAGCAGGTCGGCGGCGGCGGCCACGTCGGGGTGCAGCTCGTCGGAGCTGATCGCCACCTTGCAGGTGGTCACGCCCGCCGCCGCCAGCTCGTCGAGGGCGGCGAACGCGGGGAGGTCGCCCACGTCGTCGCCCAGGTAGGCGACGGTGCGGCACCCCTCGCTGAGCGCCCGCACCGACGTGCCCTTGTCGACGTCCAGCGGCGGGTGCAGCTCGACCGAGCGCTTGGCCGGCCGCAGCTCGAGGCCGCTCCGGCGACCGGCCTCCTCGGCCCAGGCCCGCACCGCCGCCTCGGCGTCGGGGACCTCCCGGTAGTGGACGGTGAGCGACAGGCCCTTGGGCTCCACCACGACCCGGCCCGGCAGGGCGGCGGTCGCGGCGTCGGCTACGGCGGCGACAGCTGTGCGCCACCGGTCGGCGTCGGCGTGGTCGTGGAGCTGCCCGGCCACGCGCGTCTCGAGGCCGTAGAGGCCCGAGAGGTCGACCTCCGGGCCGACCCGGTCCACCAGGAACGACCGGGGCCGGCCGCTGACCACGGCGACGCGCCGGAACCGGCGGGCGAGGTCTCGAAGCAGGTCGAGCGCGCCGTCGACGGCCGTGGCCGCCGCGGGGTCCTCGACGATGGGCGCGAGCGTGCCGTCGAAGTCGAAGAACAGCGCCGTGGAGGACGGGTCGGCGCCGACCACGGCCCGCAGGCGCTCGGCGGTCGCGGACGGGTCGGGCAGCGACCGGTGGGGCACCTCGAGGACCGTACCGCCCCTCCCGGCGGGCTCTGCCACACTCGCCCCGTGCCCCGACCGCTCCACCGCGCCGCCGGCGCCGTCGCGGCGATCGCCGTCGCCCTCGGCGCCACCGCGTGCGACGAGCACACCGTGGCCGTCCGCTTCGAGCCCGAGGTCGGCGACGTGTACCGCTTCCGCGCCGAGGTGGAGACCGAGGTCGTCCGCACCCTCGACGGGGAGGTGAGCGATCAGTCCGACGTGGCGGTGCTCGACGCCACGCAGACCGTGCGCTCGGTCGGCGACGACGAGGTGCTGGTCCGCGTCGAGCTCCGCCGTGACGACGCCGCCCCCCGCACCGTGGACGTCCGGCTCGACCGGGCGAGTCGGCTGACCGCCATCGACCTGGTGGAGGGCGTGCCGGCGGAGGCCCTCGGCATCGACGTCTCGGCCGACCTGCCCGCGGACATCACCAGCCCGCCCACGGGGCGGCTCGAACCCGGCGATCGCTGGGTGATCGACCGCGAGGTCCGCATCGGCGACCTCCCCCGGCCCGTGACCGTGCGCGGCCGGGGCCGGATCGATGCGCTGGGCGTGGAGGACGGACACGCCGTCGCCGTCGCCGTGGTCGAGCTCGAGGTCCCGGTGCGGACCGTGGTGGGCTCCGACGGCGGCCCGGTGCGGCTGGTCGGGGTGCAGCAGACGCGCTCGGAGACCGCCTACGACCTCGGCGACGGCGCCATGCGCCGAGACCGCACCACCACGAGCGGCGACGTGGCCCTCATCGCCGAGCCACCTGCGGGGGTTCAGGCGGCACCGCTCTTGGGCGACCTGCGCTACCGGATCGTGACCCGCACCGCTCGCATCGGCAGCACCACCGGTCGCTGACCGTCCCGAGCCCGGGCGGCGCCGCGCTCAGGCGGACGCGAGGTCGGGGCCGACGACGACGAGGATGTTGGCCAGCTGCAGGTCGTCGACCGGGGCGACGGCCGGCATCTGGGTGACGGCGGCGGCCGGCGCTCCGATGGCCTCGGCCAGTGCCTCCGCCTCCGGCTGGTACCCGTCGGTGAAGTAGACGACGGTGGAGGGCACCCGCTCGGCGTTCGTCGGCGTCCCGGTCACGTAGCCCAGCGCCTCCAGGGCGTCGGTGGTGCCGCCGGCGGCGCCGTTCGTGCCGGAGCCGTTCGCCACCAGGACCTTGACCTCCGCGGGCGGGCGCGGCGCGGCGGTCGTCGACGTGGTGGCGGCGGTGCCGTCGTCCTCGGGGGCCCCGTCGTCGCCACGGTCGACCTCGCCCGAGCGGTCGGTGCCCACCGCGACCTGGGTCGAGCCGGCGTCGTCGTCGCGCAGCAGGAGCAAGCCGATGACCAAGGCGACGACGACCAGCACCACCCCGCGCACGACTGAGCCCTGCGTCGGGGGCCGGGCCGGCGGCTCGGGCCGGCGGCGGCGTCGGGTGCGCTCGCCGGCTTCGCTCATCGGAGGCCTCCCTGGCGGATCGGGCCCGCCCAGCGGCGCCGGCGGCGCTCGGCCCGGGACCGGCGCAGCCGGAGCACCAGCAGCGGGTCGGCGTCGAGGGCCTCGGGGCGCTCGATCAGGGCGTGGAGCCGGCGGTAGTAGGCGGTGGGTGAGATCGACAGGCGGGCCCTGATGGCCTCCGCCTTCGGGCCCGGCGTCTGCCACCAGCCCCGCTCGAAGTCGAGGATCGACCGCTCGGCCGGGGTCAGGTCGGGTGCGGGCATCCCCACCATGCTGCGTTCCCGGCGGCGGTGGATCAAGCACCCCACCCGCACATGGCGGGCAGCGACCGTTTCCGTGCGAGCGCGAGCGGTCGCGATGGGACACCATGGGGGCATGGGCGGACGGCACCGCGCGGTGCCTGCGGGCGAGGTGCAGCGGTGATCGACTACCGGGTGCTGGGCGAGTTGGAGGTGCTCGCCGACGGCCGCCGGCTGGAGCTGGGAGGCCCGAAGCAGCGGGCCGTGCTCGCCGCGCTCCTGCTCGACCTGGGCCGTCCGCTCCCGGCCCCCACGCTGGTCGACCGGGTGTGGCCGGACGAGGCGCCGGAGCGGGCGGAGGCGTCGCTGCAGGCATACGTCTCGAACCTGCGCCGCGCCCTCGAGCCCGACCGGCGGCCCCGGGAGGCCGCCCGCGTGCTGGTGACCCGACCCGCCGGCTACGCGCTGGTGGCCGAACGCGACTCGGTGGACGCCACCCGAGCCGAGGACCTGGCGGTGGCGGGCGCCAAGCTGCTGCGCCAGGGCGACGCCAGGGCGGCGGCGGAGTCGCTCGACGCCGCCCTGGCAACGTGGCAGGGCCCGCTGCTCCCCGAGCTGGCCGGGACGGCGTGGGTCGACGAGGCAGCGGCCCGGCTCGAGCGCATCCGGGCCCAGGCCCTCGAGGACCGCTTCGACGCCGGCCTCGCGCTGGGCGAGGGCTCCGAGCTGATCGACGCCATCGAGGCCGCCGTCGCCGTCGACCCGTACCGCGAGCGCTGGTGGGCGCAGCTCGCCATCGCCCTGTACCGGGCCGGGCGGCAGCGGGAGGCGCTCGCCCGCCTCCAGGACGCTCGGCGGGCGCTGCTCGACGGCGTCGGGATCGACCCGGGTCCCGAGCTGCGGGCGGTGGAGGCGGCGATCCTCGACCACGACCCGGCGCTCACCCCGTCGCGCCGCGGCACCGGGCCGGCCACCCCTGGCCGGCCGGCGCCGGGCGCGACCGAGCCGACCGCCGGACCCCGCGAGCACGTCTTCCTCTTCACCGACATCGAAGGCTCCACCCGGCTGTGGGAGGCGGACGCCGAGGCGATGTCCGGCGCGCTCGCCCGCCACGACGATCTGGTCGCGGAGGCGATCGACGCGCACGGCGGCCGCACCTTCAGCCGGGCCGGCGACGCGTTCGCCGCCGTCTTCCGCTCGGCGGGCGAGGCCGTGGCCGCCGCCACCGACATCCAGCGGGCGCTGGCGGCGGAGCCGTGGCCCACAGCCGAGCCGGTGCGGGTCCGCATCGGCGTGCACGCCGGCGAAGCGCAGGAGCGGGACGGCGACCTGTTCGGTCCGGCCGTGAACGAGGCGAGCCGGGTGATGTCCGCCGGCCACGGCGGGCAGACCCTGCTCACCGAGGAGGTCCGCCGGGCCTGCCCCGACGTGACCGCCCGCCCGCTCGGGGAGGTGACGCTGCGGGGCATCGCCACCCCGGTGGTGCTGCACCAGCTGGAGGTCGACGGCCTCGGCGACTCGTTCCCCCCGCTGCGGGTGGAGGGCGGCGACGGGCACGAGGCCGAGCGCGCCCTCGTCGGTCGCCGCGACGAGATCGCCGAGCTGCTCGACGCCTGGGAGCGGGCGGCGCACCGTCACGGTTGCCCGGTGGTCGTCAGCGGCGAACCCGGCATCGGCAAGACCCGGCTGGTCGAGGAGCTCGTCGCCCGGGTGCCGGAGGCCATCGTCGCCTGGGGCCGCTGCCCGGAGACCGGCGCCCAGGCCGCCTACCTGCCGTGCATCCAGATCGCCCGCCAGCTCGAGGGCAGCGTGCACTTCGGCGACGAGCTGGCCGAGGTGCTGCTGCCCGAGGTCGACGTGCAGACGGTCGATCCCTCGGCCGAGCGCCTCTCCCTGCACGTCGGGGTGGCGAAGCTGCTCGGGTCGGGGAACAAGCCCGTGATCCTCGTGGTCGACGACCTGCAGTGGGCCGACCCGGCCACGCTGCGCCTCATGGAGTTCGTGGCCGCCGACCTCGGCCGGGCCCCCGTCCTCCTCGTCGTGACCGTCCGTCCGCTCACCGCCGACGCCCCGATCGAGCTGGTCGACTGCCTCGGCGAGCTGGCGCGCCAGCCCGGCGCCGTGCGCATCGACCTGAGCGGCCTCGGCCTCGACGACGTCACCCGCTGGCTCGACCACCGCACCGGCGGAAGCTCCGACCCGGCGGTGGCGCAGCAGATCCTCGAGCGCACCGGGGGCAACCCGTTCTTCGTGGGCGAGGTGGTTGAGCTCCTCGCCTGCGACGGCCGGCTGGACGACCCGGAGGTGGCCCGCTCCGCTGCCGTGCCGGCCGCCGTGCAGGACGTCGTCCGCCGCCGGGTCAGCCGGCTCCCGCCGGACACCCAGCAGCTGCTGGCGGCGGCGAGCGTCCACGGCCGCCTGTTCGACGCCGACGTCGTCGGCGAGGTCGTGGGCGCGAGCGTCCTCGACGTGCTCGACCTGCTGGAGCCGGCACTCGACAGCGGGCTGGTGGCCGAGGGCGACCGGCCGGGCCGCTTCCAGTTCTCCCACGCCCTCGTGGCCGAGACCCTGGCCAACGAGCTCAGCAGCGCCCGCCGGGCCCGCCTCCACGCCGCGACGGCGATGGCGCTGGTCCGGCTGCGGGCCGGCGACCTCGACGTCCGCGCCGCCGAGGTCGCCCACCACGCCCTCGAGGGCGCCGCAGCCGGCGTCGCCGAGATGGCCCTCGAGTGGTCGGTCCGGGCGGCCGGGCACGCCGCCGCGCGCAACGCCCACGAGGACGCCGCCCGCCACTGGGAGCGGGCCGTGCGCGCCCTGGAGCTCGCCCGACCCACCGACGCCACGGCCCGGATCGACCTCCTGATCGAACAGGGCCTCGCCCACCTCCGTGCCGACCAGGTCGCCCTGACGTACCGCGCCCTCGTGCAGGCTCTCGACCTCGCCCTCGACCTCGGCGACCACGAGCGCATCGGGCGGGCCGCCAGCTCGATGCTGGTCGAAGGGCTGTGGATGGCCGGCGAGGACGCCGAGAGCGCGCTGGCCGCCGTGCCGGTGCTGGAGCGAGCCGTGGCCGCGCTGCCCGACGCGCCGACGTGCGAGCGGGCGATGACGCTGGCGATCCTCGCCGACAACGCCTACTGGATGTGGTCGCCCGAGCGGCTCGACGAGGTCTCGGCCGAGGCCGTGGCCACCGCCCGGGCGGCGGGCGACGAATCGGTGCTGGCGCGGACCCTGCAGAAGCGCGCCGGTGCCATGTGGCGGGCCGGGAGCCGCGACGTCATCGCCGAGACGGCGCAGGAGCTGCTCGAGGTCGCCGGGCACCGCGGCGACGAGCTCGCCGCCACCGGGCTGATGGCCACGTCGTGCGTGTCGTGGGAGCGGGGCGACGTCGCCGACGCCGAGGCCCGCATCGACCGGGCGTTCGTCATCGCCGAGCGCCTCGGCAACCCCGCGCTCCTGAGCCAGCTCGGCTTCTGCCGGGTGGCCACCCTCACGTGGCGGGGGCGGCTGGCGGAGGCCGAGCGGGCGCTCGACGAGACCCACGAGCTGTACCGGCGGACCCGGCGCTTCGCCAGCGACGCCCTGCGCGCCGGCTTCCTCAGCGTGATCCGCACCGAGCAGGACCGCGTCGACGAGGTGATCGAGGACGCCGAGGTCCTGCTCGCCCCGCCGTACGGGCCCTGGTTCCGGGAGGCGGTCATCTGGGCGCTCGCCGAGGCGGGCCGGCTCGACGAGGCCGAGGAGCTGGTCGCCGGCCAGCTGCCCCCGCTGATCGACTGCTGGCTGTACCTGGGCGTCCTCGCCGCGGCCGCCCACAGCCGGGCGGCCATCGGCCACGTCGACCAGGTGATCACCATCCGCGACCACCTGCGACCCCACGCCGGGCACCTCGCGACCACCGGGACGGGCTCGGCGTTCGGCGACGTCGACTACGCCCTCGCCCGCTGCGAGCTCGCCCTGGGCGACGTCGACGCGGCCCGGCGCCACCTCGACGCGTCGGTGGCGATCTGCGAGCGGTCGGGGGACAGCCCCTGGCTCGCCCGCACGCTGCTGCTGCGGGCGGAGCTGGCCGGCGACGCCGCCGACCACGAGCGGGCCGCCGCCATCGTGCACCGGCGCGACCTCCCGCTCCTCGCCCGCCGGCTGGGCTGACGGCACGGGCTGGCGGGTCGGCTCCAAGTCGGCTCCAAGCGCACCGGTCGGGGCGGGAAGTCGCCTCCAAGGCGCTTCGGCGACGGTGGCCTCCTCACCCGATGCAGATGGAGGAACCACCATGTCCGCACCCGACCTCACCGGCTACCGCACCGTCCACCTCGCCCTGCGCGGCGGCGCCGAGCTGCTGGCCTCCGTGGCCGCCACCGTGCCCGCCTCGCACCGGGCGCGGGTGGGGGCCTTCCGCCGCTACTGGGCCGGCTACGCCCGTGAGGTGCTGACCCACCACACCACGGAGGACGAGATCATGTTCCCGGCGCTGGTCGCCCGGGTGCCGATGGCCGCCGACCTCATCGCCCGCACCGACGCCGAGCACCACGAGCTCGACGCGCTCATGGAGCGCTGCGGGGCCGCCGTCGACGCCCTCGCCGCCGGCATGCGCACCGACGACCTCGCGCCCGCCTTCCGGGCGCTGGCCGACCACATGAACCACCACCTCGACTTCGAGGACGAGGACATCCTCCCGCTGTACGAGCGGCACTGGACCGCCGAGGAGTACGCCGCCCTGGACGAGGCGGCGATGAAGGCCCTCGGCATCCGCAACGCCCTCTTCGCCGTGCCGTTCGTCCTGCACTTCACCTCACCGGACGTCCGGGCCCAGATGCTCGGGCACGCCCCGCTGCCGCTGCGCATCATCGACCGCATCGGACGCCGACCCCACGCCCGCCTGCTCGCCGAGCTGGGCCTGCCCTCCGGACCTGCGACGACCCCGGCGGTGGCGTGATGCTGGCCGACCTCGCCCGCCTCGTCGTGCGGCGCCGGCGCTCCGTGATCGCCCTGTGGCTGGTGGCCCTCGTGGCCGTCGGCGCGCTGGCCGCCGCCCACGGCGGCGAGCACCGCACCGACTACGCCGTCCCCGGCAGCGGGTCGGCCCGCGCCCACGAGCTGCTCGCCGAGCGCTTCCCCGACCGCGCCGGCGACACCATCCCGCTGCTGTTCGTGGCGCCGGACAGCGTCGCGGCGCCGGAGGCCGCCGCAACGATCGCCGCCGTCCGCGCCGAGGTCGCGTCGGTCGACGGCGTGGTCGAGGTGCTCCCCTCGGCCACCTCGGCCGACGGGACCATCCACCTCAGCGCCGTCCAGCTCGACACGACCGCCGACAAGGTCTCCGACCACACCGTCGAGGCCATCATGGCCATCGCCGAGGACGCCGACGACGGCACCGTCACCGTCGAGGCCGGCGGCCACATCGTCCAGTCCCTGGAGGGTGAGGAGGCCGGGTCGGAGCAGATCGGCATGATCGCCGCCCTGGTGATCCTGCTCGTGGCCTTCGGCTCGATCCTCGCCGCCGGGCTGCCGATCGTGGTCGCCCTGCTCGGCATCGGCCTGGGACTCGGGCTCGTCGGCCTGCTCGCCCGGGTGCTGATGGTGCCGGACTGGGCGCCCCAGCTGGTGACGATGATCGGCATCGGCGTGGGCATCGACTACGCGCTGTTCATCGTCACCCGGTTCCGCACCGCCCTGCGCGAGGGCCAGGGCCCCGAGGACGCCGTGGTGACGGCCATGTCCACCGCCGGGCGTGCCGTGGTGTTCGCCGGCGGCACCGTGGTCATCAGCCTCCTCGGGCTGTGCGTGATGGGCCTCGAGTACCTCTACGGCACCGCCGCGGCCACGACCACCGGGGTGCTCCTCGTCCTGCTGGCATCGCTGACCCTGCTGCCGGCCGTGCTCGCCGTGATCGGGCACCGGATCGACCGCTTCCGCGTGCCGTTCGTCCGGGGCGACGCCGGCGAGCGGGGCCTGTGGGCCCGCTGGAGCCGGGTGGTCCAGCGACGGCCCGGTGTCACCGGACTCGCCGCCCTCGTGCTCCTGCTGGTGGTTGCCGTGCCCTACGGGGGCCTCCGCCTCGGCTACCCCGACCCGGGGACCGGCCCCGATCACCTGACCAGCCGCCGAGCCCACGACCTCGTCGCCGACGGCTTCGGACCCGGCGCCAACGGCCCCCTCCTGCTGGCCGTGGACCTGGCGGAGGCTGACGGCGGGGCGCTCGACCGGCTCGCGGCCGGCGTCGCCGGCGATCCTGGGGTCGCGGCCGTCCTGCCGGCGGCGCGGAACGGCGCCGGCGACGCCGCGGTCGTGCCCGTCGTGCCCCGCACCGGTCCCATGGACCAGGCCACGGTCGACCTCATCCACCGGCTGCGCGACGACGTGCTCCCCGGCGTCAGCGCCGACACGGGGGCCACCGTCGAGGTCGGCGGGCCCGGCGCGGTCTTCGCCGACGAGAGCGAGTACCTCGGCGGCCGGCTGCGGGCGTTCATCGCCGCCGTCATCGCCCTCTCCTTCGCCCTGCTCCTGGTGGTGTTCCGCTCGGTGCTCGTGGCCTTGAAGGCGGCGGTGATGAACCTGCTGGCCATCGGCGCCGCCTACGGGGTCATGGCCTACGCCCTGGAGGGCGGCTGGTTCGGCGAGCTGCTCGGCATCACCGAGTCGACGCCGATCCCCGCATGGGTGCCGATGATGATGTTCGCCCTGCTGTTCGGCCTGTCGATGGACTACGAGGTGTTCCTGCTGTCCCGCATCCGCGAGGAGTGGGACCGCACCGGCGACAACGCCGAGGCGGTCGCCCACGGCATGGCCCGCACCGGCCGGGTGATCTCGGCCGCCGCCGCGATCATGGTCTCGGTGTTCGGCGCGTTCATGCTCGGCGACGCCGTGCTGATGAAGGTCATCGGCCTCGGCATGGCCACCGCCGTCCTGCTCGACGCGACGGTGGTCCGCATGGCGCTCGTCCCCTCGACGATGGCGTTGCTCGGCGAGCGGAACTGGTGGCTGCCGGGCTGGCTCGACCGGCTGCTCCCCCACGTCACCGTGGAGGCCGAGCCCGACGCCGCCGAGGTCACCGTGGTGGCGGAGCCCGAGCAGGTGCTGGCCGGCGTCTGATCGGGCGAGCGCTGGGGCGGGGTCGGCCTACGATGGCCGCACCCCGCCCGAGTAGCTCAATCGGTAGAGCACCTGTCTTGTAATCGGCTCCTTGCGACCCGTCTGCCAGGGAGCACGAGGCGGTCAGGTTCGTGAGCAGGGATCTCTCGCCTCGTCGCATCACGGTCGATCACCCCGGGTCCCGGTCGCTGACGGCCTACCGACGGCCTACGGAAACGGTGCACAGGTCAGACCCAGTCGAACTCACGGATGTGTGTCCACGGCAGCAGCGTCACCCGATTGCGGCGCTGGAGCTCGTCTCCGCCGTACACGACGACGGTCTCGACCGGACGGTGGTCGGAGAGCTCGTCGGCGACCCGAACCGCCGACGAGTAGAACGACGAACTGATGGTTCTCGCTGCCTTGACCTCGACGAGGACGAGTCGATCGGGACGGTCGACGACCAGGTCGACCTCGGCACCGTGTCGGTCTCGGTAGTGCGACAGGCCCAGCGACTCGCCGGCGTTGCGGCGATGTTTGAAGATCTCCGAGGCGACCCAGCTCTCGAAGATCGCTCCCCGTAGCGGATGGAGACGGAGCTGGCTGGGCGAGCGGATGCCCAGGAGCCAACAGGCGAGGCCACTGTCGATGAAGTGGAGCTTGGGTTGTTTGACCAACCGCTTTCGAATGTTGGCGTGGAATGCTGGGATCCGGAAGGTCACGTAGGTCGTCTCGAGCACGCTCAACCACGCCTTCGCCGTCGGCTGAGACACGCCGACATCACCGGCGAGCGCGGAGTAGTTGAGCAGCTGACCGGTTCGACCCGCGGCCAGTTCGAGCATTCGCTGGTAGGAGACGAGATCTCCGACGTTGCTCACGCTTCGGACGTCACGCTCTATGTAGGTCGCGACGTACGCGGCCAGCCAGTCCGCGGGTGCGAGACGCTGGTCGAGGATCCTGGGGTAGCCACCGGTGAGCAGCGCATCGTCCAACGTGGACGGGAACGTGTCGAAGCGCACGATCTCGGTGCGGGCCAGCGGGAGCAGTTCGAACAGTGCCGATCTCCCGGCCAGAGATTGACTGACCGACTCGAGCAGCGTGAGGTTCTGGGAGCCCGTCAACACCCACCGCCCCGGGGTGGGGTCGTCATCGATGATCGGCTGGAGATACGAGAGCAGGTCGGGAACCCGCTGGATCTCGTCGAGCACCGCGCCGTTGCTACCGGCTGATTCAAAGCCAGAGTTTCAATCAGCCGATCAGAGCCGCCGGCTACGGGAAGTCGACGATGCGGTAGGTGTAGCCCTGTTCGGTGAGGAACCGCTGACGATTGCGGGCGAATCGCGCCTCGTCGGTCTCCCGGGCCACGAGCGTGTAGAAGTGGGCCTGTCCGCCGTCGGCTTTGGGGCGCAGCAGGCGCCCGAGGCGTTGCGCTTCCTCCTGACGACTTCCGAACTGGCCCGAGAGCTGGATGGCCACCGATGCCTCGGGCAGGTCGATGGAGAAGTTGGCGATCTTGGACACGACCAGGACCGGTATCTCCCCGTCGCGGAACTCGGCAAAGAGCTGGTCGCGGGTCGACTGAGCCGACTTGCCAGTGAGCAGTGATGCACCGATGCGCTCGGCGACGGCGCTGAGCTGGTCCACGAACTGGCCGATGATCAGGGTGGACTCGCCCCGGTGCCGGTCGAGCAACATGTCGAGGGCGACGTGCTTCTCCGGTGAGGTGGCGGCGATGCGATGACGCTGTCGGGGCTCGGCGGTGGCGTAGGTCATGCGCCGGTCGTCGGTCAGCTCGATGCGAACCTCGGTACACACGGCGGGAGCGATCCAGCCCAGGGCCTCCAGCTCCTTCCACGGGGCGTCGAACCGCTTCGGGCCGATCAGCGAGAACACGTCACCCTCCCGCCCGTCCTCGCGGATCAGCGTCGCCGTCAACCCGAGCCGACGCACGGCCTGGATGCGGGCCGTGGCCCGGAACACCGGGGCGGGAAGGAGGTGGACCTCGTCGTAGATCACCAGGCCCCACGCCTGCTCGTCGAACAGCGACAGGTTGGGGTGGCGGTCCATCAAGTCGGCGTCTCTGGGGACCGCCGGGTCTGACCACGTGAGCACCTGGTAGGTGGCGACGGTGACGTCGCGAAGGTGCTTGTCCTGCCCCGACCACTCCCCCACCTGGCTCCGGTCCAGCGTCGTCTTGTCGAGGATCTCCGCGATCCACTGTCGGGCCGCCGAGATCGACGTGCACACGATGAGCGTGCGGGTTCCGGCCGTCACCATGGCGCCGAGGCCGATCACCGTCTTGCCCGACCCGCACGGCAACGCAAGCACGCCGCTGCCGCCCGCCGGCGAGCCGTCTTGCCACCACGCCGCCAGCGCGTCGCCCTGGTAGGACCGCAGATCGGCGGTGAGCTCGACGCCGTCGAGCCGGTCGCCTTCGTCGAAGCCGGCTTCGTCAGCGACCGGCCACCCGAGCCGCAACAGCGCCTGCTTGAGCGCACCCCGGTCACCGAGACGGACGGCGATGCGGTTGCCGTCGAGGCGCTCGCCCAGGAGCTCGGCCACGGTTCGGTCGCGGCTCACCTCCTCGATCAGCGGCGGCTCGGCCGAGGTCAGGGCCAGGCCAGCGGTGTCGTGATCCCGGACCAACCGGAGCCGCCCGTAGCGGGCCATCTGGTCCGCGACTTCGGCCAACACCACATCGGCCACGTCGTACTTGGCGTAACGGGCGAGCGTGTCGGTGGCCTCGGCAACCGTGAGCCCGGCGACCGCGGCGTTCCACAAGGACAACGGCGTGATCCGGTAGGTGTGCACGTGCTCGGGGGCCTTCTCCAGCTCCGCGAAGCGGCTCAACGCGTCGCGGGCCTCGGCCGCTCGCGGCGAGGCCGTCTCCAGCAGGACGGTGAGGTCGCTCTGGACGATGAGCGGGTTGGTCGGATCGGTCATCGCCGGAGCCGCTCGAGCAGCGCGGGGGTGACGGCGATCGGGCCCCGCACGGCGAACTTCGACGCGAGGTCCCGGGCCTCGCGGGCCTGGTCCTCGAGGCGGCGGGCGCTGGCCGCCAAACCGGTGTGGTGGTGGCGTTCGGCGAACTCGCGCTGCTGCCGCGCCCGCTGCTCGAGCTCGGCAGCGTCGTCGGCCGCGGTGCGCGGGCTGACGCCGTCGTCGGTGGTCGAGGCAACGGTTGGGGCCAGGCCCTTGCGGTCGAGGATCTCGCGCAGCTTGGCCGCCGGAAGTGTGGACACAGCCACCGTCTCCGACACCGGCGTCAGCTTGGCCGACTTGAGCTTGCACGCCGTCACCAGGTCGACCGGGTCGGACACGACGACCACCGACGAAGCCTCGACGATCCGGACACGATCCGCCTGCGCGGCGGCGTCGGTGACCAGCCGGCGGACCGTGTCCGGCAGAGGCACCGACGACAGCTCCGCGAGGAACTCGAGGATCTGCTCGGACGTGTCGCCCCGCTGCACCGCCGTGGTCACCAGGGTGTCGTCGAGTCGGAAGATGCGAGCACCGGCGTCGGACTCGAGGCGGGCGATCCGCCCGAGCCGAACCAGGATGTCGGGATCGAGATCGGGCGGGCACACGACGGTCTCGTCGGCCTGCACGACAGCGGTCGTCGCCCCGCCGAGATCGGCGCCGAGCACGGCCTTCGGGTCGTCGAGTGCCAAGCGGCCCAACTCCGTCAGCGCCGTCGGCCCGGAAGCCGTCACCACGCCCAGAGATCGCAGGTCGCGCAGACACTCCAGCACCGCCGCGGCAACCGCGATCGAGTGGTGGCGGTGCTCGATCCACGTCGCAGCCACCTCGTCGTCGATCCATCCCTCGCCGAGGGTGAGCCGGCCCAGCTCCCACAGCACGAGATGGCGGTTGGCGACCAGCTGGTGCATCCCCGACGGATCCGCCGGGTTGGCCCATTCATTCACGAGGCGCAACCAGCGGGCCGTGGCCGGCGCCGCTGACCAGGCCGCCACCATGGTCGGGTCGGGCAGCCACACCCGATCGACCTTGCGGTTGCGGCCCCGCCCGCTCACCTGGGAGACGTTGGCCAGCAGCAACCCGAGAGAGAGCGCCGCGCCGGCCACGACGCCAACGGTCACCTCGTCGGCGCCCAGGGCCTTGGCCGTGGATCGCACGACTGGCTTGGCCAAGCGTGGCTCCCCGTTCTTGAGCACGGCCGGCGGCGAGTGCTCCCAGTGGTTCAGGGCCCGGTCGACGAGGCCGACCAGGGGCGGCAACCGCAGCCCGTCGACCGCGGCGGCGGCGACCCTCGGCGCGGGTGGCGAGGACCAGTCGGTGAACAGTGGCCGGTCGAGCAACGGCCAGGCCTCCCGCCAGATCCAGACGTTGTGCTCCCACGCGTCGAGCCCGACGATTCCGCGAGCGGTGAGCGCCGCCAGCGGCGCGACCTCGTCCGGTATGTCACGGCGATCGCGGACGAATGCGTACCGTGGTGTGTCGGCCCGGCTCAGGGTGTACTCGCTGCTGGGCAGCCCGACGGAGGCGACGTCGACGACCCGCGGGCCGGCCGCATCGGCGATCCGAGTCAGTAGCTGCTGCGCTGGTTCCGACAGCGACGCGACGAACCGCAAGCGGCCTTCCGGGTCGGCGAAGCGCTCCGCCAGCAGATCGATCCGCTCCTGCTTGCGGGTCGGTGCTCGGACGATGCCGTGCACGATGCAGATCTGTCCGAGCTCCTCGGACGTGATCGCGTTCTGGTCGGCCATCGAGACACCGATCGACGCGAACGATGACCGTACGTCGTCGGGCAGCGTCAAGCCCCCCGACGGCGTTCGCATCACCAGGCCGGCCCTGACCAGCCGCCCGATCGACTCCTCCAGATCGGCGACGTCGGCACCCGGCGCCTCGACCGCGAGACCGTCACGGGAGATCTCTCCGCCGCACCAGCCCAACACGGTGACCAGCCGGGCTCCCGTGACCCCGATCGACTCGAGCGCGGCCCACAGCGTGTTGGCCGTGGGAGCCAGCTTCGGCAACCGCGACTCCGAAGCCTTGCTGGGCTGCGAGAACGGACCGAGACCCAGCCACTCCGTCGCCGCGAACGGCGTCGCCGACGCGAACTCGAACCATTCCGGGGGTCCTGGCATCGGACCATTCTGCACCGACCCCCGACGGACGACGGCGACGAGCGATCGTGCGTGAAACATCTGCTCCTCGATCGCCAACGCACGGCATCCAGGCCATTTGGCCCCGGTACGACCTCCTAGGCCTGTCGGCGCCAGGCCGTGGCGTACCATGACCAACCGTGAAGTTCGCTGGCCGCCGACCAGCCGGAGACGTCGTCTGACCGGGGCCTTTGCAACTTCGCCCGAGTAGCTCAATCGGTAGAGCACCTGTCTTGTAAACAGGAGGTCGTCGGTTCGATTCCGACCTCGGGCTCGCTCAAGTCCCTGCTCAGGCGCCCTGGCGGCCCGGCGCCAGCGGTCAGCGGCGACTCCATCCCGCGAGCATCCCGCGAACCACGCAGGACCAGGCGTCATCAGCCGACACGGAACGGCAGCGATGCGCGCCATCCCGCTTCGATCGCGGGCGTCTGCGCTGCCGCCAGCGAAGTCAC
>Ga0208490_100811_pt1 | contig 15269 bp, 10 predicted proteins | sample SubbioAug_CSWold_FD_184818 | JGI IMG/M metagenome (GOLD analysis project Ga0208490, IMG submission 184818) | Serpentinite rock and fluid subsurface biosphere microbial communities from McLaughlin Reserve, California, USA - CR11Aug_CSWold (SPAdes) | ecosystem: Environmental > Terrestrial > Deep...
TGTAATCGGCCGATCGCTTGGAGAATTCGCCGCCCAGGATCTCTTCCCAGTTCGGTCCGGTCTCGATCTTCTCCATGCGCTCGCCCGTGATCTTCGACCGGGGCCGCGCGGTCGGAAAGGCGGTCATGTCCGGCGCGGATTTCAGGTGGTCGTAGTCGAAATCGAACGGCTCATAGTAATCATCGATCTCGGGCATCGAGGGGTTGGCGAAGATATTGGCCAGGATGCGCCACTTGGATCCCTGCTTGGGGTGCAGCTTGCCGCTGGCCGACCGGACCCAGCCGCCGTTCCAGCGCTTCTGGTTTTCCCAGTCGGTCGGATAGCCGGTGCCGGGCTTGGTCTCGACGTTGTTGAACCAGGCGTATTCGACACCTTCCCGCGTGGTCCACACGTTCTTGCAGGTTACCGAGCAGGTGTGACACCCGATGCACTTGTCCAGGTTCAGGACCTTGCCGATTTGTGCGCGAACTCTCATTCCGCGGCCTCCACTTTGCGGGTTGCCGGCTGATCCAGCCAGTCGATCTTCTTCATCTTGCGGACGACAACGAATTCGTCCCGGTTCGAACCCACGGTGCCATAGTAGTTGAAGCCGTAGGACAGCTGCGCATAGCCACCGATCATATGCGTGGGCTTGAGCGTGGCGCGGGTGACCGAGTTGTGGATCCCGCCCCGGTTGCCGGTCTTTTCGGACCCGGGCGTGTTCACGATCTTTTCCTGCGCGTGATACATGAACAGCGTGCCCTGCTTGATCCGCTGGGACACGACGACCCGCGCGGTCAGGGCGCCGTTCACGTTGTAGGCCTCGACCCAGTCGTTATCGACAAGGCCCGCCTTCTTCGCATCCACCTCGGACATCCAGACCACCGGACCGCCGCGGTTCAGCGTCAGCATCAGCAGGTTGTCGGTATAGGTGGAGTGGATCCCCCATTTCTGGTGGGGTGTGATGAAGTTCAGCACCACATGCGGGTTCCCCTCGGCCGCGTCGTTGTTGACGGCCTGGGTGATCGTCTTCAGGTCCACCGGCGGGCGATAGCTGACGAAGCCTTCGCCGAAGGCCCGCATCCACAGGTGATCCTGATACAGCTGCTGGCGGCCCGACAGGGTGCGCCACGGGATCAGCTCATGCACGTTGGTATAGCCGGCGTTGTAGCAGACCTCCTCGCTTTCGATCCCCGACCAGGTGGGCGAGGAGATGATCTTCCTCGGCTGGGCGGCGATGTCGCGGAAGCGGATCTTGGTGTGATGCGCCCCCTCGGCCAGGTGGGCGTGGTGCTGGCCCGTGGGTTTCTCCAGCTCTTCCCAGGCCTTGACCGCCACCTCGCCGTTGGTTTCCGGCGCAAGCATCAGGATCATCTCGGCCGCGTTGATGGCGGTTTCCAGCTTCGGCTGGCCCTTCGACACGCCCTCGTCCTGCACCACCCCGTTCAGGTCGCGCAGATGCTTGACCTCGACCTTGGTGTCCCAGTTGATCCCCTTGCCGCCGTTGCCCAGCTTCTCAAGCAACGGGCCGACCGAGGTGAACTTCTTGTAGAGGTTCGGATAATCCCGCTCGACCGCGATATAGTTCGGCGCGGTCTTGCCGGGGATCAGGTCGCATTCGCCCTTCTTCCAGTCCTTCACATGCGCCTGCGCCAGCTCGGCCGCGGTGTCGTGCAGCAGCGGAAGCTGGACGATATCCGTCTCGACCCCTAGCACCTCGGGCGCGACCTCGGAGAACTTCCGGGCGATCGACTTGAAGATCTCCCAGTCGGACTTCGATTCATAGGCCGGGTCCACCGCAGCCTGCAGCGGGTGGATGAACGGGTGCATGTCCGAGGTGTTCAGATCGTCCTTTTCATACCAGCTGGCCGTGGGCAGCACGATGTCGGAATAGACCGCCGTGGTCGACATGCGGAAGTCGATGCAGACCAGAAGGTCCAGCTTGCCCTGCGGCGCCTCGTCATGCCAGACGGCCTCGCGCGGCTTGGCCTGGCCTTCCTCGCCCAGGTCCTTGCCCATCACGCCGTGATCGGTGCCCAAAAGGTGCTTGAGGAAATACTCATGCCCCTTGCCCGACGAACCCAGCAGGTTCGACCGCCAGACAAACAGGTTGCGGGGCCAGTTCTCGGGGGCGTCCGGGTCCTGACAGGACATTTCCAGCTTGCCCGATTTCAGCTGCTCGGCGACGTAGTCCTTGATCTCCTTCCCGGCGGCTTTCGCGGCCTTCGACACCTCCAGCGGGTTGGTCTTCAACTGCGGGGCAGAGGGCAGCCAGCCCATCCGCTCGGCCCGGATGTTGTAGTCGATGAGCGAGATGTCCCAGTCGCCCTTCGGCGCGGTGGGCGACAGGATCTCACCGGCGCGCAGGGTCTCGTACCGCCACTGGTCGGTATGGGCATACCAGGCCGAGGTGGAGTTCATGTGCCGCGGCGGGCGGTTCCAGTCCAGCGCGAAGGCAAGGGGGGCCCAGCCGGTCTGCGGGCGCAACTTCTCCTGCCCGACGTAGTGCGACCAGCCGCCGCCTTCCTGACCGATGCAGCCGCACATCACCAGCATGTTGATGATGCCGCGGTAGTTCATGTCCATGTGGTACCAGTGGTTCAGACCGGCCCCGAGGATGACCATGCTCTTGCCATGGGTCTTTTCGGCGTTGCCCGCGAATTCGCGCGCGACGGCGATGATCTTCTCCCGCTCGACGCCGGTGATCTTCTCGGCCCAGGCGGGGGTATAGGGCAGGTCGTCGTTGAAGTCCTTGGACACCCATTCGCCGCCCAGACCCCGGTCCAGACCGTAGTTCGCGCAGAACAGGTCAAAGACCGTGGCGACCAGCGCCTCCTTGCCGTCGGCCAGCGTCACGCGCCGGGCGGGGATGTTGCGGGTCAGCACCTCGGGCGCGTCGCATTTCACGAAGTTCTCGGTGGCAGCACCGCCGAAATAGGGGAAGTCGACACCGACGACCGTGTCGTGATGGTCGTCCAGGATCTGGCTCAGGCGCAGGCTGGTCTCGCCGCCGGCGGCCTTCTCCTCGAGGTTCCACTTGCCTTCCTCGCCCCAGCGGAAGCCGATCGAGCCATTGGGCGCGACGAACTGGCCGGAGGTCTCGTCGAAGGCCACCGTCTTCCAGTCGGGGTTGTTCACCTCGCCCAGATGGCCCGCGAAATCCTCGGCCCGCAGCATCCGCCCCGGCACGAGGCGGCCATCCTGGTCATCCAGAACGACCAGCATCGGCATGTCGGTGTACTTGCGGGCATAGTCCTCGAAATAGGCTGCCTGCCGGTCCAGGTGGTATTCGCGCAGGATCACATGGCCCATCGCCATCGCCAGCGCGGCATCGGTCCCGGCCTGCGGGTTCAGCCAGATGTCGCCGAACTTGGCCGCCTCGGAATAGTCGGGGCTGACCACGGCCGACTTGGTGCCGCGATAGCGCACCTCGGTGTAGAAATGGGCATCCGGCGTCCGCGTCTGCGGCACGTTCGAGCCCCAGAGCATCAGGAAGCCGGCGTTGTACCAGTCCGCGCTTTCCGGCACGTCGGTCTGCTCCCCCCAGGTCTGGGGCGAGGCCGGCGGCAGGTCGCAATACCAGTCGTAGAAGGACATGCAGGTCCCGCCCAGCAGGCTCAGGTACCGCGAGCCCGCGGCATAGCTGACCATCGACATGGCCGGGATCGGCGAGAAGCCGAATACCCGGTCCGGGCCCCAGACCTTGGCGGTATGGGCGTTGGCGGCGGCGATGATCTCGGTCGCCTCATCCCAGGTGGCGCGGACAAAGCCGCCCTTGCCACGGGTCTTGGTATAGCTCGCCCGCATCGCCGGATCGGCCTGGATCGCGGCCCAGGCGGCAACCGGCGTCATCTTCGCGCGCAGCTTGCGCCAGGCGCGCATCAGGCTGCCCCGGATCAGCGGGTTCTTCACCCGGTTCGCGGAATAGAGATACCAGCTGTAGGACGCCCCCCGCGCACAGCCGCGCGGCTCGTGGTTGGGCAGGCCCGCGCGGGTGCGCGGATAGTCGGTCTGCTGCGTCTCCCAGGTGACGATCCCGGATTTGACATAGATCTTCCAGGAACAGGACCCGGTGCAGTTCACCCCGTGGGTCGAGCGCACGACCTTGTCGTGACGCCAGCGGTTCCGGTACACGTCCTCCCAGCCGCGATCCTCGCGGGTGGTCTCGCCCCAACCGTCCGAGAAGGTCTCGAGCGTCTTGCTCTGGAAAAAGTTCAGTCTGTCGAGCAGGTGGCTCATCTTGGCGTCCTTTCGTTATTCGGCAGGCTGAGCAGCCACGGTCCCGCGGCTGCGCTCGATGTCATGGAGAAGCCCGCCCGGCCGCGTGTAGACGGCCCAGGTCAGGGCAAGGCAGATCACGTAGAAGCCAAGGAACAGCCACAGCGCGCCGATCGCGCTGCCGGTCATGGCGATCGAGCTGCCATAGGCCTTGGGGATGAAGAAGCCGCCATAGGCCCCGATGGCGCTGGTGAAGGCGACGATGCCACCCGATTCCATCGCGATCTGCCGGGCCCGGTCGGGCGCGGAAAGCTGCGGCATCAGGCGGGGCACTTCGCGGCCCATGATCACCGGGATCATCTGGAAGGTCGAGGCATTGCCGACCCCGGTGAAGAAGAACAGCGCCATGAAGCCCGCGAAGAACCCGGCGAAGCTGCCGGCCTGCAGCGAGAGGATCACGCCCAGGACGCTGGCGATCATGCCGACGAAGACCCAGAAGGTGACCCGCCCGCCGCCGAAGCGGTCCGAGATCCAGCCCGTGCCCGCCCGGCTCAGCGCGCCGACCAGCGGGCCAAGGAAGACGTATTGCAGGGCGTTCACCTCGGGGAAGGCGATCTTCGACAGCAGCGGGAAACCGGCCGAATAGCCGATGAAGCTGCCGAACGTCCCGATGTACAGGACGCACATCAGCCAGTTGTGGGTCCGGCCGAAGATCACCGACTGCTGCGCGAAGCTGGCCTTTGCGTCGGAGATGTCGTTCATCCCCAGCCATGCGGCGATGGTCGAGGCCAGGATGAAGGGCACCCAGACGAAGCCCGCGTTCTGGATCCAGAGCTCACCCCCGTCCGCCAGCGCCTGCGGTGCGCCGCCCATGGCTCCGAAGACGCCCATGGTGATGACCAGCGGCACCAGGAACTGCATCACGCTCACGCCCAGGTTGCCCAGGCCCGCGTTCAGCGCCAGCGCATTGCCCTTCTCGGACTTCGGGAAGAAGTAGCCGATATTCGCCATGCTGGAGGCGAAGTTGGCCCCGCCCAGCCCGCAGAGGAGAGCGAGCACCAGGAAGATGAAATACGGGGTCTCGGGATTCTGCACCGCATAGCCGATTCCCAGCGCCGGCAGCATCAGCGAGGCCGTGGACAGCGTCGTCCAGAGCCGCCCGCCGAAGATCGGCACCATGAACCCGTAGAAGATCCGCAGAGTCGCCCCCGACAGCGCCGGCAGCGAGGCCAGCCAGAACAGCTGGTCCGGGGTGAAGGCGAAGCCGATCAGCGGCAGCTTGGCCACGACCATCGACCAGACCATCCAGACCGAGAAGGCCAGCAGCAGCGCCGGGATCGAAATCCACAGGTTCCGCCGTGCCACCGCCCGGCCCTTGTCGGCCCAGAACACCGGATCCTCCGGCCGCCAGTCCTCCAGCACGCGGGGCATGACGGTCGTCCCCGGCTGGTGGATCGGCTGCATCTCGGGCAGGTCAGGCAGGCTGTCCAGGGCCTTGCCATGGGCCGCCCGCTCCATCGCGCGGATCGACAGGTGCATCCAGATCAGCGCAATGCCGACCAGCACGAAGAGCAGCGCGAAGCACGAGGTATAGACCCCCGTGAGGTCAAGCAGCGCCCCGAAGGCGATCGGCAGGACAAAGCCGCCAAGGCCGCCGATCATGCCCACAAGGCCGCCAACCGCGCCCACGTTGTTGGGATAGTAGACCGGGATATGCTTGAAGACCGCCGCCTTCCCGAGGCTCATGAAGAAGCCCAGCGCGAACAGCGTGGCGATGAAGGGCCACAGGCCCATGCTGGTCGAGAAGGCGATGGCGCCGTCCTTGCCCTGGATCACGTAATCCGTCGGCGGGTAGGACAGCATGAACAGGAACAGCAGGCTGAAGCCGAAGGTCCAGTACATGACCGACCGCGCGCCGAACTTGTCGGACAGATGCCCGCCATAGGCGCGGAACAGGCTGGCCGAAAGGCTGAACGAGGCCGCCGCCATCCCCGCCGTGCGCACATCGACGCCATAGACGTCGATCAGATAGTGCGGCAGCCACAGCGCCAGCGCGACGAAGGCGCCGAAGACGAAGAAGTAGTACAGCGCAAAGCGCCAGACCTGCAGGTTCTTCAGCGGCGCAAGCTGCTGGGCGAAGGTCGGGGCCTTGGCTCCGGTCCGCCGCCGCTCGACCAGGGTCGGATCGTCCTTGGCAAGGACGAAGAACAGCACCGCCATGACCGCAAGCGCGGCGGCCCAGACATTGGCGACGCCCTGCCAGCCCCAGGCGACCATCACGAAGGGCGCGACGAACTTCGTCACCGCCGCCCCGATGTTGCCCGCGCCGAAGATGCCCAGAGCCGTGCCCTGGTGGCCCGCGTCATACCAGCGGCTGACATAGGCCACGCCGATGATGAAGGATCCGCCCGCGAGGCCCACGCCCAGCGCCGCGACCAGATACATCAGGTAGCTGTCGGCCAGCGTCAGCGCCCAGGTTGCCAGCGCAGCCAGCATCATCTGCGCCGAAAAGACCAGCCGCCCGCCGTATTTCTCGGTCCAGACGCCCAGGAAGATCCGGGTCAGCGACCCCGTCAGGATCGGCGTCGCCACCAGCAGGCCGAACTGGGTGTCGTTCAACCCCAGCTCGTCCTTGATGGCAACGCCGATGATCGAGAAGATCGTCCAGACCGCGAAACAAGTGGTGAAGGCGATCGTACTCAGCGTCAGGGCGCGCGACTGGTCGGCGCGTGAGGCTGTGACTGTGGTCGGCATGGCGGAAACTCCGGCAAGGATGGCGCACTCTCCCCGTCTGGGGCTGAGCCACTCCTGGGGCCGAAGGGGACCCGATTTGGTTGATCTAGATCATCCCATGCAGATTCTCGCAGTCAAATAAATGACTTGGCCAACTATGTCATTCCTGGGAAATCCCGTGATCAAGCCCGGGGTCGCACAGATCAATGGTTGACTTGACAGTTATCAATCGAGGCTGGATTCTTGCGGGAACAAACAAGGAAGGAGCCCAGTTATGCCAGATTCTGGCTTCCGCGAGATTCGAGGCCTCGATCTGTTCGCGCAAATGACCGACCAGAACTTCGCGGCTCTGGTGCGGGGAGCCTATGTCCAGACCTTCCCCGCCCAGATCGATCTGGTGGCCGAGGGCGATCCCAGCGACTTCCTGCACGTCGTCCTGAGCGGCTCGGTTGATCTCTATTCGTGCTGGAATGGCCGGGATACCAGCCTTGCGACCGTCCGGCCGATCTCCACCTTCATCCTGGCCGCCACGATCCGGGATGCCCCCTACCTGATGTCCGCGCGGACGCTGGAGAAAAGCCGGATCGCCCTGATCCCAAGCCAGGACGTGCGCGCCATTTTCGATATCGACGGCGGCTTTGCCCGCGCCGTCGTGGCCGAGCTGGCGCAAGGCTACCGCGCTGCCATCAAGTCGCAAAAGGACCTCAAGCTGCGCACCTCGCTGGAACGGCTGGCCAATTTCCTGCTGCGGCAGCAGAAACGCGCCGGCGGCGACGCGAGTTTCGAGCTGGAGTTCGAAAAGCGCCGCCTCGCCTCGGTCCTGGGGATGACGCCGGAAAACCTCAGCCGCGCGTTCAAGGGCCTGCAACCCTATGGCATCACGGTCGAGGGCAACCGCATCATCATCGGCGATCAGGAGGATCTGGAGCGCTTCGCAAAGCCCAATCCGCTGATCGACGACCCGACCAGCTAGGGCAGCCCGGCCGGTTGACCCCGCGCCGCCGGGCGGTGATCCTGAAAGCGCCGCCCGCAGGGAAAGCCCGACCGAATGCGCCTTCTGTTCCTTCACGCCCATCCGGTGCCGGAAAGTTTCGGCACCGCCCTCTGTGCCGCCGCGATGGAAAGCGCCCGCGTCAGGGGCCATGAGGTCCGTCTCATCGACCTCCACGCCGAGGGCTTCAACCCGGTCATGTCGGCCGAGGAACGCCGCGGCTACAATGATAGCGGACCGCCACCCGCAGACCTCCTGCCCCATATCGAGGCGCTGCGCTGGGCCGAAGGGCTGATTTTCGTCTATCCGACCTGGTGGAATGGCCAGCCCGCGATCCTGAAGGGCTGGCTTGACCGGGTCTGGCGGCCGGGCATCGCCTTCACCGTCCCGACCCCGACCACGCCCCTGCGTCCGGCGCTGACCGATCTGCGGCTGATCGGGGTCATCACCACACTCGGCTCACCCTGGTGGGTCTGGACCTTCCTTCTTGGCGCGCCGGGGCGAAAGATGCTCCTGCGGGGCTTGCGCCTCTGCACTGGGCCCCGCACCCGGACCTTCTGGCTGGCGCTGCATGACATGGACACCCAGACCGACAGTGCCCGCCGCCGTTACCTGGACCGCGTGCGCGCCCGGATCGCGCGCCTGCCGCTTTGATGTTACTTCGGCAGATAACCCACCGGCGCGTTCTCGTCCCGCCAGAAGTCCAGCGCCGCCCGCTCGGCCACCGCCGTCGCGCGCTTGAAATCGCAGACCAACTCACCCCGGTCGATCTCGGAGGCGACGATCAGGCATTGGAGCACATGCCGCGAGCCGTCATAGACATCGACCAGCCCGCGCAGCTTGCCGGGGCTCAGGTCAGCATCCAGCGCAAAGCCGTTGTCCCAGAAACGCAGCACCGGAAAGACCGCATCGCCGACCTGCACCCGAAGCCGCGAGCGACGCTTCAGGTCCCTCTTGCGCGCAGCCTCCAGCCCTTCGCGCACCTCGTTCGGCAGAAACTCAAGCATAACGGCCTCGCACGACTGATTGTGATAAGTCTGTGGTCTGACGGGAAAAAATCAAGTCACAGTCAGTCTATTGGCGAAATGTAAACCAGTTATGACCGGAAAGCTGCGGGTCCACACACGCGGGGGTTGATCAGCCCCCCGGTCCGCCGATTTTGATCGCCAAACCCCTGTGTCCGCTTGCGAATCAGCACCGCGCCGGGAATAGCCGGGCCATGATCCTGATCCTCTCCATGCTCCTTGATGCGGCGTTCGGCGAGCCGAAGGCGATCTGGGACCGATTGCCGCATCCTGCCGTCCTGATGGGCCGGCTTGTGGGATGGTGCGACCGCCGCTTCAACACCGGCGCGCGGCGCAAGGCCAAGGGCGTGGCCGTCGCCGCAGGCCTCGTGGCGGTCGGGCTTGTGCTCGGCAGCCTGATCGAGTCGCTTCCCGACCATGGGCTTTTCGAACTCCTGACCCTTGCCATCCTGATCGCGCAGAAAAGCCTGGTGGACCATGTCCGCGCCGTGGCTCAGGGCCTGCGCCGTTCTCTCGCCGAGGGACGGCAGGCAGTCGCGATGATTGTCGGCCGCGACACGGCCGAGATGACCGGCCCCGATGTTGCCCGCGCCGCGATCGAAAGCGCGGCCGAGAATCTGTCCGACGGCGTCGTCGCGCCGATCTTCTGGTATCTCCTCCTCGGCCTGCCGGGGATCCTTGCCTACAAGCTGGTCAACACCGCCGACAGCATGATCGGCCACCTGACCCCGAGATATGCCGAGTTCGGCTGGGCATCGGCCCGCCTCGACGATGTGCTGAACCTGATCCCCGCGCGTCTGACCGCGCTTCTCATCGCGCTGACGCATGGCTGGCTTGACCCTGCCCCAATCCTGCGCGACGCGCCCAAGCACCGCAGCCCCAATGCAGGTTGGCCGGAAAGTGCGCTCGCCCCGGTCCTGAACGTCGCGCTTTCTGGTCCCCGGAGCTATAACGGCGTGCGCAAGCACTATCCCTGGGTCTGGCCCGAGGGCCGCCGCGATCCTGGCCCCGATGACATCGACGCCGCCGCCGATGCGCTCTGGCGGGTCTGGGCCGCCGTGCTTGCAGTTGCCGTGCTGGCCGCGCTCGCCTAGCTTTCCCGCAAACCGTGAGGATCCGATGCGCGCCGCCCTCCCTGCCCTGACGCTTGCCTCCCCCGCCGACGGCTGGCCCGTGCGGAACCTGCTGGACGCGCCATGATGGCAAGCTGGGGCCTTGTCGCCACGGTCAAGGCACCCGAGGCCAAGGTCCTGGCCTGGGCCGCGCATCACCTTTCGATCGGGGCTGCGCATCTTTGGCTCTATTTCGACGATCCCGAGGACCCGGCCCATGCCGCCCTCCAGGGCTACCCAAGGATCACCGCGACACTTTGCGACGCCAGCTACTGGGCCAACAAGAACCGGCACGACCGGCATCAGAACCGCCAGGCCCGCAACGCGCGCGACGCCTATGGCCGGGCCCGGACCGACTGGCTCGGCCATATCGACGTGGACGAATTCATCCAGGCAGACCGCCCGCTGGCCGAGATCCTCGCCGAGGTTCCGGCCGACAGGCTGGTGATCAAGCTCGAACCGTTCGAGGCGATGCACGACCCGATGCTGCCCGACGACATCTACACCGCGCGCGAGTTTCGTGGCGCGCTTACCCATGACGTCTGGCGCTATCGCACCCCGGCGCTTGGCTCGTACAAGCGGGTGATCCGCGACGGCTTCCTCAGCCATACCGTGGGCAAGGTCCTGTTCCGCACGGGAATCCGGGGCCTTGCGCCACGACTGCACAGCGTCATGCTGAACGGAGAAAGGCTTCCCGCCGGCGACTGGTGCCGCGAGGCGCGGCTCCTGCATTTCCACGCGCAGGACCGCGCGGCCTGGCTTGCGGCGCTGCCGTACCGGCTGACCCGCGGCGCCTACCAGTTCCGCCCGGCCCTCCAGCAGTTCCTCTCCATGGCCACCCCGGACGAGATCGACGCCTTCTACCGCCGCACGCAAGTGCTGCCGGTGGACGTGTCAGAGCAGTTGCAGGAATTCGGCCGCGTTGTGGTGGCCGACCTCGACCTACGGAACAAGGTGCAGGCGATGCAGGGAGAAAAGGCATGACGACCTGGGGCGTTGTGGCGACCGTCAAGGCGCCAGAGGCAGAGTTGCTGGCCTTCGTGGCCCATCACCTGGCGCTGGGGGCCTCACGCGTCTGGCTCTATTTCGATGACCCGACCGATCCGGCTCATGCCCGCCTCTCGCGCCTGCCCAAGGTCAAGGCGGTCCGTTGCACCAGCTTTTACTGGGCGCTGCGCGGTGGACGGCCCGAGGTGCTGACGCAACGGCAGATCTCCAACGCGCTCCATGCGCAGCGCAGGTGTCGGCTGGACTGGCTGGCGCATATCGATGCGGACGAGTTCATCCACGCCCCAGCGCCCGTGTCGGACCTCCTGTCGCAGGTGCCCGCAGAAATCCCGAACGTCATGATGGCCCCGTTCGAGGCGTTGTACGACCCCGGACTGCCCGACGACATCTACACCGCCCGCCGCTTCCGCGGCCCGCTCGGCAAGGCGCATCCCGACCTGCACAAGGCCGTCTTCGGACCCATGGCCGAGGTCGTCGCCAAGGGAAACCTTGGCCATATCATCGGCAAGAGCTTCGGCCGCATCGGCTTTCCCAAGGCGAAGATGGGGCTTCACTCGATCTTTGTCGACGGCAACCGCCTGCGCGACCCGTTCCATCCACAACTGAGGATCCTGCACTTTCACGCGCAGGACCAGGAGGTCTGGCGTCGGCAACTACCGTTTCGGCTGCAGAACGGCGCCTACAGCTACGATACGGAAAACCGGCTCCGCGGCCATCTGCAGGGGGCAAGCGACGCTGTGATCGACGATTTCTATCAGACCGTGATGACCCTGACGCCCGAGAAGGCGGCCCTGCTCGAGGCGCATGATCTCTTGATCACCACCGACCTTGGCCTGCGGGCAAAGGTGGCGGACCTGCTGGCCGGGCGGCTTTAATCCACGTTCACCAGCACCAGCGCCGCGCGTTGGAAGGTGGCCATGATCTGGGCGCGTTCCTTCTGGGCGACGCCGGTTTCGGCCATCGCCCGGTCCATCACCGCCAGCCAGTCCTCAGCATCCTGAAGCCGGATCTCCACATGGGCGTGGATTTCGCGCAGATTCATGTGGCCGTGCTTCTCGTGATAATACCGCCGCCCACCGAAGAAGCCGCAGAGGAAGTCGAACTGCTCGGACCGGACATGCGACAGGCCGTGGCCCTTGAGATGCATCTCCATGATCGCGCGGCCCTGGGGCAGGGTCTCGATCAGGTCGTAGAAGTGGTTGACCAGCAGCTTGACCTGCGGCTCCCCCCCGATCCGGTCGATCATCGGTTCCATCGCACCCTCCTCTCCCCGATTTCTTCAAAGAAATCGGACCGGAGCCTTTGAAGGCTCCGCACCGGACTTCTGAAAAGTCCGGTGCCCCCGTTCAGCTCTGCGGCCGCGTCTTCTTCGGGTCGTAATGCGACAGCGGCACGATCACCGCCGGAAGCCGCTTCTGCTGACCGTCCAGCTTGCCGACCTCCAGCGCCGTTCCGACTTCCGCATGGGCCACATCGACCCGCGCCAGCGCGATGTTCTTGCCCAGGATCGGCGAGCGGACCGAGGACGTCACCTCTCCCACCTGCGCCCGGCCCACATGCAGGCAATCACCGTGGCCCACGTCCACATTCGCGTCGATCTCCAGCCCCACGAACTTGCGGCTCGGATGCTCCTTCCGCCGGATCAACGCCTCGCGTCCGACGAAATCGTCGGTCTTGGACTTGAGCGGCACGGTGAACCCGATCCCGGCCTCGAACGGGTCGGTCTGGTCGCTGAAATCATAGCCGGCAAAGATCAGCCCGGCCTCGATCCGCACCATGTCCAGCGCCTGCAGCCCCATCGGCCGCAGCCCCAGATCCTCGCCATTGGCCCAGACCGCGTCATAGACCGCGCTGCCGTCCTTCGGGTGGCAGAAGATCTCGAACCCCAACTCGCCGGTATAGCCCGTCCGCGACACCACAACCGGAGCCCCCGACGGCCCGCCCAGACGGCCCACCGTGAAGCGGAACCAGCCCAGCTCCTCGATCGTCGGCTGGTGCGGCGCGGTCCAGATCATGCGCTTCATGATCTCGCGGCTGTTCGGACCCTGGACGGCAAGGTTGTGCAACTGGTCGGTCGAGGATCGCACCATCGCCTGCAGGCCCAGCTTCTCTGCCTGCTCCCTGATCCAGACCCCTCCGTAATCGTCGCCGCCGATCCAGCGGAACTGGTCGCGGCCCAGACGGAACGCCGTGCCGTCGTCGATCATCCCGCCGTGCTCATAGCACATGGCGGAATAGACCACCTGACCCTGGCTCAGCTTCTTCATGTCCCGGGTCAGCACCCAGTTCATCAGCGCCTCGGCATCCGGGCCGGTCACCTCGAACTTGCGCAGGGGCGACAGGTCCAGCACCACCGCCGCCTGACGGCAGGCCCAGTATTCCTCCAGCGCGCCGTTCGACGAATAGGCCTGCGGCAGCCAATAGCCTTTGTACTCGACCACGTTCCGGGTCTTCTGGCTGATCCGGTCGTGGAAGGCGGTTTCCTTGGTCATCTTCGGCTCCGAGGCGGGCGTGGGGCGATAGGCGATGGAGCGCGAGAATTTCTCGGCCCCCGCATAGGTGCGGACATGGATGTCCGACAGATACCAGCCGTTGGCCGGCGAGGTGTCGTCCGGGCAGGCCGAATTCACGCAGACAATGTCGGTCAGCGCGCGGAACAGCACATAGTCGCCGGGCCGCGACCAGGGTTCGTCGCTGATCAGCACGCCATGCGCGTCGATGTTGGTGTTGAAGAACAGGTTCACCGCCATCCAGCCGGGCCGCGGATCGACCCCATGCTGCGCCAGCGCCTTGTTGAAATTGTCCGAGCAGTTGACATGGCCGGGATAGCCGATGTCGTCGTAATATTTCGACGCACAGGCCATCGCAAAGGCGTCATGGCGGCCGACCGTGTCCTGCACCACCTCGACCAGCGGCACCCAGTCCTGATCGAAGTATTTCGAATGCAGGCCCGGCATCGAATAGGCGTGGCCCATCAGCGTCCGGCTGGTCGTCACGTCCAGCGCATGTTGCAGGCCCTTGTCCAGCTTGCGCGCGTCAAAGCACTGGAAGTCGGTGCATTGCCGCCCGTCCACGTCCAGGATCTGGATATAATCGCCCGCCTTGACGAAATAGCTCTCCGCCGTCGCCGACTTGACCCGCAGGTCGAGGATCGGATCGGCCAAGGGGTCCGGCAGGTCATAATGCCCGACCATCCGCGGCTTTGCCCGCTGGACCAGCAGCGTGACCGGCGTCGCCGTGTCCTGCGCCTCGGGCGCCATAGGAAGGCCGGGGACGCAGACCACCAGCCAGCCCTCGTCCAGCGCGGTCAGCTCGGCCCGCGATCCGGCTGGGGTCTCGGTCCCGAAAAGCCGCAGCGCCCCCGCAGTCGCAAGGTCGACCTTCCGCGCGGCCAGCCCCTTGCGCAGCCGCGCGAGACTTTCGTCGCCCGAGGCCAGCATCGCCTTCAGCCCCTCGGCCGATGAATTCGCCGCCTGCCCCAGGATCGCCGCGTCGATCCGCCCGTCCTTCGTGGCCGCCACCAGTTCGACCGGCTGGCCGCCCTCGTCGTTGACCAGCGTCAGCCGGTCGCCCACCATCAGCTGCAGCAGGACCGCGCCACCCCCCGGAACGACGTGACGTTCCTGGCCGTGGTGGCGCGAAAAGCCCTGCGGCGTCAGAATCCGTGACGGTCTCGGTGGACCCGGAGGAACCGAAGGATAGATCGAGTCCAGCATGACACCCTCCGCAGCGAATCGGTCGATGATCCAGCAACCAGTTTAATGAGGATAAAACTTGTTCATCCACAAGAATAGCGGCAGGGTGAGGCCGAAACAAGCTCAGGTCAAGGGAAAGGCGCGTAAATGCTGGCATTGAGTTTCGGCCTGGGCGCTGCGCTCCTCTGGGCGGTGCACGACCTTCTGGCCCGCAAGCTCAGCCAGGGCGCGCCGCTTCTGCCGATCCTGACCGTGGTTCTGGCGGCAGGGACGCTGGGACTGGTGCCGGTCGCGCTGGTGACCGGCGGATGGGCCGCGATGACCGGCCCGGCCTGGGGCCTCGCGGCGCTGTCCGGTCTGGCCTTCGGAGGCGCGATCGGCGGGCTTTACAAGGCCTTCAGCCTTGCCCCGGTGCGCGTCGTCTCGCCGGTGGTCGGGGCCTATCCGCTGCTGATCCTGCTGATTGCCGTGGCCCAGGGCCGATCCGTGACGGGAGGCGACTGGCTTG
>Ga0208490_100812_pt1 | contig 15227 bp, 16 predicted proteins | sample SubbioAug_CSWold_FD_184818 | JGI IMG/M metagenome (GOLD analysis project Ga0208490, IMG submission 184818) | Serpentinite rock and fluid subsurface biosphere microbial communities from McLaughlin Reserve, California, USA - CR11Aug_CSWold (SPAdes) | ecosystem: Environmental > Terrestrial > Deep...
CGGCGAGTGGAACCGGAACGATGTCCTGCCGGAAAGCCACCTCCAGGAGCGGAACGATGTCCTGCTCTTCACGGCGGAACGATGTCCTGCGGGCCCTCATCTAGGTTCCGTCCATGAGCGGTGTGCTGCAGCGTCTGTTCGGGGTCGAGGGCAAGCAGGTGGTGGTCACCGGCGGCAGCCGCGGCATCGGCGAGATGATCGCCCGCGGCTTCGTCGAGGCCGGTGCCGACGTGTTCATCTCCGCCCGCAAGGCCGAGGCGTGCGACGCCACGGCGGCCGAGCTCGACGCCATGGGCCCGGGCACGTGCACGTCGGTCCCGGCCGACCTGTCGGGCCAGGCCGGCGTCGACCTGCTGGCGGGCGAGGTGCGCGAGCGCACGGGCGGCCACCTCGACGTGCTGGTCAACAACGCCGGCGCCACGTGGGGCGCGCCCATCGAGCAGTACCCGGAGTCGGCCTTCGACAAGGTCTTCGGCATCAACGTGAAGGGCCCGTTCCTCCTGACCCAGGCCCTGCTGCCGGAGCTCCGCGCCGCCGGCACCGCCGAGGACCCGGCCCGGGTCATCAACGTCGCGTCGGTCGACGGCCTCAAGAACCCGGCCATGGACTCCTACGCCTACAGCGCCACGAAGGCCGGGATCATCGCCCTCAGCCGCCACCTCGCCAAGCGGTTGGTGCGCGACCACATCAACGTGAACGTGATCGCCCCGGGGCCGTTCGAGTCGAAGATGATGGCGTTCGCCCTGGCCACCGACGAGATGCGCGCCGCCGTGGCCGGTGGCGTCCCCCGGGGTCGCATCGGCGAGCCCGACGACATGGCGGCGGCCGCCATCTTCCTCGCCAGCCGGGCCAGCAGCTACGTGGTCGGCGACACCCTCGTGGTCGACGGGGGCATCGTCCACGCCACCTGAGCGCGTCGCTCAGCCGTAGGCGACCTGGCAGAACCCGTGGTTGCAGTAGCCCCGCGGGTTCTTGTGGAGGTACTGCTGGTGGTGGTCCTCGGCGTAGTAGAAGGTGCCGTCGCCGGCCTGCTCGGCCGGGCGGATCTCGGTGCTGATGGCCCCGAACCCGCGCTCGTCGAGGGCGGCCTGGTACTTCTCCCGTGAGGCCACGACGGCGGCCAGCTGCTCGGGCGTCGTCGTGTAGATCGCCGAGCGGTACTGCGTGCCGACGTCGTTCCCCTGGCGGTTCGGGGTCGTGGGATCGTGGTTCTCCCAGAACGCCTTGAGCAGCGTCTCGACGTCGACGGCCGACGGGTCGTAGACGACCTGCACCGCCTCGGTGTGCCCGGTGCGGGCGGTGCACGTCTCCTCGTAGGTGGGGTTCCGGGTCCAGCCGCCCATGTAGCCGGCTGCCGTGCTGTGCACGCCGGGGAGCTGCCAGAAGATGCGCTCGGCGCCCCAGAAGCAGCCCATGGCGACGTACAGGACCTCGTGCCCATCCGGCCAGGGTCCGCTCATCGGCGTCCCGAGCACGACGTGGCGGTCGGCGACCCGGATGGCTTCGTCCCGGCCGGGGAGGGCGTCCTCGCGGGTGACCATCGTCGTCTTGTCTCGGCCGAAGAGGGACATGGGCCCAGGCTAGGGATCTACAGGAGCCCGGCGGCGCGCAGCATCGAGGGCGGGATCGCCGTGTCGCCCCGGGCGAGCATGGCGGCCCGCTCGACGTTGACCTCGTCGTGCTCGCGGTGGCGCCACGCATCCCAGGGACCGGGCGGGATGGCGTCGGCGTCGCCGTCGGCGGAGACGCACGCCCGCAGGTAGGCCTGCAGGTCGCGGACCTCCTCCTCGCCCCCGATGGGTCCGTGGCCGGGGACGATGACCGGCGCCATGTCGAGGATGCGGTCGAGCTCGTCGGCCCAGCGGCCGGGGTCGCCCTGGTAGCAGCGGGGCGTGACGCCGAAGCTGGCCATGGCGCCGGCGAAGCAGATGCCGGCGGCGCCGACGACGGCGACGAGGTTCTCCTCCTGGGCGCCCGCCACCGGCTCGAGCCGCACCGCCGCGGTGAGCTGCACGGGCTCGTCGACGACGTGGCTGACCGGCTTGGTGACCAGCTCGTCGTCGAGCTCGTGGGCGACGTCGGGGAGCAGGCGCCGGAGCACGGCGGGGTCCGGCGGCTGGTCGAGGTGGATGCTGGTCTGGCGGCGCCCGTACATCCCCGACATCGTGAAGGCCGACGTCCCGCCCACGAACTCGATCGTCGACGCGGTGAGCACGGTGCGACGGATCCGCACGCCCAGGTCGTCGGCGGCGGCCACGAACTGGGCGGCCTGCGTGGGGGAGGTCAGGGTGTCGACGGCCGTCGCGGCGTCGGCGTCGACGACCAGGCCGGCGTTGGGGTGGCCGTCGCCCGGCTGCTCGGCGAGCCACGCGTACACGCCGATGTCGAGGGGGACGAGCGTCATCGCCCGTCCAGCTCGAGCGACATGGGCACGTGCGGGATGCCGTCCTCCACGTACGCGTCACCGTCGACCACGAAGCCGAAGGAGCCGTACCACCCGGCGAGGTGCGCCTGCGCGCCGAGGTCGACGCGCCGACATCCAAGGGTGCGGAGGCGGTCGAGCCCGGCCCGGACGAGGGTGCCGGCGACGCCCCGGGAGCGGACGTCGGCGCGGGTCACGACCCGGCCCATCGACCAGCGGTCGCCCGACTCGTGCAGGAGGCGCAGGCACCCGGCGAGGCCGCGCGGGTCGTCGAGCCAGAGGTGCTCGGCATCGGTCTCGTGGTCGCGGTCGTCGAGGTCGAGGAAGACGCAGTCCTGCTCGACCACGAACACCTCCGACCGCAACCGCAGCAGGGCGTAGAGCCGGTGCGGGGTCAGCTCGTCGAACCGGGCGACCTGCACCTCGGTCCCCGTGCCGGGATCGGTGGCGGCGGGCATCCCGGCGCAGCCTGCCACGCCCTGACCGCACGATTACCCGTCGGTAGGCTCGGACGCCATGGCCGACTACACCGCCCCCCTCGACGACATCCGGTTCGTGCTGCGGCACGTCGCGAAGCTGGGGGAGCTGGCCTCGCTGGAGGGCTTCGAGCACGCCGATCCCGACGTCGTCGACGGCGTGCTCGAGGAGTGCGCCCGCTTCATGCAGAACGAGGTGGCGCCGCTCAACCGGGTCGGTGACATCGAGACCAGCGTCTGGAACCAGGACGGCAGCGTCACCACGCCCACCGGCTTCATCGACGCCTACAAGGCCTACGTGGCCGCCGGGTGGGGCGGCGTGCCGTTCCCCGAGGAGTTCGGGGGCGGCGGGTTCCCCTGGCTCGTGGGCATCGCCATGCAGGAGATGATGACCGCCGCCAACGAGGCCTTCTCGATGGCGCCGCTGCTCTCGCAGGGGGCGATCGACGCCCTGCTCGCCCACGGCGACGAGACCATCAAGGAGACGTGGCTGCCGAGGATGGTGAGCGGCGAGTGGACCGCCACCATGAACCTGTCCGAGCCCCAGGCCGGCTCCGACCTCGGCGCCGTGCGGACGCGCGCCGAGCGCCAGGACGACGGCACCTACCGGATCACCGGCACCAAGATCTGGATCAGCTGGGGCGAGCACGACCTCGCCGACAACATCGTCCACCTCGTGCTCGCCCGCACGCCGGACGCCCCTCCCGGCACCAAGGGCATCTCGATGTTCATCGTGCCCAAGGTCCTGATCGACGAGGACGGCGGCCTCACCGAGCGCAACGGCGTGGTCTGCCAGTCGATCGAGCACAAGCTCGGCATCAAGGCGAGCCCCACGTGCGTCCTCGACTACGACGACGCCGTCGGCTACATCGTGGGCGAGGAGAACCGGGGCATGGCGTACATGTTCACGATGATGAACAACGCCCGGCTCTCGGTCGGCCTCCAGGGCCTCGCCGTCGGCGACCGCGCCTACCAGGACGCCCGCCAGTACGCGAACGAGCGCCAGCAGGGCCGGGCGGTCGGTGCGCCGGCGGGCGAGCAGAGCCTCATCATCGAGCACCCCGACGTGCGCCGCATGCTGCTGACGATGAAGGCGCAGCTCGAGGCGGTGCGCGCCGTCATCTACTACACGGCCGCCGGCATCGACCTCGCCCACCGCCACGTCGACGAGCACACCCGCACCGCCGCCCAGGAGCGCGTCGACCTGCTGATCCCCGTCTGCAAGGGATGGGGCACCGACGTCGGCGTCGACGTCACCTCCACCGCCATCCAGGTCTTCGGCGGCATGGGCTACGTCGAGGAGACCGGCGTCGCCCAGCACTTCCGCGACGCCCGCATCGCCCCGATCTACGAGGGCACGAACGGGATCCAGGCCATGGACCTGGTCGGCCGCAAGCTCCCCATGCGGGCGGGCGGGGTCGTCAAGGACTTCCTCGCCGACGTGGGCGCGACGGTCGAGAAGGGTCGAGCGGCCGGTGGCGACCACGCGGTCATCGCCGACCGGCTCGCCGACGGCCTGGCCGCCCTCACCGAGAGCACGGACTGGCTGATGGCGAACGGGCTCGAGGACGTGCGCCACGCGCTCGCCGGCGCCACGCCGTACCTGCGGCAGTTCGGCATCGTCGCCGGCGGCTGGCTGCTCGCCGAGTCGGCGATGACGGCCGACGAGCTCGCCGCGGGCGATGCCGACGGGTTCGACGCCGACTTCCTGGCGGCCAAGCGCACCACGGCCCGGTTCTACGCCACCCAGCTGCTGCCCCAGGCCGGGGGCCTCACCGGCGCCGTCACCGCCGGCTTCGCCGACCTGATGGCCCTGTCGCCCGCCCAGTTCTGATCGGCGGGAGCGAAATGTTACCCAAGGTCGGTAACGTTCTGCTCCCGGATCACGGTAACGGTCGGCGGTCCGGGGTATCGTCCGTCCATGGAGCGGTCTCCCTTCCCGCACTCCGGCCCGCTGGAGGCCGACGAGGTCACCGGCCGCGACGACGAGGCCGCCGAGCTGGTCCGGCTCCTCGGCGGACGCGTACCCATCGCCCTGGTCGCGCCCCGGCGGTACGGCAAGACCAGCTTGCTGCGCCGCGGCGCGTGGCTGCTCGACCAGGTCGAGCCGACCACGTCCGTGTGGCTCGACCTGTACGGCCTGTCCTCGGTCTCCGACTTCGCCGTGCGGCTCGATCGGGCGCTTGGTTCCTCCACCGGCCGGTTCCGTGAGGCGCTCGACCGCGTCGCCGGCGGGCTCAGCATCAGCATCGGGGTGGTGTCCGCCGAGCTGCGCCGGTCGGCCCGCTCGGCGCCCGACGCCACCGCCACCGTGCACGCACTGCTCGAGTCGTTGGTCCGGGTGGCCGAGCACCACCGCACCGTCCTGGTGATCGACGAGGTCGCCGACGCCATCGGTGTCGGGAACGTGCTCGAGCTCATGCGCTCCCACCTGCAGCCCGTCTACCGGGAGCTCGGCCTCGCCTTCGCCGGCTCGAAGCCCACGATGATGGCCCGCCTCTTCGGCGACACCGACCAGCCCTTCTACTCGCAGGCCCATCGCATCGAGCTGCTGCCGCTCCCGGTCGAGGCGGTCGTCGACATCGTGCACCGGGGGTTCCGCTCGACGGGTCGCGACGCCGGGCCGGTGGCCTCCTCGATCGCAGCGTTCGGCGCCGGCCACCCGCAGCGCTCCATGGAGCTGGCCGATGCCGCGTGGTGGCTCACCGAGCCGGGTGCCGCGGCCACCCCCGACACCTGGGACGCCGCGCTCGCCGGCGTGCGGTCCCGGGTCGCGCCGGGCATGCGGGACTTCTTCGGCATGCTCACCGGCACCCAGCAGGCGGTGCTGCGGGCCGTGGTGCGCACCGGGGCGCCGTTCGCCGCGTCAGAGGGCCGCTTCCACGACCTGTCGCGCTCGTCGATCACGATCGCCCGCGACTCCCTGGTCGACGCCGGGCACCTGCTCTTCGGGGTGGGCGGGTCGTCGCTCACCGATCCGCTGCTGGCCGACTGGGTGGCCCGCGAGCTGCCGTGACGGGTCGGATCAGCCGTGCGCAGCGAGGACGTCGGCCGCCAGTCGCGGCCACGCCGTCGCCGCCCACGGGCCGAACTCCCGGTCGGTGAGCACGACGAGGCCGACGTCGCCGTCAGGGTCCCACCACAGGAACGTGCCGGCCCGGCCGAAGTGGCCCCACGTGCGGGGGCTGTTGGCGGGCGCCGTCCAGTGCGGATCCTTCGTGCCGCGCACCTCGACGCCCAACCCCCACGGGTTCGGGTCCTGGGCACCGAAGCCCGGCAGCACGCCCGCGAGCTCGGGGAAGGCCGGCGAGGTCATCGCCTCGATCGACGCTGGCGCCAGCAGGCGGCCGGCGCGGAGGGCGACGAGCAGGGCGGCGAGGTCGTCGACCGACGAGGCGTACCCGTGGGCGGGCGATCCGGTGACGGTGGTCGAGCCCAGGCCGAGGGGCTCGACCAGCGCGGCCCGCACGTAGTCGTCGATGCCCATCCCGGTGCGGGCGGCCACGTGGTCGCCGAGCACCTCGAAACCGATGTTGGAGTAGATGCGGTTGCGCTCCGGTGGGCCGAGCGGCGTGCGGTCGCCGTCCGGGGGGAGGCCGCTGGCGTGGGCGAGCAGGTGCCGGACCGTCGTGCCCTCGGGTCCTCCCGCGCCGGTGACGTCGTCGTCGAGGCCGACCGTCCCCTCCTCGACGGCGATGTGGACGGCGATCGCCACGAGCACCTTCGTGACCGAGGCGAGCGGGTACGAGCGGTCGGTGGCGCCATGGCCGGCGAGGAGCCCCTCCGGGCCCACCATGCCGGCCGCCACGGACGGGACGTCCCAGGCCTCGACCTGGTCGAGGGCCGCCACGTCAGCCGGCGTCCCAGAGCATCGTGTCGTCGGCGTCGTCGCGATCGAGGAGCCGCAGCGGGTCGGTCTTGTCGATGTGACCGATGAGCCCGCGATACGTGCCGTAGCCGCAGAGCCGGGCCAGCCGCTTGTCGAACGTGCGGGCGACCTCGCGCGGGACGCCGAGCTGCTGGTTCTCCTGCTGGCGGATCATGCCGGCGCAGTAGTTGTCGGCGATGCCCACCCGTCGCCGGTCGCTGGCGTTGGCGCCCCCGCCGTGCCAGAGGCTGCCGTGCCAGAGCAGCACGCTCCCTGCCGGCATCTCGGCGGCGATCGTCTCGTACGCCTGGCCGTACACGGGGTAGTCGGGGTCGCGGTGGGACCCGGGGACGAGTCGGGTGGCGCCGTTGGCCTCGGTGAAGTCGGTGATCGCCCACATCGAGTTGCACACGACCGGGAACCCGGTGCGGGGGAGGCCGATCACCTGGTCGTCGGAGTGGATCGGCTGGGCGACCTCGCCGGGCCGGATGTCGATGGACGACAGCGTGGAGAGGAGGCACTCGCGGTCGAGGACCCGCTCGACCACGGGCAGCACCGCCGGCGCCGTCGGGATGCGCTGGAACACCTCGCCGTGGGCCAGCAGGTTGTACACGCGGTAGGTGGAGCGCCCCTCGAAGCCGTTGTCCGCTGGCGTGATCGCCAGTCGGTCGACGAGGTCGTCGAGGGCGGCGAGCACCTCGTCCGCGAACCCCGCGTCGAACGCGTCCTCGACGATGGTGAAGCCCTGCTCGGCGATCTGCCCGGCGTGGCGGTCGGCGTCGGCGTCGGTGAGCGTGCGCATCGGAGCGATGGTAGGCAGCCGTCGTGGCTGCCGATGTCCAGGGGACGGAGACGTTCGAGGAGGCGGTGCACCGGATCGTGGCGGCGGTCCCGGCCGGTGTCGTGGTGACCTACGGCGAGGTGGCCGCCGAGGCGGGGCGCCCGGGCGCGGCGCGAGCCGTCGGGCGGATCATGGCGGGCAGCGACCGCACCCTCCCGTGGTGGCGGGTGGTGACCGCCGACGGACGCCTCGTGCCCGGTCAGGAGGCCGAGCACCGGCGGAGGCTCGCCACCGAGGGCGTCGACGTCGGGGCCCGCCGGGTGCGCCGCATGGGCCGGACAGATGGGGGAGCGGCACGGTGTCGCCAGTAGCGTTGCTGCCGACATGACGACGTTCGCAGAACTGGGCATCGACGACGACCTGGTCGAGTGCCTCGCCTCCCAGGGGATCGAATCGCCCTTCCCCATCCAGGAGCTCACCATCCCCGACGCGGTCGCCGGCCGCGACGTGTGCGGGAAGGCCAAGACCGGTTCCGGCAAGACCCTCGCGTTCGGCGTGCCGATGGTGATGGCGCTCCCCGAGCCCGACGACATCCACAAGGGCCCCGCCGGCCTGGTGCTGTGCCCCACCCGCGAGCTGGCGCTGCAGGTCGCCGAGGTCCTCGAGCCGCTCGCCAAGGTGAAGGGCCACACCATCACCGCCGTCTACGGCGGCGAGAGGATCGAGAAGCAGATCAAGTCCATCGAGGACGGCACCGGCATCATCGTCGCCACCCCGGGGCGGCTCATCGACCTGCTCCAGCGCGGCGATGTGAAGCTCGACGAGGTGAAGATGGTGGCGGTCGACGAGGCCGACCGCATGGCCGACATGGGCTTCCTGCCCCAGGTCGAGTGGGTGCTGCGCCACGTCCCGGGCGGCCACCAGACCTTGCTCTTCTCCGCCACGCTCGACGGCTCCGTCGGCGCCCTCATCGACCGGTACCAGACCGATCCGGTGACCAAGGAGGTCGCCTCGGAGACCGTCACGGTCGACCAGATGCACCACCGGTTCCTGAAGGTGCACGACATGGACAAGGTCAAGGTGGCAGCGACCATCGTGCGCAGCAGCCAGCGGGCGCTGATCTTCTCGAACACCAAGCGCCACGCCGACCGCCTCGCCCGCGACCTCACCGACCTCGACGTGAAGGCCGCGGCGATCCACGGCGACCTCCCGCAGCGGGCCCGCGAGAAGGCGTTGCAGCGCTTCACGGAGGGCAGGCTCCGGGCGCTGGTCGCGTCCGACGTCGCCGCCCGCGGCCTCGACATCGACCAGGTCGACGTGGTGATCCACTGGGACCCGCCGCCGGACCACAAGACCTACCTGCACCGCTCGGGCCGCACGGCCCGCGCCGGCACCACCGGGGTCGCCGTCACCCTCATCAAGTGGGACGAGGAGATGGCCGTGAAGCTGCTGCAGCGCCGTCTCGGCCTCGACGACCACCCGATGGTCGAGGTCTTCTCCAACGACGAGCGGCTGCAGGACCTCGTCGGCTGGGACCCCCAGGCGCCGGCCTGAAGGGCCGGTCGACGCGACCGGGCCGCGGGCGGCAAGGCGACCCGGTTCGTGCCCCGCTCGTGACGGAACCCTCGGCCGTCCTGGCCGCTGCCCTGGGCGACGCCCTCCGGCGCGAGGGCCTCGATGCCGGTCCGTCCCTTCGCCTCCTGCGCACCGAGCCGGCGGACGGGGCGCCGGTGGTGCGCGCGCCGGGGGACCTGGGCGTGCTGCACGAGCAGCTCGCCCAGCCGGACGAGCGCGTCGGGAGGGGGGCCTGGTACACGCCAGCGTGGCTCGCGGAGCAGCTCGTCGAGCGCGCCCTGCCCGACCGGGCCGCGGCCCGTCTCGGACCCGTCGTCGACCCCGCATGCGGCGGCGGGGCGTTCCTGCTCGCCGCCGCCGATCGGCTCGTGGCCCTCGGCCGGTCGCCGGCCGAGGCGGTGGCGCAGCTCCGCGGACGCGACGTCGACCCCCTCGCCGCCGCCGTCGCCGAGGCGGCGCTGTGGTGGTGGGCGGCCCGTCGGGGCGCGCCGACGAGGCCGCACGTCGACGTCGGCGATTCCCTCCTCGCCGCCGGGGACCACGGCGCCGGCGCCGTCGTGGGCAACCCGCCGTTCCTCGGGCAGCTGCGGACCTCGACCTCCGCCGACGCCGCCCGCCGTCGCGCACTGCGGGAGCGGATGGGGGACGCCGTGCGCGCCTACACCGATCCCGCCTGGCTGTTCGTGCTGCGCGCCGTGGACGACGTCGTGCCCGGGGGGCGGGTCGCCCTCGTGCAGCCCCGCTCGTTCCTGGCCGCGCGCGACGCGGCCGCGGTCCGCCGGCGCATCGATGCGCACGCCCGGCTGCACGAGGTCGTCCTCGTCGACGAGGGGGCGTTCGACGCGTCGGTGAGCACGTGCGCCCCCGTGCTCGTCCGCACCGCGGACGGGGGCCGCCACGACAACGACTGGACCGGCGCGCTCGCCGACGCCGCCGGGATCCCCACCGTCGACCGCCCGCGCGCCGACGTGAGCTCGGGTCAGGCCGCCGCGCTCGGGTCCATCGCCGCCGCCCACGCCGCGTTCCGCGACGAGTACTACGGCACGGTCGGGTCCGTGCGCGAGGGCGGCGACGGCCCTCGCCTGGTCACGGTCGGCGCCATCGATCCCCTGCGGCTGCTCGACCGGGCGCAGCGCTTCGCTGGCCGGCGCTGGCACGACCCCCGGGTCGACGTGGGGTCCCTGCGCGGCCGGGCCGCCCGTTGGGCCGAGCTCCAGGCCGGACCCAAGGTGCTCGTCGCCACCCAGACCCGGGTGCTCGAGGCCGTGGCCGACCCGGATGGGAACCTGCTCGGGTCCGTGCCCGCCATCGTCGTGCGACCCCACGACCCCGGCGACCTGTGGCACGTCGCCGCCGCGCTGCACGCCCCGGCGGCGGCGGCCTGGGCCCTGCGCCAGCACGCGGGCACGGGCCGGTCTCCCGACACCTGCCGGCCCACCGCCACCCTGCTCGCCTCCCTCCCGCTCCCCATCGACCGGGCGGCCTGGGACGAGGCCGCGGTGCTCGCCGAGCGCTGCCACCACGGGGAGGCCAGCCCCCGCGCGGTGGCGGTCGCCGCCGACCGGGCCCACAGGGGAGACGGCTCGCTGCTTGCCTGGTGGGACGAGCGCCGGCCGCGACGCCGGTGAGCGGCGGCACCCCCGCTCGCCTTCCGGGTGGGTCGCGGCCGGTCCCGCCCCCTATGCTCCCGCCGAACGTGCATCACGAGCGGCCCGGGCGACCGGGTCCGGCAACCTGGGAACGGACACCCAAGGTGCCTCCCTCCTCCGGGTGGGGATGCGGCCCCGCGAGGGGCAACCAAGCGTCCGGGTCCGGCCCGAAGCGTCGTGGGTGTCCGCCCTCCGGAGGGAGGTGGACATGACGATCGACGGCATCGAGCCCCGGGCCGGGGCGTGGGGCGGACCCGTCTCGGGCCTGCCCGCCTCCGGTCGCCCCCTGGCCGACCTCGGTCGCCGCGCCCACCCGAGCACGCTCCCCGCCACCGGCGCCTGGAGGGCGGGGGACGAGCCCGGCGGGCGGCACTTCGCCACCGTCACCAAGGGCCGCCCGTTCGCGCTCGAGGGCGGCGGGCTCCTCCACGACGTCGTCGTGGCGTACGAGACCTTCGGCGAACTTGACCGCGACGCGTCCAACGCCGTCCTCGTGTGCCACGCCCTCACGGGCGACAGCCACGTGGCGGGTGCCGCCGGACCAGGTCACCCCGCGCCCGGCTGGTGGGACGGGGTCGTTCGCCCCGGCGGGGGCATCGACACCGATCGCTGGTTCGTCGTCTGCGTGAACGTGCTCGGCGGCTGCCAGGGCTCGACCGGCCCGGCGAGCCCGCACCCCGCCGACGGGCGTCCGTACGGCGCCCGCTTCCCGGTGGTCTCGGTGCGCGACATGGTCCGCAGCCAGGCCGTCGTCGCCGACGAGCTGGGCATCCGCCGCTGGCACGCGGTGGTGGGCGGGTCCATGGGGGGCATGCAGGCGCTCGAGTGGGCGGTCATGCACCCAGAGCGCGTCGGGGCACTCGTCGTCGTCGCGTCGTGCACCGCGGCGTCCGCCCAGCAGATCGCGTGGTGGTCCACGGGACGGCGCATCATCCGCATGGACCCGGCGTGGCGGGGCGGCGACTTCTACGACGCCGCGCCGGGCGAGGGGCCCCACGAGGGCCTGTCGCTGGCCCGCATGGTCTCCCAGATCACCTTCCGCTCCGACGACGTGTTCACCGACCGCTTCGGCCGGGAGCTGGTCGAGCCCCTCGACGGGTTCCACCTGTGGCAGCGGTTCCAGGTCGAGCGCTACCTCGAGCACCACGGCGACAAGCTCGTGCGGCGCTTCGACGCCAACAGCTACCTGGTGCTGACCAAGGCCATGGACCTGCACGACATCGGTCGTGGGCGAGGCGGCGTCGACGCGGCGATGGCCCGCGTCCGTTGCCCCGTCCTCACCATCGGCGTCAGCAGCGACATCCTCTACCCGGCACGCCAGTCGGCCGAGATCGCCGCCCTGGCCCGCGCCAACGGCGCGCCGGCGGCGTACCACGAGCTGCGCAGCCCGCACGGCCACGATGCCTTCCTCATCGAGCACGAGGAGATGCGCGAGGTGCTCGGCCCCTTCATCGAGCACCCCCTCTCGACACCCAGGAGCGACGTGTGAGCGAGCACCGAGAGACCCGTGCCATCCGCGGCGGGCGACTCCCCGACCGCGGGTCGGTCGCCACCCCCATCTGGCCCTCGACCGTGTACGAGCTGCGCGACCTCGAGGCCAGCGCCCGCATGGCGTCCTCGCCGCGCAGCACGGAGTTCTACGCCCGCAACGGAACCCCGACCGCGCAGGCCTTCGCCGACGCCGTCGCCGAGGTCGAGGGCGCCGAGGCCGGGATCGCCTTCGGGTCGGGCATGGGCGCGGCGGCGACGATCGTCTTCGGGCTGTGCTCGCCCGGCGATCGCATCGTCGCCCAGGCATCGATGTTCTCGGTGACCTCGCAGCTGCTCACCCGGACGTGCGAGCGCTTCGGCATCACCGTCGACGTGGTCGACGCCTTCGACGCCGCCGAGCTGCGGGCCGCCGTGGAGGCGAAGCCGACGCAGCTCGTGTGGTGCGAGACGCCGGCGAACCCGTCGATGGGCATCGTCGACCTCGAGGCGCTCGGCTCGCTGCTCGGCCCCTTCACCGTCGTCGACTCCACGATGGCGTCCCCGGCCGTCCAGAACCCCCACGACTTCGGCGTCCACCTCGTGCTGCACTCCGCCACGAAGGCCATCGCCGGCCACAACGACGCCCTGCTCGGCGTGGTGACGGGGGAGCGGGAGCTCGTCGACGTGCTCTGGGGCCACCACGTGGTGCACGGTGCCGTCGCCTCGCCCTTCGACGCCTTCCTCGGGCTGCGGGGGCTGCGCACCCTGCACGTGCGCCAGCGCCAGGCGTGCGCGACCGCGCAGGCGCTCGCCGAGCGGCTCGAGGCGCACCCGGCCATCGCGTCGGTGCGCTACCCGGGCCTGCCCAGCCACCCCCAGCACGAGCTGGCCATGCGTCAGATGCGCGGGGGCGGCTCGCTCGTGGTCTGCGACCTCGCCGGCGGCCACGACGCCGGGGTGGCCTTCGTCGACCGGCTGGCGCTGTGCCTGCCGGCCGTCTCCCTCGGCGGTCCCGAGACCCTGGTCACCCACCCGGCATCGATGTCGGCCGCCACGCTCGGGCCCGACGTGCGAGCGGCGATGGGCATCACGGAGGGGATGCTGCGCATCTCCGTGGGCCTCGAGCACCCCGACGACGTCATCGCCGACATCACCGCCGCCCTGTAGCGGTGCCCGAGCTGATCGAGGTCGAGGCGTACCGCCGCCAGGCCGAGGCGGTCGTCGGCCGCACGATCGACGACGCGCCGGTGCTCGACCCGATCGGCCTGCGGGGCGCCGACCCCGAGGCCGTGCGCGCCGAGCTGCGCGGCCTCACGGTGGAGGCCGCCGACCGCCTCGGGAAGCTGCTGCTCGTGCGCACCGACGGCCCGGTGGTGGGCCTCCGGTTCGGGATGACCGGCCGCCTGCTCGTCGACGGCGGCGCCAGCATCGACGGGCTGCTCTACGGAGGCCAGGGCGACGACCCGGCCTGGGACCGCTACGTCGTGACGTTCACCGACGGCACCGACCTGCGCATCCGCGACCCCCGGCGGCTCGGTGGCCTGCAGCTCGACCCCGACGTCGAGCGCCTCGGACCGGAGGCGAGCACCATCACCGCCGAGCAGCTGGCGGCGGCGCTGGCGCGGTCGGCCGCGCCGGTGAAGGCCCGCCTCCTCGACCAGTCCCGGGTGGCCGGCCTCGGCAACCTCCTGGTCGACGAGACCCTGTGGCGGGCCGGAGTCGACCCCGAGCGGGCGAGCGGCGACCTCGATGCCGACGAGGTCGCCGCGCTGGCCGAGGCCGTCCGCTCGACCGTCGCCGAGCTCCTCGCCCGGGGCGGCAGCCACACCGGAGACCTCCAGGTCGCCCGCCGCCCCGGGGCCGCGTGCCCGCGCGACGGGGCCCCGCTGGATCGGCTCCGCGTCGGCGGCCGCACCACCTACCGCTGCCCGGCCCACCAGCGCTGACGGCCCGATCTGGGGCGTGCGCCGGGCCCCGGGTACCCTCGCCCGCCGTGCTGCGAGCGGAGCCCCACCCCCGGCAGCGGCGTGCTCGGCGCGCCGCTGCGCTCATCCTGGCGGCCGGGTTCCTGCTCGGGACGCCGGCGGCGGCGGGCGCCCAGACCGAGCCGACCCTGCTGCCCACCACGACGACCACGGAGGCCCCGGAGCAGCCGACCACGTCGACGACGGCGGCCCCTGCGCTCACCACGACCACCGAGTCGGACGAGTCGCCGGCGACCAGCCTGCGCACCACCACCAGCGTCGCCCGCCAGACCACGAGCACGGCGCTCGTCGAGTCGGACGACGGCGGCGAGGTGGGCGAGTCGGACGACCAGGTCGACGACAGCGTCCCCGAGGAGACCAGCACCACCGGGCGGAACCTGTTGGTCCCCGGCGACGGGTCCGACGGGGCGCAGCTCACGACCACGTCCACCACGGCGGCCCCCGAGGTCGCCTCCGACCCCGCGCTCGACGAGGAGACCCAGATCTGGCTGATCGTCGCCGGCCTGGTCGCCGTGGCGCTCCTCATCGGGGCCTGGACCGTGCGGTACTGGCGCCGCACCGGCCCCCAGGGCCCGGTCGAGGGCGCGGCGACCGACCAGACCACGGTGTTCGAGCCCGGCGGCGACCGCCACCCCCGGCGCTAGGTTCACCCGCATGGCCGACGACCTCGATGTCGACGCGATGATCGCCCGCTTCAAGGACCGCGCCGCCGCGGTCAAGAAGCGGAACCTGCCGCCGGTGGCGGGGGAGGAGCGCACCCGGTTCATCGAGCAGGCCAAGGTCGACTACATGGACTACGCGATCATCGCCGATGCCACCGGCCGGCTCGAGGACGGCATCCTCACCCTGACCATCGACCTGCGACCCGACGACGCCTGAGGGTCGATTCCGCGGTCGCCACGCGCCTTGCTATGGTGACCGCTCCCTGCGGGCGTAGCTCAGCTGGCTAGAGCGCAACCTTGCCAAGGTTGAGGTCGCCGGTTCGATCCCGGTCGCCCGCT
>Ga0208490_100813_pt1 | contig 15221 bp, 14 predicted proteins | sample SubbioAug_CSWold_FD_184818 | JGI IMG/M metagenome (GOLD analysis project Ga0208490, IMG submission 184818) | Serpentinite rock and fluid subsurface biosphere microbial communities from McLaughlin Reserve, California, USA - CR11Aug_CSWold (SPAdes) | ecosystem: Environmental > Terrestrial > Deep...
TCGCGCTCCAGGAGCTCCTCCCCGCCATAGCCGGCCCGCGTCTCGTAGGGCTCGGTGGGGAGGCTGTAGCCGATCAGGGTGTCGGCGTCGAAGGAGGCGAAGCGCCGGCCGAGGTCGAGGAGGTCGCTGGCGTCGAGCAGCTCGTCGAGGCGCACGTTCTCGACCCCGGCGGACACGAGCTCGTTCAAGGTGACCGGGTTGGTGAGGCCCTTGCCGACCGCCTTGGCCACGGCGCGCCGGATGAAGATCTGCTGGCGGGTGATGCGCCCGAGGTCGGCCGTCGGGTCCTGTCGCCAGCGCCCGTCGTCGCCCAGGTGCTGGAGGTAGCGGGACCGCACGAACTTGCGGGCCTGGTCTCCGTCGAGCACCTGGCAACCAGCTTCGGAGACCGACAGCCCGGTGTGGGTGTCGCGGATCGGCGCGTCGAACCAGAGCGGCACGCCGCCGACCGCGTCGACCAGGCGCTCGAAGCCGACGAAGTCGACCTCCACGTAGTGGTGGATCGGGATCTCGAACTCGTCCTCGATCGTGTCGATGAGGGCCTGCTCACCATCCGCGTACGCGGTGTTGATGCGCCGCACCTTCCCCGTACCGGCGATCTCGACCAGCAGGTCCCTCGGGAACGACAGGATGTTGGCCGTCCCCGCCCTCGGGTCGACCCGGAGCACCATGATCGTGTCGGTGCAGTCGCAGCCGGTCTCGCCGGCCTCGGAGAAGCCGGAGAGGTCGGGGTCGAGCCCCTCTCGGCTGTCGGTCCCGACGAGCAGGAAGTTGGCCGGCTCACCTGGTGGGGCACCGGCGATGTCGATGTCGTCGACGCGCTCGATCTGCGACAGACGCAGGCCGAAGTAGCCCGCCCCGGCTGCGGCGAGCCCCGACACCAGCACGGTGAGGACGCCCGCCACGATGACCAGGCGCTGGGGCCACGTGCGGCCGGGGATCGGACGTCGGGGGGTCTCCGCCATGGCCCGGGGAAGGGTAGTTCTGCCCCGGCCCGGCTCCCCAGTCACCCAGCCCGGAGCCGCACCGACCTACTTGGCGGGGACCTTCGGCTCCTTGGGCAGGCCGAGGACCTTCTCCCCCACGATGTTCCGCTGGATCTGCGACGTGCCTCCCCAGATCGTCTCGCTGCGGCTGAAGAAGAAGGCCGACAGCATCGGGCTGACCGTGTAGCCGTCGGTCTTGGTGACCCGCATCGTCCCCGGCCACGAGCCGCTCTCCGGGCCGCAGTCGGCCAGCATCGCCCGGGCGCCGTGGATGTCGAGCGCCAGCTCCATGGCCTCCTTGTGCATCTCGGACCACCACATCTTGTTCGTGGCGCCGAGCGCGGCGACCGAGGGGTCCTTCTTCCCGGTGACCGCCACGGTGAGGCTGCGCAGGCCGTTGATCCGGGTGATCTGGATCTTCGTGTAGTAGGTCATGAGCCGCTGGCGGATGAGCGGGTCGTCGATGGCGCCGTTGGCCGTCGCCGCCTCGACCATGAGCTCGTACTCCTCCTGGAAGCGCCGGTAGCCCGTGGTGGCGGACTGGCCCCGCTCGAAGCCGAGCGTGGTGTTCGCCACCGCCCAGCCGTTGTTGACCCCGCCGACGACGTTGTCCTTCGGGCAGCGGACGTCGGCGAAGAACACCTCGTTGAACTCGGCCGTGCCGTCGGGCTGGACGATGGGCCGCACCTCGACACCGGGCTGGTCCATGGGCACGAGCAGGTAGGAGATGCCGGCCTGCTTCACGACGTTCGGGTCGGTGCGGGCGAGCAGGAAGCAGTAGTCGGCGAACTGGGCCTGGGTGGTCCAGACCTTCTGGCCGTTGATGACCCACTCCTCGCCGTCGAGCACGGCGGTGGTCTTGAGGGAGGCGAGGTCGCTACCGGAGTCGGGCTCGCTGAAGCCCTGGCACCAGCGCATCTCGCCCTTCATGATCTTGGGGAGGAACTCCTTCTTCTGCTCCTCGGTGCCCCACTGCAGGATGGTCGGGCCGACGAGCGTGTCCCCGAAGAAGTCGGCTCGCATCGGGGCCTTGGCCCGGGCGAACTCCTCGGCCAGGACCACGCCCTGCATGGTGGTGAGGCCCTTGCCGCCGTACTCCTTGGGCCAGGTGGCGCAGATCCAGCCGCCCTCGTGGAGCTTCCGGGTCCAGGACTCGTTGAACGCCGCCTTCTCGTCGGGGGTCATCTCGAACCCCTCGTCGAACCAGCCGTCAGGGAGGTTCTCCTCGAGCCAGGCTCGGATCTCGGTGCGGAACTCCTCGGCGTCGGGCGGGTACGTCAGGTCCATGGCGCGATGTTGCCCGCCCGAGCGGGCGCCGTCGAACCAGCCGCCCGCGGAGTGGCCGTCGCCTCCGGGGCCGGGCCTAGAGTCGGGCCATGACCGCCACGGAGCCCGTCACGGAAGGCCCCTACGCGCTGTCCGCGGGGAACAAGGAGCGCTGGACGCTGCAGTGGAAGGAGCTCTACTCCGAGGTCATCACCTCGGGGCTCTGCACCGGCTGCGCCGGCTGCGTGATCGCCTGCCCGCACGACGTGATCGGCTACGAGCACGCGCCCGGCGCCTACAAGCCGTTCCACCTCGAGGAGGAGCTCGGCGCCGACAACTGCATCCACGGCGAGAAGGGCTGCACCTCCTGCACCCGAGCTTGCCCCCGGTTCCGGGCCTGGGAGCCCTCGGCCGACGAGCACCTCTTCGCCCGGGTCCGCCAGGACGACGAGCCGGCCGGCATCTACCAGGACATCATGCTCACCCGAGCCAGCGACGAGATGGTCCACAAGATGGGCCAGGACGGTGGCTTCGTGTCGGCGCTGCTCATCTGGGCGCTGGAGAACGGCTACATCGACGCCGCCCTCACCTCCTACGTGGAGGGCTCAGGTGACGACGGCTGGAAGGCCCGCCCCGGCGTGGCCGCCACCAAGGACGAGGTCCTCGAGGCAGCCGGCTCGCGCTACACCTACTCGGCCAACACGCTCGCCTTCGACGAGGCGGTCGAGCGGGGCTTCTCGAAGCTGGCGCTGGTGGGGATGAGCTGCCAGAGCTCGGTGCCTCCGATCATGTGGAGCCGCAAGATCGGGAAGGTCGGCAAGCCGTTCGTGTTCAACATCGGGCTGCTGTGCTCGAAGACCTTCGACGACTCGATCTTCGACGAGCTGTTCTGGACGAAGTACGGCCTGGCCCGGTCCGAGATGGTCAAGATGAACATCAAGGGCGTGTTCCAGATCTGGATGCGCGACGGCAGCTACCACGAGATCAACCTCAAGGAGTGCCACGCCTGGACCCGCGAGGGCTGCACCCACTGCCCCGACTTCGCGGCCGAGCACGCCGACATCTCCACCGGCGGCATCGGCAAGGACAACGACTGGACCCTCACCATCGTCCGCACCGACCTCGGCCGGGAGATCATCAGCCGGATGATCGCGGACGGCTCCATCGAAGCCCGGCCGGGCGACGAGGACCCGGGGGCGATCGCGCTCATGAACAAGCTGGCCCAGAAGAGCCGCGACCGCTGGCCGGCCACGGCCATCGACTTCCCGAAGAACCGAGCCACGCCGGCCAAGGCCTGACCGGGGCCTGGCCGCCTCGGCTCCCATGCGGGGCGGCCAGGTCCCGGATCCACCCTCCCGTCGGAGAGGGGGTGCTCCGACGGGTCAGGCGAGCGTGAGCTCCGGGGTGACCATGGCCCGCAGCGCGGGCGCCAACGGGGCCAGACCGGTCTGGGTGCCGGTGGGGATCCGGGTGGCCACGTAGGGCCGCACGGCCTGCTGCACCCACGGCACGTAGGTGAGCCCACCGTGCACCTGCGGCTGTCCGATCACCTCGTAGCGGTCGAGGAGCTGAAGGCGGCGGCGCTGGAACATGTCGGCAGCGTCGCGCTCGACTGTCAACCTGTGAATGGCCCGTCCGGACCATTCGTCCATGGCCCGGACGCCGCAGCCCGGCCGCTCGGACGACGATGCGCCGGCCGGTGACGCGGTCAGGGGGCGGAGAGCTGGCGGGCGCGGAGGAGGACGGCGTCGAGCATGGGCTCGGTCAGCTTGCCGGTGAAGGTGTTCTGCTGGCTCACGTGGTAGCTGCCGAGGATCCAGCGCCCGTCGGGGAGGGGGACCTCCACGCCGTGCCCGAACCGGGGGCGCGGCCGGACGTCGAGGATGCTGCAGAGCACCTGGTAGCCGAACCCGCCGAGCACCAGGAACACCGATGGCTCGATCAGGTCGATCTCCCGTTCCAGGTAGGGCCGGCACCGGTCCCGCTCGGCCGGCGTGGGCTTGTTGGCGGGAGGGGCGCAGCGGACGGGAGCGGTGATCCACGCCCCGGCGAGCACGAGCCCGTCGTCGATGCTGACGCTGGTGGGCTGGTTGGCGTAGCCGGTCCGGTGGAGGGCGGCGTAGAGGAAGTCACCGCTGCGGTCACCGGTGAACATGCGGCCGGTGCGGTTCGCGCCGTGGGCGGCCGGCGCCAGGCCCACGATCATCAGGTCGGCGGAGGGGTCGCCGAAGCCGGGTACCGGTCGCCCCCAGTACTCCTCGTCGCGGAACGCGGCCCGGCGCTCGCTGGCCACCGCCTCCCGCCACGCCACCAACCGGGGGCAGGCCCGGCAGTCCACGACCTCCGCCTCGACGGCCGCCAGCTCGGACGTCAGCGCGCGGCGCGAGGTGGAGGGATGACGATGTCGCGGCACCGTCCGGAACCTACCGGCCGTCGCCGAGCACCGGAACGGGACGGCCTGGAGGGCCGGTACCGTGGCTCCGACCATGGCCCGAACGACCGCTCCGCCTGCCCCGCCCACGCTCGTGCTGCTCGTCCGCCACGGGCAGACGCCCACCACGGGCAAGGTGCTCCCGGGCCGGGCCGCGGGTCTGCGCCTCGCCGACGCGGGCCGTGCGCAGGCCGACGCGGTGGCCGAGCGGATCGCCGACCTGCAGACCGACGAGCGGAGGGTGGCGGCGGTCTACGCCTCGCCGCTGGAGCGCACGCGGGAGACCGCTGGGCCCATCGCCCGGGCGCTGGGCCTTCGGGTCCGGACGTCCAAGGGCCTGCTGGAGGCCGACTTCGGGGACTGGACCGGCGAGGAGCTGATGCGCCTGTCGAAGCTGCCGGAGTGGCGCACGGTGCAGCGCAACCCGAGCGGGTTCCGCTTCCCGGGTGGGGAGTCGTTCACCGAGATGCAGGTGCGCATCTGCTCCGAGCTGGAGCGGCTGCGCCGCGAGCACGAGGGCGGGGTGGTCGTGGCCGTGTCCCACGCCGATCCCATCAAGGCGGCCGTCGCCCACGCGCTCGGCACCCACCTCGACCTGTTCCAGCGGATCGTGGTGTCGCCGTGCTCGGTGTCAGCCATCCTCTACACGGTCGAGGGCCCGGTGGTCCTCGCCGTGAACTCCACCGGCGACCTCAGCACCCTCGCTCCGTCGTGACCTCCTACGACCTTCCCAGCCCCGACGTCGTCACCGCCGGCACCGTCGGCCCTCCGGGCCAGCGCGTGTTCTACGTCCAGGTCCGGGACGGCGAGCTGGTGGTCACGCTCCGCTGCGAGAAGCAGCAGGTGGCGGCGCTCGCCGAGTACCTCGGGGGCCTCCTCGACGACCTGGAGCCGGCCCCGGTGGGTCCCAGCCCGGGAGAGCTCGACCTCGTCGAGCCCGTCGATGCGGCCTGGACGGTGGGCACGATCGGCGTGGCCTACGACGAGCCGGCAGATCGCATCGTGGTCCTCTTCGAGGAGCTCACCGACGAGCCGGAGGAAGCCGACCTCGCCGACGACCCGCTGGAACCGGCCTCCACCGGCGCTTCGGTGCGGGTGCGGCTGACGCGCGAGCAGGCCGCCGCGTTCGTCCGGCGCGGGCGCGACCTGGTGGCGTCCGGGCGCCCGCCGTGCCGCTTCTGCGGGTTCCCGGTCGACCCCGATGGCCACGCCTGCCCTCGGATGAACTGATGGCCACGGATCCGGCGGCGGCGTCGCTGGAGGCCCACCTCCGGCAGGGCACCGTCGAGGTCGTGGGCCGCATGCCGTGGAGCTCGAACGGCACGTTCCTCTGCGAGGTCGCGCACGACGACACCGTGGTCCGGGCGATCTACAAGCCCCGCAGGGCGGAGCGGCCGCTGTGGGACTTCCCGTCGGGCCTGGACCAGCGGGAGGTGGCCGCCTACCAGCTCTCGCGGGCGCTCGGGTGGGACCTCGTGCCGGTGACGGTGCGACGGGACGGCCCGCTCGGGGCCGGGTCGGTGCAGGCGTTCGTGGACGCCGACTTCGAGCAGCACTACTTCACGCTCATCGAGGACGAAGCGCACCACGACAGCCTCCGAGCGATGTGCGCGTTCGACCTCGTGGGCAACAACACCGACCGCAAGAGCGGACACGTCCTGCTCGCGCTCGACGGCCGCATCCAGGGCATCGACCACGGCCTCATGTTCCACCACGAGTTCAAGCTCAGGACGGTGATCTGGGACTTCGGGGGTGAGCCGATCCCGGAGTGGGTCCGCACGGCGGTGGCCCGGCTGGTGGACGAGGACCTCCCCTCGCCGCTCGCCGAGCTGCTCGACCCGCTCGAGCGCGACGCGCTCGTCACCCGAGCCCGTGCGCTCCTGGCGGCGCCGTGCTTCCCGATCGACGAGACCGGGCGGCGCTACCCCTGGCCGCTGGTCTGACCGAGGTCCCTCAGGCGTCGTCGACGGCGACCCGTCGCTCCCGGTGGAGCGGCACCACCCCGGCCGGCCGGACGAGCGGGCGGACGGTCTGGCGCTCGAACCAGCGCTGCAGCTGGTCGGGTGGCAGCGGGCGGCTCAGCAGGTAGCCCTGCGCCTCCGCGCAGCCCATCTCCTTCAGGAGCTCGTAGGCCTCGGTGCTCTCGACGCCCTCGGCCACCGTGTGGAGCCCGAGGCTGCGGCCGAGGTCGACCAGCGCCCGCACGATCACGGCGTCGTGCTCGTCGGTGGTCATCGTCTGGACGAAGGACTTGTCCACCTTGAGCTCGGTCACCGGCAGCTGCCGCAGGTGCGAGAGCGACGAGTAGCCGGTGCCGAAGTCGTCGACGGAGATCCCGACACCCAGCTCGTGCAGGCCTTCGAGCACGTCCATCGAGCGCCGGGAGCTGCCCATGACGGTCGACTCGGTGAGCTCGAGGGTGACCGACGACGCCGGCACGCCCGCCTCGTCGACGAGCCGGCCGATGTCCTCGACCAGGTGGCTGTCGAAGAGGTTGCGGGCCGACAGGTTGACCGAGATGGTCAAGTCGAAGCCCTCGTCGCGCCAGCGGCGGCACTCCCGCACCCCCCGCTCCACCACGTACAGGGTGAGGGCGCGGATGACGCCGGTGTGCTCCGCCGCCGGGATGAACTGGTCGGGGCTGAGCGGCCCGAGCCGCGGATGGGTCCAGCGCACCAGAGCCTCGGCGCCGACGACCGTGCTGTCGACGAGCGACACCTTGGGCTGGAAGTAGACGTCGACCTCCCCGGCGGCCAGCGCCTCCCGCAGGTCAGCGGCGAGGGCCAGGCGGCGCGGGGCGTAGGGGTCGGACTCGGCTGCGTAGACCTCGATGCCGGAGCCGTCGAGGCGGGCCATGTAGCCGGCAGCGTCGGCTCGCTGCAGGAGCAGCTCGGCGCTGGACGCGTGCTCCGGGTAGAAGGCCACGCCGAGGCTGGCGCCGAGGGCGAGGGAGACGGCGTCGGCGCTGAACGGCGTGTCGAACTCCCGGTGGATCACCTCGGCCAGCTCCAGGACCGAGGTCGTCTCCGAGACCCCGTTGACCAGGACGGCGAACTGGTCTCCGGCGAAGCGGGCCAGGGTGGCGGTGGGCGGGAGCATGGCCTGGAGGCGCTGCCGCACCTCGATGAGGAGCTTGTCGGCGGTGGCGGTGCCGAGGGTGTCGTTCACCTCCTTGAAGGTGTCGAGCGAGATGAACAGCAGCCCGACGTTCAGCTCAGAGGACTTCGCCCGCACCAGCGCCCGCTCGAGCTGCGAGACGAGGGCGCTGCGGTTCGGCAGGCCGGTGACCGAGTCGTGCAGGGCGAGGTACGCCTGCTCCTGCGCCTCGTGCTGGAGGTGGGCGACGAGGCGACCGTTCTCGAGGGCGACGTTGGCGTGGTTGGCCAGCGTCTCGAAGACGCGCAGGTCGTCCTCGACGAACTCGCTCACCTCGGTCAGGCGGTTCGCCACGACGAGCGCCCCGGCGGTTGCGCCACCGCTCTGCAGCGGGACGATGGCAGCGTCCTTGACGCCGATCTCGGCCAACCAGCCCGGCAGGGGCTGGCCCGGCACGAACAACCGCGAGTCGCCCTCGGGCAGGAGGATGGCCAGATCGGCGGCCAGCTCGGTCGGCGACACGTGGGCCCGGCGCACGTCGTCGCCCAAAGCGAGCACCCGGGTGGCGGGCGCTCCCTCCCGGATGGGCGGCAGCAGCATCGCGGCCTGCTCCCCTCGCAGGATGGACCGGATCCCCTCGACGACGGCCCGCTCCAGCTCCGCCAGCTCCAGCGACCCCCCCAACCCCCGAGTGAAGTCATGCAGCGTCTCGAGGCTCTTGTGCCGTTCATTCAGGTGTTCGTATGCCCTGTAGAGGAGGAAGAGAACACCGACCACGCCGACGACCAGCCACCCGAGGGCCGACGAGTTCCAGAGCGAGCCGATCAGCACGATGCCGAGGGCTGTGTTGGCGGCGGCGATCACCGCTCCTGACATCAGGACGCTTGTGACAGCGCGCCGGTCGAGGCGGCCGTCGAAGAACGAGATCGCGAGCGTGACGAGCGCCGATGACGTGACGTAGCCCGACATCGTCGCTGCGTAGATGACGCCCCAACCCTGGATGCTCGTCGGCGAGATATCCCCGATGAGCGAGAAGAAGACCCAACAAGTGACTGCTCCCTCGCCTGCCGTGACTCCAACGTTGACGAGGAGCTTGTAGACGGACTGGCGACGGACCAAGCCCATGGCGACGACTGTGGCCAGCGGCCGGGCCAGGACGATCTCAACTGGGACACCTAGGAGCAGCGCTCCGACGTAGACGAACTCAACGAAGTTGATCGAGTGGGCTTCGTTCCGAGATTCCACCTCGACTGCGACGAGCTCGGCGACCACGAAGGCGGCGAGAAGCGCGAGGAACGACAGCCGGAAAGGACCACCCTCGAGCGCGGTCGCGTTGCGGAGGGGGCCCAGAGCGACGCCGACCGTGAGGATGGCAGGGGGGAGGCAGACGCCGAGCGCGCGCCTGATCATCGACAGCACCTAACCAGCCCGGTCACTAGCAAAGGAAACCTCGGCCGCGAATGGCAGTCAACCTGCCAAATGGCCCAATCCACCAGCAAACGCGAGAAAGCCCCGGGCCGAGGCCCGGGGCTTTCTCGAGAGGTTGCGAGCTCAGCGGAGGTTCATGCCTCGGAGGTTCATGCCTCGGAGGTTCATGCCCCGCAGGTTCATGCCCCGCAGGTTCATCCCACGGCCGCCCCACTCGACGCCCCGGCCACCCCACTCGACACCGAGCTTGCTCATGATCCGCCCTCCTGAGGCTTGTTTCGTTCGCACGCCCTGCGCTTCACGGAGCGTGGTATTTCTGCGATTCCGCAGGGACCCTTTTGGGTGCTCCTGCTGCCTTACTGAGCGTGACCATACGGCGGCGCTCCGCGCCATGCAAGACCCATTTTCCCAGGTCAGGGCCTATTACTGAGGGCGTTCGCACGACCACGTTCCGTGGTCATTGGGTCCAACGACCTATAGTGTTTGAGCCGCCACAGAGCGTGGTATTTCCGTGAATGGAAGGGGCCGATCAGCGCGGAATTGGCCCAAGGACCCGGTCGAGGTACGGGTTCGCGAACCGTCCCTCCGGGTCGACCTGGGTCCGCACGGCCTGGAACGCGTCCCACCCCGGATACCGCGGAGCGAGGGTCTCGGCGCGCTGGTAGTGCATCTTCCCCCAGTGGGGGCGACCGCCGTAGGCGTCCATGATCGCCTCGACGCCCTGGAAGTAGGCGTCGTAGGGCGTGCCGCGGTACACGTGCACGGCGATGTAGCCGGTGGCCTGGCCGGAGGCGGTCGACAGCGGGATGTCGTCGGGCGCCACCACCCGCACCTCGACCGGGAAGCTGAGCTGGATGCCGAGCTCGTCCACGAGCTGGCGGACCCGGGTCAGCGCCTCCGGCACCGCGTCCCGTGGGATGGCGTACTCCATCTCGTAGAAGTGCACGAGGCGGGGGCTGGTGAAGACCTTGTCGCTGCGGTCGGTGTACTCCGTCCGCCCGGTCGAAGGCAGGATCTTGGCCAGCCGCGGGATCCAGTCCGGCTTGCGGCGGCCGATCCGGCACAGCGCGCCGAAGGCGACGTTGGGCAGGATGAGCTCGTCGACGGCCTGGCGCAGGCGCGGGCGGGGCTGGGCCGGCTCGTCGGTGCGACGGTTGCGCTTGGTGAGCGCCCACCCGGTGTGTGGGACCCAGTAGAACTCCACGTGGTCGGCGCTCGACATGAAGCCGTCGAAGTCTCCCAGGACCTCGTCGAGGCGCATCGGCTCCTCGATGGCGTGGAGCCGGAAGGCGGGGACGGCCTCGAGCGTCACCGTCGACACGATGCCGAGGGCACCGAGGCCCACCCGGGCCACCTGGAGGAGCTCGGGGTTCTCCGCCTCCGTGCAGTCGAGGACCGAGCCGTCACCGGTGATGATGCGCATCCCGACGATGCGGCTCGACAGGTTCCCGAAGTGCCAGCCGGTGCCGTGCGTGGCGGTGGCGGTGGCGCCGGCGATCGACTGGTAGGCGATGTCGCCCATGTTCTCGAGGGCCAGGCCCCGGGCATCGAGCTCGTCGCAGAGGACGTGGAGCGGGATGCCCGCCTCCACGGTGACCCGACGGGTCTCGGGGTCGTGCCCGAGGACCCGTCGGTAGCCGCTCAGGTCGACCAAGACCCCGTCGGTGCAGGCGATCGAGGTGAACGAGTGGCCGGCCCCGACGCACTTCACCCGCTGGCCGGCACGAACGGCGTCGCGGACGATGGCGACGAGCTCGGCCTCGGTGGTGGGGTGGCGGACCGCCGAGGGGGCGCAGGTCTGGTTGCCGGCCCAGTTGGACCACGACCGCCGGTCCTTCATGCTCACGCGGGCGACAGTACCGGCGTGCCTCCCACGCCCAGGGGACCCCGACCGGGCGACCGGTACCCCCAGGGGCTACGGGCCTCGGCGAAGGGGGATACCTTGCGCCATGGTCAAGTTCAGGAACCGCGGCGGTGGCCTCAGCCGCAACCTCGAAGACCGACGTGGGCGCGGCGGGCCCAGCATGGGGGGCATGGGCCTGCCCATCGGCAAGGCGGGCATGGGCGGTGGGGTCATCGGCATCGTGATCCTCCTGATCATGGTGTTCATGGGAGGCGGCGGGGGCGGGGGCGGCGGCGGGATCACCGACATCTTCAGCCAGATGCAGTCCCCCGGGGGCACCGTGGACCCGGCCGACGACGAGCTCGTCCAGTTCATGTCCGACGCCCTCGACGACATCCAGGCCTTCTGGTCCACCGACGCCGGGCTCGGCTCCGAGTACGTCGACGCCCAGCTCGTGCTCTTCACCGGCGGGGTGAGCACCGGCGGGTGCGGCAACGCCCCGAGCTCGGTCGGACCCTTCTACTGCCCGGCCGATTCGAAGGCCTACATCGACCTCTCGTTCTTCCGGGAGCTGAGGGGCCGCTTCGGCGCCCCCGGCGACTTCGCCCAGGTGTACGTCCTCGCCCACGAGCTCGGGCACCACGTGCAGAACCTCGTCGGCACGAACGCCCGGGTGCGCGAGGAGCAGCAGCGTGATCAGGGTCGGGCCAACGAGCTGAGCGTGCGGATGGAGCTGCAGGCCGACTGCTACGCCGGCGTCTGGGGCCACAGCGCCGAGCGCCGCGGCATCCTCGAGCCGGGGGACCTCGAGGAGGGCCTGGGCGCGGCGGCGGCGGTCGGCGACGACCGGCTGGGCAACCCTCAGGAGGAGAGCTGGACCCACGGCTCGGCCGAGCAGCGGCAGCGCTGGTTCATGGTCGGCTTCGAGAGCGGCGACCACCGGGACTGCGACACGTTCTCCCCGCCCGCCGACCGCCTCTGAGAACGACTCCTGTCGCAAGACGCTGGACGGAGCGAGTGGGCCCGACTGCCACCATCGCTGAGGTGACCCCCCGACCCTTGGGCCGATCCTCGTGCTGACCCTGCCCCTGCGGGCCCGGTGGCTCGTCGCCACGACCGTCCTCCGGGCGGCGCTGATCTGGGCGGTGCCGCTGTTCGCACTGGCCACCTCACCGTGGCTGCTCGGCTGGGGGATGGGATCAGGCGCCGTCGGCCTCGACCTGACCACCCTCGTCCGGGTGGCGCTGGCGGCGGCGGTCGTCCCCTGCCTCGTGGCGATCGCCCTCATCGTGTGGTTCCCGCACGCCCGCTACGGCGACTGGGTGGTGGCGCGCATCGGGCGAGCCGGCGGGCACCCGACGAACCGGGCGGTGAACCTGGCCGACCAGCTCGGCCTCGCCACCGGCACCTACCGCCACCACGTGATGACCGTCGGCAGCCCGGTGCCGAACGTCGCCGCCATCCCCGGTCGTGAGGGCACGACGATCGTGGTGACGGCCGGCGCCGAGCACCAGCTCCCGCGCGACGACCTCGAGGCGCTGATGGCCACCCAGGTGGTGGTGGCGTCGGACCGATGGGTGCAGGTGGCCTCCGCGGCCCAGCTCGTGTCGGCCCCCCGGTTCGCCGTGCTCTTCGGTGCCGGGTTCCTCAACCCGTTCCTCATCCCGCTCGCCTTCGTCGCCTTCTTCGGCCACCGGCGGGGCGACGCGGTGCGAGACATGGTCGCCGACAGCGCCGCCCTGCGGGCCACCCGCCACCCCGAGGCGCTCAGCCGCTCGCTCTACGAGCTGCGGCCGGCCGCGCCGCACGCGAGCGCCCTGCGGGTCGGGCTCCCTGCGTTCCTCGTCGACCAGTACTGGGTGCTGTCCCGTCGGGCCAAGGTGACGACCACCGTGAGCGGCCCCGCCGGGAGCCGCCAGTGGACGACCACCGAGGAGATCGCCGCGGAGATGGCGATGCGAGCGGACCGGGTCCTGCGCGGCTCCCGCGGCGAGCTCGCCGCCCTCTTCGACCTCCGGAGCTGGAAGCGAGCCGTGAAGGGCCTCGGTCGACAGGACCGCACCCCGGCCGGCCTGCCCATCCCGCTCACCCCCGACGAGCACGCCCGGGCCGCGAAGGTCGCGGCCGCCCTCGACTGAGCCCGGGCGCGCCACGACCGGGGCCGAGGCCCCGGTCGTGGGTCAGTGCGGTCGCCTGGAGGTCAGCGGCTCTGGAGGGCCTCGATGACCTTGGGCAGGACCTTGTGGACGTCGCCCACGATGCCGAGGTCGGCGACCGAGAAGATCGGGGCCTCGGGGTCCTTGTTGATGGCGATGATGTTCTTCGAGCCCTTCATGCCCACCAGGTGCTGCGTGGCGCCGGAGATGCCGGCCGCGATGTACACGGTGGGCTTCACGACCTTGCCGGTCTGGCCGACCTGGTAGCTGTAGGGCACCCAGCCGGCGTCGACGATGGCCCGAGAGGCGCCCGGGGCGGCCTTGAGCAGCTTGGCCAGGGTCTCGATCATCTCGAACTTCTCGGCCTCACCGAGGCCACGGCCGCCGGCCACGACCACGGCCGCCTCGTCGAGCTTGGGCCCGGAGGCCTCCTCGACGTGGCGGTTGGTGACCTTGGCGGAGCCGGCGTCGGCGACCTCGAGGGACTCGACGGCGGCGGCGCCGCCCCCGGCCTCCTCGGCCACGAAGGACTTGGGCCGGAAGAGGGCGATGTGCGGGCCACCGGCGGTGAACTTCGTCTTCACGAGCTTGGTGCCGCCGAAGACGGGCTCGGTGACGACGATGTCGTCGCCGCTCACCTCGATGTCGACGTTGTTGGTGATGACCGGCTTGTCGAGCGCCACCGACAGGCGGGCGGCGACGTCGCGGCCGTCGTAGCTGGTGCCCAGCATGATGAGGTCGGGGCCGTTGCCGGCGCTGCAGGCACCGGCGATGGCCGAGGCCACCGGGACGCCGGGCAGCGACCCGCCGAGGTCGCCGGTGGACAGGACCTTGCTGGCGCCGTGGGCGCCGAGGGTGCCCGCGATGGCGTCGGCGTCGCCGCCGGCGTAGACGGCCTCGACGGTGCCGGCGAGCTCACGGGCCTTGGCCAGGAGCTCGAGCGTGAGGGGGCTGACCTTGCCGTCGTTGGCTTCGGCGTACACCCAGATGCGGTTCAGAGCCATGTGCGTTCTCCTTCTCGGTTCCGGGTGCTCAGATGACCTTGAGGCCGTCGAGGAAGCTGACGATCTTCTGGAAGGCCTCGCCGTCGTCCTCGATGATCTCGCCGGCCTCGCGCTCGGGGGCGTCCTCGACGGCGACGATCTCCTGGCCCGCGCCGGCGGCGCCCACCTGGGAGGCGTCGAGCCCGAGGTCGGCCACGGTGAGCTCCTCGACCGGCTTCGACTTGGCGGCCATGATCCCCTTGAAGGAGGGGTAGCGGGGCTCGACCACACCGGCGGTCACCGACACGAGCGCCGGCGTGGGGCAGGTGACCTCGTCGTAGCCCAGCTCGGTCTGGCGCTGGACCTTGACCGTGTCGCCCTCGAGGTGGATCTCCTTGGCGAAGGTGATCGAGGGGAGGCCCATGAGGGCCGCGACCTGCTCGGGCACGGTGCCCGTGTAGCCGTCGCTCGACTCGGTGGCGGCGAGGACGAGGTCCGGCTCGGCCCGCTTGATGGCGGCGGCGAGGACCTTGGCGGTGTCGAGGGCACCGGCGCCCGACAGGGCGTCGTCGGAGACGAGGATCGCCTTGGCGGCGCCCATCGCCAGCGCGGTGCGCAGACCCGAGGTCTCGCCGTTGGGGGCCATGGACACGAGGGTGACCTCTCCGCCGCCGGCCTTGTCGACCAGCTGGAGGGCCATCTCGACGCCGTAGCTGTCGGACTCGTCGAGGATGAGCTTGCCGGAGCGATCCAGCGTGTTGTCAGCCTCGAGCTTGCCCGGCTCGGCGGGATCGGGGATCTGCTTCACACAGACGACGACATGCATGGGCGGCATGCTCGCACGCCGACCCGGGGCGCTTCCAACCGGCGCGAGCCGGCTCCCGGCTGGGCGCCGGCGCAGGCCGGGTAGGTTCGCCCTCGCCATGAAGGTGCTGCTCCTCGTCAACTCGTCGGCCTCGTCGGTCACCGCCCGGAGCCGGGTCGTGATCCAGAAGGCGCTGTCGGCCGACCACGACGTGACCCTCGCCGAGA
>Ga0208490_100814_pt1 | contig 15213 bp, 18 predicted proteins | sample SubbioAug_CSWold_FD_184818 | JGI IMG/M metagenome (GOLD analysis project Ga0208490, IMG submission 184818) | Serpentinite rock and fluid subsurface biosphere microbial communities from McLaughlin Reserve, California, USA - CR11Aug_CSWold (SPAdes) | ecosystem: Environmental > Terrestrial > Deep...
TCAAGGCCAAGGAGGGCTTCAGCCTCACCTACCTGCCGTTCATCTCCCGCGCCGTGGTCGACGCCATCGGCGAGTACCCCGAGGTGAACTCGAGCTTCGCGCCCGACGAGCTCATCATCCACAACTACGTGAACCTTGGCATCGCCGTGGACCTCGACTTCAAGGGCCTGCTCGTCCCCGTCGTCGCCGGCGCCGACGGCCTGCGGCTCCGAGCCATCGCCCGCAGCGTCCGCGACCTGGCCGCTCGGGCCCGGTCCAAGAAGCTCAGCCCCGACGAGCTGACCGGTGGCACGTTCACCATCACCAACCCGGGCCCCTACGGCACGACGATGACGATGCCGATCATCAACCAGCCCCAGGTCGCCATCTTGTCCACCGACGGGGTGAAGCGCCGACCGGTGGTGGTCGACCTCCCCGACGGCTCCGAGGCCATCGCCATCCACCCGACCGGCAACCTCACGCTCACCTGGGACCACCGGGCCTTCGACGGCGCCTACGCCGCCGCGTTCCTGGCCCGAATCAAGCAGCTCCTCGAGACGATGGACTGGGAGCAGGAGCTCGGCTAGCGGCGGGCGCGGTGCCAGGCGACCTGGGCGGCGATGCCCTCGGCCAGGGTCGTCTGCGGTTCCCAGCCGAGCAGCCGTCGTGCCGCGTCGTTGCTGCCGCCGGTGCGCTGGACGTCGCCGGGCTGCTCGGGGTGCTGCTCGATCGGCACGGGTGAGCCGACGGCCTCGCCCACGGCGTCGATGACGTCGCGCAGCACGGTGGAGCCGCCGGCGCAGACGTTGACGACGGTGCCGGGCTCGACGTCGGCGGTGCCGGCGAGCACGTTGGCCCGCACGACGTCGCCCACGTAGGTGAAGTCGCGGATGTGGGAGCCGTCGCCGTAGAGGGGGAAGGGCTGCTGGTCGAGCGCGCCCTCGATGAGGCGGTGGAACGCCATGTCGGGTCGCTGCCGGGGGCCGTAGACGGTGAAGTACCGCAGCGCCACGGTCGAGAGGCCGTGGTTGGCGGCGTAGAGGCCGCACAGGTGCTCGGCGGCCAGCTTGGTGACGCCGTAGGGGCTGTGGGGTCGGGGGAGGTCGGTCTCGGTCACCGGGTAGGAGTCGGCGTTGCCGTACACCGAGGAGCTGGACGCGTAGACGATGCGGCCCACGCCGGTCCGCCGGGCCGCCTCCAGCACCCGTTGGGTGGCGACCACGTTGCAGCTGTCGTAGGTGGCGAAGCCATCCGACCACGACAGGCGGACACCGGGCTGGGCGGCCTGGTGGTACACGACCTCGACCCCGGCGAGCAGGTCTTCCGAGTCCGCCTCGCGCAGATCGGCCTCGATGAAGCGGAAGCCGGGCCGGTCGCGCAGGGTGGCGAGGTTGGCCTCCTTCACCGCTCGGTCGTAGTACGGCGTGAAGGCGTCGACGCCGACCACGTCGTGGCCCTCGTCCAGGAGCGCCTCGGCTAGCTGGGAGCCGATGAAGCCGGCGGCGCCGGTGACGAGGTGGGTCACCGGATCCTCCGGATGTGGGCCGGGTCGGTCGGACGGCCGAGGAAGGCGGCGGCCAGGACCTCGGCACCCTCGATCAGGCGCGGCCCGGGCCGGACGATCAGCTGGTCGGCGTCGATGGCCCACACGGCAGCGCCGGTCGGGACCCGATCGAGCACCGTCGCGGCCTGGACGCTGGCGCCGTCGAGGTCGAAGCCGCACGGAGCCACGACGACGTGGTCGACGTCGAGTCCGGTGACCTCGTCCCAGGAGAGGGCAGCGGACCGTCCGCCCGGGGTGCCGAGGGCGCTGCGCGCACCGGCGGCCTCCACCATGTCCGGGATCCAGTGCCCGCCGACGAAGAGGGGGTCGACCCACTCGACCACCACGGCGCTGGGCCGGTCGTCGCCGGCGTGCCCCGGGAGCGCGTCGAGGCGGGACTGGAGGCTGGAGACCAGCTCGGCGGCTTCGGCGTCGGCACCGATGGCGGTGCCGACCTCGGTGATGCAGGTGAGCACGTCGGCGAGCGTCATGGGGTCGAGGCTCACCACCCGGGCGTCGCGGCAGCCGAGGCGGTCGAGCGCTTCGGTGGCCTGGCCGGCGGGGAGGGCGCACACCCGGCACAGGTCCTGGGTCAGCACCACCTCGGGTGCGAGCTCGGCGATGGCCTCGTCGTCGACGGCGGCCAGCGGCTGGCGGGCTTCGGACGCGGCCTGCACGGCGGCGTCGACGGCGCCGGGGTCGCTCGGATCGTCCACCGCCAGCAGGTCCCGGGTGACGATCCGGACGTCGGCCGAGGCGCCGGCGGGGACCGTGCACTCCCAGGTGACCCCGACGAGGTCGGCGGACCGGCCGAGCGCAGCGACGATGTCGGTGGCAGCCGGCAGCAGCGAGACGATGCGGGGCACGCAGGGACGCTAGATGGTCGGGCTGCGCTGCCCGCTCTCGTGGGGTCCGCCGACGTGACCCGCCGACGCGCCCTCGCCCTGCTGGCGCTGGTCGTGGTCGGACCGCTGCTCGTGCTCGGCGTGGAGGTGCAGCTGGCCCGCAGCGGTGGCGGTCGCCTCGATGACGAGGCCGGCGAGCGCCCCCGTCAGCGCGAGGTCCGCCCCGGTCCGCAGCCCCTGCACGTCGTGTGGCTCGGCGACTCCACCAGTACGGGCGTCGGCGCCGATGACCTCACCGGGTCGATGGCCTGGCGCGTGGCCGAGGGCCTGGGCGACGGTCCGGTGGTGGTGACCGTGCTCGGCCGGTCCGGTGACCAGGTCCACGAGGTGCTCGACGGGCAGCTGCCCGAGCTGGCCGATGTGCTGCTGCCGGGCAGCGAGCACGTGGTCCTCGTCAGCATCGGCGCCAACGACGTCACCGCCCTGACCCGCCGACCGACCTTCGAGGCCCGCTACCTGCAGATGGTGGACGAGATCGAGGTGGTGCTGGACGGCGCCGGCGTCGACGCCCGCGTCGTGCTCGTCGGGATCCCCGACATCGGCACCGCGCCCCGGCTGCTGCCCCCGCTGCGCCAGCTGGCCGGCCTCCGTGGCGCCCAGCTCGACGACGAGATCGCCGCGGTCGCCCGGCGTCGGGGCCTGCACCACGTCGAGCTGGCCGACCGCACCAGCCGCACGTTCTCGAGCGATCCCGACCGCTTCTTCTCCGCGGACGAGTACCACCCGAGCAGCGACGGGCACGAGGTCTGGGCCGACGCGGTGCTGGCTAGCCTCGGGCCGTGACCCTCCGGATCCGCTGGCTCGGCACCGTCCGCTACGCCGATGCCCACGCGCTCCAGCAGGGACTCCACCGCCAGAGCCCCGACGACCACCTGCTGCTGCTCGAGCACCCGCACGTGTACACGCTCGGTGTCCGAGCCGACATGGAGCACGTGCTCGTCCCGCCGGCCTCGGTCGGGGCCGAGCTGGTGCGGGCCGACCGGGGTGGCGACGTCACCTACCACGGCCCCGGCCAGCTGGTCGGCTACCCGATCCTGACCGTGCCCGGGAAGCGGGGCGGGGGCATGGCCGACACGGTCGCCTACGTCCGCTCGGTCGAGCAGCTGGTGATCGACGCGCTCGTCGAGCTCGGCCTCCCCGACGTCGGCCGCCTCCACGACTACCCGGGTGTCTGGGTCCAGCCGGGGAGCGACGTCCCACGCAAGATCGCCGCCATCGGCGTGAAGCTGACCCGGGGTCGCTCCATGCACGGCTTCGCCCTCAACGTCGACCCCGACATGGCCATGTTCGGCCACATCGTCCCGTGCGGCATCCCCGACAAGGCGGTGACGTCCCTCGCCGCCGAGGGGATCGACGTCACCATGCAACAGGTCGTCGACGTCGTCGCCCGCCTCGCCGCCGAGCGCTGGGGCGCGTCGGGTTGGGAGCGCGCCGACGTCGTGTGGCGTGAGCAGTCCGCCGACCTGGCCCCGTTCAGCCGCGGTGAGGGGCCGGGCGAGCTCGTGAAGGTGCAGGCACCCCGCCAGCCCTCGTCGCGCCTCACCGGGCGACTGGCCGAGGCCGGCGTGACCGAGGGCCTGTCGATCTCGTCCCGCAAGCCCGACCACGTCAAGGCCAAGGTCCGGATCACCGACGACTACATCCGGTTGAAGAAGACCATGCGCGACCTCGACCTCGTCACGGTGTGCGAGGAGGCCGGCTGCCCGAACATCTTCGAGTGCTGGTCCGACGGCACGGCCACGTTCATGGTGGCGGGGGAGCGCTGCACCCGGAAGTGCGGCTTCTGCCTGGTCGACACCCGCAAGCCGATGGCCCTGGACGCCGGCGAACCGGCCCGGGTGGCCGAGGCGGTCGAGCAGATGGGCCTGTCCTTCGCCGTGCTCACCATGGTCGCCCGGGACGACCTGGCCGACGGTGCGGCCGGCCACGTCGCCGAGACGATCCGGGCCATCCGGTCCCGGACCCCCCACGTCGGTGTGGAGGCGCTGATCTCGGACTGCAAGGGCGATGCCGAGTCGCTGCAGGTGATCTTCGACGCCCGCCCCGACGTGCTCAACCACAACATCGAGTCCGTCGCCCGCCTGCAGCGGGCCGTCCGGCCCAGCGCCGGCTACGCCCGCTCGCTGTCGGTGCTGGCCCGGGCCAAGGCCGCCGGCCTGACCACCAAGTCCTCGATCATCGTCGGCATGGGCGAGACCGACGCCGAGGTGTCCCAGACCCTGGCCGACCTCCGAGCCGTCGGCGTCGACATCGTCACCATCGGCCAGTACCTGCGCCCGACCACCAACCACCTCCCGGTCGCCCGCTGGGTGCCGGCCGAGACGTTCGAGGCCTGGGCCGCCGAGGGCGAGGCGATCGGCATCGGCCACGTCGAGGCCTCGCCGCTCACCCGCTCGAGCTACCACGCCCGCCAGGCGGCCGAGCACGCAGCGGCGCCGGCCGCCCGCACCGACGCCGTCTGAGGCTGACGAGGCTGTCAGCACCCGTCGCCATGCTGGTCGGATGCTGCTGTCCGGGATCGAGCTCCGCTACGCACTCACCACCGTCCTGCTGCGTTCCGGCGTCCCCCTCTCGGTCCCTGAGCTTGTGCGGGCGCTGGAGCGCGACGGGTTCACGTGCTGCGGGCGCACGAGCAAGGCGGTGTCCGACGCGCTCCGCTGGGAGATCGGCCGGGGCCGGGTCGTCCGGGTGCGCCGGGGTCTCTACGTCGTGGGGCACATGCCCAAGCAGACCCGCAGTCGCATCAGCCGGCGGGTCGCCGATCTGCGGATGGAAGCGAGCGCGGACATCTGAAGTCCCACCTCGGAGCGACAATGGGCGGGGCGGATTCTGGACTCCGCGGCCATGTCGAGGACGTGGCCGACGTCGCCGGAGCTCGACAGGGTGGTTGTCGCTCCGAGGTGGGACTTCGACTCCACCGGGGTGGCGGCGTCGGCGTGGGAAGCGTCAGTCGTGGCGGAGCGTGATGCCGGCGAGGACCTCGTTGATGGCGTCGATCCGCGCCGCCCGGGACAGGTGGCTGCCGACGACGAGGTAGAGCACGAAGGCCCGGCCCTGGTCGTGGAAGAAGACCTGGGCGCCGGACTGGCCCTTGAGGGGGCGCTGCATGGCCTGGGGCGAGAAGTCGGCGGCGGTGACCCGGGGGATGCCGGTCCGCTCGTGCAGGCGCGAGCCGACGGCCTCGCCCGCCTCCTCGAGGAGGCACAGCAAGACGTCGCCGTCGATCATCTGCTCGACGGCCCCGCTGCCGAAGTCGCCCCGGACGGGGGGCATGGGGAAGTTGGCGATGTGGGTGCGGGGCGTGAGCACCGCGCTGCTCGGCGCGCCGGTTCCCTGGCCGGCGCCGCCGTCGATCTCGGCCTCCCAGCCGGGGGGCAGGTCGAGCTCGATGCCTCGGGACCGGACCTTCATGGCAGCTCCTGGATCAGGTGATCAGTGCGGCGCCGGCGAACAGGGCCGATGCCGCGAGGACGGACGTGGAGGTGGTGCGCACGGCGGGGGACCACCGGTGCAGCCGTTGGTGGAACTCGATCAGGCGCTGGGGCGAGCCGATGGAGCGGGCCGGCAGCAGCGTGAGCCCGCGGGTCAGGCCGAAGGTGACCATGATCGCGAGCGCGGCCCGCGGGTGGCCGGCGAGCACCGATGCGGCGAGGGCGACGTAGATCGCCGCGGTCGTGACGTAGGTCAGGACGCCGGCGCCGAGCTGGAACCCGAACCCGGCCCCGTACACCCAGCCGCGGTACTCGTTGAGCCAGTTCTCGTCGACCTGGCGGGGCACCGAGGGCAGGGACCGGCCGGTGCGCTCGAACACCGCGGCAGCCACGGCCACGAGCGCGATGAGGGCAGTGGCCGCCGTCGTCGACGTGACCGCCCCGACCGGGATGCTCAGCAGCGCCGTGACGGCCCCGGTGGACGCGCCACCGAGGACCGCGCCCACCAGGAACGCGCTCGCGGTGATGCCGAACCGGTTGCCCTTGCCCCGCTCCCCGAGCGGGTGGATGCTCGAGAGCATCGACTCGCCTCACGGCGACCACGTCGAGCGGATGGCGCCGAGCACGGCGGCGACCATGCCGACGGTGACGACGACGGCGTTCACGGCCGTCGCTGCTCCGGGTCGGACGGATCCGGTGGCGGGGCGGGCTCGGCGTCGTCATCCCGCACGAGCGGCTCGTGGAACAGGCGGGGGTCGCCGGGAGCGAGCCCGGCTCGAGCGAGGTCGCGGTCGACCCGCTCGGTGCGGCCCTTGCCGAGCAGCAGGTCGCGCCGGCGGACCTGGCCGCCGGCGTAGCCGGCGTCGGCGAGGGCCCGGTCGAGGAGGGTGCGCACGCGGTCCCAGGAGGCGGCCGCGCCCTCGCCGACCACGATGCCGCGCCGGCCGTCGACCAGGGCGAAGTACGGGGCGACCGGCACGCCGTAGTCGTCCCAGGCCTCGCTCGACTGGATCGTCAGCACGTGGGGGGCCGCCATGGCCGCGACGTCGGCGGGGCTCTCGGTCTCGGGTCCCTGGGTCACCACCACGAGGCGGGTGTCGGGCGGCAGCTCCACGCCCTCGGCGAAGGCGCCCCAGAAGTCGGCGCAGGTGGCGCAGCCGGTGGTGAGGAAGGCGAGCAGGGTGGCCTGGTCGCTCGGTGCGACCGAGACCGTCCGCGTGCCGCCGTTCGGCGTGATGCCGGCGATGTCGACGGCCCGACGACCCGTGGCGCCGGCCGGCTCGGGGACGCCCTCGGTGGTGCGGATGGTCGGCGGGGTGTCGGAGGTGAAGGTCGGCGTGCCCGACGGGCTGGTGCCGAAGGCGCCCGTGCGTCCGGCCCCCCGGCCGCCGGCGGCGTCGTGGTCGTGCTCGCGCTCGGGGTCGAGGCTGATGCCGGCATCGTGCAGCGCCCGCAGGATCTCGGCGTGGCTACGGAGCAGCCCGATGACGAGCAGCGCCAGCACCCCGACGACGATGCCGAGGAGCAGGACGACGGCGCTCACGCGGTGGCCTTGGGCTCGCCGAACGGGTACCGCGCCGCAGCACGGGCGAGGTACTCGTCGCTGGCGGCCAGGTAGAGGGCCAGCTCGATGTCGCGTCCGTTGGCGATGTAGCGGACCCAGTAGTCCCGGCCGCCCTCGTCGGGCTCGCGGCCGAGGAAGCGCTGGTAGAGGGCCGAGACCCGGCGCCGGCGCGACTCCTCCGACGCGAAGACCTCGCGCACGACGTCCTCGCGGCTGGATCCGGCGCCGAGGGTGGTCACGTACCCGGTGCGCTCGGCCACGGTCGGCTGGCGGGCGAGGATGCGCTCGCAGAGGCGGTCGACGAACCTGCCGTGGTCCCTCCCGGAGGCGACGAAGAACTCCTCGCTGGCGAAGAAGACGACGGCGAGCTGGGCCGGGGTGGTCCCCGACTTCAGCTTCTGGGACCAGAACGAGCGGCCGTCGGCGTCCGGGCTGCGATCGAACGCCGATCGGTAGAGCCCGTCGACGACGGTGGTCGTGTACTCGTCGGAGAAGGCGAACGCCCAGGCCACGACGTCACGTCCGTGACCCTGCGCCAGCTTCTCGGCGAAGTGGTCGACGCCCGCCTGCTCGCCCTCACGGCCGAGGAAGTCGGGGTAGAGCGCCCGCACGAACGCGAGCTCGCCCTGGGTCGGCTCTCGCACCGGCTCGAGGCAGGCGCGGTGGTGCCAGCGGGTGTTGTTGTCGGTGCGGGCCACCGTGGTGCAGGTGGGCTCGAGCTCCCACGGCGCGGTGCAGGTGACCACCCGGCACATGATCGGTCCGACGCAGGCGACCTGGTTGTTGCAGTTGCCGTAGCGGAACACGGTGCAGCCGTCCTTGCGGTTGCCACAGCTCCGGCACTGGCACCGGGTGTCCGAGCCCCGGCACGCGCCGGACGAGCCGCACTGGCAGGCGGGTGACTGCTTGTTGCAGTCCATGTAGTAGCGGGCTGCGCCGTTGCAGTACGAGGAGTTGTCGACCTTCCACCAACCGGCCAGCAGCGTGTTGGGCGGGCAGCTGTTCTCGCCGTAGATGGCGCAGCAGAACTCGGTGTACCCGTCGCAGCACAGCGACGAGCAGTCACAGCTGCGCCCGACGCACGAGCAGATCGCGGCGTAGGCCGTGCCCGGACGCAGCACGTAGGCGGGGCCGGCGACCGTGAGGGCGCTGCCCACGACCGCGGTGCGGGAGATGAAGCCACGGCGGCTGGTGCGACGGTCGACGAAGGCCGCGGCCCGGTCGGTGAGGGTGGTGGTGAGGCTCACGAGGTGCTTCCGAAGGTGCGGACGGGTGGACTGGGGTGCTCGCCCCGCAGCAGCCGGGAGATCTCGGCCGTCAGGGCGGGCGCCACCAGCAACAGGGCGGCGCCGGTGGTGAGGAGCAGGACGTAGGCGGCGGCGAGGACGATGCCGTCGTCCACGACGTCGACGATGTCGGGCACGCCGGCCGCAGCGATGCCGAACGCCGTCAGCGCCGCGACGACGTTCAGGACGAGGTGGGCGGTGCCGGGCGGGGAGGTCGAGGCGCCGAAGCAGCCGCACCCCGCGTCGGCGTCACGGGCGCGCAGCAGCAGGACGAAGCCGGCGAGGGCCAGGTAGAAGACCCCGAGCCAGGCGGCGGCCAACCGGTTCGGCACGGCCAGCGCCAGCGCCCCGGTGGCGACCTCGACGGCGCCGAGCGCGATGCCGGTGGCAGGCCGACCCCGCCACGGGAGCGGCAGCCGGGCGTCGGCCATCGCCGCCGCAGCCGCCGACGGTGCGACGAGCTTCTGGATGCCGCTCACGACGAGGACGAGCGCGAGGAGGTGCAGGGGTGCGGCGAGCACGGCCTCTCAACCTATTGGGTCCGCTCTCCGCCGCTCAGCAGCTCGGTGATCTTGGCATCGAGCTTGTCAGCATCCCCGTACTCGCCGTACCCGGTCGCCTCGATGGTGCCGTCCTCGTCGATGAAGACGAAGACGGAGCGGCCGATCGTCCCGAACCGGGCCCAGATGTCGCCATCGGCGTCGTAGGCGTGGGGGAAGCCGTCGAGGCCGTTGCGCTCGACGAAGTCCTCGATCGGGCCGAGGTCGGCGAGGCCGGCCATGCCGAGGAAGGCGATCTCGTCGCCGCGCTCCTGGTGCACCTCTGCGACCGCAGGGGCTTCACGGATGCACGACGTTCACCAGGGCGCCCAGAACCAGATCACCATGGCCTGGCCGGCGAAGTCGGCGCCCACGACCTGGCCGCCCCGGACGTCGGGGGCGACGAAGTCGAGCTCGTCGAGCACCTCGACCGCCGGATCCGTCCCGGTCTCGGGTGGCGCCGCCACGCCGTCGGTGGTGGTGGTGGTCGTGTCGAGCGAGGTGCTCGCCGCGACGTCGGTGTCGTCGCCGGAGCTGCCACACGCAGCGGCCGCGAGTGCGCCGGCCACGAGGAGGGCGGCACGCAGGCGGGGCACGGGTGCGAGGCTACGACGGTGCGCTGCCGCCGTCCGGTCGCCCGCCGGTACCTTGGCTCGCCGTGAGCACCCGACGCCTGATCATCGCTGCGCTGCTGTGCGGCCTGGCCATCCTCCTGGCCTTCAGCGTGCAGCTCCTGCTGGTCCTGTAGCCGGCCCTCAGGAGATGCGGGCGTGGGCCCGCCGCTGGAGGTGGACGTAGGGGATGGGGTCATCGCCGTCGTCGTCCTCGTCGGCGCCCATCATGACGACCAGGTGCCGCACCAGCGTCTCGGGATCGACGGTGACGAAGCGGTGCTCGTCCACCGGCTGCAGGGTGAGCGTGCGCTCGCGCATCCCGGCGGCGACGAACAGCTCGTCGGGGATGATGGTCATGCGCAGGGTGCCCTCGCGGCCGCCGGCGATGGCCAGGCGCTGGTGCATCCGCTCGTAGATGCCGGTGTACCGGTCGGGGTCGGGGCCCTCGCCCGGCGGGAGGGGCTTAGGCGGCGGGGGCGGGGCGCACCCGAAGGCAGCCTCGCCGACGTGGGCGAGCAGGTCGTCGGCCACCGGGGTGCCCCGGGTGGAGTTGGTGAGCACGACGACGGCGCCGCCGATGGCGGGCAGCACCCGGAGGAAGGCGCGCTGGCCGGCGGTGTCGCCGTCGTGGCCGAGCACCGCCACGTCATCCCATCGGGTGAGCCACCAGCCCAGGCCCCACTCGTCGTCGGTGCCGGGGACCTCGACCTCGCCGTTGCACATCTCGGCGATGGCCTTGGCCGGCACGACCTGGCGTGACTCGGCCGAGCGCCCGCCGTGGAGGTGCAGCGCGGCGAAGGTGAGCACGTCGTCGGCGCTGGCGATGATGCCGCCGACCGGGGCGTTGAAGCGCGACAGCACCCAGGGCGCCACCGCGGGCGTGCCGTCCTCGGCGTGGTGGTGGCCGGCGGCGACCCGGTGGACGATGGCCTGCTCGGCCTGGGTCACCGTGTGCTCGAGCGCCAGCGGGCGGAGCAGGCGCCGCTGCAGCGCTCGGGCGTAGTGGTCCCCGGTGGCCTCCTCGACGAGGCGGCCGAGCACGCCGTAGCCGGCGTTGCAGTAGGAGAACATGTCCTCCGGGTCGTGCAGCTGGCCGACGTCGTCGAGGGTGGACACGTAGCGCCACAGGGCGTCGGGGTTGCGGCCGCAGTCGAGGAAGTGGTCGCCCTGGATGCCGCTGGTGTGGCTGAGCAGCTGTCGGGGCGTGATGGTGAGGGTGGCGGTGTCGTCCTTGACCCGGAACTCCTGGAGGGCACCCCGCACCGGCTCGTCGAGCTCCACCAGGCCGGCGTGCACCAGCTGCATGACGAGGGTGGCGGTGTACACCTTCGAGATCGACCCGATCTGGAACAGGGTGTCGGGGGTCGCCTCGACGCCGGTCCCGACGTTGGCCGACCCGCCGGCGACGACGATGCGCTCGTCGCCGCGCAGCACGCCGACCACGGCGCCCGGGACGCCGTGGGCTGCGAGCGCCTGGTCGAGCGCGGTCTGCAGCGACGGGCGGAGGGTGTCGAGGGCCGGCATGCGGCCGCCGACGTTACCCTCACGACCATGTTCGCCGACCGAGTGGACCGGGTCCGGGCCCGGATGCAGGAGCTCGACGTGCAGGTCCTGCTCCTGTCCGTGGGCCCCGAGCTCCCCTACCTGACGGGCTACGAGGCGATGCCGCTCGAGCGCCTCACCATGCTCGTGCTGCCCGCCGACGGCGATGCCACCCTGCTCGTGCCCCGGCTCGAGGCGCCCCGAGTGATCGACCGTCCCGAGGTCTTCCGACTGGAGTCCTGGGACGAGACCGACGACCCGATCGCCCGCACCGCCGAGCTCGTCGGCGGGGCGAGCACCGTCGCCCTCGGCGATCGCACCTGGGCCCGGTTCCTCGTCGACCTCATGCCTCGCGTCGGGGTCGACCGGTGGGTCCGGGGCAACGACGTGGTCGGTCCGATCCGGGCCGTGAAGGACGCCGCCGAGGTCGACGCCCTGCTCGCCGCCGGCGCCGCCGCCGACCGGGTCGCCGCCCAGCTGCAGTCGGGGCAGATCCCGCTGCGGGGCCGGACCGAGGCCGAGGTGTCCGCCGACATCGGCCGCCGCCTGATCGACGAGGGCCACCACAAGGTGAACTTCGCCATCGTCGCCGCCGGCGCCAACGCCGCCTCGCCCCACCACGAGCCGGACAGCACGGTGATCGAGGACGGCCAGGCCGTCCTCTGCGACTTCGGCGGCACGATGTCCGGCCCCGGCGGCGTCGGCTACTGCTCGGACATGACCCGGGTGGTCGCGGTCGGCAGCGCGCCGGACGAGCTGCTCGAGGCCTACGCCGCCCTCGAGGCCGCCCAGCAGGCCGCGGTGGACGGCGCCGTCGTCGGCGCGACCTGCGAGTCGGTCGACCGCATCGCCCGCCAGCACCTCGTCGACGCCGGGTGGGGCGAGTGGTTCATCCACCGCACCGGCCACGGCATCGGCATCGAGGAGCACGAGGACCCCTACATCGTCGAGGGCAACGCCACGCCACTCGTCGCCGGGCACGCCTTCTCGGTCGAGCCGGGCGTGTACCCCACCGGCCGCTGGGGCATCCGCCTCGAGGACATCGTGGTGGCCACCGGCGACGGTCCCGTCGCGTGCAACCGGGCCGACCACGGCCTCGTCGTCGTCGACGCCTGAGCCGGTCGCCATGATCGAGCTGGATGCCGCCACCTTCTGCCTGCAGTGGTCGACCGGCGGGCTGCTGTTCCTCTGGGTCACCACCCGTCGGCGCGAGGTCGGCATCGGCTACGGCTGGCTGATGCGCGCCACCTTCGGGATCATCGCCGCCATCGGCGTGGTGGCCGGGTTCCGCTACGGCGACGATCTCGGCCGCGAGCTCGCCGGCATCGGCGTGGTCGTCGCCACCTCGGTCGCGCTCGCCGTCAGCGTCGTGCGGCGCAAGGCCGGCGTGGCGGGGGAGCGCGAGCGGGTCGCGGTGAAGTCGGCCCGCATCACGGCCATGACCGGCATCGACCGCGACATCGACGGGCCACGCGACGACGTGCCGGAGTTCCCGCCGGTGCTCGACCTGGTCGCACCGGTGATCGGCGTGATCGGCCTGCTGTTCGGCGCGGCGGCGGCCGCCCAGGGCGATGCCTCCTACCTCGTGTCGCTCGTCCGGGTGCTGGCCGGCGCCGCGTTCCTGGGGGCGGTCACCGACGCCATGCTCCTCGGGCACTGGTACCTGGTGCAGCCCGGCCTGGCCCGTGGCCCGCTGCTCGAGCTGGTGCGGTGGACCGCCATCTCCTGGCCCGTCGAGGTCGTGGCCATGCTACTCCCCACCGGGATGCTGTCGGTGCTGAACGGTTCCATCGACGACGGCTACGGCGGCATGCTCGGCTGGTTCTGGGTCGCCTGCGCGATCGGCACGATCGTGCTGGTCGGCGTGACCCGGGCGGCGCTGAAGGAGCGCTACTACTCGGCCGTCATGGCGGCCACCGGGCTGCTCTACCTGGCCATCCTCACCGCCTTCGGCACCGACCTCGTCGCGAGGGCCGTGCTGGCGTGAGGTAGCGAAATCCCTGCTGGTGGGGTGTACTGAGGTCATGCCTCGTGCCATGTGGAGCGGGTCGATCAGCTTCGGTCTGGTCAACATCCCCGTGAAGCTCTACGCCGCCGTCAGCCGCAAGTCGGTCCGGTTCAACCAGATCGACCGCAACACCGGTGCGCGCATCAAGTACAAGAAGGTCTCGGCCGAGTCCGGCGACGAGGTCACCACCGACGACATCGTCAAGGGCTACGAGCTGCCCACGGGCGACTACGTCACCGTGTCCGACGACGAGCTCGCCCAGCTCGACCCCAAGGCCAGCCGCACCATCGACATCGAGGAGTTCGTCGACCTGGCCGACATTGACCCGGTCTTCTACGACTCGGCGTACCTGCTGGCGCCGGACAAGGCCACCACCAAGCCCTACGCCCTGCTGGCCCGGGCCATGGAGGAGTCGGGCAAGGTCGGCATCGCCCGGGTGGTCATGCGCACCAAGCAGTACCTCTGCGCCGTGCGGCCCCAGGACGGCAAGCTCGTCATGTCGACGATGGTCTACGCGGACGAGGTCAACGACCCGGACCAGATCCCCGAGCTGGCCGAGCTCGCCGACGTCGAGGTCTCCGACAAGGAGCTGGTGATGGCGAACCAGCTCATCGAGTCGCTCAGCGAGACCTTCGACCCGGCGAAGTACCGCGACACGTACCGAACCAAGGTGCTCGAGGTCATCGAGCGCAAGGCCGCCGGCGAGGAGGACGTGATCACCACGCCCGAGCCCCAGGAGGACAAGGTCGTCGACCTCATGGCTGCCCTCGAGGCGTCGGTCGCTGCGGCCAAGGAGGCCCGCGGCCGGCACCCGACGGCGGCGGCGCCGGGCTCGGTCTCCGGTGAGGAGATCGCCGGCGAGGGGGCGTCGGACGACCAGGACGCTGCGCAGACGGCGTGACCGATCGGCTCGTCGAGCTGGACGGCCAGCGCCTCAAGGTCTCCAACCTCGAGAAGGTGCTGTACCCGGAGACGGGGTTCACCAAGGCCGAGGTCATCGACTACTACGCCCGCATCGCGCCCGTGATGCTGCCCCACATCGCCGGGCGGGGGATCACGATGAAGCGGTACCCGGACGGGGTGGCGGGTGGTTCGTTCTTCGAGAAGCGCTGCCCGTCGCACCGGCCCGGCTTCGTCGGCACGATCGACGGGCCGGGGGACCGGGGCGGGGCGATCGGCTACTGCAACCTGGACTCGATCCCGGCGCTGGCGTGGGCGGCGAACATGGCGTCGCTCGAGATCCACGCGCCGATGGCGCTCGGCCGTGACATCGAATCGCCCCAGCTCTGCGTGTTCGACCTCGACCCCGGTGAGCCGGCCACGATCATCGAGTGCGCCCAGGTCGGCCTCGAGCTGCGCGACGTGCTCGCCGGCATCGGCCTGGAGTGCGTGGCGAAGACGTCGGGCTCCAAGGGCATGCAGCTGTACGTGCCGCTGAACTCGCCCCACACCCACGACCACACCAGCGAGTTCGCCCACGCCGTGGCCCGGGTGCTGGAGAAGCACCGCCCGGACGAGGTCACGTCGGTGATGACCAAGGCGCTGCGGCCCGGCAAGGTCTTCATCGACTGGAGCCAGAACAGCCGCCACAAGACCACGGTGGCCGTCTACTCCCTCCGGGCCCGCCCGCAGCCGACGGTGTCGACGCCGGTCACGTGGGACGAGGTCAGCGACTGCGCCGACGGCCGGGCCCTGACCTTCACCGCCCCCGAGGTCCTGGCCCGGGTCGCGGAGCGGGGCGACCTCTTCGCCCCCGCCGCCACCCTCGTCCAGGAGCTCCCCCCGACCTGACGCTTCTTCGC
>Ga0208490_100815_pt1 | contig 15206 bp, 12 predicted proteins | sample SubbioAug_CSWold_FD_184818 | JGI IMG/M metagenome (GOLD analysis project Ga0208490, IMG submission 184818) | Serpentinite rock and fluid subsurface biosphere microbial communities from McLaughlin Reserve, California, USA - CR11Aug_CSWold (SPAdes) | ecosystem: Environmental > Terrestrial > Deep...
TTCAGCACAATCAACTGGTGCATCTGGAGAGAATATCAATCTTATTGCAGAAGAAAAAGCTGAATTAGCTATTGCAATGGCAGATGCTGTATCTCAAGCTTATGAAGGTTATGGTGCATTTGAAGGTAAAGAGCCAATGACAAATTTAACAGCTCTTATGGGATTATATCCTAACTATGTACAACTTGTAACTACTGAGAATTCTGGAATTACAAAATTTGAAGACTTAAAAGGTAAAAGAGTTGGAATTGGAGCTCCAAATTCAGGAGTAGAAATAGGCGCAAGAAGTTTGTATGAAGCACATGGAATGACATATGAAGATTCAAAAGTAGACTACTTAAACTATGGTGAAGCAATTGACCAGATGAAAAATGGAATGGTTGATGCTGCTTTCGTAACAAGTGGTATCCCAAATGCTACAATAATGGAATTAGGTACTACTAATAAGATTGTAATTGTTCCAATTGAAGGAGCAGGTGCAAAAGCTCTTATTGATAAGTATCCATTCTTCGTAGAAGCAGTAATTCCAGCAGATACATATGATACTGGAACAGATACAAACACTGTAACTGTTATGAATATTTTATTTGTAAGGGACACTTTACCAGAAGATGTTGTATATGATATAACAAAAGGTATATTTGATAATATCGCTGATATAAAAGCAGCTCATAATACTGCTAATACACATATATCATTAGAAAACGCTCTAAAAGGTGTTCAAATTCCATTCCATCCAGGTGCTGAAAAGTACTATAAAGAAATGGGTATTATAAAGTAAATGAGAAACGAATTAAATAGGGAGAAGCTTATATTTGCTTCTTCCTTTTTTAAATTATTCCTAATAATTTCAGTGTTTGTATTAATAGGTTTTTTTTTGATTTTTGAATTTTGTTCAACCCATAAGTTGTTAATTGTTGGTCAAGATAATAATATTGTATATTATGAAATAGATGTAGAGGTAAACGATAAACTAAAATATGGCTGGATCCATTCTTTTGAACATATACCATGGACAGAAGAATACTATATACAAGAAAATAATCATTTGATTTTAGATACAATTACAATTGCAGGATTTGGTGCAGGAATTCCACATAATAAAGGTACTCAAACTAAAATAGAAGATGGGATAATTTATTATGAGGATATTAATCAAGATTTTGAATACATCGAGTGGATTCATTCACAAACTGCTCTGGAATATATAAAGTTAAACGATGAGATACTCTTAGAAGGTATTGACTTAGAACATCATGAATTTTACAAATTGAAAATAGAAAAGAGGGTGGATATATGTCAAAGATTGAAATAGAAGATCAATTGGGAGAAGATCAACTAAAAATAATTGAAAAATACGATAAGGATCAAAAGACAAGGAATTTTGATAAAGCTTATTTAGTAAAAATGGTTTATTGGATAGCAATTATAATTTCTTTATATCATTTTACAGTATCATTTGTAGGAGCTCCTGCTACTTTAAAACATAGATCATTACATGTTAGTATGATGCTATTTATGTCTTTTATTTTATATCCTGCAACAAATAAATCTAGTAGGAGAAAGTTACCTATATACGATATTGTATTAGCCTTTTTATCTCTAGGTATTACTGCGTATGTGTGGTATGATTATGCAAATATTATATCAAGAGCTGGTTTAATTAACACTACAGATATGATTGTGGGAACTGTATTAGTATTACTAGTGTTGGAAGCCTCAAGAAGGATTTCAGGGTTACCTTTAACAATACTAGCTAGTATATTTGTTTTGTACGGGCTTTTTGGTAGGAATATTCCAGGGATATTTTCTCATCGGGGTTATGATTGGAATGCACTTGTAAATCAGTTCTTTGTAAGTACAGATGGAATTTATGGTACTTCTGTAGGAGTTGCTTCAAGTTACATATTCTTATTCATATTATTTGGAGAGGTAATGAATAAGTCTGGAATGGGTAAGTTCTTTAATGATATTGCATTAGCATTAGCAGGTAGCTCAAAAGGTGGACCGGCAAAGGTAGCTGTTATTGCCAGTGGATTTTTAGGTAGTATTAATGGCTCAGCTATAGCTAATGTAGTAACAACCGGTACTTTTACAATACCTTTAATGAAAAAGACGGGTTATTCAGACAATTTTGCAGGAGCAGTTGAAGCTACTGCATCAGTGGGTGGACAGTTACTTCCTCCAATAATGGGTGCAGCTGCATTCATTATGGCTGAGATGGTAGGTATCAAATATAGTCAAATTATAATGTACGCAGCAATTCCAGCATTACTTTATTATTTAGGGATTATAATGCAAGTACACTTTAGGGCTTCTAAGAATAATTTGGTTGGTATCCCTAAGGAAGAATTACCTAAAACAAAAGATGTAATGAGAGAAAGAGGACATTTGCTTATTCCAATAGTATTTCTTTTAGTTATGCTATTTTTCAGTGGTAGGACAGTTGTATTCTCAGCATTTTGGTCTATTATTGTTACTGTAATTGTAAGTATGTTTAAGAAAACAACTAGAATGAACTTTAGAGATATTTTAGATTCCTTAGCAAGTGGCGCAAGAGGAACTGTATCTGTGGCTATTGCTTGTGCAATAGTTGGAATAATCATTGCTGTTACAAGTGTTACTGGGTTTGGTCTGAATATGGCCAATGCTATAATATTACTAGGTGGAACAAGTATACTGGCAACCCTAGTACTAACTATGGTAACCTGTATGATTTTAGGTATGGGTCTACCAAGTATTCCAGCCTATTTAATCACGGCAACCATAGCTGCCCCTGCCTTAGTTAAATTAGGGATTCCAGTGGTAGCAGCACACTTGTTTGTATTCTATTTTGCGATGTTTGCAAATATAACTCCACCAGTTGCATTAGCAGCTTTTGCAGCAGCTGGCTTGTCAGGTGGAGATCCAATGAAGACAGGATTAGCTTCTGTTAAGTTAGCATTAGCAGGATTTATTATTCCTTATATGTTCGTATTTAATAACGAGTTATTATTATTGAATACAACTTGGCCAATTGCTCTAAGAGTTACCTTTACTTCTATAATTGGAGTAATATTAATTGGAGTCGCCATAGAAGGATACTTAGTTAGATCTGTACCGTTAGTCTTGAGATTGGTTAGTTTTGCGGGAGCTTTGTTGTTAATTTCTGCAAATGTTGTTCAAGACTTAATTGGATTTGCATTGATAGTTATATTAGTACTTCATCAAGTATTAATGGTAAGAAAAGAAAAGATTAGCACTGTTTAAGTATTATTAGTGTCACATTAAAAATAATGAATAATGATTAAGATAAATACCTTAGTAAATAAACCAAATACTAAGGTATTTTCGTTTTTTGTAGAAATTAATAGGTCGATATGATAGATTTAACATATATACACTATGAGAGGTGAATTATGATAAAAGAAATAAATGAAGAAATACTTAAGCTAAAAGAAAAACTCAGAGAACATAAGAAGGTAGAGAGTTTGTCCAGAGAAATAGAGGATGAATTAAGAAATAAAAAGATCATTAGACAAAACTTAAGGCAGGTTCTTTCCAAGGAAGGAGAAGATATTAAGCGACTTGAGAAAAACTCAATAAATACCATGTTTCTAAGTTTAGTAGGTAAAAAAGAGGAAAAGCTGGAAAAAGAGCAAGAGGAGTACCTTTTGGCAAAGCTGAAATATGATGAATGTGAGGAGCAGATTCTTAACCTGGAAAAAAATAAATTAGAAGTAAATACACTACTTATGGAATACCACAAAATGGACAAGGAATTAAATTCATTGATTAAAGAAAAAGAGAATATCTTAATTGGTGAAGGTGGAGATGAAGGAATTCAACTAAAGGAAAACTTAATTAGAATTGATGAATTAAAGGTAGATATAAAAGAGGTTAAGGAAGCTATAGGTTCTGGAAAGGAAGCAATTAGGTCTTTAGATGAAGTTGGTGATAGTCTTCGAAAAGCAAAAGGTTGGGGAACATGGGATCTTTTAGGTGGAGGTTTAATTGCCAATATTGGAAAGCATAATGCCATAGATAAAGCTAACTGCCTTGCTAGAGAAGTTCAATTTAGACTTAGAAATTTCAAGAAGGAACTTCAAGATGTTAACGAGTTTACTAATATTGAAGTTAGTATATCAGGATTCATGACTTTTGCAGATTTTTTCTTAGATGGAATTATTGCAGATTGGTTTGTGCAATCAAAGATCAATGAAGCAAGTAGAAATGTGGATGAGGTAAAAAATAGAATTACATATATAATTGCTGACTTAAACAAAAATCTCATACATATGGAACATAGTTTAAATAATTTAGAATACAATATAAAAGAGATTCTAGAAAACTAGTGGAGCTGATAGTGATGATTAAAATTGACATATCAAGTTTAGGCACAGTGATAATTCAAAACATAGTACTAGATTTTAACGGTACCATTGCCAATGATGGAAAGTTAGATGATATCCTTAGGAGTAAGATTCTCAAATTGCATGAGTTAGGATTTAAAATATATATAATCACTGCAGATACAAATGAAACAGTAAAAGATGAGATAAAGGATCTACCTGTAAAGATAAGAATATTAAACCCTGGAGATGAAGAAAAAGAGAAACTAAAAATATTAGAATCAATTGGTGCTGAAAACTCTTTTGTTATGGGGAATGGAAGAAATGATATTTTGATGGTAAAAAAGGCTAAGATTGGTGTTGGTGTTATAGGTGAAGAAGGGATCTCAGGTAAACTAATGAGTGTCTGTGACATCATTGTCACATCACCTATGGATGGTTTAGATCTTCTGCTTAAACCAAATAGACTAAAAGCAACATTAAGAGTATAGGAGCATGTGATGAATTCAAAAATAATAATTATATTGATAGTTTTAACATTAATGTTTACTTTTATGATGTATAATCATTTTCAAATATCTAAGATAAGAATTAGTAAGGTTAGTTTTGAGTCAGATAAAGTGATTGGGAAAGTTAGAATAAGCCAAATAACTGATTTTCATTCCAACGACAAAATTGATTTAGAAGATATCTACAATAAGGTAGCCAGTTTCAATCCACATATAATAGTATTAACAGGAGACATAATAGACTTTAAAACAAGGAATTTAAGTATAGCATACTCACTAATTGATTCACTTAATAGAATTAACAAACCAATATATTTTGTTAAAGGGAACCATGAATTTAGAAATCCCATGGACCTTGAGTTTGAAAATGGATTAATAGAAAGAGGAGTAATTTTTACTCAGGGGCAGAAGATAGATTTAACACTGGAAGATAATCAAATAAGTATCTTTGGTGCTGGTTTCTTGTTTGAATCATGGGATTATGATAAATTGTATAGCAGTTTAAATAAAAACAACTACAATATATTATTAAGCCACTCGCCTAATAGACCAGTTTTGTATTTACATGATAATATTGATTTAATCCTTTCTGGTCATACCCATGGAGGACAAGTCAGACTACCCATTATTGGTGGTATTCTATCTCCAGGGGAAGGATTGTTTCCCAAATATGATAAGGGAATAATTAAAATTGATGACAATACAATCCTCTACATTGATAGTGGTCTTGGAAACAGTCTTTTACCTATTAGATTTTTAAATCCAGTTCAAATTTCTGAATTAACTATAAACTAAAACTACATCTTATGGGTGTAGTTTTTTACATTTCCTTATACTGGGTATAAGTGATAGATGAGAAATTATTTAGGTATGCATGCAATAAAAACAAACATTACTGCATTATATACATGAAGGGGTAATTTAAATGATACTATTTGCCTTTGTCCTAGGGGATGGCTTACAACAACAGAATAACTTAGATGTGGATGAAAACTTGATTAAGAAAATTGGAAAAGGAGATATGGAAGCATTTGATGTTTTTTATAAAGCAACTGAAAGAACATTATATGCCTATGTATTGTCTTTAACAAAGGATCACGAAACCACATTAGATATTATGCAAGAAACTTACATAAAGATAATATCTGCTGCCCATTTGTATAAGCCTATGGGAAAACCACTTGCTTGGACATTTACCATAGCAAAGAATCTCTTCTTCACTAGTATTAGGAAAAGCAAGAAGGAAGAGACTATAGATCCATCGGATATTTCTGATGATAGGAGATTTTCATATGTTACTGATATGGAGGATAGACTTGTATTAGAAGGAGTTTTAAAACTTTTAACCCAAGAAGAAAGGGAAATTATAATGCTATATGCAGTATCGGGAATGAAGCACAAAGAAATAGCAGAAAGTTTGAATTTGAATTTATCTACCACCCTTTCAAAATATCACAGAGCTCTTAAAAAATTAAGAGAATATTTAGAAGAAAGGAGATAAGGACATGAACGAAGAAAGAATAATAAGTAGTATAAAAAACTCAATAGAGAATGCTCCAATAGATCTATTGGATAAGATAAAGTCTGAACCCATTCAAAAGATGATAAAGCATGATGACATTACAAGACAGTCAAAAGAGAAATCCTGGACTAAATCAGTAATTCCAATAATGTCCTTAGCTGCCTCTCTTGTATTTATATTTGGATTATGGCAATTCCAATATAGAACTCCTGATAGTTTTGTATATTTAGATGTAAATCCTTCCGTAGAACTTGTTACTAATAAAAAAGATGAGGTAATTGACTTAGCATCATTTAATGATGATGGGGAAGAAGTATTAAAGGGGATTCAGTTTAAAGGCAGAGATATTGTCTTAGTTACTGAAGAACTTGTAATGAAAATGATAGACCTAGGGTATATTGATTCATCTGATGATTATTTACTTCTTTCTGTGTATAACGAAGATATTGATAAGAAGGAATCCCAGAAGGAAAGGTTAAATACATCAATTCACAGTTTTATGGAAAAGACTCATTTTTCACCAATTGTATTAGTTCAAAATCTTGAAAGAACAAGTACAATAGAAGATTATGCTAAAGAATACGGTATTTCTTGGAGTAAAATGACCTTTATCAGAAACATGATTATTCTTAATCCAAACTTACAAGTTGAAGATTTAGTAGGATTATCCTTAACTGAACTTATTACTTTAGGAAGATCCATGAAACTAGATTTGGAAAGTATAATCCAAAGTGATGACTTTGAAAGAATCCCAGAATACACTCCAGTAGAGGATATTCAGAATAATGACGATGACGATGATGACGATGACTATGATGATTACGACGATGTTGATGATGATGACAATGATGACAATGATGATCAACAAGATATTGTTGATTCAGGAGTAGTTAGCCAAGAAAAAAGGATTATTTCTTACGATGAAGCAAGAAGAATAGCCTTGTCTTTAACTGGTGGTGGAACAATAGCATCAATTGAACTCGATCATGATGACGACAAAGCAGAGTATGAAATTGAAATAATAAACGATGGAAAAGCTTATGACATAGAGATAGATGGGTATAGTGGAAAAGTTTTAGATTTTGAAGTAGAAGATGATGATTAGTAAAAAAAATATTGAATTTCATGCAATAAAAAGCAAACCTTTGTAGTTATACAGATATAAAGGGAAAAGGAGGAAGTACAAATGAACATTAAGAAGAAATTGATGATAGTTTTACCAGTAGTTTTAGTAGCAGTTATAAGTTTGGGAGCCTATACTCTCTTACCATCAAATAGCTTGACAATGGATGTAAATCCTAGTATTGAGATTGAAACAAACAGATTAGACAGAGTAGTATCCATAAATCCTTTAAATTTAGATGCAGAACAATTACTAAAAAACTTTAATCCTAAGGATAAGAATTTGGAAAAGGTAGTAAGTGATTTAGTGGATCTGATGATTTTAACTGGACATATTAAAGGTGGAGATGACAATATCGTAATGATCTCTGTTAAAGATAATTCAGTTGATAATGAGATTTTAGTAAAGGTAAATAATGCAATAAGAGCCTTTTTAGAAAACAAACAAATTGAAGCAACTATACTAAATCAAGCAATTGAAAAAGGTGAGTCAAGAGATAATAATGTATCAGGAAGGACTCTTGTTGCTGAGAGGATATCAACATTAGGGTCTAAATTGAGCTTGGAAGAATTATCAAATATGTCATTAAAAGAATTAATTCAATATAGTAAAAACAATAACATTGACATGCAAAATCTATTTCTTATAGTTACAAGGAACTTGGACGAAAGAGCCGTTAACGAATTATATATTTCAAGAGACGAGGCTAGAAATATAGCTATAAAATTAGTGAATGGTGAAATAATTAAAATGGAACTTCATGATGACGATGATACTCCAGAATACGAAATAAAAATATTAAAAGATGGAATAAAGTACGAAATAGAAATTGATGCACTTACAGGTATTGTTAAAGAATTTGAAAAAGATGACGACGATGACGATGATAGATCAAATAAACCAGTAGGAAGCATTATTTCCTTAGAAGATGCAAAGAAAATAGCATTAGCTAGAGTAAATGGTGAAATAATCAAAATTGAGCTTGACGATGATGACGATATGGAATACGAAATAGAAATAAGAAAAGATGGAATTAAGTATGAATTAGAAATTGACGCATATACAGGAGTTATTACCGAGTTTGAAAAAGATGATGACGATGATGATTATAGATCAGATAAACCTTCAGGAAACATTATTTCCTTAGAAGATGCAAAGAAAATAGCATTAGCTAGAGTAAATGGTGAAATTATCAAAATTGAGCTTGACGATGATGACGATATGGAATACGAAATAGAAATAAGAAAAGATGGAATAAAGTATGAATTAGAAATTGATGCATATACAGGTGTTATCACTGAGTTTGAAAAAGATGACGATGACGAAGATGATGATGACAATTATAATCCAACACCAACCAGAACTAGAATATCTCCAGATGAAGCAAAGAGAATAGCTCTAAGTTTAGTAAATGGAACTATTACTGAATTTGAAGAAGATGATGACGAATATGAAATAGAAATAGAAAAAGATGATATAAGTTATGAAATAGAAATTGATGCTTACACTGGAAAAGTATTGAAATTCGAAAAAGAAGATTAATTAGAAATGTTGAAGGGGAAGAAATTCCTCTTCTTTTTTTTGTAATAATAAGTCGATGAGTAAATATTAATTTTTTTAAATATTTTTGATAATATATGTTATAAAGCCTATAAATAGGGGAGAAATATGAAATTGTTCAAATTATTTTTTTAAAACAAGGTACCGCTTTATTGACATAAAGAGAATATATTGATAATATTGGTTCTTTGTCAAATAGTGTTGGTGGAGAATACAGAATATTTGTTTTATTTTTTTGAGAATAGATAGAAACAGTGTTTCTAATTAAGAAACACATCACAAAATAATTCTATGGGAGATAGTATATGGACTCAAATATTCAATACATAAATTCAATAACGAAAGCATTTGATATATTAAGGTTATTTGATGATGAGACTTATGAACTTGGGATTCGCGAGATTAGCGCGAAACTGGATATGAATAAAACTACTGTTTACAGAATTGTAAAGACATTAGAGATAAATAATATGTTGGTACAAAATCCAATTAATCGCAAATATTATCCAGGCTTATCAATTTTGCAAATGGCTCATAAAATGTTTAAAAACTATGGTGATAAGGATTTAATTTATCCATATATGTTAGAATTACAAAAAGAATTTAATGAAGATATTGTTTTTAGTGTTTTAAGTGGTACTAATGTGGTTTGTATAGAGCGTTTAGAATCAGATAATGGTTTAATACTATCATCAAGGATAGGAAGAGTATTGCCAATAACTTCAGGGGCTACTAGTAAAGCTTTCTTACCATTTTTACCTGAAGAAACAATAAGTTCAATACTTGATTCTTTTGAAACTAAAGATAAACTTGATAATTTACATAGTAAGAGAACTAGACAGTCCCTAGAGGCGGATATAGCATTAATCAGAAAGAAAGGCTACGCCATATCATACTCCGAAGTTGATACAGGTGTTTGTGCAATTGCTGTACCCATATTTGATAATTATCAAAGAGTGGCCTATAGCTTAGGAATTTGTGGAACTACTCATAGAATGGAAAGTAAGGGAATTGAATCCATGGCTAATAAATTATTAGAAGCAAGTAAAATATTATCAAAAGGTTTAGAATCTCTTAAAACAGTTCAAAGATAAACTAAGACTTACAGTAAATGTTACTAAATTTATTCTTTTAAGAATATACCCCATTATAAAGGAATCTCTAGTTATACTTTGACATAAGCTCAATTAGGAACATTTAAATTCACAAGTTCCTTACCAAAGTCACCTAAAACTAGTTCATGTAATTGAAAGCATAGTGAGAGCATTCAATTAATGAATTTTCATTCTAGAATAGAACAAAGAGATAATTTGGCTACTAAGGGAAGAAATTTTAGAACTGAATCTAAATAAGATTAGAATTTTCGATATCTTAGGCTTTCATTGTCAGTTAGTTGAAAGCAGGCAAATAATTAAAAATAAAAGTAAAGGAGGGTTGATTAATTTATTGAGGGATACTGTTGTTAAGTATTTACGATTATGGGAAGAATTAAAATACTACATAAGGAGAGTGTAATATGAAAAGAAATCTAAAATTCGGTTCAAAGTTATTAGTTGTTATTTTAGTATTGTCAATGTTGATGGTTGGTTGTTCACCAAAAGAGGAGCCTGCAACTCCGGCAACTCCAGCAACTCCAGCAGATCCAGCTACACCAGCAGAACCAGCTACACCAGCAGAACCAAAAGAAAAAATCATTTTAACTTATTCAGATCATGATCCTACTGGTGGTTTAAGAACTAAATTTGTTCAGGATGTTTGGCTACCAGAGATTGTTAAACAAACAGATGGACAAGTAGAATTTCATGATTTTTGGGGAGGAAGTCTTTTAGAATCTGGTGATGCACTAGATGGAGTAGGTAGCGGAGTAGCAGATATAGCAATGGTATTCCCTGACTTTTATTCAAGCAAATTATTTATGTTTCAGATATTTAGACTATTCCCAGAAGCTCCTGCAGAGTATGAGAACCTTGTAAAGATTATAAATACAGCTATGAGTGATATACCACAATTTAGTGCTGAGTTAGAGAAAAATAATATTAAACCACTACTTGTAACTGTTGGACTTCCATCTGCAATGGCAGCCACATATCCTATTGATGGCGCAGAAGATATGATAGGTATGAAATGGAGAGCATCAAGTAGATGGCATTTAGAAACTTTTAAGTATCATAACATTAACCCTATTTCCGTACCTTGGGGCGATGTTTATATGGCTTTACAGACTAATACAATAGATGGAGTTTTCACTAATTTTGACGGATTAGCTATGATGAGATTCTATGAAGTGGCACCAAATCTAATTGTAGGACCACAATTATGGTGGGGTTCACCATTCCTACACAGTATCAATGTTGATAAATGGAATTCTTTGCCAGCAGATATTCAAGAAGGAATTTTAAGAGCAACAGAGATAGCAGAAGAGAAATTTGCTGAGTACTATTCTCAAGAACTAGATTTAACAATCAAGAGATTGGAAGAAGAGGGTGCAACAATAAAAATGGCTGATGAAGAAGATATTGCTTACTTCACCAATGAAGATCTAATAGCTCAAATGAGAGAGACTTGGGTTAAAGAAGCTGGAGATGATATCGGTATAGAGAATCCAGAAGAAGTAATGGAGAAAGTTAAACTTATTTTCGAAGAAGCATTAAAAAATCAGTAAAAATTTTTTAATATTTAATTAATCCAGTAATCCCTACTCAATTTATATAAGTTGAGTAGGGATATAATAAGATTAACAAACCATTAATATTTATTGAGGTAATAATAAATAAGTGTTTTATATTAAAATGCAGTATAGGTTAAAATAAATAGTTGAAAACACTCAGAAAATAAAACAAAATAAGGAGATACATGAATGGGAACTAAATTAAATAATAAAAAAAATTTATTGAGTTTTGTTAATGATAGAATGTCTGAATTAGGAGGATGGATATTAGTAATAATGGTTATTTTATTAAGCGTAGATTTGATATCAAGAGGTTTAAATAAGCCTATTCAAGGGTTAACTACACTCTCAGTTTTGATATTAATTTCGACGGTATATTTGGGCTTGGCTCGTTGTGAGGAAAAAGGAGAACATGCCAATATAGATTTGTTGCCAAGTAAGCTATCTGTAAAAGGAAGGGTTTTAAATATAATTCTTGTACATATTATTGAGTTGATAACAATAGCAGTGTTTTTATATGGGACAATTGGAAGCGCTGTAAGTTCTTATAATACAAATGAAATGTTTGCTGATGTAGTTAAAATACCTATGTGGCCAGCCAAAATATTTATATCTATTGGTCTTTTTATTTACATTCTTCAAATAATAAGCAATCTAGTAGATAGTATAAAAAGATATAGAAAAGGCATGGATGTAAAAACTAATGATGTGGAAATTGACCCCAATATGTTTTAATCTAAAAAGTGACAAAAGTATAAATGTTAAAATACTACACAAGTTCAAATGATTTAATAGTTTAGAATAATTGAGATTAATAGATAAGATAATTAGTTTTTATTTTTTTAAGGAGGATTAAAATGCTAGAACTTTCAACTATAGGAATTATATGCATCGGATTACTATTGTTTTTTATTGCTTTAAGCGTCCCAATTGGAGTTTCTTTTATTGCTAGTGGACTTATTAGTACATATCTTATTTTTGGATTTGAAAGATCAATAGCCTTACTAATGGGGGCTTCTTTTTACTCAATAGCAAGTCCAAGCTGGGTAGCTATACCTTTATACATATTATTAGGTGCTTTTGCAGCAAGAGCAGGTTTTGCAACAAGAGCTTTCAGGAGCGCGGATGCACTAACAAGGGGAATACCAGGATCTGTAGCAATAACAACATGTTTTGCATGTGCTGGATTTGGGGCTATATCAGGTTCATCAATAGCTGCTACTGCAATCTTTGGGAAATTGGCATTACCTGAAATGACAAAATTGGGATATGATAAATCGTTTTCTGTAGGTACTATTGCTTCAGCCGGCACTTTTGCTTCCATGATACCACCTAGTATGATGTTTATTATTTATGCATTGTTTACTAGGACATCTGTTGCAAAATTATTTTTTGCAGGTATTATTCCAGGCTTAATTACTGCTGTCGTATATTCAATCAGTATAATCTATAGGGTAAAAACCAATGATAAATTGATTATAAATACTGAAGTCCGACCAAAATTAAATTTTTCTGAGAAGATTAAAGCATTGGTTTCTTCTTGGCCAATATATTTATTAGCTTTTATAATGCTAGGTGGTCTTTATAAAGGATATTTTACTCCTACTGAAGCAGCAGCAGTTGGTTCTATTTTAGTTTTGATAATAGGATGGGTAGAAGGTTCTTTTAGAAAATTTAGTGATGTAGCAGGTGCCTTGAGAGAATCTGCCAATACAACATCGATGTTATTCTTGATAAATATTGGCGCTATGTATTACAGTAGAGTACTAACTCTTAGCAGAATCCCAATTAATGTTACCGAATGGGTGGGTGGATTAGATGTAGCACCTATAGTAATTTTATTGTTTATTTGTGTAATCTTTTTTATTCTAGGTATGATAATGGTACCAATAGGCATTTATGCAATGATATTACCTATAATTATACCGATACTTACATCATTTAATTATGATTTGATATGGTTTGGCGTTATTGCATTAAAATTAACTGAAATCGGGGCAGTTACTCCACCGGTAGGGTTAAATGTGTATGCTATAAAAGGAGTTATTAGTAAAGATATTTCAGTAGTTGATATTTTCAAGGGAGTTTGGCCGTATGTATGGTGTGACTTAGCTGTGTTGGCTTTGTTGATCATATTCCCACAAATTTCATTATTTTTACCTAATTTAATGATGTAATATCAGAAAACAGATAATAAATAATATAATACTTAAAATTGAGAAAGAAAATTTATTTCTATACAAATTAAATTGTATTAGGAGGAATTAACTTGGATGCAATAATAAGAGGAAAATATTTAATAACAGATCCCGAACTTGAAGAAAGATCCATAATTAATGAAGGTGCAGTATATATTTCTGGAAATACTATTGTTGATGTTGGAAAGTATAATGACATAATTAATAAATGGCCAAATAAGAAGATAATAGGAGATGGCAAGCAGCTACTTATGCCTGGTATAATAGATTCTCATAGTCATGGAAGGGGATTAACCCCTATACAAAAAGGAGTTCCCTATGACTTTTTAGAAAATAATTTATTAGATTGGGCATATATGAAAAACTTCTCTCCTGAAATTACATCTACTTTATGTGCTTTAAGACATATAAGAAGCGGATCTACAACCATTCATAATAATGGTTTTGGATTAATAGCAGGTAAAGAAGGTTATGACATTGAGTCAATTGAAGCATATTTAAAGACAGGTATAAGATTAGCATATTCTCTAGCAGTTAGAAACAGAGATAGGTTTATTTTAGATTCTGCCAATTTTGCAAAGACATTACCAGAAGAACTTCTAAATGCGTTTAAGAAAGAACTATTCTTAGATGAAAAGAAGATTCAGGAAGATTACTTTGTTTATTTCAATAAGATGTATAGTCAATTTAATGGAGATGACACTAAAATTTTATTAAGTCCTGGATGGGCACAAGGTTGTTCAGAAGAATTACTTTTACAAGCAAAAGAAGTTTCAGATGATTCAAATGGGATACCAGTACATATGCATTGTTTACAAACACCAATTCAAAAGGAATTTTCCCTTAGAAAATATGGGAAAACTGCGATAAAATACTTAGAAGATTTAGGGGTACTTAACAGCAATGTAGTATTAGGTCATGCTATTTGGGTTACTGAAGAGGATATAAATATACTTGCAGAGCATGGTGTGTCTATTACAACACATCCTACCTGTAACTTAGCAATGAGAAATGCATTAGCACCAGTATATAAAATGAATAAAAAAGGAATTACTGTTGCAATGGGAATGGATGACAAAACTCTAAATGATGATGAAGATGCATTATTAGAGTTAAGAGTGATTTACAAGTTGCATAGAATTGATAGTTTTGATTTGGAAAGTAAAGCACTTGATTGTTACGATGTTCTAAAAATGGGAACAACAAATGGTGCTAAAGTACTTAATTTTACTAATCAAATAGGTGCAATAAAAACAGGTATGAAAGCAGATATGATTTTAATTGATCTGGATAAA
>Ga0208490_100816_pt1 | contig 15199 bp, 15 predicted proteins | sample SubbioAug_CSWold_FD_184818 | JGI IMG/M metagenome (GOLD analysis project Ga0208490, IMG submission 184818) | Serpentinite rock and fluid subsurface biosphere microbial communities from McLaughlin Reserve, California, USA - CR11Aug_CSWold (SPAdes) | ecosystem: Environmental > Terrestrial > Deep...
TGGCGAAACATGTCGCAGCTGATCTGGCCCGCCATGGCCGTCGGATATCGCTATTCGGCGGTGGCGACGCGCATGACGCGCTCCTCGATCCTCGAAGTCATGCAGGAGGATTATATCCGCACGGCGCGGGCGAAGGGCGTCTATGAGCGGCTCGTCGTCGCCCGCCACGGCATGCGCAATGCGCTGCTGCCGGTGGTGACCGTAATCGGGCTCGAATTCGCCTTCCTCATCGGCGGCCTCGTCGTCACCGAGCAGGTCTTTGCGCTGAACGGCATCGGGCGGCTCTTCGTGCAGGCGGTGGCCCGTGGCGACTACACCATGATCCAGGCGCTGGTGCTGCTGGTCGCCGTCACCTTCATCCTCGTCAACTTCCTGATCGACATGCTCTACGCCGTGCTCGATCCCAGAATCCGGTACAGCTGATGTCGCTAGGTTCACCCACTCTCGAGCCGACGATCACCTACAAGATGCCCAAACGGCGCAACGCCGTGATGCAGTTCATCTCGGTGCAGCCGCTGGGCTCGCTGGGGCTCCTCGTCATCATCGTCATGTGCCTCGCCGCAGCCTTCGCCAACGTGGTTGCGCCGCATGATCCGCTCACGATCAACTACATCGCGATCCTGCAGCCGCCCTCCTGGGAGCACCCGTTCGGCACGGATAATTTCGGTCGCGACGTGTTCTCGCGGGTCATCTACGGCGCGCGGACGGCTCTGGCGATCGGCTTCCTGTCGTCGCTCGCCGGCTGCACGATCGGCGCCCTGATCGGCGTCGTCTCGGCCTTCTTCGGCGGCTGGATCGACACCATCATCCAGCGCATCATGGACGTGCTGCTCTCGTTCCCGATCATCGTGCTGGCGCTCGCCGTCGTCGCGGTGCTGGGCAAGAACATGGTGCTGGGGATCGACACGAACCTCATCATCGCCATCGGCCTGCCGATGATCCCGAAGGTCGCCCGCGTCGTCCGCTCCTCGGCGCTGGCGATCCGCGAGATGCCCTATATCGATGCGGCCCGCACCTCGGGCTATTCCAACACCCGCATCGTCATGCGCCATATCGTGCCCAATGTCGTCGCGCCCTACCTGATCATGTTGACGGCGTTCGTCGCGCAGGCGATCCTGCTCGAAGCATCGCTCTCGTTCCTCGGCCTCGGCGTCACTGAACCCACTGCCTCCTGGGGGCTGATGCTGAGCGGATCGGCGGCGGACTTCTACCTCGAAGCGCCGTGGATGATCATCTTCCCCGGCGTCGCGATCAGCCTCGCGGTCTTCGCCTTCAACCTCTTCGGCGATTCGCTGCGCGATTGGCTCGACCCGAAGATCACGACATAGGCGGCGGCAGGGCGTGAGCGAGGGGGAGGCGAGGGGAGAAGAGACCGGCGGTTTCGCATTGTCGCGCGGGGCCTGGAAGACTGGTATCCGCGAGGCGCTGGGCGTTCCCGCAGCAGTGCTGGCCTCGGGCTATGTCGGGTTTGGCGCCCTCGCCAGCGATGCCGGCTTCTCGCTGACGCTCGCGATCTTCTCCACCATGACGATCTGGGCGCTGCCCGGCCAGATCGCGCTGATCGAATTGCGGGCGCTGGGCACCGCAGCCCCCGCCCTCGTGCTCGCCGTGATGCTGACGAGCGCGCGCTTCCTGCCGATGACGGTGACGCTGCTGCCCATCCTGCGCCACCCCTCCTATCGCGGCTGGCATTATTACCTCGCGGGGCACTTCATCGCGATGACGGGCTGGGCCGTCGCCATGCGCCGCTGCCCGCAGATGCCGGTCGAGCAGCGGATGGCGTATTTCATCGGCTTTGCCGTTGCGCTCTGGCTCGCCTGCCTCGCCGGCACGCTGGTCGGCTTCCTTCTCTCCGGCAGCCTGGCCGAGATCGTGACGCTCGGGCTCGTCTTCCTCAACCCGATCTATTTCATCCTGATCCTGGGCGGCGAGGTCCGCCATCGCCTCGGCGTGCTGTCGCTCCTCTGCGGGGCGATCGCCGGGCCGCTGATGCAGCTCGTGACGCCGCAATGGGGGCTGCTGGTCGCGGGAATTCTGGGCGGGACGGTCGCCTTCCTGATCACGCGGGTGTGGAGGGAGCGCGATGTCCCCTGATCTCGAACTCTGGCTGCTTGTTGCGATCTGCGGTCTCGCCACCTTCGCCTGGCGCGGGGCGGGGGTGTTTCTGTCCGGCGGGATCAACCCGAACTCGGCGCTGTTCTCGTGGCTCGGCTGCGTCGCCTATGCCACGCTGGCTGCACTGATATCGCGCATCATGTTCCTCCCCGTCGGCACGCTCGCAGCCTCCGCCCTGAGCGACCGGATGCTGGCTGCGGCGATCGCGGCGGCGATCTTCTTCCTCTCCGGCAAGAACCTCTTCGTCGGCGTCTTCACAGGCGGCGTGACGCTGATCCTGATCACATGGGTGTTTCGCGGCGCGTGAAGCGGCCTGCGTTCACGCACCGTTTCCACCGCCGCGCCCCCAGTCGATCAACTGCCACACCCTCTCATGCAGCAGATAGCAGACGAAGCCGATGAGCGTCGTCGCGAGCGCAAAGCCGCCTGCCGCTGTGAGCGAGCCGGTGAGGATGAAGGCGAGGGCGGAGGTGGTGACGAGGCCGAGGCTCTGCCACGAGCAGGCTTTTGCAAAGGTTCGGCGTCTGGTTTCCACTTAACTCGTCTCGCACTGGATGAATGGCTGGTGCCGATGATCGGCTCCCCCGTTCTTGCGCGTCCAGCCAAGCTGACGCAAGGAGACACTTCTGACAAGTTTCGACAATTGTGCGTAATATGCAGAATCTATGATAAATATCACAAATGATGATCAGACACGACAAGCGCGCTCTCTCACAGAGCTTCCGCGAGCGGCTCGCAATCGCTCTCGGTGAGCGAAATCTCAGCGTGACGCAGCTCGCCGCCAGCGCCGGCGTCGATCGCTCGACGATCGCCCAGCTTCTCTCATCGAACGATTCGAGGCTCCCGAACGGCTTCGTCCTGGCGCGGCTCGCGGCTGCGCTGGGGGAGAGCGCCGACTGGCTGCTCGGATTGTCGGGGCATCGCGGCGCGGTGGCCGATATCGTCGAGCAGGTGGTGCAGGTCACCGAGGCGCAAAAGCACCCGTTCGGCGAAAACCTGCAGAGCTGGTTTCGGGAGGCCGCCGGCTACAAGGTGCGGCACGTGCCGCAGACGCTCCCCGATCTCCTGAAGACGCCGGCGCTGCTGGAGCTCGAATACGGCAGCTCGGCCGCGCGCTCGTCCGATCAGGCGATCGCGGAGGCGGCCCTGCAGCTCGATTTCACCCGCCAGCCCGACACCGACATCGAGGTTTCGTTCCCCGCCCATCGCCTGATCGATTTCGCCAATGGCGCGGGAGTGTGGGGCGAAATGTCCGCATCGGCGCGACGTGCGGAGCTGCAGCAGATGGCGGTTCTGGCCGATGCGCTGTACCCGTCGCTGCGGGTGTTCCTCTACGACGGGGCGACGCATTATTCCGCCCCCTTCACCGTCTTCGGGCCAAAGCGCGCCGCGCTCTATCTCGGCCAGCGCTTCCTCGTCTTCACCTCGACGAGCCATATCCGGCTGATGACGCGCCACTTCGACGATCTCCTGCGCGCCGCCGTCATCCAGCCCAACGCCTTCGCGGAGCATGTGCAGCGCCAGGCCGATCTGATGCGGGTCTAGGCTTCACGTCCCGCAGAAGGTCTGCATCACCCGCTCGCCGATCCCTGGGGGCTCGGCATAAGCCGCGTTCTCCGGCTGATCGTCGTAGGGGCGCGTGATGATGGCGAGCAGCTTGTGGAACGGCGCGAAATCACCGCGCTCGACGCCCGCCTCCAGCGCCTGCTCGACGCGATGGTTGCGCGGGATGTAGGCGGGGTTCGCCCTCCGCATGGCGCTCGCGCGCTCCTGCGGCGTGGTCGTCTCCCGCGACAGCCGCTGGCGCCAGCGCACGGCCCAGCTCTGGAAGGCGAGGGGGCGTGTGAAGAGCGCCTGCACGGCCTCGTCGGCATCAGGCGAGAGCGCGCTGTCGCACAGGCGGCGGAAGGTGAGGGTGAAATCTGCCGTGTTCTCGCGCATGGCGTCGAGCAGCTCCTCGATCAGCGCCATGTCGCCGTCTTCACGCGTGGAGAGGCCGATCTTGCGGCTCATGAGCGCCTGCCAGTGCCCGAGGAACCGCGCCGGGAAGCCCTCGACGAGTGCTGTTGCCTGCTCGACGGCGCGGGTGGTGTCGGCGTCGATAAGCGGAAGCAGCGTCTCGGCGAGGCGCGCGAGGTTCCACTGCGCGATGCGGGCCTGGTTGACATAGGCATAGCGCCCGAACTGGTCGATGGCGCTGAAGACGGTTGCCGGATCATAGGCGTCCATGAAGGCGCAGGGGCCGAAATCGATGGTCTCGCCGGAGATCGCCGTGTTGTCGGTGTTCATCACCCCATGGATGAAGCCGATGGACATCCACTTCGCGATCAGCTGCGCCTGCCGCTCCATCACGGCGTCCAGCAGCGCGAGATAGGGCTGCTCGGCACTCTTGATCTCCGGATAGTGGCGGTCGATCACGTAGTCGGCGAGCATCCGCACTGCCTCCTCGCCACCGCGCGCGGCGAAGAACTGGAAGGTGCCGACGCGGACATGGCTGGACGCAACGCGCGTGATGACGCCGCCCGGCAGCATCTCCTCGCGCCGCACCTGCTCGCCTGTGAGAACGGCGGCGAGCGCGCGGGTGGTGGGCACGCCCAGCGCATGCATAGCCTCGCTCACGAGATATTCGCGCAGCACCGGCCCCAGCGCCGAACGCCCGTCGCCCCGCCGCGAGAACGGCGTGGGCCCCGAGCCCTTGAGCTGGATGTCGCGGCGGTTTCCGTTGCTATCGACGACCTCTCCAAGGAGGATCGCGCGGCCATCGCCGAGTTGGGGCACGAACTGGCCGAACTGATGCCCGGCATAGGCCATGGCGAGCGGCTCCGCCCCCTCCGGCACTTTGTTTCCGGCAAAGATCGCCGCGCCGGCCTCGCCGTGGAGCGCGTCTGCATCGAGGCCGAGCTCCAGCGCCAGTTCGCGGTTGAACGCGATCACTTTGGGCTTGGCGACGGGCGTCGGATCGAGGCGGGCGTAGAAGCCGGCGGGGAGGCGGGCGTAGCTGTTGTCGAACGGAATCGGCGAGCGCTTTCCGGATATCTTTCCCGTCGTGTCGGGGGATGGTGCTGGCATGTGGATCGATCCTCCGTGACGGAATTGAACGCCGGTCATCCGCATTTGGTCCCCTCGCGCGGATTATTCAATGCGCCCCGTGATGCATGTCAGCGCATGAAGAACAGCCAGAGCAGCACGAGCAGGCTCGTCAGCGCGCCGTTCAGGCCCATGGCGATACCGGCGAAGGTACCCGCCAGTTCGCTCACCTGGAAGGCCCGCGCGGTGCCGATCCCGTGAGAAGCGACGCCGGCGGCGAAGCCGCGTGCGGCGAAGTTGCGGATCTTCAGGGCGTTCATCAGCGGCGTGACGATGACCGCGCCGATGATCCCGGTGAGGATCACGAGGACGGCTGCGAGGGAGGCGATGCCGCCGAGGCTCTTCGACAGCTCCATCGCGATCGGGGCCGTCACCGATTTCGGCGCGAGCGAGGCCAGCACCTCCGCCGGCGCCCCCAGCGCATAGGCGATCGCCACCGCGCTTCCCGCCGCCGTGAGCGACCCGGCGAGGAGGGCGAACGCCATCGGCAGCAACGATCTTCGCACGAGCCGGATGTTGCGGTAGAGCGGCACGGCGAGCGCGACCGTCGCCGGACCGAGCATGAAATGCACGAATTGCGCGCCCTCGAAATAGGCGGCATAGGGCGTGGCGGTGAGGGCGAGAATCGCGACGAGCGCCCCCGCCGCCAGCACCACCGGATTGGCGAGCGGGTGCCGGGAGAGACGCGCCGACAGCGCATCGGCGAGCACGTAGGCCGTCAACGTCGCGCTCAGCCAGAGCAGCGGCGAGGCGCTGAGATAGACCCAGATCTCCGCGATTTCAGGCGTCATCGGAGGCGCTTTCCGCATCGCGACCGGCGAGGGCGACGAACACGCCGACGGTCACGAGCAGCGTCAGCACGGTGGAGGCGACGAGGGCGACGAGGAGCGCGAGCCCGTAATCGACCAGCACCGGCCAGTACTGCACCACTCCGACGGCGGCGGGGACGAAGAGGAGCGACAGGTTGCGCAGGATGCCGCCCGCCGTCGCGTCGAGCGATCTGTCGGGCCCGCCGCGCATTGCGAGCCAGACGAAGAGGATCGCCATGCCGATCACCGGCCCGGGAAACGCGAAGGCGGGAACGAGCTGCCTTGCCGTGACGACCACCGTCTCGCCCGCGAGCTGGCACACGAGGAGGATCGCGAGCGCGCCGACGATGTTCAGGGGTTTGCCGTGGGTGGTCTGGGTCATAGTCGTCCCCTGCGTCATCGGGCGTTGATCGCCCGAAGGTTCTTCATCCGACGAACGCGTTCCTGCAGCAACCAATATGTATCGAACGCAAGCCTGCCCACCCAGTATGCCGCTTTCTTGTGCATCGCGAAACACACGCCTTTTATTTCATCACAACGGCGGGCGGGGCTATTCGTTAATGAAGCGTTTCCTTGCGGTATTCGCTGGCACACTCCTTGCGAACTTTCACTCGTGCGAAAGAAATCGCAGAGGGGATCAAGCATGATGAAGACGGGAATAAAGGGCCTGGCGGGTCTCGCCATGGCGGCTGGCCTCATGGCCGGCACGGTGATGTCCGCGTCGGATGCGCGGGCTCAGGAGACGATCAAGGTCGGTATCCTCCATTCGCTCTCGGGCACGATGGCGATCAGCGAGACGACGCTCAAGGACGTCATGCTGATGCTCATCGAGGAGCAGAACAAGAAGGGCGGTCTTCTCGGCAAGCAGCTCGAGGCCGTCGTCGTCGATCCGGCATCCGACTGGCCGCTCTTCGCCGAGCGCGCCCGCGAGCTGATCAGCGTCCAGGAAGTCTCGGCCGTGTTCGGCTGCTGGACCTCGGTCTCGCGCAAATCCGTGCTGCCGGTTTTCGAGGAGCTGAATTCCATTCTCTTCTACCCCGTCCAGTACGAGGGCGAGGAATCCCAGCGCAACGTGTTCTATACGGGCGCTGCTCCCAACCAACAGGCCATTCCCGCGGTCGATTATCTCATGGCGGAAGAGGGCGTCGAGCGCTGGGTTCTGGCCGGCACCGACTACGTCTATCCGCGCACCACGAACCGCATCCTGGAGGCTTATCTGAAGTCCAAGGGCGTGGCTGACGAAGACATCATGATCAACTACACGCCCTTCGGACATTCCGACTGGCAGACGATCGTCTCCGACATCAAGAGCTTCGGCTCGGCCGGCAAGAAGACCGCCGTCGTCTCGACCATCAACGGCGACGCCAACGTGCCGTTCTACCTCGAACTCGGCAACCAGGGCGTCTCCGCCACCGACATCCCCGTCGTCGCCTTCTCCGTCGGCGAAGAGGAACTCGCCGGTCTCGACACCGCCCCGCTCGTCGGCCACCTCGCCGCGTGGAACTACTTCATGTCGGTGGATACGCCTGAAAACGCCCAGTTCATCGAGACGTGGCAGGCCTTCATCGGCGACGAGAACCGCGTCACCAACGATCCGATGGAAGCCCATTACATCGGCTTCAACATGTGGGTGAAGGCAGTCGAGAAGGCCGGCACCACGGATACGGATGCGGTGATCGAGGCCATGATCGGCGTCGCGGTCCCCAACCTCACCGGCGGCTACTCGGCGATGATGCCGAACCACCACATCACCAAGCCCGTGCTCATCGGCGAGATCCAGGCCGACGGCCAGTTCGACGTCGTCTGGGAGACGGCTGGCCTCGAAGTGGCGCAGGAATGGTCGCCGTATCTCGAAGGTTCGCGCGATCTGATCGCCGATTGGCGCAAGCCTTTGGAATGCGGGAACTTCAACGTGAAGACCGGCACCTGCGGCGGCGGCAGCTGAGCGCATCCTGATACAAGAAGCGTCCTCGCCCGTTGGGCGGGGACGATCTCCGCGCCTTCCGCTCCGGCAGATCGAGAACCCTTCCATGACAAACGGATGCGGCCCGAAGTTCATGCGTATCCTGCGCATGGCGCTGATCGCAATCAGCTTCATCGCGGCCCCCGCAGCAGCCGGTGCCGACCCGATCGACGACGCGCTCGCGAGATTTGCCGGCGGCTCCTTCGACGATACGCAGGCCGGAATCGAGGCGCTCGTCGCGACGGGCCATGAGACCGCAGCCGATGTGATCGGCGCGCTCGGCGAGGGCAATCTGCTGTTTCGACAGACCGACAGAGCCGTGTTCTATCGCGGCCCCGACGGCGTCCTGCGCGAGGCAAGAAGCGGCGAGCCCTCCGATTTGGCCCCGGCGACGCTTCAATCCGTCCGCGTCAACAACCGCGTGCGCCGCGCCGTGCAGGGAGCGATGGGCGGGCTGACGCTGATGTCGCCGGACCCGGCGCGTCGCCTGAGCGCGGCCAACGCCACCTTCCGCTCACGCGATCCGGCTTCCTTGCCCTTGCTCGAAACGGCGATCGCGCAGGAAAGCGTGCCGCGCATCCGCACGGTGCTCGTCGAGGCGCGCGCGGCGCTCATCCTGCCGCTGTCGGCGGCCCCGCTCGAGGAGCGTCTCGCGGCTGCCGAGGTGCTGGCAGCGCGTGGCGACCAGGCGGCGATGGTCGCGCTCCGCTCGGTGCCCACGGATGCACCCGAGGAGCTTCGCGCAGCCGCAGATTCAGCTATCGCGACAATCGAGCGGCGGCAGACGTATATCGCGGTGGGCCAGAACATCGCCTTCGGCATCAGCCTCGGCTCGGTGCTGCTTCTCGCCGCCATCGGCCTCGCCATCACCTTCGGCGTCATGGGCGTCATCAACATGGCGCATGGCGAGATGGTGATGATCGGGGCCTATACCACCTACGTCGTCCAGCAGGTGATCCGCGCCTATGCGCCGGGCCTGTTCGACGCCTCGCTGCTGATCGCCATTCCAAGCGCCTTCATCGTGGCCGGCGCCATCGGCATCGCCATCGAGCGCGGCATCATCCGCTGGCTCTACGGGCGCCCGCTGGAGACGCTTCTCGCCACCTGGGGCCTGTCGCTCGTGCTGCAGCAGGCCGTGCGCAGCATCTTCGGGCCGACGAACAAGCAGGTCGGCACGCCGAGTTTTATGCAGGGCTCCGTCGAGATCTTCGGCATCGGCATGACGCTGAACCGTGTCTCGATCGTGCTCTTCGCGCTGACGGTCTTCATCCTGCTGCTGGTCATCCTGCACCGGACGGCACTCGGCCTCCAGGTGCGCGCGGTGACGCAGAACCGGCGCATGGCGGGCTCGATGGGGATCCGCACGGGCCGCGTCGATGCGCTCACTTTCGGGCTCGGTTCCGGGATCGCCGGGATCGCGGGGGTGGCGCTGACGCAGATCGACAATGTCAGCCCCAATCTCGGCCAGGGCTACATTATCGACAGCTTCCTCGTGGTCGTCTTCGGCGGCGTCGGCAGCCTGTGGGGCACGCTGATCGCGGCGATGTCGATCGGTGTGGCGAACAAGCTGCTGGAGCCCTATGCGGGGGCGGTGCTGGGGAAGATCATCCTGCTCGTGGTGGTGATCCTGTTCATCCAGAAACGACCGCGCGGGCTGTTTGCGCAAAAGGGCAGGGCGGTGGAGGCATGATGATGCAAGCTCATAGCCTTCGGATGCAGCCTTCCCCCCTTCCGTGTCATCCCCGGCCGGAAGCGCGAAGCGCTGGAGGGGAAGGGGATCCAGCCGTGACGTCGATGCAGTCGAATGCGGGTTCGGCTTTGATCAACCTCACGGCTGGATCCCCTTCCCGGCGCTGCGCGCCGCCGGGGATGACACCCAGTGGTTTGGCGATGCTGTATCGCGCATCCATGGGAGCCACCCCATGACCCACCCAAAATCCCCCCGCCTCTTCGACCGCATGTCTGTCGTCTTCCTCGTCATCGTCATCGGCGTCGCGATCCTCGTCCCCATCCTGAACCTCGCCGTCCCGCGCGGATCGTTCTTTCATGTGCCGGATTACATGCTGCCGCTCATCGGCAAATATCTGTGCCTCGCGCTTCTGGCGGTATCGGTTGACCTGATCTGGGGATATTGCGGCATCCTCTCGCTCGGGCACGGCGCATTCTTCGCGCTGGGCGGTTATGCGATGGGGATGCACCTGATGCGACAGGTGGGGTCGCGCGGGGTCTATGCGCATCCCGAACTCCCCGATTTCATGGTCTTCCTGAATTTCACGGAGCTGCCCTGGTACTGGTGGGGCTTCGACAACTTCTTCTTTGCGATGCTGATGGTGATCGCCGTGCCCGGCACGCTCGCCTTCGTCTTCGGCTGGTTCGCCTTCCGCTCGCGGGTGACTGGCGTGTACCTGTCGATCATCACGCAGGCGATGACGTTCGCGCTCATGCTCGCCTTCTTCCGCAACGAGATGGGGCTCGGCGGCAATAACGGGCTGACCGATTTCAAGGACATCCTCGGCCAGCCCGTTCAGGCTGGAACGACGCGCGCCGCACTCTTTGCGGCGTCGGGGCTGGCGCTGGCGGGAGGTTATCTCCTGTGCCGCGCGGTGGTCGTCTCGAAATTCGGGAAGGTCATCGTGGCGATCCGCGACGCCGAGACCCGCACGCGCTTTCTCGGCTACCGGGTCGAGAACTACAAGCTCGCGGCCTTCGTCCTCTCCGCCTGCCTCGCCGGCGTTGCCGGGGCGCTCTATGTGCCGCAGGTGGGGATCATCAATCCGGGCGAATTCGCACCCGCCAATTCCATCGAGATCGTCATTTGGGTCGCCGTCGGCGGGCGCGGATTGCTCGCTGGGGCGGCTTTGGGCGCTGTCGTCGTGAACTGGGCCAAGACCTGGTTCACGGGGGCGCTGCCGGAATACTGGCTGTTTGCGCTGGGCGGCTTGTTCATCGCCGTCACGCTGTTCCTGCCGAAGGGAATTCTGGGCACCGCGTTCGCCTGGATGGACAGCTGGAAGGCGTCGCGGGCGGCGCGGGGCGGGGGCGTGGGTTCGAGCGCCTATGATGCCCCCAAGGCTGCGGAGTAGGGCGATGACGAGCGTTACCGATGCACTCCTTTATCTCAACGACGTCAGCGTCTCCTTCGATGGTTTTCGCGCGCTGAACGCCCTCTCGCTCGCCATCGACGACAAGGAGATGCGCGCGATCATCGGGCCGAACGGGGCGGGGAAGACCACGATGATGGATGTCATCACCGGCAAGACCCGGCCCGATACGGGGGATGCGCTGTTTGAGGGCACGCACGATCTCACCCGCCTCGACGAAGCGGCTATCGCCTCGCTCGGGATCGGCCGCAAGTTCCAGACGCCGACTGTGTTCGAGGGTCATACGGTCGAGGACAATCTCGTTCTCGCGCTGAAATCCGACCGCCGGGCCTTTGCGACCTTCCTCGCGCGCGGTTCGCTTAACGAGAGCCAGCGCATCGACGCGCTGCTCGATCGCATCAAGCTGAAGGCGCAGCGCCATCGGCGCGCGGGTGAGCTGAGCCACGGCCAGAAGCAGTGGCTGGAGATCGGGATGCTGCTCGCGCAGGAGCCCAAGCTCCTCCTCGTGGACGAGCCTGCCGCCGGCATGACCGACGAAGAAACCGCAGCCACCGCCGATCTCCTGCGCGAGATTGCCACCACCCGCGCCGTCGTCGTCGTCGAGCACGACATGGATTTCGTGCGTGATCTCGGCGTCAAAGTCACCGTCCTGCACGAGGGCTCGGTGCTGGCGGAGGGGCCGCTCGAACAGGTGAGCGCCAACGAGCGCGTCATCGAAGTTTACTTGGGGAGATGACGATGCTGAGCGTGCGCGGGATCGATCTCCATTACGGCACTGCGCAGGCGCTGCGCGGCGTTTCGCTGGAGGCGAGGGCGGGGGAGGTGACCTGCGTGCTCGGTCGCAACGGCGTCGGCAAGACGACGCTGCTGCGCGGGATCGTCGGGCACAAAGCCTTGACGAAGGGCGAGATCACGTTCGCCGGGCGCGACATCAACCGCCTGCGCCCGCCGGACCGCGCGGCGCTCGGGATCGCCTATGTGCCGCAGGGGCGCGAGATCTTCCCGCTGCTGACGGTGAAGGAAAATTTGGAGACGGGCTATGCCTGTCTTCCGCGCCGGGAGCGGCGACTGCCGGATGAGATCTTCCAGCTCTTCCCGGTGCTCGAGAGCATGCTCGGGCGGCGGGGCGGGGATCTCTCGGGCGGGCAGCAGCAGCAACTCGCCATCGCGCGGGCGCTGATCACCAAGCCGAAGCTGCTCGTGCTCGACGAGCCGACCGAGGGCATCCAGCCCTCGATCATCAAGGATATCGGCCGTGCGATCTCGTATCTGCGGGGAAAGGGCGACATGGCCATTCTGCTCGTCGAGCAGTATTTCGACTTCGCCCGCGAACTCGCCGACAGTTTCGTCGTGCTCGAACGCGGGGAGGTCGTGGCCTCGGGCGACGCGGAAGGCCTCAAGGGAGACGACATCCGCAGCCGGCTTGCTATCTGAAGCCTCAGAAGCCGATCGCCTGCCCGTCCTTGCGCGGATCGGAGCCGGCGACGTAGCCGCCCTCGACCTTCTGGATCAGCTGTGCGCCGCCAAACCCGAAACTCTCTCCCGGCGCCTCGGTCGTGACCTGGTGCCCGCGCGCGACGAGCGCCTTGAGCACATCCTGCCCGGCCGCCTCCTCGATGGCGACGCCGAGGCCCTGCGTGATGCGCCAGCGCGGTGCGTCCGCCGCCGTCTGCGGGTCCTGCCCCCAGAGCTGCGTGCGCAGCGTCATCTGCAGATGCCCCTGCGCCTGCATCGGCCCGCCCATCAGGCCAAAGCTCATCAGCGGCTGGCCATTTTTCATGAGGAAGCCGGGAATGATCGTCTGGAACGGGCGCTTGCGGGGCGCGACCCGGTTGGGATGCCCCGCCTTCGTGGTGAAGCCGAAGCCCCGGTTCTGCATCGAGATCCCGGTGCCGGGGACGACGATGCCGGAGCCGAATCCCGCATAGTTCGACTGGATGTAGGAGACCATCATCCCGTCCGCGTCGGCAGCGGTGAGATAGACCGTGCCGCCGAGGCGGGGTGCGCCGGATTCGAAATCGGTGGCGCGCTCAGGGTCGATCAGCCTGGCGCGGCTCGCGAGATAATCATCGTCGAGCAGATCCTGCGGGCGCACTTCCGTCATGGCGTCGATGTCGGCGACATAGGCGTCGATGTCGCGGAAGGCGAGCTTCATCGCCTCGATCTGGAGGTGCAGCGCCTCGACGCTGTCGGGGGCGTAGCGCTCGAGCCCGACATGGCGGAGGATGCCGAGCGCCATGCAGGCGGCGATGCCTTGGCCGTTGGGCGGGATCTCGTGGAGGGCGATGTCGCCGAATTCCTTGCTGACCGTGCCGCACCAGTCGTTGCGGTGCTCGGCGAGATCGGCCTCCGTCATGGCCCCGCCGTGCTCACGCGCGAACGCCGCGATCTTCTGCGCGAGCTCGCCGCGATAGAAGGCCTCGCCCTTGGTGCGCGCGATGAGCCGCAGGCTCTCGGCCATCGGCTTGCAGGAGAAGACCTCGCCGGCGCGGGGTGCGCGGCCATCGGGGAGGAACGCCTCCGCAAAGCCCGGTTGCTTGCCGAGCACAGGCACCGCTCGCGCCCAGCCGGCGGCGATGACGGGGCTGACGAGATAGCCGTTTTCAGCGTAGTTGATCGCCGGCTCGAACAGCTTCTCGAAGGGCAGCCTGCCGAACTTCTCCGAGAGATCGACCCAGGCGGAGACAGCGCCCGGCACCGTCACGCTGTCCCAGCCGCGCTCGGTCATCCCGTTGGGGAAGCGCTCGGGCGTCCAGGCGGCGGGGGAGCGGCCCGATGCGTTGAGGCCGTGGAGGGTCTTGCCGTCCCAGACGATTGCGTACGCGTCGCTCCCCAGCCCGTTGCCCGTAGGCTCGACAATGACGAGCGCCATCGCAGTAGCGAGCGCTGCGTCCATCGCATTCCCGCCGGCGGCGAGCATCGCGATGCCGGCCTGTGCGGCGAGGGGCTGCGAGGTCGCGACCATGTTGCGCGCCATCACGGGCGAGCGTCGAGAGGCGTAGACTGGCGTATGGGTATACTTCAAGGGACGATCCTTCCCGAATGTCGCAGATGTTCGATTTTGGCGACACCATAGATCACGCATTCCGCCGCGCCCACCGCTCAGGCATCCGCCGATTGCCAACATGGTAGTGCCACGATTGCCCCCGATGTCCCCGGACTCGCATCGCGCCGCCGCCTGCTGTACTCCTCGCGCAATCGCACCATGAGAACCCCGCATGAGCCGCCTGTTCGAAGAGCTGGACTACCGCCCGACGCCCATCGGCCCGCTGACGCTTCGCCGCCGGCGCGAGCTGAGCCTCGATGTCGATGTGTTCGAGATCAAGCTCGGGGACGAGCATCTGATGTCGAGCCTGTTCACGGCATCCGAGATCGCGCTGGCGCATCTGGGGCTGGCGGAGCTCGATCTGCCCGAGATCGATGTGCTCGTCGGCGGGCTCGGGCTGGGTTATACGGCGCAGGCGGTGCTGGAGCATGCGAATGTCCGCTCGCTCAGCGTGGTGGAGATGCTCGACGCGGTGGTCGAATGGCACGAGGAGGGGCTGTTGCCGCTTGGTGCGGAACTCGTCGCCGACCCGCGCTGCCGCTTCGTGCGCGGCGATTTCTTCGCGCTCGCAGCCTCGCCCGAGGGCTTTGATGCGGATGCTCCGGGGCGGTTGCTCCACGCGATCCTCGTCGATATCGACCACAGCCCCGATGCGCTGCTCGATGCGCGCAGCACGTCCTTCTACCACCCGGAAGGCCTGCGGCTCCTCGCGCGGCACTTGCATCCCGGCGGCGTGTTCGGGCTCTGGTCGGACGCTCTTCCGGACGAGGCGTTCACGCAGCGCCTGGGTGAGGTTTTCGCGGATGCGCGGGCCGAGCCGGTGACGTTCCACAATCCCCTGCAGAACAAGCCGTTCACGCAGACGGTGTATCTGGCGCGGAAAGCCGGGTGAGCGCGGCCTGCGCCTGCCCGGTCTGCCGCGCCCCCGCGCCGGTGCCGTTCATGAGCGTCGGCGCGCAGGATTACTGGCGCTGCGAGACCTGCGAGGCGCGTTTTCTCGACCCGCGCCATCATCTCGCGCCAACTGACGAGCGCGCGCACTACGCGCACCACGAGAACGTCGTCGATGATCCGGGCT
>Ga0208490_100817_pt1 | contig 15165 bp, 11 predicted proteins | sample SubbioAug_CSWold_FD_184818 | JGI IMG/M metagenome (GOLD analysis project Ga0208490, IMG submission 184818) | Serpentinite rock and fluid subsurface biosphere microbial communities from McLaughlin Reserve, California, USA - CR11Aug_CSWold (SPAdes) | ecosystem: Environmental > Terrestrial > Deep...
CTGCCAGTTCCCGAAGCGGATGCAACCGAGCCGCTGCCAGTTCCCGAAGCGGATGCAACCGAGCCGCTGCCAGTTCCAGAGGCCGGGTCGCGCAGGGCGATGGCGGCGGCGGCGCGGCCGGTGTCGGCGCGGGCGCGGTGTGACCACAGGCGCTCGGACTCGCACGCCGTGCAGCCCCCGTGATCCACGACGGCGATGCCGAGGGGCTCGAGCGCGGCGCGCACGGCGGCGCCGAGGTCCAGCGCCGGGCTGCCCCACGCCGTCTCGGACCGAACGTCGTCGCCGTAGCGGTCGGCGACGCGATCGAGGTCGTCGAGGCCGAACTCGTAGCAGCGGGCCCGGATGTGGGGGCCGACGTGGGCGACGACGTCGCGGGCGCCGAGGGCCGCCATGGCGTCCACCGTGTGCTCGAGCACCCCGCCGACCAGGCCCCGCCAGCCGGCATGCGCCGCGCCGACGACGCCCTCGGCCTCGGCGGCGAGCAGCACTGGCACGCAGTCGGCGGTGTGCACGGCGAGCACGGCGCCGGCGGTGGCGGTCACGGCCGCGTCAGCCGGCGCGCCGGCGTGGCCGCCGGGGCGGTCGACGACCACGACGTCGGCGCCGTGCTGCTGGCGCAGCCAGGTCCACCCGCCCGGCGCCAGTCGCTCGCGCCGGGCGGCCAGCGCACCGGGGTCGGCCGCGATCGAGAGGTCGCCGTCGGCGCGCGTCGAGAACGAGACGGTCACCGACCGGCGCACCGGGTGGGGCCTCGGGTTACTTGAGGAACGACGGGACGTCGAAGTCGTCGTCGCCGTCGTCGCCGAAGAGGTCGTCGTCGCCGCCGAGCACGTCGTCGAGCTCGCCGGCGCCGCCCAGGGGGTCGCGCTGGCGGCGCGGGGACGCCGAGGCGGGTTCGCCGTCGAAGCGGTCGAACCCGGCGGCGATGACCGTGACCCGGACCTCGTCGCCCATGTCGTCGTCGACGACGGTGCCGAAGATGATGTTGGCCTCGGGGTGGGCGACGCCGTGGATGACCTCGGCCGCCTCGTTGACCTCGAACAGGCCGAGGTCGCTGCCACCGGAGATGGTGAGCAGGATGCCTCGGGCGCCCTCGATGGAGGCCTCGAGCAGCGGGGACGAGATGGCGTTGCGGGCGGCCTGCAGCGCCCGGCCCTCGCCGGAGGCGTAGCCGATGCCCATGAGCGCCGAGCCGGCGTTGCTCATGATCATCTTCACGTCGGCGAAGTCGGTGTTGATCAGGCCGGGCGTGGTGATGAGGTCGGTGATGCCCTGCACGCCCTGGAGGAGGACCTCGTCGGCCATCTTGAAGGCGTTGAGCATCGACGTCTTCTCGTTCGACACGGTGATGAGCCGGTCGTTCGGGATGACGATGAGGGTGTCGACCTTCTCCTTGAGGCGCTGGATGCCCTGCTCGGCCTGGACCGAGCGGCGGCGCCCCTCGAAGGCGAACGGGCGCGTCACCACGCCGATGGTGAGGCTGCCGACGCTCTTGGCGATCTCGGCGACCACGGCGGCGCCGCCGGTGCCGGTGCCGCCGCCCTCGCCCGCGGTGATGAAGACCATGTCGGCGCCCTTGAGCACCTCCTCGATCTCCTCGCGGTGCTCCTCGGCGGCCTGCTTGCCGACCTCGGGGTCGGACCCGGCACCCAGGCCGCGGGTGAGCTCGCGGCCGATGTCGAGCTTCACGTCGGCGTCGGACATCAAGAGGGCCTGGGCGTCGGTGTTGACGGCGATGAACTCGACGCCCTTCAGGCCGGCGTCGATCATGCGGTTGACCGCGTTGACGCCACCGCCGCCGATGCCGACCACCTTGATGACGGCCAGGTAGTTCTGCGGGTTCGCAGCCATGGGACGATGATCCTCCACTTCAGGTCGACCGCTGGGGGCCAGGGTAGGGGGGGTCGGCGCGGCGGTGGGTGATCCGCCGGGCTCGCCGGGACCGGTTGCTCGAGCAGCGGTCGAGGTCGACCCACCCTCGACGTGAGGTACGGATCGAGAGGGTAGCGCTCGAGGCGCTCAACAGGGTTCCCGGGTGAGGACGGGGTGGGTGGGCACCGCCAGGTCGATGGCGGTGAGGCACGTGCGGTCGACCCGTGCGTAGACCGTGCGGAACGCCTCGACCTTGGCGTCGAGGTCGGAGTCGTCGCCCAGGTGGACGAGGCCGCCCTCGGCCAGCTCGAGCCGCAGCGGCGACAGGTGCACGGCCGCGACCGCGCCCGGCGGGTTCGCCCGGAGCCGCCCGGCGAGCTCGATCGCCCCTCGCAGGCGTCGGTCGACGGCGCGCCCGGGCGCCGGTGGGGCGTCGTCGACGCGCACCTGCACGTGGGCGCCGTCGGCGGCCGTCGGGGCGGCGAGCACGCGGCCGTCGGCGTCGACGAGGGCCGTCACGCCGTCGCCGGCGACGACCGCCACGGCCTCGCGCTCGCGGATGGCGACGGCGACCGTGCCGGGCAGGTCGCGGGTGACCTCGGCGTCGGCGATCCAGGGCAGGGCCTCGAGCCGAGCCTCGACGGCGCCGAGGTCGACGAGCAGCAGCGGGCGACCCTGGTCGACGCCGGCGACCTCGCGCAGCTCGTCGTGGTCGAGGCGGTTCGCGCCCGTGAGGGCGATCTCGTCGACGTCGAGCACGGGGCTGCGCAGCACGACCACCGCCGTGAGGGCGGTGGCCGCGACCCCGACGAGCACCAGCAGGCGCTTCAGCCGGTGGCGGCCCTCGTCGCGGCGCACGGCGATGCGGCGGGCCCGGAAGCGGGGGTCGACGACGACGACGGGCGCCTCGGGCGCGTCGTCGACGGCCGCGACCTGCTGCGCCGAGGCCTCCGGCGGCTCGGTGATGGTCACGCGAACGTCCCCTCGGCGAAGCCGACCAGGCGGGTCTCGGGGTGCAGGCGCACGCCGGTGGCCTGCTCGACGGCATCGCGGACGGCGACCATCACGGCGAACACGTCGTCGGCGGAGCCGTCGGCGTCGGCCTGGATGAAGTTGGCGTGCTTGGGCGAGACCTCGGCCGTGCCGATGCGCAGGCCCTTGCAGCCGGCGAGGTCGACGAGGCGGCCGGCGCTGTCGCCCTGGGGGTTGGTGAACACCGAGCCGGCGTTGTGGCCCCCGGGCTGGTTCGCCCGCCGCCAGCGCACGATGTCGGAGAGGGTGTCGGCGCCGGTGCCGGCGTCGTCGGGCGCCAGCGCCAGGGTCGCCTCGAGCACCAGCTGGTGGGCGGCGACGTTCGAGCGCCGGTAGCCGAGGTCGAGGGCGGACGCGGGCACCTGCGAATCCTCCCCCGTGCGGCAGTCGAAGGCGCGGACCCCGACCAGGCTCGCGGCCATGTCGGAGCCGTGGCCGCCCGCGTTCATGCGCACGGCGCCGCCGATCGACCCGGGCACGCCCACGGCCCACTCGAAGCCGGTGAGGCCCGCCTTCACGCTCTGGCGGGCCACGACCGGGAGCAGGGCGGCCCCGCCGGCGCGGACGGTGGTGCCCTCCACGTGGACCTTCGCCCACCGGTCGCCGAGGTGGACGGCGATGCCCGGGAAGCCGGCGTCGGCCACCAGCAGGTTCGATCCGTTCCCGACGACGAGCACGGGGAGCCCGGTGTCGGCCACGGCGGCCGCGAGGGCGGCGAGGTCCTCCTCGCCGTCGACGTCCACGAGCACGGCCGCCGGCCCGCCGACCCGGTAGGTGCAGTACGGGCCGAGGGGCACGTCGGGGCGGGCGGCAGCGCCCAGGCGGGCGAGGGCGGCCCGGACCCTCGCGGGGAGATCTCCGCTCACCGCTGCCCCAGCGCGGCCAGCACGCGGTCGGGCACGGTGGTGAGGTCGCCGGCGTTGAGCGTGAGGCACAGGTCGCCGGGGCGCAGGACGTCGAGCAGCCAGTCGACGGCGGCGTCGAGGTCGGGCAGGTAGGTGGTGTCGGCGCCGGGGTGGGCGGCGGCCACGGCGTCGAGCACGAGGCGGCCGCTGACCCCCTCGATCGGCGCCTCGCCGGCCGGGTAGAGCCCGGTCACGGCCAGGACGTCGGCGTCGGTGAAGGCGTCGGCGAAGGTGTGCGCGAGGTCGCGGGTGCGGGTGTAGCGGTGGGGCTGGAAGACGCAGACCACCCGCTCGAAGGGGCCGGTGCGCGCCGCGGACAGGGCGGCGGCGACCTCGGTGGGCAGGTGGTCGTAGGAGTCGACGAAGGTGATGCCGCCAGCGGTGCCCCGCTGCTCGAAGCGCCGGGCGACGCCGGCGAACGCGCCGATGGCCCGGGCGCCGTCGGCGAGCGGCACCCCGCGGACGAGGCAGGCGGCGAGTGCGCCGGCGGCGTTGCGGGCGTTGTGCAGGCCGGGGGCGGCGGGCACCTCGACCTCCACCGACGCGCCGGCGTGGTGGAGGCGGAAGCGCACCCCGATGCCGGCCGGGCCGACGTCGGTGACCCGCACCTCGGCGCGCTCGTCGGTGCCGTAGGTGAGCGGCTGGCGGGCGTGGGCGACCAGGCCGGCGCTGCCGGGGTCGTCGAGGCACAGGACCGCGGTGCCGTCGAGGGCGGCGACGAAGCGCCCGAAGGCGTCGACGAGCGCCTCCTCGGTGCCCCAGTGCGACAGGTGGTCGGCCTCGAGGTTGGTGACGATGGCGTCGGTGGCGCCGAGGTCGAGGAAGGTGCCGTCGGACTCGTCGGCCTCCACGACGAAGCCGGGCCCGGTCCGCCAGTCGGCGTTGGCCCCGAGGCCGGCGATGCGGGTGCCGGCGAGGTACCCGGCGCCGTCGCCGACGCCGTCGAGCACGGTGGCGACGAGCCCGGTGGTGGTGGACTTGCCGTGGGTGCCGGCGACGGCGAGCACGGAGCGCTCGGCGCAGATGGCGGCGAGGGCGTCGCGCCGGTGCAGCACGGGCACGGCGGCGCCGCGTGCGGCGCGCACGTCGGGGTGGTCGGCCGGCGTGGCGGTGGAGGTCACCACGGCGTCGACGCCGCGGACGTCCTCGCCGGCGGCGGGCCCGACGTGGACCGCCACCCCGAGGTCGCGCAGCGGCGGCAGGAAGGGCGTCTCGCGATCGTCGGTGCCGCTGACCCGGTGGCCCATCTGGGCGAGCACCGTGGCGATGGCGCTCATGCCGGCGCCGCCCAGGTTGACCACGTGGATGCGGCGGGGCGATCCGAGGTCGAGCGGTCCCTCACCGCTCACGGGCGTGCTCCTCGACCAGGGCGGCGACCCGGCCGGCGGCGCCGGGCGCGGCGAGGGAGGCGGCGCGCTCGCCCATCTCCGCCAAGCGCTCGGGGCGCGACAGCAGGCCGTCGACCTCGGCGGCCAGGCGCTCGCCGTCGAGCTCGTCGTCGCGCACGACGACGGCACCGCCGGCGGCGGCGAACCGCTCGGCGTTGGCGACCTGCTGGCCGCCGGTGGTGACCAGGGAGGGCACGACGATGGCCGGGCGGCCGGTGGCCGCGAGCTCGAAGAGCGTGCCGGACCCGCCACGGCACACGACGAGGTCGGCGCGGGAGAGCTGGGCGGGCATGTCGTCCTCGTACTCGACGGCCACGTACTCGAGGGCGCCGGTGTCGGCGGGACGGTCGAGCGCCGGCCAGTCGCGCCGGCCGATCACGTGGTGGACGGCCAGGTCGTCGCGGTCGCGCCAGCGCTCGACGGCCTCGAGGGTGGCCCGGTTGATGGAGAGGGCACCGAGGGAGCCGCCGAAGACGAGGAGCTGCCGGCGCCCGTCGGGCCGGGGCTGGTGGGGGCGGTCGAACAGCTCGGCGCGCACCGGGTTGCCCACGACCTCCGCCCGCGGCAGGGCGGTGCCGGGGAACGAGACGGCGGACCGCCGGGCGAAGCAGGCCAGCAGGCGGTTGGCGGCGCCGGGGACGGCGTTCTGCTCGTGGACGACGATCGGCACCCGCCACAGCACGGCGGCCAGCCCGCACGCCAGGCTGGCGTACCCGCCGACGGCCACCACGGCTGCCGGCCGGAACCGGCGCACCAGCCCGATGGCGAGCAGCGCCGCCCGGACCAGGCCGACGACCGCTCCGGCGTTCGCCCGCAGCGCGGACAGCGATGCGCGGCGGGCGATGCCGCGGCCGGGCAGGAGGGTCTGGTCGAAGCCGGCCTCGGGGACGAGGCGGGCCTCGATGCCTCGCTCGGAGCCGACCAGGTGGACCTCGTGGCCGCGGTCGCGCAGGGCGGTGGCGATGGCGAGGGCGGGCAGGACGTGGCCGGCCGTGCCGCCGCCGGTGACGAGGACGCGCATCGCGCTCCCTACCCGCGCGCGGCGACGTTCGCGGCGTTGCGGGCGCGCCGGGCCGCGATCCGGGCCCGCACCGGGTGGAGGGGCTCGTGCCCCTGCAGCGCCACGTTCACCAGCACCCCGGCGGCGAGCATCGTGGCCACCAGCGACGACCCGCCGAAGGAGACGAAGGGGAGGGGGACGCCGGTGATCGGCAGCAGGCTCAGCACGGCGCCGACGTTGACGAAGCCCTGGACGGCGAACCACGTGGTCACCCCGACCGCGAGCATGGAGCCGAACGGGTCGGAGGCCCGCTGGGCGATCCGCAGGCCGAGGGCGATGAGGGCGGCGAAGAGGCCGACCACGCACAGGCAGCCGATCAGGCCGAGCTCCTCGCCGATGATGGCGAAGACGAAGTCGGTGTGCGACTCGGGCAGGAAGCCCCACTTGGCCCGGCTCTCCCCCAGCCCGGCGCCCGACACCCCGCCGGAGGCGACGCCGATGAGGGACTGGATCGTCTGGTAGCCGGCGTCGCCCGCGTTCGCCCACGGGTCGAGGAAGCCCACGACGCGCGCGCGCCGGTAGTCGGCGGAGAGGGCGAACACGGTGCCGAGGGAGACGGCGGCGGCGCCGAGCACGCCGAGCACCCGCATCGGGACCCCGGCCCACAGCAGCATCCCGCCGACGATGCCGCACAGGATCATGGTGGTGCCGAGGTTCGGCTGCCTCATGAGCAGCAGGGCGAACATGCCGAGCACGACCAGGGCGGGGCGCAGCACCACGCCCAGCTCGTGGACGCGGTGCCCGTTGCGGGCGACCAGCGCGGCGACGAACACGATCAGGGCGAACTTGGCGGGCTCGGCGGGCTGCAGCTGCAGGGCCCCGACGCCGATCCAGCGCTGGGCGCCGTTGACGCTGACGCCGATGCCCGGCACGAGGACGAGCACGAGGAGGCCGAGGGTCCCGAGGACGAGCAGCGGCACCCCCCGCGCCCAGCGGTGGTAGTCGACGCGGGCGCCGACGACCATGGCGATGGTGGCGAAGAACAGCCACGCGCACTGGCGGACGAAGACGGTGAAGGCCGACCCGGACGTCTCGATCGCCCACACCGAGGAGGCGGAGAGGATCATCACCGAGCCGAGCAGGCTGAGCACGGCGACGACGATGCCCAGCGACAGCCCGAGGCGCTGGGGGCCGGTGACCCCGGTCGCCGGGGCGGTGCGGGACTCGGCGCCGTCGACGCCGACACCGGGCCCGGCGGGGACGAGGCGGAGCCGGGCGGTGCGGGACCGGCGCAGGCCGATGGCGGTCACGGTGCCTCCTGGAGTGCGATGACGGCGGCGGCGAAGTCGTCGCCGCGGGCTGCGTAGCCGGGGTACCAGTCGAAGGATGAGCAGGCCGGCGAGAGCAGGACGGCGTCGCCGGGACGGGCGAGCCGGGCGGCGGCGACCACGGCCCCGGCCATCGAGGTGGCGACCTCGACCGGGCGCACACCCTCGAACGCGGCGGCCACCTCGCCGGCGCTCTCGCCGATGGCGACCACCGCTCGGACGTGATCGGCCCCCTGGGCGAGGATGCCGAGGTCGAGGCCCTTGTTGCGCCCGCCGGCGATGAGCACCACCGAGTCGAAGCCGCGCACGGCGGCGAGGGTGGCGTGGGGCACGGTGGCCTTTGAGTCGTCGTACCAGGTGACGCCGTCGATGGTCGCCACCGGCGAGACCCGGTGCGGCAGCGGCGCCGCCCGGCGCAGCACCTCGCGCACGGCCTCCCGGTCGCAGCCGGCGGCCTCGGCCGTGGCGGCGGCGGCGAGGGCGTTGGCGACGTCGTGCCCGAGGGCCCGGGGCAGCTCGTCGACGGCGAGCAGCGGTCCGCCGGGGCCCACCAGCTCCTCGCCGGCGCGGTGGTAGTCGGCGCCCGGGTCGGCGACCGACCAGGTGACCTGGCGGGCCCGAGCCGCCCGCAGGTGGCGGGCGACGACCTCGTCGTCGAGCGTCCCGACCGCCACGTCGTCGGCCGACTGGGCGGCCCAGATCCGGGCCTTGGCTGCCTCGTAGTCGGCGTGGGTGGCGTGCACGTCGAGGTGGTCGGGCGCCAGGTTCAGCCAGGTGGCGACCCGGGGGGCCCACCCGTGGGTGCGGCCGAGCCGGAACGAGGACGCCTCGACCACGAACCACTCGGGCTCGGGGTCGTCGATGGCCGCGACGAGGGGCAGGTCGTTGTTCCCGGCGTCGACGCAGGCGATGCCGCCCTCGCGCAGCATGGCGGTGACCAGGGTGGTGACGGTGGTCTTGCCGTTGGTGCCGGTGATCGCCACGATCGGGCGGCGGTCCCAGACCGCGGCGAGGTCGAGCTCGGTGGCGGTGGGCACGCCGTGGCGGTGGGCGAGGGCGAACACGGGGTGCTGGTCGGGCAGGCCCGGTGCGGCGACGACGAGCCCGGCCGCGGCCACCAGCGCGTCGAGGGCATCGGGGTCGGGTGCCTCCACGACGTGCAGGCCGGCGGCGCTCGCCGCGTCGCGGACGGCGTCGGACGGACGGTCGTCGACCACCGACACGCCGTGGCCGCGGGCCAGCAGGGCGCGCGCGACGGCCTGGTTGGCCAGGCCGAAGCCGACGAGCAGCACGTGCTCGGGGACGGCGGCGAGGGGCTCGAGGCGGGTCGTCACTCGAGGCCCCCGGTGCCGATGTAGTCGGCGTAGAACATCCCGAGCGCCATCGCCGTGGCCAGGCCGGCCATGATCCAGAAGCGGACGATCACGGTGGTCTCCGGCCACCCGCCCAGCTCGAAGTGGTGGTGGATCGGCGCCATGCGGAAGAACCGCTTGCCGGAGATGCGGAACCGGGCGACCTGGAGCATCACCGACACGGTCTCGAGCACGAACAGGAACCCGATGACCGGCAGGAGGAGCTGGGTGTGGGTGGTGAGGGCGAGGCAGGCCAGGGCGGCCCCGATGGCCAGCGAGCCCGTGTCCCCCATGAAGATCCGGGCCGGGTTGGCGTTCCACCACAGGAAGCCGGTGACGCCGCCGAGCATGGCGGCGGCGACGACGGCGAGGTCGAGGGCGTGCTCGACCCGGTACACCTCGGGGTGGCGGAACGCCCAGAAGCCGACGAACACGAAGGTGATGAAGGCGAAGATCGACGAGCCGGCGGCCAGACCGTCGAGGCCGTCGGTGAGGTTCACCGCGTTGGTGGTGCCGGCGATGAGCAGCACCGCCCAGATCGCCCACACCGGGTTGGAGAGGTCGAAGCCGGGCGAGTCGAAGCGGGTGAACGAGATCGTGGTGTGGACCTCGGTGAGCGTGAGGGTCGCGACGGCGAAGGAGACGGCCACGAACAGCAGCCCGAGCATCTTCGCCCGGCTCGACAGGCCCAGGTTCCGCTCCCGCGACACCTTGATCCAGTCGTCGAGGGCGCCGACGGCGGCGGCGCCCACGATGGTCCCCATCACGATGAGGCCGGTGCGCGTGAACACCAGGCCCGAGCGGACGTGCCCCGCCAGGTACCCGGCCACGGCGGCCGCCACGATGGCCGCGCCGCCCATGGTGGGGGTCCCGGCCTTGGTGACGTGCCCGGCGACGTCCTCGTGGATGGGCTGGCCGACGTTGTGGGTGGTCAGCCACTCGATGAGGTACCGGGTGCCGATGAGGGAGACCAGCAGCGACACGCCGCCGGCGATGAGCAGGGAGATCACCGGTCCGCTCCCCCGTGGCCCAGGGCGCGCAGGGCGTCTGCGGCGACGGCCCGGTCGTCGAAGTCGACGACCCGATCGGCGAAGGTCTGGGTGGTCTCGTGCCCCTTCCCCGCGATCACCACGACGTCATCGTTCCGCGCTTCGCGCGCTGCGTGGTGGATGGCCTCCGCACGGTCGACGAGGGCCCGCACGTGGGCGGCGCCGGCCCCGCCGGGCACGCCGGCGAGGACCTCGCCGATGATGGCCTGCGGGTCCTCCGAGCGGGGGTTGTCGCTGGTCACGACGACCACGTCAGCAGACGCGGCGGCGATCCTCCCCATCTCGGGTCGCTTGGCCCGGTCCTTGTCGCCGCCGCACCCGAACACGACGAGCACCCGCCCGCCGGCGGCGCCGGCCCGCTCCCGCGCCGCGTCGAGGACGGTCTGGAGCGCGTCGGGCGTGTGGGCGTAGTCCACGGCGACGGTGAAGGGCTGCCCCTCGTCGACCAGCTCGAAGCGCCCGGCGACCGTCGGGGCGCCCGCGAGGCCGGCGGCGACGGTCGCCGGGTCGACGCCCAGCCAGTCGGCGATGCCGGCGGCGCACAGGGCGTTGGCCACGTTGTGCCGGCCGGGCAGGGGCAAGGTGACGTCCTCGCCCCGCAGCCGGAACCGGCTGCCGGCAGGCGCGGCGGCGAGGCCCTCGGCGTCGTCGAGCCGGTAGGGCCGGGCGTCCACGTCGGAGCCGGCGAGGCGGTCGAGGAGGCGGGCGCCCCACTCGTCGTCGGCGCGGACGACCGCACGACGGGTGCGCTCGGGGCGGAACAGCTCGGCCTTGGCCTCGAAGTACGACTCCATGTCGCCGTGGAGGTCGAGGTGGTCGTGGCCCAGCATCGTGAACCCCGTGGCCTCGAACCAGGTCCCGTCGACCCGGTGCATCGCGAGGGCGTGGGAGGACACCTCCATGGCCACGACCTCCACGCCCTCGTCGCGCCAGGCCGCCAGCTGGGCCTGCAGGTCGGGGGCATCGGGCGTGGTGGGCGGACCACCGGGGCGGGAGGTCAGGGTGCCGAGCACCTCGCAGCGCCGGCCGGCCGCCTCGAACACGGCGCGCAGCAGGGCGACGGTGGTCGTCTTGCCGTTGGTGCCGGTGACGCCGACGACGGTCAGGGCCCGGCTCGGGTCGCCCCAGTGCCGGGCGGCGACGGGGCCCATGGCGGCGCGCACGGAGGGCACGCGCAGCTGGGCGGCGTCGAGGTCGAGGAACCGCTCGACCAGGAGCGCGGTGGCGCCGGCGCCGACCGCCCGGGCCGCCAGGTCGTGGCCATCCGTGCGGCTGCCCGGCACGCAGCAGAACAGCGTGCCGGCGGCCACGGCGTCGGTGCGGTGGGTGACCCCGCTGAGGTCCGCGTCGCCGCGCTGCTCGTGCTCGATGCCGGCGTCGGCGAGGGCGCCGGCCGCCTGCGCGAGCCGCATCACGAGCCGGCCGGGGGGATCCGGAACCGGTTCAGGGCGAACTTGGCGAGGTCGGCGAAGACCGGCGCTGCTGCCGACCCGCCGTAGATGGTGGCGGTGGGTTCGTCCACGGCCACGATGATGGACAGCTCGGGGTCCTCGGCGGGAACCATGCCGGTGAAGGCGGCGACGTAGTGGTAGTTCCCGGCCCGGTCCCGGTAGGTGCCGGTGTCCTGGGGCTTGCGGGCCGTGCCGGTCTTGCCGCCGACCGAGTAGCCGGGGACCTGCGCCCGCTGCCCGGTGCCGGACTCGACGACCTCGACGAGCATCTCCCGCACCTGCCGGGCGGTCTGCTCGGACACGACCCGTCGGGAGGCGCCGGCGTCCACGGGGCGCCGGCGCCCGTCCTCGTCGACCGTCGCCGCGACCAGGCGGGGCGGGACGTGGACGCCGTCGTTGGCGACGACGTTGTAGGCGTCGAGCATCTGCATGGCGGTGACGGCGATGCCCTGCCCGATCGGGATCGACCCGATCGAGGTGCCCGACCAGTCGTCCGGCGGCAGCAGCAGGCCGGGCGACTCGTCCGGGAAGCCGAGCCCCGACCGGGTGCCGAAGCCGAAGGACCGCAGGTACTGGTCGATGCGCTCCTTGCCGAGCTGCTGGGCGAGCTTGATCGTGCCGACGTTGGACGACTCGGCGAGGATCTGGGTGACGGTCATCGGCGCCGTCGGGTGGTCGTGGTCATCGGAGAAGCGGTGGTCCGAGACCTGGAGGTTGTCGGGGACGACCAGCTCGGTGTCCGGTTCGACGAGCCCCTCCTCGAGGGCGGCGGCGATGGTGATGACCTTGTTCACCGACCCGGGCTCGAACACGTCGATCACCGCCCGGTTGGCGCCGGCGGTGATGATGTCGCCCTCGTCGTTGCGGGTGATGTTGGCGAGGGCGAGGATCTCGCCGGTGGCCGGTTGGCTGATGATGACGGTGCCGCCCTTGGCGCCGAGCTCGTCGACCTGCTCGGACAGCACCCGCTCGGTCTCGTACTGCAGGCTGCGGTCGAGCGTGAGCACGACGTCGGCGCCCGCGCGGGGCGCGATCCGGGTCTGGCCGGCGGCAGCGATGGTGCCGCCGTCGCGGGCGCGCTCGTAGGTGACCTCGCCTGGCGTGCCGGTGAGCAGGTCGTCGTAGATGAGCTCCATGCCGGTGGCGCCGGTCTGGTCCGGGGCGACGCGGCCGATGATCGAGCGGGCGAGGTCGGTGGAGGGCGTGAAGCGGGCGGGCTCCTCGAGCAGGTGGATCCCCGGGAGGTCCAGCTCCACGATGCGCGACGCCAGGCCGTCGTCGATGCGGCGGGCGAGGTAGGCGAACTGCCCGTCGCCGCTGAGCCGGTCGAGGAGGTCGCGGGCGGGGACGCCGAGGACCGGGGCCAGCCGGCGCGCCGTCCCCCGCGGGTCGTCGATCTGGCTGGGGTCGGCGAACACGGTGGGGCGCAGGACCGAGAGCGCGAGGTCGTGGCCCTCCCGGTCGAGGATGCGGCCCCGGTTGGCGTCGAGCTGCACGGTGCGCAGCCGCTGGGACTGGCCGACCTCGACGAAGCGGTCGGGCTCGAGCACCTGCACGTGCACCAGCTTGGCCACCACGGCGAGGAGCAGGAGGCCGAGCAGCGCGCCGAGCGCGAGGCGCCGGCGCTCCGGCCGGGCCGGCGGGGCGGGGCGGGGGCTGCGCGGGGGTCGGATCGAGGCGCCCGCGGCGCTCCGGTGGTGGAGGTGGTGCTCGTGGCCGGCGGGCCGGGGCCGCTCGTGGACGAGCACGTCGTGGCGGGCCTGGGCGAGGCGGCCGACGTCCAGGGTCGTGTGGGCCGCCCGGCGGGCGGCGGCTCGGCTCGGCGCGCTCGGGCTCGCCGCCCGCTGGTGCGGGGCGGTGGGCCGGGGCGCGGTGAGCGAGCGGTCGAGGGGGATGCCGTTGCGACCGGGCCGCGAGCGGGGCAGGCGGGTCACGGTGGCGGACCGGGCGCCCACCCGGCCGGCGCGGTGGGTGCCGGCGGCCGGATCGCCGGCGAAGGGGTCGTCGGCGAAGGGATCGGTGTCGAAGTCCTCCCAACCCTCGCCCCAATCGGGGTCGACCGGACCCCAGCTCACCCGTCCCGGCCTCCCTCGGCATCGGCGGCGGCGGCGACGTCACCGTCGACGGTCCCGTCCCCGGCGGTCCCGTCCCCGGCGGTCCCGTCCCCGGCGGTCCCGTCCTCGACGGCGCGCTCGATCTCGGCCTGCTCGCGCGACACGGCGGGCGTGCCGTCCTCGGCGCCCTCCTCGATCTCGGCGGGTGGCGGCGCGGGCGCCTCGGCCGCGGCGACGCGGACGGGGTCGGCCGACGCGCCGGGGACCCCGACGGGCAGCAGGTACCCCACCTCGGCGGGCTGGACCATGCCCAGCCGGTCGCGGGCGACGGCGAGGACGCGGTCGGGCGACTCGAGCTCGGCGACCCGGAGCTCGAGCCGGCGGATGGCCTCCGTCTCGGCGGCGGCGTCGGCGCGGAGGCCGTCGAGGCGGACCTGGCCGCCGATGAGGAGGGCGTGCATCACGGCGAGGGCCAGGAGCGCGGCGATGACCATGCCCGCGCCGACCAGGGCCGGCACCGCGGGCGAGCGCCGGGGGCGGGGCCGCTCGACGGGGGCGAGGTGCCGTCCGGGCGACGGTCGCCGGGCGGGGGCGGCGGGGCGCCGCTGGGGCGCGGCGGCACGAGCCGGGAGGACCGCGGTCACGAGGCCTCGCCGAGCGCCTCGGCCACCCGCAGGCGGGCGCTGCGGGCGCGGGGGTTGGCGGCCAGCTCGTCCTCGGAGGCGGTGACGGCCTTGCGGGGCACGAGGCGCACGCTCGGGGCACCGCCGCAGCGGCACGGCCCGCTGCCGGGCGGGCAGACGCAGTCGTCGGCGGCGGCGTCGCGGAAGCGGCGGGCGACGATGCGGTCCTCACCCGAGTGGTACGTGATGACGGCGAGGCGCCCGCCGGGCACCAGCAGGTCCAGAGCGTCGCCGAGCACGGCCTCGAGCTGCTCGAGCTCGTCGTTCACCTCGATGCGCAGGGCCTGGAAGGTGCGGGTGGCCGGGTGGCCGCCGGTGCGGCGGGCGGCTGCCGGGATGGCGTCCCGCACGACGTCGGCGAGGTGCTGGGTGGTCGTGATCGGCCGGGCGGCGACGATGGCCCGGGCGATGCGGGGGGCGTGGCGCTCGTCGCCGAAGCGGCGCAGGATCCGCACGAGCTCGGCCTCGTCGGCCTCGTTCACCACGTCGGCGGCCGATCGGCCGGCCGTCGGGTCCATCCGCATGTCCAGCGGGCCGGCGTTGCGGTAGCTGAACCCGCGGTCGCCGCGGTCGAGCTGGGGCGAGGAGACCCCGAGGTCGAGGAGCACGCCGGACAGGCCGGTGGGGGCGTCGTCCGGCCCGTGCTCGTCGGCGGTGGTGCGGGTTCGGCGCAGGATTCCCATGGCGTCGGCGATCCGATCGAAGCGGCTGTGCACCACCACCGCCCTCGGCCCGAAGCGGGCCAGCCGCTGCGTCGCCACCGCCACCGCATCGGGGTCCCGGTCGAGCCCGAGCACCGAGAGGTGCGGGTGGGCGTCGAGGACCGCGATGGCGTGGCCGGCGCCGCCGAGCGTGCCGTCGACCACCCAGCCCGGCGGGACCGGGGCGAAGGCGGCGACGACCTCGTCCCGGAGGACCGGGACGTGGCGGAAGGGAGGTTCGGAGCCCGTCGCGCCGCTCACCGGCAGCCCCTCGGCCGCCGAAGGCCCGCCGGGATGTCTGCCCCGGTCGGGCACGATGAAAGAGCGGGCGGAGAGTAGGGGCCTTCCAT
>Ga0208490_100819_pt1 | contig 15122 bp, 11 predicted proteins | sample SubbioAug_CSWold_FD_184818 | JGI IMG/M metagenome (GOLD analysis project Ga0208490, IMG submission 184818) | Serpentinite rock and fluid subsurface biosphere microbial communities from McLaughlin Reserve, California, USA - CR11Aug_CSWold (SPAdes) | ecosystem: Environmental > Terrestrial > Deep...
CACGACCTGCGTCATCTGCAGCAACCGTCGCCGGTCGACCCGATCCGCGTAGGCACCGCCGAGCGGAGACAGGACCACGACCGCGATGCCCTGGACGAGTCCGACGACACCGACCAGCGCGGTGGAACCCGTCAGGTCGTAGACGTGGAAGAGGTTGACCGCGGTGGTTCCGCGGACGCCGATCTGGGACAGTGCGACTCCTGCCCAGTACAGGTTGAACTCGCGGTGGCGCAGCAGTGGCGGAAGCCGTGTGGACAAGGTGCCGCCCCCGTCGGGCACGCAACTCGGATCAGGAAGGACTCGACCGACTCGTCGTTGGTACCGACCCGGACCACGTCTCGTACGCGGACCGGCGCCCCGCACAGTGCCGCCTCGGCCATCCCCGCCCTGGCGCGGCGTTCTCGGCGGCATTGTCGACGTAGCCGACGACGATGCTCGCTGTCGACCTCTCAGACATGTGGAGCCAACACAATAGGAGGCCCATCGTCCCAAACAGTTGGGCACGCACCTCACGTAGTCGAGCGGGACACGCGCCGGTCGGGCACGGCCGGCCATGCTCAGCCGGTCGGCTCGGAGAACCTGACGCGGTGGGCCCACACCGTGATACCCGCGAGCAACGCCCCGCCGGCAGCGAACGCGCCGAGGAAGCCGCTCACCGCGACCATGCCGCCGAACAGTGCCGGCTGGATCACCTGCCCGATGCGGTTGGCCGTCAGGCGCAGGCCCATCGCCAGGCCGCGTTCGGTCGGATCGGTGTAGCGGGCCATGAGTTCGACCGTCACCGGCGGGTTGACACCGAGCCCGATGCTGCTCAGCGTCGTGAGCACCAGCCACGCCGCGAACCCGTCGGCGAAGGGCACCAGGGTCATCGGGAGCACGGCGAGCCACATGCTCGCGAGCAGCACGGTGCGGGCGCCGGCCCGCCGCAACAGCCATGGCAGGGGTACCCGCACGGCCAGGGAGGCGACCCCCATGACCGACAGGAGCACACCGATGCGGGGAATCGACAGTCCGGCGCGCTCGAGGTAAAGGGGGAGGAACGATCCCTTCACGCCACCGACGAACAGTGCCACGAAACTCGACAGCAGCGTGGCGCGCACCGGCCCTGACCCCCACATCGTGCTGACACCGCTGCGTATCGAGCCTGGCGCAGCCCTCGCGACGACCGCCACGCGCGGACCGAGGGCGATCATCACCACCGAGACGGCACCGCACACCAGGTAGAACAGCCCCACCGCACCGAACCCGAGACGGTCGTAGAGCGCGGCGCCGATGACGGGACCGACCGCAAGGCCGACACCCCAGGCGAGGGAGAACACCGCCAACTGCCTGGTGAGGAAGCGGCCGGTCCCCCCGGCGCTGGCCATCGACTGCAGCGAGATCCAGGTCGCGAGCTCGGCCAGTCCGATGCCGGCGGTCAGCAGCGCCAACGCCGGGATGGACGTCGACCGGGCGAACCCGAGTCCGAGCAGCGTCATGCCACCGAACCCGCCGAGCAGGACGCGGCGGACCCCGACACGGTCGACGAACCGACCGCCTGGGATCGCCAGTCCGAGCGCGCTCAAGGGAAACAGCGCCAGCACCAACCCGATGACGGCCTCGTTCGCCCCCAGTGCATCGAGACGCAGCGGCAGCAACGGACGCAGCGCGTGCGCACCCGTCCAGTACAGCAGCGTGGCAGCCGACACCAACGACCAACGGGTCCGAAGGACATCCAGATAGCCGACCCGGCCATCGGCCTCGGATCCTGGTGGCGGACGCATGACGCTCTTCGGTGAGGCCCGGTGCCCGACGACACCTGCACGCGGACGTTCGGTAGGACCATAACGCCGTTGCGGCGAGGTGACTACTCCGCGCGGCTCGCCGTGTCGCGTCGTGGCCGGAGCCCCCAGAACGGAATCAACCGGTGATGATGGACTCCGTTCACGCTGTGACCACCCTTCGTGCCTCGGGAACCTCTGGTCGCCCTCGCGCCGGACCGGACGCACGCCGCCCGTCTGGGAGTATCCGGCGGCGTGCGTCCGGTGGCTTCCGGCATAGCCTCAGGACTTGATGGTGTCGTCCAGGAAGTCGACGGCGGTCCGCCATGCCTTGGCTGCGGCATCAGGGTTGTACCGGTCCGGGTTGGTGTCGTTGTGGAAGGCGTGGCCGGCGTCGGGCATCACAACGGCGCCGAACTCCTTGCCGTGCTTCTCCATCGCGTCGCGGATTCCGGGGAGCATCGACGTGATGCGTTCGTCGAGTTCCCCGTAGATCCCGAGCACAGGCGCCTGGATGTCGGGCACCGCCTCCTCGTCCGGCGTCGGGCCGTAGAAGGGCACGCCGGCTGACAGGCGCGGCTCCTGGGTCAGCACCCGCCAGGCGACGCCGCCACCGAAACAGAAGCCGATGATGCCAGCCTTGTCCGCGTCGACACCGTCGAGGCTCGAGACCTCGGTCAGCGTCGCCCGGACGTCGTCGACGATGCCCTGCGGGTCGAGATCACGGATCGCCGCGATCGCGGCCTCGCCGCCGTCGAAGCTCTCGGTCCCGCCGACGCGGGCCAGCAGGTCCGGGGCGATTGCGACATAGCCTTCGGCGGCCAGACGACGAGTGACGTTCTTGATGTAGGGCACCAGGCCCTTGTTCTCGTGGATCACGATGACGACGGGGGCCGATCCGCCATCCTTGGGACGAACCAGGTAGGCCGATTGTTCAGCGCCGTCGGCTGTGAACGTGATCGTCTCGGCGTTGACATCGCTCTCGGAGACATACACGTCGTCCGGGCCGGGGTAGCCGTTGGCATCACTGCCGGAGACACCCGAGGGCGAGTACCCCAGCTCCTTTTCCTCTTCCAGTTCGGAGTCGACGTAGCTCTTGAGATCCATCGTGTTCTCGCTTTCTTCTCGGGTTCGTTGCCGTACGCACGGTCTTGTTCACACGGTCCAGATGCCAGGTTCGCGCTTGCCGGGCCGGCGGCCGTCTTGCCGGGTGGTGACGACGGTGCCCCCGAGTTGATGAGGTAGCGGCCAGCGCCGCGACGGACGCCGACCCGCTGCTCGAGCGCAGCTCAGCGCACGCCTTCTGGGCGCAACCGCCGCACTGGCTGAGGGCGCGGGAGCAGGCCTCGACATCGGCGGAGTCGCCCGAACTCGCGGGCAATAACAATTGCAGAGATCACGGGCCCCCCATGACACCCGTACCTTGCTCCAGTGGCGGTCTTGCTCATCGATCGACAAGCTTGAGTCGAGGTGCAGATCCATCAAGAATTCCATATGACCCCCGCCACGACATGACCTCCGCAGTGACTCAGATCGCACGCGTTAAGCAAAGGACTCTGTCATCCGGCGCGGTGGCTCTCGGGATGCCGTGCACCTCTGCCCGCTCCTTCTACCTCCCCCCCCGAGGCAACGGCACCCGAGGTCTCATCATCTGAGTCCGAGCAGGTCCTGCCTCAGAACCCTCAGCTGGTGCCGCACGATTACCGCGAGCGCTAGACGCATGGGCGCTGGCCTGAGCGCGCACTCGCGGTCCAGTGGTCAATGGCCGGGTTAATGGTCCGATATTATCCCTTCGGCTGGCCTGTCGGGTGTTGGGAGGACGAGGCGGCTCGCTAGCGCGTACGACGCGACCACCAGCGATTGCGAGCCCCATCGTGGCGAACTCGAAGGCGGCGGACTGACTCGGATCGGCCTAGCGGGAGACTGGCAATGTCCACACCTTCGGCATCGACGGTCCTTAAAGCGTTCGATGTTCTGTCGCTGTTCATCGAGCGCCAGACACTCGGAGCCTCTGAAGCCGCCCAACTCCTCAACGCGCCTCGAGCGAGCACCCATCGCATGTTGGTCACCTTGCGGACGGCTGGCGTCCTCGAAGTCACCGAGTCGGGCCAGTACCAACTCAGCATGCGACTGTTCGAGCTGGGTTGCTTCGCCCCGCTCCGACGCGGGCTTCACGAGGCGGCGATGCGTCCGATCCTACGACTCGCGGCGTTCAGTCAACTTCCAGTTCAGCTCGCTGTCCGCGAGGGCAACGAGGTGCTCTATCTCGAACGTGTGGGCTATCGGAAGAACAACCTGACCCCCGTCGGAGAACGCGGCCCGCTGCACGCCACCGGAGTCGGAAAGGTACTGCTCGCATTCGCCCCGCCGTGCTTCCGCGAGACCTATTTCGCCGCGCCCCTGTCCTCCTACACCGAGCACACCTTGACCAGCCCGGAGCGCCTGACGCAGGAACTCGCACAAGTGCGACGCCGCGGTGTGGCGTACGGGCGACAAGAGCGCCATGACGGGTACTACAGCGTTGCGCGCCCGGTCCGCGACCATCAGCGTGAAGTCGTCGCGAGCGTTTCGATCGTCGCTGCTGAACCGTTCAAGGACCGGCTGGGGCAGTTCGAGATTGCTCTCGAGAAGACGTGCCGGGACATCGAGAATCAGCTTCTCGAACGATGGGTGGCTCGCGAGCGCGAAGCCGTCTGACCGACGCGAAGCCGTCTGACCGAGTGGTCTCGCGGACCACCGACGATGTCAGTGTGCGGGAAGTGCCGAGTTGGCGGCTTAGCGTCCGCGGAGCGTACCCGTGAGCATGCTTGCCTCGTCATTGGCCCCGTCGGCCACGGTCTCCTCGCCCGCGTGCCCGGTCGCGCGCGCCGCGAGCATCGTGACATCCTCGGGCAGGGCGTCCCCACGCCAGACCACGTGCATGTCCGGCCGCAGCAGCAAGAGGTCGCGTTCATAGACGTGTCGGGCATGGGCGGCGTGCACCGACACCACCTCGAAGGGGGCGCCGTACGCCGCGAACGCCTCGCTGAGCGCGTCGGCCGCCACGTCTCGGCCGTTGAGGACGACCAGGGTGTAACCGGAACCGATCCGGTCCTGGAGCGCCGTGCCATCGTCGAGCCACACGTGTGGAAGGCGGGCGCCCGGGCGGGCGGTCGGCACGTACTCGAAGCTGTCGGGGTCCGGCCCCTCCCCCGGCTCGTCGAGGACGAGCGGCGAGCCGATGTAGCGATAGCCGAGTTCGATGCCGTCGAGGTCGTTGCTCTTGCGCTGTTCCCGGTCGGCCACCGCTGCCAGGTGGGCGCGGGCACGCTCGCCCTCGGGCGTCGGATCCGCGATGGACGGGTCGTACTGGGCCCGCCAGGTGCGACGCCCGATGGATGCCTGGCGCGACGCCCCGACGTTGCGGATGCCGATGGCGCGCCGCTCCGAGGCGTACGAGGGCAGCAGGTGCGGTCCGCCCCACCCCTGCAAGGTGCCGGCGAGTTTCCACGACAGATCGATCGCGTCCCCGGCCCCGGTGTTCATGCCAAGGCCACCGGTCGGAATCACCAGGTGCGCGGCGTCGCCGGCCAGCAGCACCCGGTCGGTGGCATACTGGTCGGCGACCATGAGCCGCATCGTCCACTTGCCCACGTACAGCGTCTCGAACTCGATCGGGAACCCGACGATCTGCTGGAACAGGACGGGCATCTCCTCGTCGCTGTCGACCTCGGCGTGGAGGCTGAAGTGCCGGCAGTCGTCTTGGACGATCAGGAACGTCGATTGATCGTCGGCGACGTGGTAGTGGCGGCCCTTCCCGATGGGAATCCGCTCGTAGAGTTCGTCGCACTGGAACAGCGCTTGCCGCAACTCGAGGATGTTGGACTCCCCCTCGAGTTGGAACCCGAGCTGCTGACGCACGGTGCTGCCGCCGCCGTCGCATCCGGCGAGGTACGCACACCGAACCGAACTCGTCCCGCCATCGAGATCGCGGACGGTCGCGGTCACGCCGTCACCGTCCTCGACGAAATCCACGAGTTCGGTGCCGAAGCGCACCGTGACCCCGGGCGTGGCCTCGGCCCGGGCCTTGAGCAGCGGCTCGAGCGTGTACTGGGAGACGAGCTGGTAGGGCTCGAGTGGCAGCGTCCCGTCGTGGCACGTTGCGGCGGCGGCCTTCAGCTCGTCGACGGAGGGATACGGATGGTGGAGGATCGGTGGGTCCACCAGCGAGGTCACGACGAACACGTCCATCGGCAGGTGTGTGCCGTAACCGGCGGCACGGATCTCGTCGGCGATGCCCATCCGACGATAGAACTCCATGGTTCGCGCGTTGCAGCGCTCCATCTTGGGCAGGAAGCCCGGCTCGGCACGCTTGTCGATCAACGTGCATTGGACACCGCGTTGGCCCAGGTCGATGGCGAGCGTGAGACCGACCGGCCCTCCGCCGACGATCAGCACCTGTGTCTCAGCCATACCTGCCCCTCCGTCTTCGTCCGAACGCTTCACAGACCGCGCGGCACCCGTGTGTGCCTGACCTCTCATGCCTCGATGGCCGGAAGCTCGAGCCCCAGTAGTCGACTCACGTTGCCGCGGAAGATCGCGTCCTTTTCGTCCTCGGAGAGGCCGATTTCCTCCAGGTTCTTGATGGTTGCCCGGATGTATCCGGGTCCCTTCTCGGGGTCGTAAGGGCTGTCCGAGGCGAAGAGGACGTGGTCGGTGCCGTAGAAGTCGATCGTGCACCGCAGGGCGTGGGCCGCACCGAACATGGCGGTGTCCGCATACATCATCTTGAAGTACTCGATCGGGCGCTTCGTGAGCGGATACCCCGTGACGTCCTCCCGCTGCGACTCCGGAGTGCGGGCACCGAGTTGATCCCAGCCCGGGCCGACACGACCCGAGAAGTGCGGCACCATCGAACCACCGTGGTGGATGAGCAACTTCAGATCGGGGAACCGCTCGAGCACGCCGCCGAAGACGATACGCGCCATGAACGCCGACAGGTCGTACTCCCACCCGAACGTCCACCAGATCTCGAACTTCGAACGGACTTCGTTCGGATAGTCGGACCAGGCCGAACTGCGGCAGGGGTGGACCTGGAGCAGCTTGCCGAGTTCGGCAACGCGGGCGTAGAAAGGATCGAAGCGCTCCGCATCCATCGCGTCGCCGTGGACATGCGTGTAGATCTGCGCACCGAGGGCACCAAGATCGTTGCAGGCGTAATCGAGCTCCGCCACCGCCGCGTCCGGATCATCCATCGGGACACAGGCGGTGAATCCGGCGAACCGATCCGGATACTTGGCCACCAGTTCGGCCATCGAATCGTTCCCAATGCGCGCCATCTCCTTGGAGGTCTTCGGCGAACCGAGGTCTTCCACCGGCGGCGCAGCGATGTTGATGATCTGGCGGTAGTCGCCGAATTCGTCCATCTGCGAGAAACGGACGTCGAGGTCCACGAGCGCAGGAATGTTGGATACACGCTTCCGAAGATTCTCAGCGTGGATCGACACATCAAGTTCGAAGAATCGATCGAAATACGGCCGGGGCATGATGTGGCAGAACGCGTCGATCTTCACCGCTGAGCCTTGTCTCTAGGTCGCGCCGTCGCAGCGGCGACGGCTACCCGCTTCTTACCAGTGACATGGCCTGCACCCTGGGGGGCGGATCACTATGTGAGAAATCGCCGCAGTCCGCGACTCCGCGGGCCACCGTTCGAGGCCGGGCAACGTGTGCAGCGGGCGGACCGGGCTCGGACGCGACGGACATCCGGGCCGGTGGCGAGACCACCGCCACGCTTCGACGAGGCTGCATGCGGTTGCGAGAACCAGTGGGAAACGGCTGTCCCGGATTCGGCCGGCCACCGCCGCCGTCATCCACCAGCTGACCAGGAAGCGGTAGCTCAATGACTGGATGACCCGTCATTGCAGCACTCTAACCGGCGACGAATGCCAGGCCACTGAAACTTCGAACATCTTCTGGTTATGAGATCGTCAAGCCACTGACTGGCGGCAACCCCTCAACCACCAATTCGAACGTCTTGCCACCATCGAACGTGCCCCACACGGTGCCGTTCGCAAAGCCGACCATCACGACATCCGGATCGTCACGATCACCGCAGATGGCGCGCACGCCCGGGGTCATGGGATCAGGAAGCCCCTGCGTGAGCCGTTCCCAGCTCTTGCCCTGATCCTCGCTGCGATAGACCCAACTATCGGCACCCATGGGGACGTCCTTCCACCCTCGTGGCGAGCCCTTCGTCGCGGCGCTGAAGAGAACGTTCGGACGATCGGGGTGCACCACGAGATCCACCATGTGCTTCCGCTCAAGCCCTTGCGTCACCTCGATGAAGCTGCCACCACCATCTTCGCTTCGGAAAACGCCGTTTCCTGCGGTCGAGACGACGATGTCCGGATTGTCCGGCATGGGCAGCACAAAGTGCGAGTCATGGGATTCACCGTGCCTGAGATTTTCCCATGTTTGGCCCCCGTCTAGGCTGCGGATGATCCAGCCAACTTCGATTGCCCCCCACACCTGGCTCGGATCGGCGGCGTGGAGCCCGATACCCTTCACATGAGCTGTGAACGGTGGTCCAGGAAACGTCCAGGATTTGCGTGATTTCAAGGCATTCAGCCCGTCGCACTCCTGCCAACTGTCGCCACGATCGGAGCTCTTGAATACAGACCCTGGCCCCGTGCCCGCATAAAGCTCTCCCGTGCGTGGGTGCTGGGCAAGGCTCCAGATTTCCTTGAAAATGATGCCATCGTTGACTTCCGTCCAAGTCGCTCCATGATCTTTGCTGCGGAAGACTCCGGCTCGATTAGTAGCGCAATAAACAATGTCTGCATTTTCATTGTCAACGACAACTGGCGTGCGAATACCGCCACTAGCGCCAAACCCGAGGTACTCGGTATCGGACCCTGGATTCGCGCCATCTAGCGTTACTCGAAACAAGCCGTCACGAGAAGTGTCAGCGCCTTCACTTGGGATGAGCGCCACACCCGATGGCGCGTTGGCCAAGTTGGGACGACGCAATGAGGTTGCGACATACAGTTCCGATACCATAGCTTTCTCCCCACATCTCACGTCGGCCAACTGCACCAACTCCGCTATTCTCACCGACCGCGACCTGTGATCTCGAAGCGCTAGTGTGAAGTGACAGCGCCACAACCAAGCCTTCTTTCGGCTGCGTCACACAACAAACTCGAGAATCCGACGCCAAGCATCCTGACAGTTCTCGCCCTGCTCAGCCATCTTTCGATCAAAGAAGCTGTGCCCAGCCCCAGGGTAGATGGCGACCTCGTGTTGGACCCCAGCCTCAGCGAGCGCTGCTTGGTACTCGTGCGGGGCATCTCGACCGACACTGTCGTCCTCAGCCCCGAACAGTCCAAGGACTGGGCACCGAACGTTGCCCTTGTGGGCATCTGAAATGGGACTACGCCCGTCGCCGCTCTCCCGGGTCGGGAATCCATAGAAGGCTACGACGCCAGCCCATCCGGGCTCGACGGCCTGTAACAGCGCACCGCGACCCCCGAAACAGAAACCGAGGGCGTAGACGCGATCCACGCCCTCGCTGCGAAGTGCAGCGGCTCCTGCGTCGGCGTCGGCAACCAAGTGCTCGGTCGTGACCTCGCCCCGGTGAGGTGCGAAATCGAAGTCATCGCCTCGGAAGGCGGTACCAGCGGTGCGGTGGTAGAAGTCGACGGCAACGGCGGCGATCCCCGCATCGGCAAAATTCTCGGCCAGACGCTCATAGAACCAGTGAAGACCTCGCTGATCCGGCAGGATCACGACTCCCGGTCGCGACGGCGAAGACTCGGCACGGTAGACCACCGGCTGCGAAACCCCTTCCCGTTCGACATCTGTCCGCGCCGACGTCGGGCCGGGAAGGGTCTTGGCGAGAAAGGCCGGCGCCAAGCCGCCGTCCGACGTCTCCAGAACCGTCCGTCGGGACTCGAGCAGGAAGCCCTCTCGGGCAGCCTTCGGGGGAAGCGCTTCGGGGCTGTGGCACATTCAGGTCTCCTGTCGATCGACTTGTTTTGGTTCTTGTATTCAGGCTGATGCGGCTTGTCCCTCGGAACAGCGGCCGCGCCGGCGCTGCGAGTACATGCGCGGTTCGGCGATCAAACCGAAGCGCTAGGTGCAACGCCTCTTGCTGGTGACACTTCACCGTCAGCAACATCCCGCAGGATCACACAACCCGCCTTGGGCAGCACCAGTGCGACATCGTCACCAGGCACGATTCGTCTGACGCCGCCGCCGTCGCCGTGGACGCGAACGAGAATTTCTGTACCTGAAGCATCAAGTTTCAAGTGCAAAGACTCACCCAGAAAGCTTGCCGACGTAACGCGAGCGGCGACGGTATTTCCGTCGGAGGCCCTCGCTTCCGAAAGGTCTTGCACATCAATATTTTCAGGTCGGATGGAGACCGTAACTTGCCGCCCCATCTCAAATTCTTCGGTGGTATCGATTTCCAGCATACCAACCGAAGTCTCCACCACGATGTGCTGTGAGTCGAGCATGTCGCGTACCCGACCTCCAATGAAGTTCGTTTGGCCAACGAAATTTGCAACGAAACGCGTCAGAGGTTTTTGATAGATATCCCGCGGTTTGCCCTCTTGGATGATGCGCCCCTTCGACATGACGGCGATTTTCGTGGACATGCTGAGCGCTTCGGCCTGGTCATGTGTCACGTAGAGCGTCGAAATATTGAGACGTCGCTGCAGGTCCTTCACTTGGTCACGCATCGAGTCCCGCAGTTTGGCATCAAGATTGGACAGTGGTTCATCGAGCAGAAGCAACTTCGGCCGGCGGACGAGCGCACGAGCCAAAGCCAAGCGCTGCTGTTGGCCGCCGGACAACGCCGTCGCATTCCGCTCTTGATAGCCGCCGAGTTCAACTGCTTCCAGAGCCTCATCAACTCGTCGACGCACTTCGGCCTTGCTCACACGTGGCTTGTCCACTTTCAGGGAGAAGGCGGTGTTCTCGAAGACGGTCATGTGCGGCCAGATAGCATAGCTCTGGAAGACCATCCCGAGGCCACGCAGGTTAGGGGGAACCCAGCTGGAGGCGCCGTTCTCGGATACTGTCCGTCCGTCGATGGTTACGCGGCCCCCATCGGGGCGTTCCAACCCAGCCACGGAACGCAGAGTCGTCGTCTTGCCACATCCTGACGGTCCCAAGAGCGTATAAAACTCACCCGGCTTGATTTCGAAGCTCACGCCATCGACGGCGCGAACTTCCCCTTCGCCACCGCGACCGTAGCTTTTCTCGAGGTTCTCGACTGAGAGCGCGGTGTCCGTCGATGGGGTGGTCATGAACGTCAATGGACTACCGATCCATAGGTGGTGGCTTCTGGGTGGCGTCACTTCGACCGGGCGACCAGTCCTCGTGGGTGGGTGCCGGACAGCTGTCCCGTGTCGCCGACTGCAGTCTCGAGATCCAGCGTTCCGGGCCAAGAGGCCTCCTAGACCATGAGCTCGTGGCGGTCTGACAGGGGGACTCCAATGCCGTCCGATATGGCGATCGAGCAGCTGCCGATGTACGGCTGCCGGTGCCCTCCGGCTGACACGCGGAGCGTGACGGAGAGGCACTGTCCCGGCACGAACGGCAACGTTCGCGCCTCGCGGCTTTCCCGGTCAGGTGTCAGGAATGGGCCGTCATCGCCGATTCCGAGCCCCTCGACATGGACGGCGATGTCGCATGGGGAACGTGACGCGACGGCATCGACGGCATCGACAATGTCCATGGCGCAGGATCGCACCGAAACGGACTTCACCGCAAGGGTCAGCGCTTCCCGGAAGGCGGTCCGTTGCGCCGCCCAGTAGGGCGGTTCCGCTCCGACGATGACTGAATCGGTTTCCGCGACCGTGTATCCCTCGGCAGCCCCGCTGACGGTTGCCGTGATCACCTGTCCCATGGTCAGACGATGAGCGACCTGGGGCTCTGCGTTGCCGTCGACGGCAATTTCGTGCGGCCGATACTCGCTGCCGAACGCCAGGATGCGCTTGATGACAGCGGCGTGCAACGAAGCCTCCGGGGCACCCGCCACAGCCACGTCGCGCAATCGGGCCAGCCCGGACTCCGCGATCTGACTCGACTCCTGGAGCAGCGCTATCTCGGCAGCGCTCTTGGCGGCACGTGCGCACCCGACCAGATCCGTGGCATCGACGAAGGTGGCCCGCGGAAGCGAGCGCAACAACTCACGAAATGGGGCATCAGTGACGACCCCGTCGCCGGCTGTCACGTGCGACCAACGACCTGGCCCGAGCCCTGCAACTCCGATGCGGCCGCCGCCCAGCCCGGCCTCTTGAACGGCTTCGACCATCGGGCGTCCCCAGCTACGCACAGTCGAGCGTGGCTCCGGCACCCAGGAGTTGCTCTGGCCCTGGTCCATGACGACGACCGGGTCGCCACCCCCCGCCGGGATGACGATCACCGCTCCGCGTATGAGGGTGAGGTAGCGGGAGTCGGAGCCATTGCCGATGGGTACGAGCAGGCCGTCGAGGCCGGCGGAGGCAGCCGATTCCCGCACGGTTGCCCAGCGCCGGTCACGTTCTGATACTACGAGATCCGTTGACATGGCATCCTCACTGGATCGAGATCAAGCCGTGGCTGCGAGCAAAGAGGCGCTTCGGTCCGTCCTCGGTCACGACGACATTGCCGCCCCAGCCGAAGCGCATGGCCGCCCGGTTTCCGTTTCGTCCTGGTTCATCCATACCCACGGTGGGCTTCCAGACGAATACATTGCCCGGCGCGAATTCGATGTCACGCATGGAGCGCGTACCTGGGTCGGATGGCGTCAACAGCGGCCCGTCGTTGCCGTAGCCTCGGCCATGCATGAGGATGTCCGACGACCGCAGGCCGTTCTTCGGACCGTAGGCCCGGCAGAAGTCAATGAGGGTGCCCAGGTTGTTGCCCGGCCTCATGAGTTCAAACGACGACCACCAGAAGTCCTCATGGAGAGCGATCATCTTTTTCCAGGAAGCCGGCACTTCACCGAACACCATCGGCTGGGCTTCTTGCGAAATCAACCCATTGATCAGCGAGTCGAACTCTAGCTGGAAGAACTGATTTTCCAGGATGGGATGTTCCCTACGCGGCTCCACGATACGCCAATATCGAACTCCGATAGGACCCGTTCGAAAGCCTAGGCTGTAGTAGTCGCTGCCTAACTCGAGGAACCGGGCCATCACCAGCGCGTACATTTCGGATTCGTCCATACCGACATGGCAGGTGTCGCGGAAGGTCTTGATCGCCTCCTCTGCAATGCGAGAACCGAGTGCCAACGATTGGACCTCTTCGGGCCCCTTCTGTGACCGACAGACGCCGAGCAGGTCAGTGGCATCCTCGAAGGATGCACGAGGAAAACTAGATCGGATATTCGTGAGTGACGTGTGCGCCACCACGCCGTCGTAGGCCCGAGTGTGCGTGTACTTGCCACCCTTCATGCCGACGACGCCGATCCGACCGCGACCCATCCCCAACTCGTTGAGTGCGTCGACGACCAATGGCCAGGTCGGTTCGATCGGAGCTTGTGAGGGTGTGCGGGTCGCCTCGATCCAACGGTTGGAGTCCGGCGCCGGCGTGATCACGATGGGGTCTCGCCCATCGACAGGCAACACGACGACTGCATCCTCGAGCATGGTGAGATAGCGCGCGTCCGACCAGGCACCGCGGACCTGCTCGAGGGAGAGGCAGAGGTTCACGCCACCGACTGCACGCGGAACCACGAGACAGTCGAAGTCGCTTATCCTTGCGGCTTGGCGGACGGTTCGCCAACGGCGATCGCGTTCCTCGATCGAGAACCCGCCGCGAATGATTCCCGACGCTTTCAGGATCTCCGAGGTGCTGGCACCCGGACTCGGGACCTGATCAGCAGCGTGCGATATCGAATCGAGCACACCGGTTGCGCCGCTTCTGTTAGTTGCGACCATCTTGGACCTCCAGGAAGTCGTGGACGGCCTCTGCCGCGTCAAGGCCTGTTTTGAGCGCCCATACCGTCTTTTTCGTACCGATAACCGTCCCGACCGCGAACACACCCGGCAGGGTCGTCATGTAAGTAGCTTCATCGACGAAGATCAACTGGTCAGAGGTGCGTTGGATCTCGGAAGGCACAAAGTCGGTATCGGCGTAAACGCCGGTCGCCTTGATCACAGTGTCGCACGCCACAATGCGTTGTGTCCCGGCAACGACTTCCAAGGTCAGTTCAGCGGCACCTGGATCCCCGACAGACCGCGTCTCCGCTACCTCGATACCGACGACCCGATCTTCGTCGGTGATGATCCTGGTCACGGCCGCCGAAAACACGTACTCGATGCCCTCGGCAGCCAACATGCTGACGAAGCGATCCCTCTTGCTTGGATCCACCGGCATTTCCTCAGCTGTTCGCCGATAGAAGATCGTCGCGTTGGCACCGAGTCGACGGCACGTACGCGAGGCGTCCTGGGCAGTGTGGCCGGCGCCGATGACGGCTACGGACCTCCCGATGGCTGGCGGCCGTCCGAGCTTGAATGCCGTCAGGAACTCGAGTGCTGGGATAACGCCCTGTGCGTCCTCGCCGGGCACGCGCAAAGGGACTTCCCTGTGCGTCCCAGTGCAGATGACGACCGCGTCGAAAGTATCGATCAGCTCTTCCATGAGCGACCGATCGATCGGAGTTTCGTGATGCGTCTTGATGCCCCAGCCCTCGAGGTCGTTCTCGAGCGCGACGACCGTCTCGGGGAGCCGGAAGGAGGGATAGCCGACGAGAGTCATGCCGCCGGCCTTCGGCAGCGGATCGAACATCGAGACGAAGTGCCCGTGTTGCCGCAAGCGGAAGGCAACAGCGATGCCGGCCGATCCCATACCGACGATCGCTACGCGTTTGCCCGGCCGCGGCGGCGGCAGATCCACCTCATAGAGGGATCGCGACCCGTGGTCGGCCGCCGCCCGTTCGAGAAGGCCCAAGGCGACCGGCTCGCCGCCGTCGTCGGGTGTCGCGTGTGACTCACAGTACTTGCCGCAGTGCCTGCCCATCGTCCCCGGCCAGCGATGGGCCGCAAGGACCGTCGCAAGCGCGCCGTCGAAATCACCTTCGGCTACCTCTGCGACCAGACGGGTCAGGTCGACACCGAATGGGCACGCAGCCGAGGCTGCCGACAGGTCGATCCCTGCGGCTCGGGAGGCCTCGGCCACGGCTTCCGCTCGGCTGTAACCCTGCCGGCTCTCGGCGAACGTTTGGATTGCCTGCTCCGGTGCGAGCACGCGCTCGGGTGTTCGTGCCCTGGGCGGGGAATGAGAGGTCATGCTTCGATGGTGATGGCGTTGACGGGGGCGAGCCCCTCGACGAGCAGTTCGAACTTGTTGCCCCCGTCCCGGGTTTCCCAGATCGTGCCGTCGACCAGGCCG
>Ga0208490_100821_pt1 | contig 15081 bp, 13 predicted proteins | sample SubbioAug_CSWold_FD_184818 | JGI IMG/M metagenome (GOLD analysis project Ga0208490, IMG submission 184818) | Serpentinite rock and fluid subsurface biosphere microbial communities from McLaughlin Reserve, California, USA - CR11Aug_CSWold (SPAdes) | ecosystem: Environmental > Terrestrial > Deep...
CCTCGCGGGTCCAGGCGTGGCACTCCTTGAGCGGGATCTCGTGGTAGCCGCCGTCGTCGGTCCAGAGCTGGAAGACGCCCTTGATGTTCATCTTGGTGATGCGCTGCTTGGGGATGCCGTACTTGGTCTCGAACAGCTCCTCGAAGATGGCGTCGTCGAAGGTCTTGGAGCACAGAAGGCCGAGCACGAACTTGATGGGCTTGGAGATCTTGCCGATCTTGCGGTGCCACATCACCGCCGGGATCGACGTCATGCAGCTCATGCCGACCAGGGCCAGGTTGGACAGGCCGCGCTCGATGGCCTCGTCGATGGCCAGGGTGTTGGCCGAGTACGTGTAGCGGCTGCCGGCGGCGGCGAGGACCTCGTCTTTGTTGGTGGCCACGCCCGGCTTGGCCTTCCAGTCGCCCTTGTCACCGTCGAGGAAGCTGACGAGGGCGCCGTCGATGTAGCCCTCCTCGAGCAGCCAGAGGAGCATGGCCGAGACCAGGCCGCCGTCCTGGCCCATCTTGTGCACCGTCTCGTCGGATGCCTTGGTGAGCAGGATGTCCTGGTAGATGCCGGACAGCTCGTCGTCGGTGCGGTACCGAGCGAAGAGGTGCTCGTCGGCCTCGGGCTCCCAGCTGCGGAAGCGGGGGCAGGCCCGGGTGCAGGACGTGCAGCCCTTCTGGCCGTGGATGCAGTCGTTCGGCCCGAGCTCGTCCTCGAGGTGGAACGGCTTGTAGGCGCCGGAGGCGTGCTCGTAGCCGATGACGTCGTGGGGGCAGGCCACGACGCAGCCCGCGCAGCCGGTGCACAGACCGGTGTCGATGACCTCGGCCTTGAGCTCGAGCCACTGGTTGGTCCAGCGAGCGGTCTCTCCGGTGACGACGTCGGTCAGAGCCATGGCCGGACTCTAGGGCGAGCGCCCCGCAGCTCCGGACTTGACCGCCTCTCCGGGAGGCTCCCACGATTGGCACATGGACCTGACCTATCCCGAAGAGGCCGAGACGTTCCGCAGCGAGATCCGGGCCTGGCTCGAGGCGAACCTGCCCGAGGACTGGGGGGACCGGGAGGTGACCGCCGAGGAGAAGGCCGAGTTCTCCGAGCGGTGGAACGAGAAGCTCTTCGAGGGGGGCTGGATCTGCGCCTCCTGGCCCAAGGAGTACGGGGGAAAGGGCCTGAGCACCATGCAGAACGTGGTGCTGAACGAGGAGTTCGCCCGGGTCGGCGCGCCGATGCGCGGCGACTTCTTCGGCGACACGCTGGTCGGTCCCACGATCCTGCAGTGGGGGACCGAGGAGCAGAAGCAGCAGTTCCTGCCCGGCATCCTCCAGGGCAAGACGGCCTGGTGCCAGGGCTTCTCCGAGCCCAACGCCGGCTCCGACCTCGCCAGCCTCAAGTGCAAGGCCGAGCTCGACGGCGACGAGTGGGTGATCAACGGCCAGAAGGTGTGGACCACCCAGGCCCAGCACGCCGACTACTGCTTCCTGCTCGCCCGCACCGACAACGACGCCCCCAAGCACGCCGGCATCTCCTACCTGCTCGTGCCGATGGACCAGGAGGGCGTGGAGATCCGCCCCATCGTCCAGCCCGACGGGTCCGCCGAGTTCAACGAGGTGTTCTTCACCGACGCCCGCTGCCCGAAGGACAACGTCGTCGGCGGCGTGAACAACGGCTGGAAGGTGGCGATGACCACGCTCGGGTTCGAGCGCGGCTCGTCGGCCACCACCTCGCACCGCCGCTTCGAGAAGGAGCTGGACCAGATCCTCGACATCGCCAAGGAGAACGGCGCCGTCCAGGACCCGATGATCCGTCAGCGGTTCATCCAGCAGTGGTCCAAGATCCAGATCATGCGGGTCAACGGCCTGCGCTCGCTCTCCGCGTCGCTCACCGGCAAGAAGGACCTCGGCGTGGCCGCCCTCGGAGCCACCAACAAGATGTTCTGGTCCGAGACGCACCGGGACACCATGGAGCTGGCCATCGACGTCCTCGGCCTCCACGGCCAGATCCTCACCGGGGACGCCGAGGCCGACTTCGTGCCCGGCATCGGCAAGCGCGACGCCGCCCGCGAGTACCCGGTGTCGCCGCTGCAGGCCCAGTTCTTCTTCTCCCGCTCCGAGACGATCTGGGGCGGCACCGCCGAGGTGCAGCGCAACATCGTGGGTGAGCGCGTCCTCGGCCTGCCCAAGGAGCCCAAGCCGGAGAACGAGCTGCCCAACGGGTAGGGCGGCGCTGCGACTGGGTGCGCGCGGCGGGCCCCCAGTACCGTCGACGCCGTGTCGGGCAAGCACCTCGTCGCCCCCCAGCGACGCTCCCTCGGCCAGCGCGCCCTGATCGCCGCGGGCGCGCTGCTCACCTTCGTGCTGCTCCTGTCGGCGGCGGGTGCGTCGTACCTGAACGTCCGTTTCGGGCAGATCTCGCGGTTCGACGTCGCCACCGACGTGGCCGAGTCCGGCGAGCCGCGCAACTACCTGCTGGTCGGCTCCGACACCCGCGACGGCCTCGATCCCGACGATCCCGAGGACGCCCAGTTCTTCGACGACGGGGGCACCTTCACCGAGGGCATCGGCGTGCAGCGCACCGACACCATCATGGTGCTGCGCGTCGACCCCGACGCCGGCGAGGCCTACCTGCTGTCGATGCCGCGGGACCTGTGGGTGCCGATCGCGGACACCGGGGAGCGCAACCGGATCAACGTGGCCTACTCCCGGGGGCGTGAGGTGCTGGTCGACACCATCCGCCAGAACTTCGGGATCCCGATCCACCACTACGTCGAGGTCGACCTCGTCGGCTTCCGCGGCCTGGTCGAGACCGTCGGCGGCGTGCCCGTGTACTTCAGCGAGGCGGTGCGAGACGACTACTCCGGCCTGCGCGTCGACTCGCCGGGCTGCGTGAACCTCGACGGGCAGCAGGCGCTGGCCTTCGCCCGCAGCCGCTTCCTGGAGATCCAGGACAGCGACACCGGACGCTGGCGGACCGACCCGAGCGGCGACCTCGGGCGCATGACCCGTCAGCAGGAGTTCATCCGCCGGGCGATCACCAAGGCCGTGTCCAAGGGGCTCACGAACCCGGTGGCGTTGAACGAGCTGGTCGGCGTGGGTGTCGAGTACGTCGGCCTCGACCCGAGCCTGTCGGCGAGCGACATCGTCTCCCTCGGTCGTCGGTTCGCCTCCTTCGATGCGGACTCGCTCCAGACCTTCAGCGTCCCGGCGACGCCGTTCCGCACCGCCGGCGGCGCCTCCGTCCTCGAGCTCGACGAGCGCGAGGCGGAGCGGATCTTCAACGTCTTCCGTGGCCTGGAACCCGGCGAGCTGACGCCGGGGCTGGTCGAGGTGACGGTGCTGAACGGCATCGGCGAGCAGGGCCTGGCCGGCGACATCACCGCGGCCCTGGACCGGATCGGGTTCACCACCGGCACGCCGGGCGACACCGTCGAGCCCGAGACCAGCTCGGCGATCCACCACGCCCCCGGCGACGAGGCCGCCGCGGTGCTCCTCGCCCGGCACGTGTCCGGCCCCGTGCGCTTCGGGGTGGACGAGGACCTGGAGACGGGCGAGGTCGTGCTCGTCGCCGGCGAGGACTTCACCACCCTGCACGAGCAGCCCTCGCCCACCGTGCCCGATCTGGCCTCGACCACCACGTCGATCGACGGGGACGGCGTGGGTGAGGGCGGCTCCAGCACCACGACGACGACCACGACCCAGATCGGCTACCTCCCCGAGGCCCCGCCCGGCGCCGACTGCCGCTGACTCAGGCGCGGCGGGGCCCGGTGATCACGACCCGGGTGCCCCGGTCCGGGTCGCTGTCGATGTGGAGGGTGCCGCCCACCAGCCAGATGCGCTCGTGCATGGCGCGGATGCCGCCGTTGCCGGTGCCCGCCGTGGACACGTGGGCCGGCACGCCCACCCCGTCGTCGGCGACCACGACCGTCACGCTGTCGTCGGCCCCGGTGGCGTGCACCTGGACGGAGGTGGCCCCGGCGTGCTGGCGGGCGTTGGCCAGCGCCTCCTGCACGACGCGCTCGATCGTGAGCTGGGCCTCCTCGTTCACGTCGTCGATGCCCTCGTCGGCGTGGAACGACGTCTGCCACGAGGCGATCGCCGCGTTGGTCTCGAGCAGGGATCGCAGCGCGTTGGACAGGACCGTGTGACCCGTCATGGTGTCGAGGTCGAGGGTCAGCGCCCGCAGCTGGTCCCGAGCCGCATCCACGTGCTCGACCAGCGCCTCGAGCTCCCCGGCGAGCTCGGCGGGGATGTCGCGCTGCAGCATCTGCAGCCGCATCCCGAGCGAGATGAGGACCTGTTGCGGGCCGTCGTGGAGGCGGTTGGAGAGGCGTCGCCGGTTGCGCTGCTCGGTGAGCAGCTCCCGGGACAGGATCTCGGCCCGATCCGTGCGCAGCCGCTCGGCCAGCACCACGTGGGCGGCCATGTTCGCCAGCCCCGACAGCGCGTCGACCGTAAGCTCGTCGATGCGGCTGGTGCCCTCCGGGTCGCCCTCGACGACCAGGCAACCCCAGAGGTCGCCGTCGAGGCTCATGGGGGACAGCGCGAGCGGACCTCGACCGTGCGGTTCCGAGCCGGGAGCCACGACGATGGCCTCGCGGCGGGTGAGGCGCTCGACGACGCCGGGCTCGGCCAGGCGAGCGAGGCCGACGGCCTCGTCCTCCTCGGTGAAGGAGGCGCCGACGTGGTGCTCCACGCGGAAGGCGCCGCGGTCGTCGGTGACCACGACCACCGTCCGGTGCGCGCCCAGCGCCGCGTGCGTGATCTCGCACAGCCGTCGCAGGCGGTTCCGGGCGGAGAGGCCGGGCCGGGCCAGGACGTCACCGGCCGCGACCAGGCCGCGCACGTGTCGCGCGTGGCGGTCGGGGCCGTCGTCCATGGGGCGACGGTACCCGTCGTCTACGCGCCACCGTCCGGGGGGATGGCTACCCTCCGGCGGCGGGGCGGCAGCAGGACGGGGGCACCGGAGTGGCGAAGGAGCGGCGGAACGCAGCCTGTCGTGTGGTCATCGTCGACGACCACGCCATGGTGCGCGAGTCCATCGGCATGGCGCTCGGCCGCTCCGCCGACCTCGACGTCGTCGGCTCGGCGTCGTCGGTGCGCGAGGGCGAGGCGCTGGTGCGGGCGTCGTCGCCGGACGTCGCCGTGCTCGACTACACGCTGCCCGACGGCACCGGGATCGACCTGGCCCGCGCCGTGCACCAGCTGCACCCGCCCGTGCGCACGCTGATCCTCACCGCCAACGAGGGGGTGCAGTCCGCCGCCGAGGCCGTCGCGGCCGGGTGTGCCGGCTTCGTCCGCAAGTCCGCCGACCTCGACGACCTGGCCGACGGCGTGCTCCGGGTCCACCGCGGGGAGGCCCTGTTCGATGCCCAGACCCTGTCGGCGGCGATCGGGTGGATGAGCCGTCCCGCGGCCGCACCGGCACCCTTGACGGATCGGGAGATGGACGTGCTGCGCGGGCTGGCCGAGGGCCGCACGACGGTCGACATCAGCGAGCGGCTGCACCTGAGCCACCACACGGTGCGGAACCACGTGCGGAACATCCTGGCCAAGCTCGACGCACGCTCCCAGCTCGAGGCCGTCGTGATCGCGGCCTCCATGGGGCTGGTGTCGGTGGGCCGAGGCGTCTGATCCCGACTACTCGATCGGCACCCGGACCTGGACGACGGTGCGTCCCGGGCGCGAGCGGATGGTCAGGGTGCCCCCGAGCGCCTCGAGGCGCTCGCGCATCGCGATGATCCCCAGGTGGCCGGGCTGGCTCTGGACCCGACCGACGTCGAAGCCGCTCCCGTCGTCGGCGACGTCGACCTGCACGGCGCCGTCCCCGACGGACCAGCGGACGCTGGCGCGGGCCGCGTCGGCGTGCTTGCGGACGTTGTGGAGCGCCTCCTGGACGACGCGCAGCAGCGTCGCCTGGACCGGCGGCCGCAGGGCGGCACCGACATCGACGTGGGTCGTCACGTCGACCCCCGGCGCCGACTCCGCGGCGAGGTCCTCGACGATCCGGGCCAGGTCGGCGGTCGCCGGCTCGGCCTGGACGTCGGAGAGGGTGCGGTGCAGGGAGTCGATGGCCTTGCGGACCGACGCCAGCGCGTCGACCCAGAGCTGGGACGCGCCGTCGGGGATCTCGGCTGCGAGCCGCTGCTCGAGCTCGACGAGGCGGTCGATCGGACCGGTCGCCAGGTGGCGTGCGAGCCGCTGCCGCTCGGTGTCCGCCGTCTCCAGCAGGCGCTGCAGCAGGTCCCGGCGCGCTACCTCGGTCAACCGCAGCCGCCGGAGGCCCTCGATCGCCTCGGTCCGGTCCAGCAGGGCGCCGACGAGGCGGACGGCCTCGCCGTCCGGACCGCGCCGGACCTCGGCCACGATGCGGATCCGGCGCTGCTCGCCGCCCGGCCGGATCACCCGGAGGTCGATGTCGTAGGGGCGCGCGCCCGCCAGGGCGGCCGCGCGGGCGTCGAGGAACAGCGGACGGTCGTCGGGGTGGACCATCGCCACGAAGTCCTCGAAGGTCGGCGGCTGGTCGAGCGGACGCCCGAGGATGTCGTGGACCTCGGGGGACCAGTGCAGGCACGGCGGCCCGCTCACGTCGGCCTCCCAGCTGCCGGCGCCGGCCAGCCGGTGTGCGCTCTGCAGGCGCAGGAGCAGTCGCCGCGCCTCCGGGGACTCAGCCATGCGCGACGACCACCTCGTCGCCGGCCCGCGGGAGGTGGCAGTGGACCGCAGGGCTGCCGTCGTCGTCCACCACGGTGCACCGCCCGCCGACGCCCTCGGTGCGCTCGCGGACGCCGAGCAGACCGGCTCGGCTGAGGAGCTCCTCGAAGGGTTCCGCGTCCGCTCGCCCCCCGGTGAGGGTGAGGTCGATCCCGTCGTCCCCGACGTCGACGAAGATGTCGAGGTTCTGCGCGCCGTGCCGCTCCCGCACGTCCCACAGCGCCTCCTGGACGATCCCGAACACCGCCCGGGACTCGGCGCCGGTCGCCACCCCCCGGACCTCCACCTCGACGTCGAGGTCCGGCACGACCGTGAGCGCCAGCTGGGTGAGCGTCGCATCGAGGCCGTCTCCGGCGCCGGCCCGGGGGTGCAGCTCCACCAGCACGTCTCGCAGCTGCACCACCGTGTTGCGGACCGCATCCACCGCCTCGGCCAGCCAGGCGGGCGTGTCGGGCTCCACCATCCGCAGGTGCTCGAGGCGCATCGCCGTGACCGTGAGCACCTGGATCGGCCCGTCGTGGAGGTCGCCGGCGAGCTGCGCCCGCTCGTGCTCGCTGTCGCGGACCAGGCGGTGGAGCAGCTCGCGCCGGCGAGACTCGGTGTCGAGCAGGCTGCGGGTGAGCGCCGTCTGGTCGGTGATGTCCTGGATGGTCCCGAGCAACCGGACCACCTGGCCGTCCTCCTCCTCGGTGAGCACGTCGTGGTGGACGTGTCGGACGGCACCGTCGGGCCGCACGATGCGATGCTCGAGCGGATGGGCCATCCGCCCCTCCAGCACGTCGGCGAGCGCCTGAGCGACCCGGTGGCGGTCCTCGGGGTGCACGGCCTCGAGGAAGGCGACGTCGCCGGGTTCGATGCCGTCGGGTCCGCCGAGCATGCGGTGGACGTCCGACGACCACGTCACCTCCTCGGTGCGGACGTCAGCCTCCCAGGTGCCGAGGTCGGCGACGCGCTGGACCATCGCGAGGTGGACGCGCAGCCGTTCGACTGCGACCGCGTCGTCGTCCTCCATGCCCGGCACGGTGCCGATGATCGCACGTCCGACCCGGCTCCGTGGCCGTGTCAGTCGTAGTGCCGCAGGGCGAGGAAGGCCTCGACGATGTCGTCGTGGACGGTCGGGTCGTCGCGGTCGATGGTCGGGACGCCGTCGTCGCTGGAGAACTCGATGCCGGGGTTGGTCCAGGTGCTGCCGTCGGTGAGGACGATGGTCGGGCTCGCCGGCACCAGCTCGGACCGGGCCAGCTCGGCGTGGCGCTCCAGCTCCTCGTCGGGTCGCCCCGACGCCACCTCCCGGCCGACGAGGTCGACGTCGACCTCGTCGACGCCACCGGCGACCTCGATGACGACCGACTCGTCGGAGATGTCCCGGCCGTCGTCGAAGAGGGCCTCTCGGAGGGCCCGGTCGAGGCCCATCGAGGCTGCCGCGCTCGAACGCTTCGCACCCTGGACCCAGGCGGCGGCCAGGCGCGAGGAGGCGGGGAACGAGCCCGTGGCACCGGTCCACCGGTGCCACGTCGCGTCGGGCTCGAGCGATCGGATGGGCTCGAGCTTGCGGTCGAGCGCCTCGCCGTCGGTGGGCATCGCCTCGTCGTCGAGCGGGAACCACCGGTGGTCGACACACAGCTCGGACTCGACGCCCTGGCGCTCGGCGCTGGCCAGGAGGCGGCGGACGGCGACGTGGGCCCACGGGCAGCGCGGGTCGCTGTAGACCACCAGCGCCGCCGTGCCGGCGGGGGCCACGGCAGAGGCGCCCGGGGTTCCCGGGTCGCGCGCGTCGGTCGGGCCATCGGGTGCCATGGGCGCTTCGTACCCGAGGGCTGCGAGGGGTAGTCGCCGCTCGTGCGGGTCGCCACCCGCCATGCGGTGGCGCCGGGCCGCGGGGTACAGATGGTGCCGTGCAACGGCTGGGAGCCCTCCTCCGGCGGCATCGGACCGCCGTGGCCCTCCTGGGCTGCCTCGCGCTCGGCGCCCTCGCGGGCGCGGTGAGCTTCGCCGTGCAGCCCGACACCGTCGGCGCGGTCGGCCCGGGCTCGGTCACGATCGACGTCGGCGTGCGCTCGAGCGAGACCGCGGTCGACCTCCCCCCGCTCGGTCGCCTCGTTGCCGACAGCCACCGCGGACCGGTCGGGTTCGACGTGCGCGTCGACCGGATCGACCTGGCCCGGGCCGGCGCCCTCGCGGGTGAGCTCGCACGCGGATCGGACCCGGCCCAGCGCCTCCGGGCCGACATCGACGACGACATGGCGCCCCTGCTCCGCAGCCTGGTCCTGCGCAGCCTGGCGGTCGCGGTGGCGGCGGGAGTGGTCGTCGGGCTGCTGCTGCCCCGGCGACGTCCCGCCTACGTCGCGGTGACGACGCTCGGCTCGGTGGGCTTCGTCGTGGTCGCCGGGGCGATGGCGTTCGCCAGCTTCTCGCCGACCGCGTTCGACCAACCCCGCTTCGAGGGCTCCCTCGCAGCGGCACCCGACATCATCAACACGGTCCAGCGCCACATCGACGAGGTCGGGGTCGTGGAGTCCCGCCTCGAAGCGCTCTCGGCACGCCTCGTCGGCCTCTACCGCTCGGTGGAGGGCACCGGCCCGTCGCTGACCGACACGACGCTGCTGCACGTCTCGGACCTGCACTCGAACCCGGTGGGCATCGAGCTGGTCGAGCAGACCGCACAGCGCTTCGACGTCGACGCCATCGTCGACACCGGGGACCTCACCAGCTTCGGTGCCAGCCTCGAGCAGCTCGTGGTGCAGCGCATCTCGCGCATCGACGTGCCGTACTACGTCGTGCCCGGCAACCACGACCACGGGACCATCCGTCGGGCTCTCGTCGACGCCGGCGTCGAGGTCCTCGACCCGGGCCTGGCGCAGGTGGGCGACATCCGGATCCTCGGCATCGGCGACCCGTCGTTCACGGCCGACAACCGCCTCGACCGTGACGACTACAACGCGCGCCTGGAGGCCGCGTCCGACGCGCTGGAGCAGCGGGTCCGGGCCACCCGGCCCGACGTCGTCGCCGTCCACAACTCCCGCCAGCTCGAGGGGGCGCTCGGTGCCTTCGACGTCGGGATCGCGGGCCACACCCACCGCTTCGACGTCGAGTACCGCGACGGCACCGTCGTGCTGCACACCGGAAGCGCCGGGGCCACCGGGGTGGGTGCGCTCACCGAATCCGAGGACCTGCCCTACGAGATGCAGCTGCTGCAGTTCGAGGACAGCCGGCTCGTCGCCGTCGACCGGCTGTCGTTCGACGGCACCGAGGGCGCGTTCAGCCTCGAGCGGGTCCTCGTCGATCCCGGGCGCGTCGACGGGTACCCGGACCCCGAGGCCATCACGTTCGAGCTGGGGCCGTTCGGCCCGTTCCTCCGGTTCGCCAACTGACCGTGCCGAACCGTCGCCGCTGGGTCGCCGTCGCGGTCCCCCTGGCCATCCTGGCCGTCGCCGCCCTGCTGCGGCTCGTGGACCTCGGCCACGTCGAGCGGATCCACTTCGACGAGAGCTTCTACGCGAACGACGCCCACGCCTACGTCGAGCGGGGCGTCGAGGTCGAGCGTCCGGCGCACCCGCCGGTGGGCAAGTGGGTGCTGGCCGCAGGCATCGCGACCCTCGGCTTCGATCCCGTCGGCTGGCGCATCGGGTCGGCCGTGGCGGGCACGGCCACCGTGCTCGTCACCTACGGGGCAGGCCTGCTGCTGTTGCGGGACCGCCGGCTCGCGGCTGCGGCTGCGCTCCTGGTGGCGGTCGACGGGCTGGCGATCACGACGAGCCGCATCGCCATGCTCGACGCCGCGCTGGCGCTGTTCGTCTCGCTGGCCCTGGTGCTCCTGCTGCGCCACCACCGCCTCCGCAGCGAGGCACCCGTGACCCGGCGGTTCACCCCGGCAGGTCCGGAGCTGTGGCTGGCCGGGGTCGCCTTCGGCCTGGCCGTGGGCACCAAGTGGGCGGCGGCGCCGATGCTCGCCGTCGCCGTGGCCCTCATCGGCTGGACCGAGGTGCGTCGTCGCCGCCCGGGTCGCGGCACCGCCCGCGCGCTGCTCGAGGGCGGGGTGGCGACGGTGCTGCCGCTGGTCGTGGTGCCCCTCGCGGTGTACGTGGCCAGCTACGGCGGGTTCTTCCTGAACTACACCGAGTCCAAGGTGTACGAGCAGCGGTGCCCCACCCTGGACTGCGACGCGCCGGTCAGCGAGCGGGTGGCCGGCCTGGTCTTCCACCACCAGGACCTGGTCCGCATGCACCGATCGCTCGAGCAGGTCCACCCGTACCGCTCGGCGGCGACCACCTGGCCGATCCTGCAGCGGCCGGTCCTGGCGTACCTCGAGCGCTGCCCCACCACCGACGACACCCCCTGCGTCGTGCCCGAGGGGACGACGGCGCGCATCGTCATGGTCGGGAACCCGGCGCTGTGGTGGACGTTGCTCGCCGCCCTGCCCCTGGTGGCGTGGCAGGTGGGCCGCCGGCGGGAGCGTGCGCTCGTCGGCTTCCTCGCCCTCGGCGCCTCCCTGTACCTGCCGTGGCTCACGCAGGGTCGCGGCTACCTGTTCTACCTCGCTCCGCTCGTGCCCTTCGCCGCCCTGGCGCTGGTGGCGGGGACCAGGTCGCTGCCCGGGCGGGCGGCCAGGGTCGCCCCCTGGGTCGTGCTGGCCGCCGCGGTGGCGATGCTCGCGTTCCTGGCCCCCATCTGGTACGGCGTCCCCCTCGACGCCGATGCGACCGAGGCCCGGCTGCTGCTCGACTCCTGGCGGTAGGTCGGCGCCGGCGCCGGTCGGTGGCACCCTGCTCCCATGTCCCAGCACCTGGCACTGGCCGCCGCCGCGACGGTCCTGCTGGCGCTCGTGCACGCCCTCGTGCCGGCCCTGCGTGCCCACCTGGGGGAATCGGGGCAGTCGGTCGTGGCGGCGATCGGCGGTGGGGTGGCGGCCGCCTACGTGTTCGTCCACCTGCTGCCGGAGCTCGCCCGCGGGAACCGTGCGCTCAACGAGGCGCTGGGGGACAGCTCGGAGCTGGGGGGCGTGGGCGAGATCGGCCTTTTCGCCGTGGCGCTCGCCGGCTTCCTCGCGCTCTACGGCCTCGACCACCTCGCGATCCGCGCCGACGGAGAGGCCGGTGCCTTCGCCGTCCACCTCGGCGTGTACACCCTCTACAACGCCGTCATCACCTACTCGCTGCCGACGCAGTTCCGGGCCGACGTCCCCGTCACCGTGCTGTTCGTGGTGGCCATGGCCGTCCACTTCCTGGTCGCGGACCGCTCGCTCGCGCGCCACCACGGACGGCGCTTCGCGACGGTGGGTCGGCCGGTGCTCGCCGGCGGGCTCGTCGTGGGGTTCCTGCTCGCGTGGGTCCTCGCGCCGACGCGGGCGATGGTGGTCAGCGTCCTGCTCGCCGTGCTCGGCGGCTTCATCCTCTACGTCGTCTTCAGCGACGAGCTCCCGGACGAGGATCGGGTCCGCTTCCCGACCTTCGCGCTGTCCGCCGGCGGGTACGCCGGTCTGCTGCTGGTCGTGACCGCGCTCCAGCACTGAGCAGCGGCGTGCCTGCTCAGTCCGTCGCCAGGTTCTGGGCCCGGACGTAGGCGAGCTGGAGGAAGTCCGACACGCCGACGATGGCCAGCACCGACATGACCGTCCGGGTCAGGCGCGGTGCGACGACGACCCCGGTGACGAGGGTCGTGGCCATCCACTGGCTCAGGCAGAACGGGCAGGTGAGCAGCTCGCCGATCGCGTGGCGCCAGCCGCTGGCCCGGACGTCCTCGTCCAGCTCGGACGGGCCGCTGACGCCTGCGAACTTGGTGAAGGGCATGCGCAGCGGGCTGGCGATGGGGTGCTTGGTGAGGGTGCGGGTGCCGATGAAGGTGGCGACCGATCCGAGGGCCAGGTCGGAGGGGGCGAGCGTGCCCGGCAGCCGGTCGCGACCCCGGATGACGAGCACGGTCACCACGGTGATGTAGGCGATCAGCAGCACCGAGTAGGCCCCGAGGGGCCGTTCGTCCTCGGCGTCCTCGCTGTACTCCTCGGCGTGCTGGCGGAGGCGGTCACCCGGCGTCGGCGTCATCGGGTGTCGGTACCCGCTCCGACCCCGGTTGAGACAGCGGGGCCGTGACCCGCTGCACAGCACCCTGGTGGTCTGGCTGGTGCCCTCGGGGCGACTCGAACGCCCGCACACGCCTCCGGAGGCCGTGTGACTCTTGTCGCGAAAGTGCTGGTCAACAGGTGAATCCACGGTGTGACAGCGCCCGTTCGCGGGTCTGGTCCCGCACTGGTCCCGTGGATGAACCCGTCCGGAGGCACACGGAGCGGGTGTGGAAGGCACCTCATGGCACGACACATGCAAGACGTCCGCATCTGGGACATCCAGGATCGCACCGACCGGGCCACGGCATCGCGGCCCTGGGTGGTGCGCTGGAAGGTCGACGGCGCCGAACGGAGCCGGGCGTTCCGGACCAAGCCCGAAGCGGACCACCTCCGGGCCCGACTGCTCGTCGCGACCCGCGACGGCGACGAGTTCGACCGGTCGACCGGGCTGCCCGCCTCATGGCAACCCAAGGCCGCCGAGCGCAGCGTCCACGAGTGGGTCGGCGAGTGGCTGGCCGAGCAGTGGCCCGAGTGGCAGCCACGAACCCGCCGCACCGCGGTCGAGGCCCTCAGCCGGTTCGTTCCCGCCGTGCGCCCGCCCGGTGCGCCCCAGCCCCCGACCGAGCTCCGCACCTACCTGGTGGCGACGCTGCCTCGCGACGCCGACGTCGAGGCGGTCACCCGATGCGATCGCTGGCTGCGGCAGTGGTCCCCGCGGCTCGACGACGTCACCCGTGAGATGCTGGCCCGGGCCGAGCGCGAGTTCTCGACCGGGCTGCAGGGCCAGCTGCTGGCGGCGTCGGTCGTCGGCCGCTACCGCAAGGTCTGTCACGCCTGCATCACCCGCGCCGTCGACCTCGGCGTACTGGAGAGCGACCCCTGGCCACCCCCGCCGCGGGGCCGGCGCAACCGCAAGGCGACCCGAATCCGGCGATCCGTGGACACCCGCCGACTTCCCGAGCCGAACACCATGGCCACCGTCATCGACGCCATCCGCACCCACCAGCCCGGCAGCCGCACGTACCAGGTGATGACCGCCGTCGCCTACTACGCGGGCTTGCGCCCGTCGGAGGTGGTCATGCTCCGCCCTCGAGTCCTGACGCTGCCGGCGACTGGCTGGGGTGAGATCGCCGTGGTCGAGGCCGACATCGACTGCGACGAGCCGGGTGAGCCGAAGACCGGCGAGCGGGTCGTGCCGATCCCCCCGAACCTCGTCGCGCTGCTTCGGAGCTGGACTGCCGAGCTGGACCTCGCCGATGGCGATCTCCTCTTCCGAACTCGCAACGGCAACCGCCCGACCGCGTCGAACTGGTCGCGGGCACTGCGGCGGGCCTACGAAGCCGTCGGCCAACCACCGCTGCGCGTCTATGACTGCCGCCACGCGGCGGCGACGACCTGGCTCCGAGCTGGCGTCCCGCTCCGCGTCGTCGCCATGCGACTCGGGCACAGCGTCGAGACGCTCGTCTCCACCTACGTCGGGGCCCTTGAAGGGGACGACGCAGTCGCCAACGACCTCATCGAGGCCGCGCTGGCGGTACCCGACGCGACGAATGTCGGTCGGCCTCCGACTGCCAGTGCGTGACGTTCAATCCGGGCCAGACCCACGGTTCGCCTCCGCGCGAATCAGGCACATAGGGCGCGTCCTACGCCCGGCCACGGCGTAGCCGTTCGTTTGCGTCCCATGAGGTGGTGTAGGTAGCGGGGTCCACCCGGTGGGGTGGGCCATCGCGTGACTCTTGGTGAGACCTGCGAAAGCACTCACTGAGGGAGACCACGCGATGACCCATGACGATGATGCCCGAGTTGCCGACCTGATCGGTCGACTGGGCCCTGCGGCGGCGGATCAAGCTCGGCGCGTTCGCCGCGCTCGATCAGCGCATCGCTCTGCGCTTCGCCGTCCCCGGCATGACCCTGGAAGAGACCGCCAGCTACACCCGCCACCACCTCGGCCTCGCCGGGCGCAGCGACACCCTCTTCTCCGACGACGCCGTCGCGCTCATCCACCAGACCAGCCGGGGACTGCCACGAGCCGTGAACAACCTCGCCGTCCAGGCCCTCGTCGCCGCCTACGCCGGCAACAAAGCCATCGTCGACGAATCCGCCGCCCGAGCAGCCGTCACCGAAGTGACAGCCGAATGAGCACCACGACACCCCCGGCGAGCACCCGCGCCCCGAAACCATCCTCACCGGACCTGTCGCCGGCATCCTCACCAGACGCGGCGCCCTACAGGGTGCGGCAGCGCCGCGATGTCAGCGGCTGTCCCGCAGCGACGATGCAGCAGGCTCCACGTCTGCGTCGCGTCCCTGGGCTTTGGCCTCGTAGAGGGC